>Ga0224496_10000196_pt1 | contig 44146 bp, 43 predicted proteins | sample SF_Jul11_sed_USG_2_FD_168127 | JGI IMG/M metagenome (GOLD analysis project Ga0224496, IMG submission 168127) | Sediment microbial communities from San Francisco Bay, California, United States - SF_Jul11_sed_USGS_8_1 | ecosystem: Environmental > Aquatic > Marine > Sediment | place: USA...
CTGCGGCGCAGGGCGACACCCGCTGCGTGCAGCGCTTCGCGTCGCTCGCGCAGCTCCGCGGGCGTCACGGAAGCTCGCCCGCCAGCATCGCGTCCGCGGCAATCGAGCAGCCCCGCGCCTCGGCACCCGCATCGCGTCCGAGAATCTCGAAGCCGTCGCCGCTGCGCCGCCCCACATCGGCGCTCTGCAGCGCAGCCACGCTGCCCGTGTTGGCGAGATCCACGATGACGACGCTGCCGGCCTGCCCTTCGGGCAGATCGTCTCCCGTGACCGGGTCGACGATGCGCACGCGCGCCCACGGCGGACCGAGCTTGCGCCGCGGCGCGTCCGGCTCGAGCAACACCGAGTCGTAGAACTGACTGCCGAGCTCGGTCATGCCGTACTGGTTCACGATGCGCTGCGGCGGCACGCCGAGCCGTCGCGCGATCCACGCGTACAGTGCGTCGCGCGCCAGCTCTCGCGAGTGGCCCTTGAAACCCCCGGTCTCCATCAGGCGCGACCCCACCGGCAGTGCGAAGCGCAGCGCGCGCGCCTCGAGCGCCTCGAGCAGATGCACCAGGGCGAAGGCGGTGCCGCACAGGACGCAGGGCGCGCCGCGGGTCTCCGCGTCGCGCAGCCGCTCCAGGACGTGCTCGAGCTGCAGCACCCCGGCGCGCACCACGAACGCGCTGTCCGCGCTCCCGAGCGCGCGCAGCAGCGCGCCGAACATGTGGGACAGCGAGGAGTCCGGCAGCTCCTGCGGCGCCGGCGCCAGGATCGTGAAGTCGACGCGCTCGCCCGCGGCCAGATCCGGAAGCACGTAGCGCGCGAAGGTGGGCAGCAGGGACGCCTCGTAGATCTCGAGCGTGTCGAGGTGCAGCGCGCCGCGCGCAGCGGTCGCGGTGCCACTGGTGCGGAAGACGTGCTGCGTGCGCCCGAGCGGAAACGAGGCGAGCGCCACCTCCTTGAAGGCGCCGGTCGGCACCGGAGGGATCTCGCGCCACGAGGTCACGCGCTGCGGCGTTCGGTCGCGCCGCGCGCAGAAGCGCCGGTAGGCGACACAGTGCTCGTACTGGAAGGCGAAGAGATCCAGAGCCAGGGCGTCGAAGCGCGCTTCGTCGCGGCACCAGCCGGGCTCGCGCATCCAGGCGAGGGCGCGTGCGTCGAGCGCGGCGCGCGCCGGATCGGGACCCGGCGCGCTCACGCCAGCACCTCGACGATCCCGTCGATCGCGTCGGCCAGGATGCGCGCCTCGATCGTCAGCGGCGGCGTGAGCGAGAGCACGCGTCCGGCGTCGTCACACGGCAAGGCGATGATGCCGCGCTGCAGCGCGGCGTCGCAGGCCGCGCTCACGCGCTCCGCACTGTCGCACTCCACCCCGATCAACAGCCCGCGCCCGCGCACATCCGTGATGCCGCGACGCCCGTCCAGGGCCCGCCGCAGGCGCGCCAGCGATGCGGCCCCGAGCTCCGCGGCGCGCTCCGCGAGCTTTTCCTCGTCGAGCACCGCGATCGATGCGAGCGCCGCGGCGCAGCCCGGTGGGTGACCGAGAAATGTCTGGGTGTGCAGCGACTCGCCCTCGGAGATCGGCCACGCGTCCATGATCTGCGCGCGCCCGAGGCACGCGGAGAGCGGCATGCCTGCAGCGAGGCCCTTGCCCACGCACAGCAGGTCGGGAATCACCTGCTCGTGGTCGCAGGCGAACCAGCGCCCCGTGCGGCCGAAGCCCGTGTAGATCTCGTCCGCGATCATCAGCCAGCCCTGCTCGTCGCACAGCGCGCGCAGCTCCGTCAGGAAGCCCTCCGGCGGGATGCGGTTGCCGCCGCGTCCCTGGATGGGCTCGACCAGCACCGCTCCGACCGGCGCACCCGCGTCGCGCGCGACGCGGCGCACAGCCTCGGCGTCGCCGTAGCGCGCGAAGCGCGTGGCGCCGGGCAGGCGCGCGGCAAACGGCTCGCGAAATCGCGCGCTCCAGGTCGCGTCGAGCGCACCCAGCGCCAGACCGTGGTAGGCGCCTTCGAAGGCGATCACGCCCGCGCGCCCGGTGGCCAGCAGCGTCGTCTTGAGGGCGGTCTCCACCGCGTCGGCGCCCGAGGACGACAGCACCGCACGCGACGCCACGCCGCCGGGGTAATGGCGGGCGAGAGCCTCCAACAGCGTCACCTTCACCGCGGCCGGATGGACATCGCCCATGGCGTGCAGCAGCCGATCGGCCTGGTCGCTGACCGCGTCCACCACGCGCGGGTGGCCGTGGCCGGCGTTGGCAACGCCGAAGCCCGCCGTGAGATCCACGAAGCGGTTCCCATCCACGTCCCAGACGTTGGCGCCGCTGGCGCGCTCCCAGAAGATGGGGGGCGTCGGCGCGAGGCACGTCACGTTGCGGCTTTCCACGGCTGCCAGGCGCTCGGCGAGCGCACGGGAGCGCGGCCCCGGCACGGCCGTCAGGAGGGCAGGGGGCTGGCTCGCCGGCAGTGACACGGCGGCAAAGTGTAGCTGTACCATGCGGAGCACGAGCGGGCGCCGCCCGCCCGCGCGCTGGCGGCGCCGTGGAGGACCCGGTGGAAGAGGAGATCGCGTACGTCGCGCTCGGCTCGAACCTGGGTGCCCGCGAACAGCACCTGGCGGGCGCGCTGGACGCGCTGCGTGCGGTCGCCGGCGTGCGCGAGCTCGCCGTGTCGTCCGTCTACGAGACGGCGCCCATCGGGCCCGGGGAGCAGGACTTCTATCTGAACGCCGTGGCGCGCCTCACCACGTCGCTCGCGCCGCGCGCGCTACTCGAGCAGCTCCTCGCCATCGAGGCCACGGCGGGGCGCAGGCGCGGTCCCGAGCGCAACGCGCCGCGCACGCTGGATCTCGACCTGCTGCTGTACGGCGAGCACGCCATCGACGAGCCGGGGCTCGAGGTGCCGCATCCGCGCATGTGCGATCGCGGCTTCGTGCTCGAGCCGCTCTGCGAGCTGGCGCCCGATCTCGTGGTGCCCGGTCGGACCGACACGGTGGAGGCGCTGGCGCGGCGCGTCCGCGACGCGACGTGCGTGCGCCGCCGCGGCCCTTGAGGAGCATCGCCATGGCCATCGCAGCTGTCAGCATCGCACCCATCGGAGAAGGCATCAGCGTTTCGCGCTACGTGGCTGCTGCCCTCGTGGTCGCGCGCGATCAGGATCGCGTGCGCTACCGGCTGGACCCGATGTTCACCACGCTCGAAGGCGAGCTGAGCGAGATCTTCGCGCTGGTACAGCGCATGCAGGAGGCGGTCTTCGCGGCTGGGGCGCTGCGCGTGAGCACCGTGATCAAGATCGACGAGCGGCGAGATCGCCCGGCGCGCATGGAGGAGAAGGTGGAGGCGGTGGAGCGGCGCCTGGGTCAGCGCGGGTCTGCCGCGCGCTGACGCGGCGGCCGGGAACGGCCGCAGGAGCGCTGGGCGAACGCGTGCGCGTTCTCGCCATGAACTCCTGCGACGCTCATCAAATTCAACATCAAGAAAGTCAAGAATTCTTGGACGCTCCTCAGGATTTCGTTACCGTCTCGCGGATAGGACGGCCTGCCGGTGTCACCCGAAGCGAAAAAATCCACGGATCCGAGGCTTCTGGAGTTCATCCGGAGCGATGAGCCGGCGGTCCTGAGTCCGCAAGAAATCTTGACTTGGTCGATCAAGAATTTTCATCCACGGATCGCGCTCTCCTGCTCGTTCGGCGCACCCGAGGGCCTGGTGCTGCTCGACATGATGCACCGCATCGACGAGCGTTCGCGGGTGTTCGTGATCGATACGGGGCGCCTGCCCCAGGCGACCTACGACCTGATCGACCGTGTGCGGGAGCGTTACGACAAGCAGATCGAGGTGGTCTTTCCGCGCGCGCAGGACGTGGAGTCGATGGTGCGCGCCAACGGCATGAACCTCTTCTACGAGTCGATCGAGAATCGCCAGCTCTGCTGCCGCATCCGCAAGGTCGAGCCGTTGAACCGCTACCTGGCAGAGGTGGACGCCTGGGTGTCGGGGCTGCGACGCGATCAGAATGTCACGCGCGCGACCACGCCGAAGTTGCAGATCGACTACGTCCACGGCGGAATCGTCAAGGTGAATCCGCTCGCGGACTGGACCCGCGAGCAGGTCATGGACTACGTGGGCGCGCACAACGTCCCCATCAACCGCCTGCACGATCGCGGCTATCCTTCGGTAGGCTGTGATCCGTGCTCCCGCGCCATCGCGAGCGGCGAAGATGCTCGTGCCGGGCGCTGGTGGTGGGAGCATCCCGAAACGCGGGAGTGCGGGATCCACGTCGAAGAGGAGGAAGCGGGATCCGGAATCTAATCGATCGGCGTGCCTTTCTGGGGGCGTGTGGCGCTGCCCTCGCGTGGCCGCTCGTGCGCACGGCGTGGGCGGCCGAAGCGACCGGCCCGGCGCCCGGGAGCGCGCTCCCCGCGGAGACCGTCCGCGCGCTCGAGCGCAGCGGCTTCGTGTACGTATCGCCGCTGCGCGGCGATGGTCGCGAGAGCACCTGCCACGGCGAGGTCTGGTACGCCTGGCTCGACGGCTCCGTGGTCCTCAACACCGCAACCGACACGTGGAAGGCGCGCAGCCTGAAGCGCGGCCTCGCGCGCGCGCGCATCTGGGTGGGCGACTACGGCCCCTGGAAGCGGATGCTGTCGCGCAACGAGGAATTCCGGAAGGGTCCGAGCTTCGACGCCAGAGCCTCGTTCGTGAAGGACGACGCGCTCATCGACCGCCTGCTCGACGTCTACGATCGCAAGTATCCGGGCGAGATCGACGCGTGGCGCGGGCGCATGCGCGACGGCTACTTCAGCGGATCTCGAGCCGTCATCCGCTACACGCCGCTCTAGGCGCCCGCCTCGCCGCGCCTCGCCGCCTCGCGCACGTAGTTCGCGAGCCGGCCCAGGCGCTCGATCTCCACCTCGACGACGTCCCCATCGCCAAGCCAGCGCGGGGGCGTGCGGGCGGCTCCCACGCCGGCGGGTGTTCCGGTGAGCACCACATCGCCGGGCTCGAGCGTCATCAGCTGCGAGGCAAAGGCGATGATCTCGGCCACCGAGAAGCGCATCTCCTTGGTATTGCCCGTCTGGACCACGTCGCCCGAGAGCGACGTGCGGATCGAAAGGTCCTGGGGATCCGGGATCTCGTCGGCCGTCACCAGCGCGGGACCGAGCGGCGCAAAGGTGTCGCACGATTTGCCGAGGAAGTGCTGGCCGCGCGCATTCTGGTAGTCGCGAGCGGTGACGTCGTTCGCCACGCAGTAGCCGGCCACGCTGCGCAGCGCATCCCGAACGCGAACGCAGTGTGTCCTGTGCGAGATCACCGCTGCGAGCTCACCCTCGTAGTCCGCCTGCGAGCACGCGGCCGGAATCACGATGTCGTCCTCGGGCCCGATGACGGCGGTGGGTGCCTTCAGGAAGAGCACCGGCTGCGGAGCCGCGCTCTGCTCGCCGCGCTCGCTCGCATGCGCGCCGTAGTTTCGCGCCACGCCGAGGATCTTTCCGGGGTGTGGCACCGGCGCGCACAGCCGCACTCCTTTGCGCGGCATGATCACCCCCGCCGACGTCAGATCGAGCGCATCGTATCGATCCAGGGAATGCAGGGCGAAGTCGAGCGCCGTGCGCGCCGCATCCAGGGATCCGGGCAGATGTTGGACGAAGTGGAGCGCGTCGGAAGGCAGCAGGGAATCCGCTTCCGCCTCGGGCGCGCCCGCGTCCTCGGCGGCGAGCTTGACGGCGAATGCCCGGTTCAGATCGACCACGGTTCCCGCGTGTGCGCCGGAGGGGAGCAGCGCGCCGAGCCTGCGCGCCCCGCGGCGCGTGGCGTCGAGTGTTTCGAAGCCGAGCGCTGCGGCCTCCATCGAGCCCGGCCCCGGCCGGCCGTGTCTGGTCGCGTTGCTCCGCGCGGGTTCACGTCGTTCGAAGGTCACGATGTGCATGAGGTGCTCCCGGCTCCCCGCGTCGCCATGCCTTCCTCCCAGCGTGTGCAATCGCGCTGCACCTCTCCGGCAGCCGCGGTGAAGGCAGCCGGCAAAGCGCCGCTGCGCACACCGTTGGGACTGATCGCGGGCCACGCGGTGATCAAGATCCGCCCGCGGCCGGTCGATGAAGCCAACGGACCCGGACAGGGTACCACGGAGGTGGGATGCGGCCTTCAGCGCGCCTTCGAGATCTGGCGGGCTGGCTCGCGCTGGCGCTCATGGTCGCGCTCGCGTCGCCGGGCGTGACGGCGATTCGCGCCGAGAATGGAGAGCGCGCCGCGCTCGAGGCGGGTCCCGCCTGCCAGGTGGATGCGCAGGACGCCGCGATCGTCCCGCACGCCGTGTCCGTGGATCTCTCCCGAGCGGCCTCGCAAGCGGCGCAGAGCGGATCCGCCGGGGTCATCCGGCTCGACACCGAGGGCTATCACTACGGGGCGGAGACGCCCGAAGCCGGGGATCGCGCCTCGATTCGCATCGTCCTGCAGCCGCTACCCTGACACGGCCTCCGCGGCCCGCCGGCGATCCCGGCTGTCCGCGCGTGCAGCGACGCAGCGCGCTTTGACAGCCCCGGGCCCACGACCCTAGCCTTGCGGGCGGTGCGGAGAACTCCATGAACCGCCCGACCCCTCTGCGTCTGCGCAGCGCAATCGCCGTCGTCTTCGTGGGCTGGGCGGTCTTCGGGCTCGTGGCGTCGGCGACTCTCTTCTTCGCGCAAGACGCCCGCCCCTGGCATCCCTTCGTCGACACGCAGGTCGGGGCCCACGCGGTAATCGCGCGCCTCGCGCCGTCCGCACTCGGCAGCGCGGCGCAGGTGGGCGATGTGATTCTCGAGGTGAACGGCGCTCCGTACGGGGAGGTTCTGCAGCGCGGAAGCGGCTGGCTGCGCGCGGGCGTGCGAAATGCGTACCTGCTCGAGAAGCGCGACGGCAGCCGGGTCGTGGCGGCGCTCGCGCCGGAGCCCATCGGATGGGCGCTCACGCCGCGCGCCCTGCTGCTGCACGGCATGCTGCTGGCGGTTGCGCTGATCTACCTCGTCACGGGCGGCACCGCCTGGTGGCTGAAGCCCGAGCGCGCCGAGGGATGGGCGCTGCTGCTCTTCTGCTGCACGATGGCGGTGCAGCTCGCCAGCACGATGCCCAGCGACTTGGCTCCGTGGGGGTGGCAGCGCGCGGCCATCAATGCGCCCCTGATCGGCGCATCCCTCTTCTACCTGTTCACCACCTATCCCATCGAACCGCATTGGGTCGTGCGCTACCGGCGCGTCCAGCTCGTTCCCTACGCACTCGCGGCGGGGCTCGTCGCCCTCACGTTCTTCGGGTCCGCTCTCGGATTGCCCCGCGGAGCCGGACTCTGGATTTCCTACTGCTTCTCCCTGGGCTTGCTGATCGTCTCTCTCGCCGTCGTGGCGGTCGAGCGCTCGGGGCAGGGTGAGGGGCCGTTGCGCGACCGCGCGAGTCTCGTATTCCTGGCTGCGCTGCTCTCCTTCGCTCCCATCCTGGTGTTGTTCCTGGCCGAGTGGATCTTCCGCACGCCGTATCCCCATCAGATCGGGTTGCTCTGGACCTTCGTATTCCCCGTTTCCATGGGATACGGAATCGTGCGCCGGCAGCTCTTCGAGATCCGCGTCTTCGCGAAGTCGTCGGCGGCTTACGGTGCCGCGACGCTGGCGATCACCGGCGTGTTCGCCCTCTCCATCACCGCGGCCGATCTCGTGGTCTCGCGCCTGGATATCAGCTTTCGCTGGTTCCAGCTCACGTTCCTCTTCTTCGCGATCCTGGCTTTCAATCCGCTTCGCAACCGCCTGCAGGCCTTCGTGGACCGCGTGTTCGATCGGGACCGCGAGGCCTACCGCGTGGCGGTCCGCGAGATCTCGGAGGCGATGGTCTCGATGCTGTCCCTCTCCGAGATCGCGGATCGGATCCTGATCGCGCTGACGGACACCATGGGCGTCGACCTCGCGATGGTCATGCTGCTCGACGAAAACGCCAAGAGCCTGCGGCCCGTGGCCTCGAGAGGCGAGTGGTGGGACGAGGCGCTCGCACTCGAGATCGGTACGGATCACCCGATCTGGAGGCATCTCTGGATGCGGCGCGAGGACTTGTCTCGCATGGATTTCGACGACGAGCCCGATGTCGAGATCCGCGAGGCCTGTCGCGACGTCTTCGACACGCTCGAAGTCGAGCTTCTGGTGCCGATCCTCTTCGGCGTCGATCTCCTGGGCGTGATCGCCGTCGGGCGCAAGCTCTCCGGCGATCGTCTGGGCTGGGACGATCGCACCCTGCTGCGCACCCTCGCCAATCAGAGCTCGATCGCGATCGAAAACGCCAAGGCCTTCGACCAGATCGCCAAGCTCAACGAGACGCTCGAGGCGCGCGTCGAAGAGCGCACGGCCGAGCTGCGCGAAGCGCAGGTGCAGCTCTCGCAGGCCGAGAAGATGAAGTCTCTCGGTCAGCTCGTCGCGGGCGTCGCGCACGAGCTGAACAATCCGATCGGATTCGTGCACGCCAATCTCCAGCTGCTCGACGAATTCGTGAAGAAGCTCCTGGATGCCAAGGACAACGGCGAGGAGACGGAGAAGATCCGCGAGGCGATCAGCAAGCTGTTGATGCGAAGCCGCGAGGGCACCGAGCGGGTCAAGAAGATCGTGCAGGATCTCCGCACCTTCTCGCGCGTGGATCAGGCCGACCTCCAGGACAGCGACCTGAACGAAGAGATCGAGCGGGCGCTCACCCTGATGGAGCCCCGCTTCAAGAGCGGGGTGAGCGTCGAGCGGGACTTCGGCGCGCTGCCGAGCGTGCGCTGCTATGCGGGGCAGCTGAACCAGGTGTTCCTGAATCTGTTGATGAACGCGAGCGATGCGATGCAGGGACGGGGAACCATTCGCATCCGCACACGCCGACACGGAGACGGCGTGCGCCTCGAATTCAGCGACGATGGTCCCGGCATCCCGCCCCAGGTGATCGGTCGCATCTTCGATCCCTTCTTCACGACCAAGCCGGTCGGCGTGGGGACGGGGCTCGGCCTCTCGCTCTCCCACAGCATCATCGAGCGGCACGGCGGAAAGTTCACCGTGGATTCCGAGGCTGGCGTGGGCACGACTTTCGCGATCGACCTGCCGCTCGACGTTCCTCCCGCGGCGCAGTGAGCCGCTCGCGCCGATCGGTTACCCTCGCGCGCCAACGAGAAGGGGGAAGTCTCGCCGTGTCGTCCGACCCGCGCGACCGCATCGTAGAGCTCGACAAGCGACGAGTGTGGCACCCGTACACGGCCATGCAGAGCTACCGGGAGCGCGTCGATCCGCTGGTGGTGGCCGAGGCGCACGGCGCGCGGCTCGTCGACACCCGCGGCCGGAGCTACATCGACGCAAACGCCTCGTGGTGGAGCTGTGCGCTCGGCCACGGCCATCCGAGACTGATCGAGGCCCTGCGGCGCCAGTCCGAGCGGCTGTGCCACACGTCGCTGGCGGGCGTGGCGCACGAAGGTGCCTCCGAGCTGGCCGAAGCCATCTGCCGCGTCGCGCCGAGCGGATTGGAGCACGTCTTCTACAGCGACAACGGCTCCACGGCGGTCGAGGTGGCGATGAAGCTCGCGCTGCAATACTGGGCGCAGAACGGACGCCCCGAGCGAAAGCGCTTCGCGGCGCTGCAGGAGGGCTTTCACGGCGAGACCCTCGGCGTGACCGCGCTGGGAGGGCTCGAAGTCTTCCGTCGCCCCTTCGAAGGCGCGCTGCTGGACGTGTTGCGCGTGGCGCCTCCGCGCAGTGACGACGCGCTGGATGCGGCCTGTGCGGCGCTCGAACGCACGCTCGCGGAGAGCGGGGACTCGCTGGCCGCACTGGTGATGGAGTCGGTGGTGCAGGGCGCGGCCGGCATGAAGTTCTATGCCCCCGATTTTCTGCGCGCCGCTCGACAGCTCTGCGACCGCCACGACGTCTTCCTCGTGTGCGACGAGGTGTTCACGGGGTACGGCCGCACCGGCCCGATGTGGGCCTGCGAGCACGCGGGCATTTCGCCCGACATGCTCTGCTCCGCCAAGGGATTCAGCGCCGGCATGTTGCCGATGGCGGCCACGCTCACCACGCGGCGCGTCTTCGAGGGATTTCTCGGCGCGGCGGATCGGGCCTTCTATTACGGGCATACCTTCTGCGGCAATCCCCTGGGCGCGGCGGTGGCGCGCGAGGTGCTCGCGGTCTTCGAGGAAGAGCGCGTGCTCGAGGCCGCCAAACCGAAGGCCGAGCGCATCGCGCAGTCTTTCTCCGAAATGGAAGCGCTGCCCGGCGTCGCGCGGCCGCGTGCCATCGGCATGATCGGTGCGCTCGATCTGGGCGCGAGCGCCGATTACCTCGCGGATGCGGGTTGGCGTGTCTACGAGGAGGCGCGCGCGCGCGGCGCCTACCTGCGGCCCCTGGGAAACGTGGTCTACGTGGCGCCGCCGCTCAACATCCCCGATGCGGATCTCGAGGAGCTGCTGGCGATCGTGCGCAGCAGCGTCGAGGTGGCGCTCGCCCCGCGCTGAGCGCGCGCCGGGCGCCGGCGCGGCCCGCGAGAGGCGGGTGCGTCGGCCGCGCCGGAGGCGTCAGCGCTGGGTGTCCTCGGGAGGCGGTGCTTCGGGATCGTGCTCGGCCTCGAGCGTGAGCTCGCGATCCACGCCGACCCGAACCAGCTCCACGCAGACGTTCTCCGGATGCAAGCGGGTCCTGCCGTCCTCGCCGACACGCGGCTCGAGCACGATCAGCTGCGGCTCGTAGCCGGGCCCCTTCACGTAGATCTGGTGGGGCTCGTCGATGCGCAGCTCGACCGTGTCGGTGCCCGCGTCGAGCGCCTCGCGATCCACATAGATGGTGACGCGCTCGGGCACGCAATCGAGGGCGATGCGCTGCTTGGCCGCGCAGGCGAGATGCGGCGCGAGCAGCAGCGCCACCCAGATGCCGGCGCGGATTCTGCGCGCGGCGCAAGCACGCGGGTGCTGCACGTAGATCCTCCCGACCGCAAAGCTAGCACGCGCCGCGCGCGAGGCCGCTCGCCACGCGCGGCAGCTCCGCTGCGGCGAAGCGGCGATGCTACCCTGCTCGATCGTGACGGAGCGCGCCAATGTCCTGATCGTCGGCGGTGGCATCATCGGCACGAGCGTCGCGTGGGGCCTGGCGCGGCGCGGCGTGCCGGACGTCGTGGTGGTCGATCTCGACCTTTCCGGCATCTACGCGTCCTCCGAGCTCAACGCCGGCGGTGCGCGCGCCACCTGGTGGCATCCCGTCAATATCGACAGCTGCCGGGAAACGCTGCATTTCTTCGGCGCGCACCGCGACGAGTTCGGATTCCGGCAACGCGGCTATCTGTGGCTCTACGCCGACCGCGACCTCTACGCGCGCGCCCTCGACGTGATGCGGCTGCAGAATGACCGGGGCCTGGGCGTCGAGGCATTGCGCGGCGGAGAACTGAGGGAGCGATTTCCGCTGATCGACCGCAACCTCGACGAGCTCGTGGGCGCGACGTTCTCGCCATCCGATGGCCTGGTCAACCCAAACGCGGTGCGCCAGTGGTATCGGCGCGAGGCGGCGGGCATGGGGGTGCGCTTCCGCAACCGCCACTACGTCTCCGGGGTGTCCACGGCGCGCGTCGCGGGATCGGGCGGAGCGCTCCGCCGCGTGGCGGACGTCGACGTGATCGAGGTGGCCAAGCAAGGCGTCACGGACGATGCGGGCGTGCTCCGCGAGATCCTCGTGACGCACCACGTTCCGCAGGCGGTGCGCTGCGGCGAATCGCGCATCGCCTGCGACGTGCTCGTCAACTGCCTGGGCGCCTGGTCGCCGATCTTCTCCTCCAAGATCGGAATTTCCGACGTCACCGAACCGGTGCGCCGCCAGATCTGTCTGGTCGACGTCCGGGCGCGCGACCTCGCGCCCGACGTCTCGCTCGACGCGCTGGGCATGATCGTCGACGCCTCGGATCTGTACTTCCATCCGGAGGGCCCGCACGTGCTCGCGGGATATTCGATCCCCGAAGAATCCCCCGGCTTCGACTTCGACTACGACGGAGAGGAATTCTTCGAGCGGCACGTGTGGCCGCGCCTCGCGCACCGCTGCAGCAGCTTCGATCGCTGCGCGCACGTGCGGGGTTGGTCGGGCCTGTACGCGGTGACGCCGGATCGGAGCGGCATTGCGGGCGCCGTCGGCGGATTCTCGAATCTCTTTGAAGCGCACTCCTTCACGGGCCGAGGGGTCATGCAGTCCTACGCGGTGGGTCAGGCGCTGGCGGAGCTGATCACCGATCACGCCTACGGCGCACTCGACCTCGGTCCGCTCACGCGTCAGCGCTTCGAGGACCCCGGGCGCTGGGTCCGCGAGGAGCTGCATATTTGATGGGGCGTGCGGGGCCGGGATCGGCCGCGCGTCCGCTGGACGGCCGCGCGGCCGTGCCGGTCGGAGATTCGCACCAGCGTTGCAGCGCGCGCAGCGTCTGGTCGATCAGATCCGCGGCCAGCTTGCGCACGTCGAAGCGGTCGAGCGTTCCGCCCACCACCGGCACCGCATTCGAGGTGGTGAATCGCAGCGAAACGTGGGTGCGCTCTGGATCTTCGCCGTCGGAGGTGAGGATGCAGGTCGCGTCGAAACGAAAGAGTCCCAGAGAGACCTCCGAGCGCAGCCGGCTCTCGGAGATCACCTCCGTGGGTCGGATGCAAAGATCCACCGGAACGGAGCCCAGGCGGAAGCGCCAGTGCGTCGCACGCGCGGAGCCGTTCGTGTCCTGCAGGGCCAGGAAGCGCTCGTCCCAGCGCAGCATCTCCTGCGGACGGGTCAGCGCGCGCCAGACGCGCTCGCGCGTCGCTCCGATGACCGTAGCCATGGAGACGGTGATCACGAGGCTGGGTGCTCCCCCACCACGATCCTGAGCATGGGCGGCAATCGGGGGGTTGGCAACCCGTACACCTCCTCGCGTCGGGCGCGCGAGTCGCCAGGCGCGTCCGGGCGGGCCGCGGGAGCGTGTCGCCGCGCGCCGATGCGCGCCCCCCGCGGCCGGATCTCCGATCGCCCCGTTCGGGCCCTCGCCGCGCGGGCGCAGCGCCCGGCCTGCCGGACGTCGAATTCGACTCAGGAGACCGCTGCATTCGCCCGATCCGGGGGGTGCACCGCTCCGGATCCGGCCGGGTACGCGGGCCGGTGCCACGGTTCTGCCTGGCGAGGGTCCATCTGCGCGCGCGCGGCTTCACGCGGGCCGAGTTGGTGATCGTGGTCGGGATCATCGGGCTGCTCGCCGCCATCGCGATTCCCAGCTTCGTCCGCTACCGGATGCGCGCCACGACCGCCGAGGCGGTCACGAATCTCCAGGCGATCTTCGAAGAGCGAGGCGGTCTACTTCGCGGAGTTCGGCGCCTACGTGGGCGTTTCGTCGCCGGTTCCCGCCACCCTTCCGGCACGGCGGAGGCCTCCGCGGATATCGATGCGGACGGCGCGCCGAGCTTCTTCGCCTACGTATCGCCGGCGCGCGGCCAGCTCACCGGCCTGGATGGCCCGCTCCCGGGCACCTCGTGCGCTGGGACGGGCGTCTTCGACCCGGCCAGCGGCGCGAAGAACGCGACGCACACCCCGGGGCCGTGTGACGCGGGCTCCGGGAAGATCGAGTTCTGAGCGCACCCCCGTGCAGCGGGGCGCCCCGCTACCTGGCGCGGGAGCGCAGCGCGTCGCGGTGGCGCTGGATGTAGTCGAGCGACGCGCGGCCCCGCGCGGTGTTCTCGGCCGGAAAGATCCTCGACCACAGGCGATCGAACAGGCCGTCGTGGTAGTAGTAGCGGAACCAGGTCTTGCGCACGAAGAACTCGACCACGGTGATGCCGATCATGCAGGCATAGATCAGGCCGCCGCTGGTCGCCCGCCACCAATCGGGCAGATCGGCGACCGCCAGCGCCGCAATCATCAGGGCGCTCGCCGCGAAGAAGGCGACCCAGACCCCGGTGACCTTGCGGCAATACGAGCGGATGAAGAGAGGGATTGCGGGCACCAGATAGCGCGCGCCGCGCTCGATGAGCGAGTCGGGGGCGCGCAGGCTGGACGCGAAGATTCCGGCGAGCGTCAGATAGACGAGCGCCGGCACGAGGCGCAGGTAGATCTGCTCGTTCGTGACCGCCGCGAGCATGAGCAGCACGGGGAAGCCCAGCACCGGCGCGGCCTCGAGCGCGACCGCGCGCACCGACGTGCGACCGGGCAGGGCGAGGGAGAGTGCCGCGAGCCCCGCCAGCGCCGAGGCCACCGCGCGCACGCCGAAGCGCTCGAGAACGGCATCGAGGACGTACGGGTAGGCAATGATCGCGGTTCCGATCGCGAGGGCGATCCCAGAGACCACCAGCCAGTTGCGCGCGCGCTCAGCCGAGGGAGGCATCGCACCGCCTCGCAGCCTTGCCCCCGCGCGGCGGTCGAGGGCTCACAGCAGGCCGCCGTTCACCGACAGAACCTGAGCCGTGATGTAGGACGCGCCCTCGGAGAACAGGAAGGAAACGGCGGACGCGACATCCTCGGGTGTCCCGAGCCGGCGCAGGGGCACGCCCGCCGCCAGGGCCGTGCGATCCGCGCCCTCGAGCATCTCGGTGTCGATCCATCCGGGGGCCACGCAGTTCACCGTGACCTGTCGTTTGGCGAGCTCCAGCGCCAGCGACTTGGTGGCGGCGATGATGCCCGCTTTGGATGCCGCGTAGTTCACCTGCCCGCGGTTGCCCGTGATTCCGGCCAGCGAAGAGAGGGTCACGATGCGCCCTCCGCTGCGCAGCCGCAGCATCGGAAGCACGAGCAATCGGAGGACGTTGTAGAAGCCGTCGAGGTTCGTGCGCAGAACCCGATCCCAGGCCTGCTCGGAGAGACCGGGGAAGGGCCCGTCCTGGTGGATGCCGGCGTTGAGCACCACGCCCCAGTAGGCACCGTGGGCATCGACGTCGGCTCCGATCGCATCCGCGCAGGCCTGGCGATCGGCCAGGTCGAAGCTGAGCAGAGAGGCGCGACGTCCGATCGCCGCAACTTCGGCGGCGGTCTCGCCGGCCTCTGCCTTCCCTCGCAGATAGGAGAGCGCCAGATCGTAGCCATCGCGCGCCAGCGCGATGGCGATGGCGCGCCCGATTCCGCGGCTCGCACCCGTGACGAGCACGCGGCGCGGTGCCGCGCCGGCTTCCACCTTGCCAGTCATGACGGCAGCTCCTCGAGCGAATCCCCTGGCGCCACGGTGTAGAGGCTCAGGCGTCCCTGCGCCAGCGTGCGGCCGCTCGCCTCGTCGCGCACGGCACACTCGAAGAGCACCAGGCCGGACTCGCCCCGCTGGTGCCGCGCGGAGACGCGCAGGCGCTGCCCGGCCGGGAAGCGGTCGACCGCGAGCCGGAGCCGGCGCGATCCGAGCAGCAGCGCCGCCTCCGGCGCGCGCCAGCCGGCGCGCGCCGCGAGTCCGGCGTGGACCGCGGCGCACTGCGCCATGTACTCGAGCGCGACGAACGCGGGCACCGAGCCGTCCGCCCCGCGGAAGAGCCCGCTGCCTTCGAGATCGACCGAGCAGATCGTCTCGGCCGGCGAATGCGTCAGCACCGCGCCCAGCAGCCGCATGGGACCCTGGTGCGGCGCGAGCGCCGCGACATCCGGAAAGCTGCCCATGGCTACGCGTCGTTCTCCCAGAAATCGTAGAAGTTGAACCACTGCAACGGATGCTCGAGACAGGTGCTTTCGAGCAGGGCGGCGTAGCGCTCGAGCAGCGCGCGCGCGCGCTGCTCCTGCTCGGAGCGCGGCACGCGTTGCGCCGGAGCGAGAGGCCGGAGAATGGTCTCGTAGCGGGCGTTGCCGCGACGCACGCAGAGCGTGAGGAGAACGGGACAGTCGAGGACGCCCGCCATCTGGAAGGGCGTCAGGGGGAAACGGGCGCTGCGGCCGAGGAAGGGAGCCTCGGCGTTCCGCGCCGTCTTCCCCGGTGCCGCCCGATCGGCGAGGATGACCACGAACTCGCCGCGCTGAATGCAGGAGCGGATTTCGAAGGCGGCGCGCACGGAGGTGGGGTCGATGTCGATGGCGCGCACCTTCGCATCCGGGCTCAGTGATTCGAAGAACGCATTGATGCGCTCGGCGTTGCCGAAGAATACGACCACGTTGACGACCAGCGCGTATTTCCTGGAGAGGAACCAGAGCATGTCGATGTTGCCGAGATGCGCGCCGAGCAGGAGCGCCCCGCGTCCGCTGCGCACCAGCTCGAAGATGCGCCCACTTCCGTCGTGCTCCACGTGCATGTTCTCGAGGGCGCCGCTCCAGATCGAGAAACGGTCGTAGAGGCTCACGGCGAACTCGTGCATGTGGCGCAGCACCGCGCGCGCGTTCGGCTCGCCGCCGAGCGCGGCGCGCCCAGCCGGCGAGGTGGTGAGCTGCTCGAGATAACGGCGCGATGCGCGCCGCGCGCGCCCATCGCGCAGGAAGAAGTACAGGACCGCCGGCCAGATGAGCAGCAGGCCGAAGCGGCGTCCCACCATGCGGTGCAGGCGCGCGCCGAAGCGCAGCGCTTGCATCGTTCCGATCTCGGCCACATCCGCCCAGCGGCCCGCGCTCATCGTGTGTGCCATGCGGCGCCTCCGATGCGGCGCGTGAGATGCGCGGCCAGGAGTCCTGGGGCGCCCAGCAGGGCCCGCGCGTAGACGCCGGAGAGTCTCACGTTGTCGCGCAGCATGTCGAAGTGGGACAGGCCCTCGCTCCGGTAGATCACGCGGGTCGGCACGCTGCGAATCGCGACCCCTCTCCGCTGCAGGTGGATCACGAGCTCCGGATCGAACTCCATGTGATCCCCCGTCCGCACCGCGTCGAGCAGCGCCACCGCGCTCGCGAGAGGGATCCCGCGAAATCCGCACAGCGGATCCACCACGTCGAAGGAGAGCGTGGCGAGCCACACCATGGCCCGGGAGAGCTGGCGCCCGACCAGCCGGCTGCGCGGCGCGGTGGCGTCGAAGCGCGGCACGCCGAGTACGAGTGCGTCGGGATCGCTCGCGATGGCATCGAGGAAACGCGGCACGTCCGCTGCGTCGTGCTGGCCATCGGCGTCGAGCTGGATCGCGTGGCTGAAGCCGCGCTGCGCAGCGAGTCGATAGCCCGTCTTGAGCGCGGCGCCGCGCCCGCCGTTCCTCTCGCGCCGGTGCACGCTGAGCCAGGGGTACGCGCGCTCCAGAGCGCGCAGCACCGCGCGCGTCTCCGGGCCGGAGCCGTCGTCGATCACGAGGCACGCGAGCTCGAACCGCTCGAGCTCCCGCGCGACGCCGCCGATCTCGTCCTTGTGCTCGAAGATCGGGATCAGGAGGCACGGATTCAAGGCGTCTCGTCCTCGGGCGGTCCGAGCAGGCAGCGTCCGGACGCAAAGGTGCGCTCTGCATCCGCGGCGCGGAAGCGCAGGCGCGTGCGGTCGTCGGCGAGCTCGACGCGCAAGTCGAAGCGCTGGCCGGGACGCAGCACGCTCGGGAACTTGAGCGCTTCGATCGCCCGCACGCGTGGCGCTTCCCCGAGCAGCTCGGCCGCGGCGCTCCGCATCCAGCGCAGCAGCACCACGCCCGGCACGATCGGGGTTCCTGCGAAATGTCCCTCCAGATAGGCGAGCTCGTCGGGCACTTCGAGTCTCTGCTCGATGCAGTTCGGAGTGCGCGTCTCGCGTACCGGAATCGGATCGCGGACGCGATCGTCGAAGAGCGCGCGCAGCGCGGCGGCCGGCAGCTTTCCCTGGGCATCGCGCGGCAGCTCGTTCACGAAACGCCAGCGGCGCGGCAGGAGCACGCGGTCGAAATGTCCGGCGAGGCGCTCTGCCAGCGCGGCGCCAACCGTCCTGCGCTCCTGCGCCTCGAGCACCGCGCGCCCCGCTGCGCTCGGGACGATCACGCCGTGCACCCGTGGCTCCGATCCGTGCTCGAATACCACGAGGGCGGCCTGGTCGACCCACGCGTGCACCTCGAGCTCGCGCTCCATGTCCGGCAGGGAGAGTCGCTTGCCCCCGATCTTCACGATGCGATCGGCGCGCCCGAGCAGCAGGAAGCTGCCGTCGGCGCTGCACTCGATGCGGTCGCCCATGCTGTAGCGTCGGCGGCCGTCGCCCAGGCTCTCGCCCTCGCTCGCGCAGGGCGACGTCACCACGAGGCGCCCGTCCGGCCCGCTCCGTTCGATCTCCACGTGCGGGAAGGGGAGCCAGGACTCGCCGTGCGCGCTGCGCTGCCGAACGGCCACGCCGCCCGTCTCGGTGGAGCCGAGAATCTCGTGGGGTGCGAAACCGAGCTGTTCGGCGACGCGCTTGGCGGTCTCCGCGTCGAGGGGGCTTCCGGACGAGAACACCGCTCGACAGGTGGCGCGCACGCTGCTGAGCCCCGTTCCGGCGGCGACGCGCCGCAGGTGCGCGGGCGTGGAGACGAGCGCGCTGGCCGGGCTCTCCGCCATGCGCGGCAGGAGCTCTTGCGGGTGCAGGAGGTTCTCCGTCGAAAAGGGGCGGCCGCTGGCGAGCGGCCAGAGCAGCCGGAACAGCAAGCCGTAGATGTGCTGGTGCGGGACGGTGGCGAAGATGCGCGCATCCCCTGGAAGCAGCGCGCCGAAGATCGCCTCGTGCGCGCTGATTTCATCCTCGAGATGGCGCAGCGTCTTCACGGTACCCTTGCGCGCTCCCGTCGTTCCGGAGCTGTGCAGCTCGACGAGGGGCGCGTCGCGATCCAGCTCCATCCCGGCGTCTCGCGTCGCTTTCCCGCCTCGCGGCGCCAGGGGTACGAGCCGGCGCACCGCGTCGCAGGGAATCTCCGCATCCAGCAGCGCACCCGTGACTCCAGCGCCGAGCCGCCGCAGCGTCTCGGGTTGTCGATTCGGCGCGAGGATGGCTGTGCCTCGCGCACGGGCGAGCGCCAGCAGGCTCACCGCGGCGGCGTAGCTGCTCTCGGTGTAGAGCAACCAGCGCCCGCTGCCCGCGTCGGCGAGCGCCGCCGCCAGCGCCGAGACGCGCTGCGCGAGATCCGCTCGATCGAATGCCGCACCCGCGCCGAAGGCGACGGGCAGCCTTCCCGCCTGCTCACCGGCGTCGAGCGCGCCGAAGATCCGGACGGGAGCCGCGCGCGTCTTATACGCGGTTCTCTTCGACGAAGGCGGCAAGGTTGCGAACGGATGCGAAGATCCGTTGGTTCATCTCGGGATCGTCGCCGATCTTGACTTCGTAACGCTCTTCCAGGGCCATGGCGAGCTCGAGCGCGTCGATCGAGTCGAGCCCCAATCCTTCGACGAAGAGCGCCGCCTCGGAATCGATCTCGCCGGGCGTGATGTCCTCCAGGGCGAGTGCGTCGATGATCAGCTCTTTCAGCTCTTGTTCGAGTGCTTCGGTCGTGCCCAATCTCCGGCCCCCTCCTCGAGCCCTTTCGAGATCGATTCGCGCAGTTCTGCGCTCAACCTTCGCGCCGCCAGCGGTGAGGAAACTCCGCTCCCCCGGATCGATTGCGCCGAGATCGGCTCCCGCAGCCGGACCGTAACATGGATCGGATCGTCGGGCAGATCGTACCACTTCCAGCGCTTCCACAGGGCCGGGGGATCGCAGCGGATGACGACCGGGAGCACGTCGCACCCGACGCTGAGCGCAATGCGCGCCGCGCCGCGCTGGAACGGACCCAGGCCGCCGACCGGAGAACGGGTTCCCTCCGGAAAGACCACCAGCGAACGCCCGCTCCGGAGCCGCTCGCTGCACTCCCGAACCAGCTCCGGCCCCGCGTCGCTTCGCACGTAGCCCGCCGCACGAACCAATCCGCGCAGCACCGCGTTCCTCGCGCGCACCGGATTCACGATGCAGTCGGCCTGGGGCATCAGGGAACACAGGACGACGAAATCGATCAGGCTGGGGTGGTTGGCGACGACCAGGTGTGGCCCGTTCCGCTGCAGCGGGTCGATGTCGACGAAGCGCACGCGCACGATGCCCGCCGCGGTCACGATGCGCAGATAGAGCTGGGCCGCGCGGTGCAGGATGCGCTGTGCCTCGAGATCCGCGGCGCCGCCCCGGCGTCGCGCGCCCGAGCCGAGCCAGCGCGACCCGAACAGCAGCGGCAACAGGCCCAGCGCGAGCGCGCCGAACACCGCCGCGGCGAACGTCGCTCGAGCGATGCGCCAGAGCGCACGGAGGGGGGGTGTCGTTCGCTGGCTCATCCCCGGGGGACCAAGAATCGCTCCATTCTACCGCAAGCCCGTCTGGAGGACCGGGCTAGTATCCGGCCGATGGTGGTCGAAAGCACGCAAGCCGCTGGAGATTCCCGCGCATGTGAGCCGGTCCACGTGATCGGACTGCGCAGCTTCGCCGTCCCGGACGTGCTCGCGATGGCGCGCGGCGAGGTCCGGGTGGAGCTCTGCGACGATCCCGCGTATCGCGCGCGCCTGGCGCGGGGACGCACCGCCGTCGAGCGCGCGCAGCAGATCGGCGACACCGTATACGGCGTCACGACCGGTGTCGGCGCGTCCAGCCACGTGGTGATTCCGCTCGAGCTGCGCGAGGACCTCGCCGCCAACTTGATGCGCTTCCACGGCTGCGGCACCGGGCGCGCGCTCAGCGAGCTCGAGTCCGCCGCGGTCGTGGCGGTGCGGCTCGTCTCGCTGGCGCGCGGCTACTCCGGTGTGCGCGAGACGCTCCTGCAGCGCCTCTGCGATCTGCTCAACGCGCGCCTCCTGCCGCGCATTCCCGAGGAGGGATCCGTCGGCGCGAGCGGCGATCTCACGCCGCTGTCCTATCTCGCCGCACTGCTCGCGGGCGAACGCGAGGCGACGCTGCGCGGCCGGGAGCTGACGGCGGCGCAGGGTCTCGCCGAGATCGGAGTCGAGGCCCTCGCCCTGGCGCCGAAGGAGAGCCTGGCGCTCATGAACGGCACCGCCGTGATGACCGCCATCGCTTGCGTCACCTGGGAGCGCGCCGCGCGCCTCGCGCGCCTCGCCGCGGCCATCACCTCCATCGTCGTCGACGTGACCCGGGGCAACCGCGGCCACTTCGATGCGCGCATCTTCGAGCTGAAGCCGCATCCCGGCCAGCAGCGCTGCGCGGAGTGGATTCGCGCGGATCTCGAGCTGGATCCCGGCAGCGAGGCGCCCGCTGCGGCGCGGCTGCAGGATCGCTATTCGCTGCGCTGCGCGCCGCACGTCATCGGCGTGCTCGTGGATGCGCTCGAGGAGGCGCGCCGCATCCTCGACGTCGAGATCAACAGCGTCAACGACAATCCGCTGGTGGATCCCGATACCGGGGACGTGCTGCACGGGGGCAACTTCTATGGCGGCCACGTGTGCTTCGCGATGGACGGGCTCAAGGCATCGCTGGCCAGCGTGGCGGACCTGCTCGATCGGCAGCTCGCCCTGCTGTGCGTGCCCGAGACCAGCGCGGGCCTCTCGCCGAATCTCGTGGCGGCGTCGAGTCCGTCCCATCACGGCTTCAAGGCCATGCAGATCAGCGCCTCGGCGCTGACCGCGGAAGCCCTCAAGCTCACCATGCCCGCGGCTGCGTTCAGCCGCAGCACCGAGTCCCACAACCAGGACAAGGTGAGCATGGGAACCATTGCCGCGCGCGACTGCCGCAGGGTGGTGGAGCTCACCGAGACGGTTGGATCGATCGCACTGCTGGCCGCGTGCCAGGCGCTGGATCTTCGCGACGGCGGCAGCGGGGCGCGGCGGGCGCGGGCGCTGCACGAGGCGGTGCGCAAGGCGGCGCCGATGGTCGCCGAGGATCGGCGGCTGGACGGTGACATCGCTCGCGTGCTCGAGATGCTGCGTGGCGACGCCCTGCCCCTGGGTTCGTATTCGTCCGCGCGATGACACGGCTGCGGGAAACCAGCGTCGATCTCGAGGTCCCCTTCCACGCTGTCGACCTGAGGAGCATCGCATGGCGCGGGCACACTTCTCCTGGAAATCCCGCATGAGATCCGCGATCGCCTGTGCGCTTGGTGCGATTCTCTCGAGCAGCGCCCTCTGCGCGCAGGCGCAGCTGCACGATGCGTCGCGGTCGCTCACGCTCGAGCAGCTGCTGCGCTCGATGGCCACGAGCGCGGGAGTCTCCGCGCAGTTCGAGGAGAGGAAGGAGCTCGCCCTGCTGAGCGCGCCTCTCGAGAGCCGCGGACGCCTCTATTTCGAGCCTCCGGATCGCTTCGCGCGCTTCACGACCGGGCCCGCGGTCACCGCGCTGGTGATCGACGGGGAGCGCGTGCACTTTCGCGAGAGCTCGGACGCCGAAGCGCTCGATCTGTCCGGCAATCCCATGACGCGGGCCTTCGTGGAGAATTTCATCGCCCTCTGGAGCGGCGACCGAGAGCGCCTCGAGCGCCTCTACGACGTGACGCTGGCCGGCGATCGCGCACGCTGGGAGCTCTCCCTGGCGCCGCGCGCGGGTCCGCTGGATCGCTTCATCGAGCGCATCACGCTGCGCGGCAGGGAGGCGGCGCTCACGCAGATGATCGTGCGCGAAACGGACGGCGATCGCACCGTGACCGAATTCGCCGCCATGCGGCTCGACCGCGCGTTCAGCGCCGACGAACGCCAACAGATCTTCGCGCGGGGCGTGCCCCTCGACGAGCCCGCCGAGGCGCGGTGAGTCGCCGGAGAGCGCTCGCGCTCGCCGCGGCAGCGGTCGCCATGCTGGTGTACTGCGCGCTGCATCTGCGCGTGGGAACGGATCTGACGCACTTCATGCCCGACGGAAGCCGATCCGAGATCGCCGTGATTTCGAGTCGTCTGACCGATTCCCCCTTCACCCGCGCGATGGTGCTCTCGGTCGAGGGGCCGGATACGCAGGCGGCGGTGGCGGCCGCGTCGCAGCTGGCGGAGCTGCTTCGGGGTCACGCGGAGGTCGCCTGGGTGCGCTCCGCGGTGGGAGAGGCGGATCTCGAGGCGCTCTACGCGCTCTACTTTCCCCGGCGCCATTATTTCCTGTCCGACCGGCCCGAGCGCGAGATCCCGGCGCTGCTCTCGGAAGCCTCGCTGCGGGAAAGCGCGAGCAGGCTGCGCCAGCGGCTCGCGTCGCCTGCCTCGAGCTTCGTCGAGCGACTGGCTGCGGCGGATCCGATCGGTGCCTTCGAGCGCATTGCGCGCCGCTTCCGATCCGAGGAGCCCGCGCTGCGCGTGGTGCACGGGCAATTCGTCACGAGCGACGGCCGGCACGCGATCGTTCTGGCCGGAACGCACGCCTCGGCATTCGATTCGGGAGCGCAGACGCGCCTGCTCGACGACGTATACGCGGCGTTCGCGGCGCTCGACGCCGAGAGCGGCGGCGCGCTGCGCCTCGAGATGAGCGGCGCGAACCGCTTCGCGGTCGAAGCAGAGCGCAGCATGAAGCGCGATGTCTACCGCATCGCGGCCTGCTCCTTCATGGGCGTCGCGCTGCTGTTCTTCGTCTTCGTCGCCTCGCTTCGCGGCTTCCTGGTGGTGTCCGTGCCCCCGCTGGGCGGCATGCTGATCGCGACCACGGCCGGGGTGGCCCTGTTCGGAAACATCGACGGTCTCACCATGGTGTTCGGCGCCTCGCTGATGGGCATCGCGATCGACTACTCCAATCATCTGCTCATCCATCACGGCCTCGCGCAGCCCGCGGAGTCACCGCGCGAGACGGTGCGGCGCATCCGCCCGAGCATCACCCTGGGTGCGCTCACCACCATCGCGAGCTTCGCGGGTCTCGCCCTCACGGCGTTTCCCGCCTTCCGCGAGATGAGCTTCTTCGCCGCTGTCGGCGTGGCGGCGGCTCTCGTGCTGAGCCTCCGCGTGCTGCCCGACCTGGTGGCGACGGTTCCGCCGCTGCCGCAGCGCACGCGGATCGTGGCGGCGCGCCTCGGCGCGCTCCTGACGCGGATCGGAGCGCTGCCGCGCGCCTTCCTGCTGGCGCCGCTCGCCGTCGGCGCGCTGGCGGCCCTCGCGCTGCCGCGCCTGGAGTGGTCGGACGACATGTCGCAGCTCACGCGCTTCGATCCCGAGTTCGTGGCCGAAGATCTGCGCGTTCGCGAGCGCACTTCGAGTCTCGACAACACCCGCTTCGTGCTGGGCCTGGCGCGGGACGGCACGGCGGCCCTCGCCCTGAACGAAGCGATCCACGAGCGATTGCAGGGCGCGATCGAATCCGGCGCGCTCGAGGGGCAGCGCTCGCTGCACGGACTGCTCTGGTCCGAAGCGCTGCAGCGGCGCAACGCGGCGGTGGTCTCCGCGCAGGCGGGGCTCGAAGAGCGAGTCGAAGCCGTGTTCACGAGCGAGGGATTCCGACCCGGCGCATTTCGCGAATTCGAGGCGTTTCTCGCCGCCGCCCCGGCCGCCGCTCCGCTGCGGCTCGAGGATCTGGCGCAGAGTCCGCTGCGCGATCTGCTGGCGCCCTTCGTGTTTCGGCTCGGCGACGAGATCGCCGTCGTCACCTATCTGCGCGGGCTGCGCGCGCCCGAAGCGGTGCGCGCGGCGCTCGCGGATCTCGGCGGCGTGCACCTGCTCGACCAGCGGCGCTTCGTGAACGACATCTACCGCGAATTTCGCGAAACCAGTCTGCGACAGATGCTCGTCGGGGGCGCGCTGGTGCTGCTGCTCCTCGGTCTGCGCTATCGCGCCTGGAGGCCGGTCGTCGCGGCCTTCTTCCCCTCGGCGCTCGTCGCCCTGATCGTGCTCGCCATGCTCGCGCTCTTCGGCGTGCAGGCCAACCTGCTGCACGTCATGAGCCTCGTCATGGTGATGGGCATGGGCGTGGATTACGGCGTATTCCTGGTGGACAGCGCGGGGCATCGGGACACGTTCGGCGCGACGATGCTGAGTCTGCTGATGTCCTGCCTCACCACCGCCTTCGTCTTCGGCACGCTCGCCTTCTCTTCGCAGCCCGCGCTGCAGGCGATCGGCGTGACCACGGGCGTCGGAATCCTGCTCTCCTATCTGCTCGCGCCGGTCACCCTGATCGCGCTCGAGGTCGGGCGGGGTGGGCGTGCGGCGCCCCACTAGGCGCGCTGCGGCGCTGGGCGCGATCGGGCCCTTGCTGTGGGTCGCCTGCGCGCATCTCGTTCCGGGCACGGGTCGGCTCGCCGAGTGTCCGGGCGCGCTGCGCGCCACGCAGGAGATTCCGGAGGATCTGCGCCTGGATCAGCGCATGCGGATTCGCGCCAAACGCATCGATGTCTCGATGCGAATCGTCGTCGAGAAGCGGGGCGGGCGCCTGGTCGTGATCGGCCTGGACCCGCTCGGCGCGGTGCTGTTCAGCGTGGTCCAGACGGGCGTCGAGGTGGAGATCGAGGCGTTGCCGCGCGCGGTCGCGCCCGTGCCGCCGCTCAACGTGCTGCGCGATCTGCACCGGGTTCGCTTCCTGAGCGCGGACGTTCCCCCCGACGCCAGCGGCCGTGCGGAGAGCGAGCGCGACGGAACGCGCATCACCGAGGAGTGGATCGGCGGCGCGCTGCGGCTGCGGCGCTTCGCGCGGGTGCGGGGCGCGCCGCGCGGCGAGATCGTCGTCGCATTCGGCGCGGCGCCATCCGGCGGCATCGCGCGGGCGCGGATCGAGAACGGCTGGTGCGGCTACACGGCGCAGATCGACACCTTTGTGGAGGAGTCCCTGCCGTGAACCGGATGGCCGCGCCCCGCTCGGTGCTCGATCTGGTGATCCGCACCCTCCTGGCGACGCTCTGGTTCGCCTGCGCGTTCTTCCTGCTGATTCCCGCGAGCTTGCTGTGGCTGGCGGGCGCCGACCTCGTGCCGCCTCCGGGCGCGACGCGCTGGGTGGGCGCGCTGCTGATCGCCGGCGCTCACCTGGCGCTCGTGTTCCCGATCGCGGCGTTCGTGCAGCGCGGGCGCGGCACCCACGCACCCTTCGATCCGCCGCGGCGGATCGTGCTCGGCGGTCTGTATCGCTGTGTGCGCAATCCGATGTATCTGCTGTACGTGGTGATCATGCTGGGCGAAGCCGTCCTGTACCGGTCGCTGCTGCTGCTGGTCTACGCCGGCGCCTTCTGGGGACTGGCGCACGCCTACGTCGTCGGCCACGAAGAGAAGGCGCTGCGCCGGCGCTTTGGCGCGGGCTACGACGCCTACTGCCGGCGCGTCGGTCGCTGGCTGCCGCGCCTGCGCGGCGGGCGCTGAGTCGCGCTCAATCCAGGGGCGCCTCGCTGCGGCGCAGCTTTCCGCTCGAGGTGTGCGGCAGGGCATCCACGGCGATGAACTCGCGGGGGATCTTGTAGGCGGGCAGGCGTGCGCGGCAGTGCGCGAGCAGGTCGGCACGGCTCGCGGGGTGTGCCGCGTTCTCGGCGACGAACTGCGCCACGGGAATCTGGCCGAGCTGGGCGTGCGGGCGCGCGGAGACGCGGCTCTCGCGCACCTCCGGGTGGGCGTCGAGCACCGCCTCGACCTCCTCGGCGAAGAACTTCATGCCCGCCATGCTGATTCGGTTGCTGCGCCGGCCGGCGAGATGCAGATCCCCGTCCGCATCGAACCAGCCCTGATCGCCGGTGCGGAAGCCATCGGGCTGCAGGATCTCGCGCGCCGGAAGCCAGGGGTCCAGGTAGGCGTCGAGCATGCCGGGGCCCCGGATGCAGATCTCCCCGGTGTGCTGCGCCGACGTGCAGCCGGAGACGGGCCGGCCGTCCTCGCCGCGCAGCCACACCTGGTAGTCCGGCAGCGGCCGGCCGAGAGACGCGGGCTTGCGCGCCGCGTGTTCCAGATTGGCGACGGGAAGCCCCACCTCGATGATGCCGAGCGCCTGCGCCACGGGAGAGCCGAAGCGGCTCGCGAAGCGCTCGGCCACGGCGCTCTGCAGTCCGTCCGCCGTCGAGATGGCGCGGCGCAGCCCGGGAAGCTGCAGGCCGGACACGTCCTTGGCCAGCAACTGGTAGTGATGCGGAGAGGCGTACAGCAGCGTGGCGCGCTCGCGGCTGGCGAGCTCGAGGATGGGGCGCGCGAGCCCGCTGGCGGGCAACAGGATCGAGGCGCCCTCGCGCAGATACAGCAGGATGGAGACCACGAAGTGGTGCGCCATCGGCAGCAGCCACAGCACGCGGTCCTGCGGCCCGATCTCGAGCGCGCGGTTCGCCGCCGTCAGGCGCGCGTCGATGGCAGCGTGGCCGAGCAGCACGCCCTTGCGCCGATTCGTCGTGCCCGACGTGAAGCGCAGATACGCCGGCTGCAGCGCGCGAAAGCTGCGGTCGCCCGCGCCGTCGACCGCGCCCGCGTCGGGGTAGGAGTCGAGGCGGAAATTCGGATCGTCCTGCTCGACTCGGTGGTGCAGGCGCGAGCGCCGCACGAGATCGTCGAGCACCGCGCCGCGGTGATCGTCGGGAATCGGGGCGAGGCAGGCATCGGCCGCCAGGATGCCCAGAGCCAGCTCGATGAAGCCCCGGCCCTGGCGCGCCTGCAGGCCGCAGCGATCTCCCGCCCGCACGCCTTCGGCCGCGAGCCGTTTCGCGTGGGCTTCGAAGCTCGCGACGAGCTCGGCGTAGGACACGGTCCGGGTTCCGCCCCGGCGATCGTCGAGCAGGAGCGCCGGGTGCGCCGGCCGGCGCGCCGCCTGCGCGCGAATGGCATCGATGACGGTCACGGCCACGCGCTCTCCTCATCCGTCGCCAGAATGTGGTGCCGCACGTCGGCGGCCGCAATCGCGGACAGATCGCTGCAGGCGTCCGCCGCCAGCGCCGCCGCCACCCCCACCGCTTGTCCCGTCGCCAGCGCCGTGCCGATCACGCGCAGCGCGCCCAGCGCCGCGTGGCTCGCGGACACGCAGCGGCCCGCCGTGCCGAGTCGCGGGTGGGAGCGGCTCACGAGCGCGCCGAGCGGCACGGAGCAGGGCCGCTTCGGATACTCGAAGTGCGCGCGCCGGTGATCGCGCCAGAGCTCGATCGGCCAGGTCGAGACCGCCACCTCGTCGTCTCGCACCCGACCGCCGAGCACATCGTCGCGCTCGAGCGTCGCGATGCCGCGCAGGCGGCGGGTCTCGCGGATGCCGATCCGCTCGGGCCAGGCGAAGACCCGGCTCTGCTCGAACGCGGGGCGGTTGTCGCGCAGGAAGGCCGCCACGAGTCGCGCGCTCTGCTTGGCGCGCGCTTCGAGCCGTCTCAGGCACTCCGAGTCGAGTGGGTCGTAGTCGCTTCCGGGCGGGCGCGGCACGTTGAGCGTGACGTAGACCTCATCCGCGGCCGCGCCGCGCCGCACGAGCACCGACTCGCAGCCCCCCGGCAGCCGCCCGTCGCGGACCGCGCCCGCCAGCGCCTGCGTGAGTCGCAGCCTGGCGAAGCCGGCGATCGCGCTGGTGTCAACACCGTGCAGCGTGAAGATGTAGGAGGGCGCCTGCAGCTCTTCAGGCGGCGCCTGCACGACCTCCGCGCCGCCCGCCGCGGCGAGCGCCGCGTCGCCGCTGGCATCGACGACGATGCGTGCTTCGATCTCGCGCGCGCCGCAGGCAGCGCCCCGCAGCTGCAGCACGTGCGGCGCGGCGCGATCCCGCGCGAGGCTGGCGCCGATCAGCGCGCAACGCGTCCAGAGCGAGAGGGACGGTGTCGCGGCGCACAGCTCGGCCGCGACCCGCGCGAGGCGCGGCGGGTGCGTGGGAAGCACGAAGACGCGCCCCGCCCGCTCCACGGCGCCGGCCGCGCCCGCCCGCTGCAGGCGCTCCGCGAAGTGCCGCGGCAGGCCCGGATTCGCGAAGGCGGGCGCGCCCTCGCCCGCGGGTCGGTAGAGCCCGCAGATGGTGTGGACACAGGCCTGCGTCGCATTTCCGCCGAGCACGTCGGCGCGCTCGACCAGCAGCGTGCGCGCCCCGCGCCGCGCCGCGGCCACGGCGGCCGCGATGCCGGCCGAACCTCCGCCCACCACCGCCACGTCGAACCACGTGCGCTGCATCGCGGCGCTCAGGCGAGCAGATCTTCGCGGAGCTGGGCGGCGAAGATCTCCCGCTCGCGCTGTGTCAGCACGTCGTCCTGGAAGACGTGCGTCGCGTTGAGGTGTCCCGCGTACAGGCTCATCGCGATGCAGCTCCCCGGAGAGGGCGGCACCGGTGCAACGTGGAATCCGTTGCGGATTTCGCTGCCGAGGAAGTGATCCAAGCCGTCCAGGAATTCGCCCGTGTAGGCGAAGAAGAACGAACACAGCTCACCGCGCAGCGCGGAGCGCGCCAGGTGCGCGTACAGCCGCGTCGGCGCAAACCGCGCGAAATCCATCGCGTACACGCCGTTCTCCACGTGGCCGCTGCGGATCGCGTCCAGGCGCTGCTGCTTGAGCACGGCGAGCAGGGCGTCGAGCGAGCCCGTTTCGCTGCTCGGGACGTGGAACCACAGCAGCGAGGTGTGCGTGCGGAAGACGGCCGCGGCGGCACCCTTCGCACGCAGATTGACGGGCAGCGGCACCACGAAGCTGCCCGGATCCACGCCCCGCGCCCGGAAGACGGCGTGGTGCGCGCGGATCGCCACCGACAGGTAGAAGAGCATCGGCGTCAGGAAGCCCGCCCGGCGCTGCGCGGAGGCGACGATGCGCGCGGTCTCCTGCGTCGAGAAGGTGTGCACGTCGTAGCGCAGCGACTGGCGCGTGCGGCGCAGCGGTCCGGCCAGCGAGCGCATCGGCGGGTCGCCGAGCGCGCTCACCCAGCGCTGCCAGCGCGTGGCGCCTTCCCCGCGCTCCCGGAGGCTCCGCTCGGGCCGCTCGGCGGGTGCCAGCTCGTTGGGATCGGGGGTGATCTCCGGCGTGGCCGCGCCCCGGAAACACGCGTCGAGCCAGCGCACGAAACACTCGCTGCCGGCCCCGTCGAAGAGCAGGTGCGCCCAGCTCGCCGCGAGGTCCGTTCCGGCGGCTCCGCCGGCGTAGCGCACGATGTCGAAGCGCAGCAGCTCGCCGCGCCGCAGCGAGAGCGGCTGGTTCAGCCGCGCGGCGAAACGCGCCGGCAGCGCGGCGTCCGGCGCCGGGCTGTCATGCACTGCCACCTCGGGGAGCGGGCGCCGCGCCGCGGCGCGCGTGCAGTACGCGGGCGGCCCCACTCCCAGGCGCCGGCGGATGGGCGCGCGCACGATCGGCTGGGCGCGCGCGACCTGCTCCACCAGCTTGGTGAAGATGCCCGCGTCGAAGCCCGGGCCGAGGCGCAGCACCAGCTGGGAGCTGTGGCTCGATCCGGCGCAGCGGCGGATCTCGTGCTCGAAGGCGCGCAGGAAGCAATCGGCGCCCGTCAGCGGAAGGTGCGCGGGCAACTGGGGCGGAACGCCTCGCAAGTTAGGCGCCCGAGAGCTGCTCGTACAGCAGGGCCGCGAGCGCCTCGGCGGATTCGAGGTGTTCGGGTGTGAGCAGGCTCTCGTCCACCCAGACGCCGGTGCTCTCTTCGATGGAGAGCATGAGCTGCGTCACGGCCAGCGAGTCGAGGCCCGCCTCGAGAAGATTCGAGCGCGCCGTGAAGCTCCCGTCCACGTCGAGAATCTCGTCGCGGAGCAGCTGGAAGACGCGCTCGGTCAGCGCTTCTCGCGTCGGGATCGACACGCGCAGCAGGGTAGCAGCCGGCCGCGCGGGATGGCACATGGAGAGAGTGGCGGAACGGCTGAAGGGGCGGAACATTCTGTGCCCATGACTCCGCAACACGGCGCTTCCCTGGAGCCGCGCGCGCGGCGCCGCATCGCGGTCCTCGGCGGCGGACCGGCGGGCGCCGGCGCTGCCGCGTTTCTCGCGGGCGCCGGTCTGGACGTGTGCGTCTTCGCGCGCGGCAAGCGTCCGCCGATCATCGTCGGCGAATCGCTGGTGCCGGCGGTGGTGCCCTATCTGCGCCGGCTCGGCATCGAGGAGGAGGTCGCGGCCTACAGCGTCTGGAAGGGCGGCGCGACCTTCGTCTTCGATCGCGAGTCGCGGCTCAACATCCGCTTCGACGAGGTGCGTGACGCCAAGACGACCTACTCCTACAACGTGCCGCGGGATCGCTTCGACGCGTCGATCCTCGGCGCCGCGCAGCGCTGCGGCGCTCGCGTCGTCGAGCTGACCGCCCGCCTCGAGCGCGACGGCGACTCCGACCGGGTGCGGCTTTGCGGCGACGCACTCGCCGCGGCGGGCTGGAGCGAGCAGCCCGATCTGGTGATCGACGCGGGCGGGCGGAGTCGCGTGCTCACCCGCCTGCTGGGCATTCCCCACCTCGAGGGAGACCGCCGCGACACCGCGCTCCACGCCCACTTCGAGGGCATCGAGGTCGAGGTTCCCGGCAACGTGCACACGGATCGGCTCGAGCACGGCTGGGCCTGGCGCATCCCGCTGCAGGGACGCGTATCGATGGGGCTCGTCGTCGACGGGGACATCCTGCGCAAGTTCGGCGACAGCGCCGAAGAGCAGATGGATGCATATCTTCGGCACGATGCGGTGATCCGGGATTTCGCGCGCCCGGCGCGCCGCGTCACACCGGTGGTGCGCTACACGAACTACCAGGCGCGCACGACCCGGGGTGTCGGGGAGAACTGGGCGCTGGTCGGGGACGCCTTCGGATTCGTGGATCCCGTCTTCTCGAGCGGTGCGCTGGTTGCGTTCCAGAGCGCGGATCTGCTGGCCCGGGCCGTCGTGAGCGGCGATCCCGCCGCACTGGCGCGCTACGAGAAAGAGGTGATGCGCAACCTCGACACCTGGCATCGGGTGATTCGCTGGTTCTACGACGGCCGCCTGCTCACGCTGTTCCGGGTGGGGCAGTACGTGCGCGAGACCTGGCCCGGCCGGCTGGTGGACTTCCACTTCCGCAAGCACATGCCCAAGATCTTCACCGGGGAAGACGTGACCAACCGCTACAGCCTCGCGTTGGTGAGCTTCATGGTGAAGCACGGGCTTGCCCGCAACGATCCCCGCGCGCTGCAGATCCTCTGATGATGCGGTCCGCGCAGCCCACCGATGCGTCGGTGGAGCCGTGAGGTTCCACGCCGAAGCCAAGCGGGATCGCTACGACGTCGTCGTCGTCGGAGCGGGTGTCGGTGGACTCACCGCGGCGGCGATTCTGGCCCACGCCGGCCGCAGCGTGCTCCTCGTCGAGCGCCACGACCGCCTCGGGGGCTACGCGCACGCATTCCGGCGCGGGCGCTACCTCTTCGATTCGGCGGTGCACCTGGTGGGAGGCTGTGAGCCGGGACCCTTCGAGGGGAGCGGGCTCATCCACCAGCTGCTTTCGATTCTCGGCGTCCGCGACCGCTGCGCCTTCGCGCGCATCGATCCGTGCTACACCGCGGTGTATCCCGGATTGAGCGTGGAGGCGCCCTGCGACTTCGACGAGTTCCTGCGCGCGTACGCGGAGGAATTTCCGTCGGAGCAGAAGGCCCTGCGCCAGTTCCTCCAGGAGTGTCTCAACGTCCGCCAGGAGGCGCGTCGCGCCGCACAGCTGGCGAGCGCCTACGACGTGATGAGCTCGCCGGATCGCTTCCCGACGCTGCTTCGCTATCGGCGCGCGACGCTCTCGAACGCGCTCGACGCGCATCTCGCCTCGCCCCGGCTCAAGACGGCGCTGGGCTCCCTGTGGCCCTACGTGGGCCTGCCGCCCTCGCGCGCCTCGTTCCTCTACTACGCGACGATGCTGATGAGCTACATCGCCGACGGCGCCTACTACTGCCGGGGCAGCTTCCAGCGCTTCGCGGATGCGCTCGGCGAGGCGCTCACGATGCGCGGGGGAGAAGTGCTGCTGCGCAGCCCGGTGCGCCGGATCCGCGTCGAGCGCGGACGGGTGACGGGCATCGTCCTGGAGAACGGTCAGAGGATCGACGCGCCCCTGGTGATCTCCAACGCAGATGCGCTGCAGACGATCGAAGAGCTGGTGGGGGAGCACGCCTTTCCGGAGCGTTACATGGCCGGCTTGCGCAGCCTGAAGCCGTCGCTCTCCGCCTTCGTCACCTACCTGGCGGCGGATCTGCCGCTCCCGAGCGCCATCCGCCACCACGAGACGTTCTTCTTTCCCTCTCTCGATCACGATGAGGCCTTTCGCGACAGTCGCGCGGGCGCTCCGTCGTGGTTGACGATCACGGTGCCGACCCTGGCCGATCCCGACCTGGCGCCGCACGGTGTGCACCTGCTCGTGCTCACCACGCTGGCTCCCCATCGCGTGGAGGGGGGCTGGCGGGCGGACAAGGAGCGCATGACGGCGCGCATGCTGGGGCTCGCCGAGCGCTACGTCGGGGAGGACCTGGGCGGGCGCAGCCGCCTGATCGAGAGCGGCACCCCGCGGACCATGGAGCGCTACACGCGGAACGCGGAGGGCGCCATCTACGGCTGGGAGCTCTCGCCGGCGCAGGTTGGCCCGGCGCGACCCGGCCCGCGCACGCCGGTCGAGGGGCTGCGCCTGGTGGGACACTGGACCCAGCCCGGCGGCGGCATCTACGGCGTGGTTTCTTCGGGAATCCAGACGGCGCGCGGCGTGCTGGATGCGCCCGGCGAGACAGCGCCCTGGGACGCCCTCTAGTCGCGCAGCGAGCGGCCGCGCGCGCTGCGTTTCGCGATTCGGGTATCGTATCGAGCCATGACGATCGCGAGCCCCCGCACTGCCTCCTCGCTCGCGGCGCTGGGGATGGTCAACGCGCTGGGGCGTGACACCGGCGAGATCTGGCGGCGCCTGCTCGCCGCGGATCAGTCCCACTTCCGCCTGCGAGACGACCTGGTCCCGGAGCGGCGCCTTTGGATCGGCGAGGTGGAGGGCGAGCTGCCCCGCATTCCGGCGCGCCTGCGCCGCTACGCCTGCCGAAACAATGCGCTCACCCTCGCGGCACTCGAGCAGATCGAGTCCGTGATCGCAGAGGCGATAGCCGCGGTGGGACGCGACCGGGTGGGCGTCGTGATGGGGACGAGCACGTCCGGCGTGAGCGACGCCGAGGCCGCGATCCGCCATCGCGAGCGCACCGGACGGCTCGCCGAAGAGTTCGACTACGATCAGCTCGAGTTCGGCGGCGCGGCCGGATTCATCGCCCATCTCCTCGAGATCGAAGGCCCGGCCTACACGATCTCCACCGCCTGCTCCTCGGGTGCGCGCTCCCTCGCGAGCGCGCGCGAGCTGATCGATCTGGGGATCTGCGACGCCGTCATCGCGGGTGCGACCGACAGCATCTGCGGACTCACCGCCAACGGCTTCTCGGCGCTGCAGGTGGTCGCGGACGGCATCACGAATCCGTGCAGCGCGAACCGGGCCGGGCTGACGCTCGGCGAGGGCTCGGCGATCTTTCTGGTGATGCGCGGCGGTCGCGGCGTGCAGCTGCTCGGCGTGGGCGAGTCGAGCGAGGCGCACCACATGTCCGCGCCGGATCCCGCCGGCCAGGGGGCGGAGCAGGCGATGAGCGCCGCGCTGCGGGATGCAGACATGGCCGCGTCGGCGATTGCCTACCTCAATCTGCACGGCACCGGCACCTCGCTCAACGACGTCATGGAGTGCGCCGCCATCGGACGCGTCTTCTCCGCGCTGCCGCCCTGCAGCTCGACGAAGTCGCTGGTGGGGCACACGCTGGGCGCTGCGGGCGCCATGGAGGCCGGCTTCTGCTGGCTCATGCTGCAGGCGATTTGCGCCGGCGTGATGCCGCTGATTCCGCACGCCTACGACGGCGTGCGCGACCCGGAGCTGGTGCCCGTCTCGCTGGTGACGCCGGGGCAACAGTGTCCCGCCGGTCCGGTGATGACCAACTCCTTCGGCTTCGGCGGCAACAACTGCACGCTCGTGCTCGCGAGTGCTTCGGCATGAGGGCCGCGCGCGTGCGGAGCTGGGCCGCGTGGTCGCCCGGAATCGAGGACCGCGACGCGTGGCGCGCCTGGTGCGAAGAGCCCAAGGAGCTCGCGCGCGAGGGGCGTCCCGCGGCGAACTTCCTGCCCCCGCTGCTGCGGCGGCGCTGCAGCGGGCTGGCGCGCATCATGCTCAGCGCCGCCTTCGATTGCTGCGAGCCCGAGGTGCGCGCGCAGGTCGCGACGGTGTTCGCGTCGCGCCACGGCAACATCAACGAGTCGATCGAGCTGCTCGAGCGGCTGGCGCGCGGCCAGGCGCTCTCGCCCACCCGATTCAGTCACTCGGTGCACAACGCGCAAGCGGGGCTCTACTCGATCGCGGCGGACAATCGCCAGGCCTCGAGCTCCATCGCAGCCCAGGAGGACACCTTCGGCTCGGGCTGGATCGAGGCGCTCACGCTGCTCGCACGGGATCCACGCCGGCCCGTGCTGCTGGTGGTGGGCGACGTTCCCCTGGCGGCGACCTTCGCCGCCCTGGTCGACGAGCCCGAGACGTCGTACGCGCTGGCGCTGCTGCTCGAGGCGGACGCGCCGGGCGTCGGCGTGCGCATCGCGCTCGAGCACGGCGCGCCGCAGGCGCGACGCCCGCGCTGGCCCGACGCGCTCGAGTTCCTGCGCTGGTTCCTCTCGGACGCGCCCCGCCTGTCCCTGGCCTGCGGCCGTCGGCGCTGGGTCTGGGAGCGCACGGCGTAGCCCGGGCGGCTCACGGCATGCGCCGCTCCGACGTTCCGGCAACGCTGCTCCGCTCCGCGCGCGGCGAGGTGGCTCGGGCGCTGCAGGTCGTCTCCTTTCTCGCCTATCCGTTCGTGGTCTACCTGGCCTACGCGCGTCTGGGCACGCGCCGCCTCGCGGTCGCATTGCTCGTCGTGTACGGGCTCGCGCTGCTCGCGCGCATCCGGAAGCGGCGTGTCGATGCCTGGCGCATCGCCCGCCAGCATCTGGGGCTCGTGCTGCTGATCGCCCTGGCGCTCGCCAGCGGCGAGCGCACGCTGCTGCTGCTCCTGCCCGTGGTGGTGAGCCTCTATCTGCTCTGGACATTCGCCGCGAGTCTGCGCAACGGGCCGCCGATGATCGAGCGGTTTGCCCGGCTGGTGGAAGAAGATCTCCCGGAGTTCACGCTGCCCTACTGCCGCAAGGTCACGTGGGTGTGGTGCGGGTTCATGGCCTGCAACGCGGTCGTCGCGGGTGTGCTCGCGGTGGCTGCGCCGCTCGAGTGGTGGGCGCTCTACACCGGCCTGATCTTCTACCTGCTGATGGGCGCGCTCCTCGGCGGGGAATTCGTCGTGCGCAAGCTGTGGTTTCGCCACTATCAGGCGGGTGCCGCGGATCGGGCGCTGGCCTGGGCGTTTCCCGCCGAGCGGACCGCGAACGGACGGCGCTCACTCGCCTACCAGGCGGAGCGCGACGCCCGGCGGGCTGCGGCTAGTCGCTCCAGCGCCTGAACACCAGCGAGGTGTTCACGCCGCCGAAGGCGAAGTTGTTGCTCATCACGATCTCGGCGTCGACCGCGCGCGGGGCTCCGCGCACGTAGTCGAGCGGGGCGCAGCGCGGGTCGAGGTCGTCCAGATTGAGCGTCGGAGCCACCCAGCCCTCGCCGATCATCTCGAGGCTCATCCAGGCCTCCAGCGCGCCGCAGGCGCCGAGCGTGTGCCCCAGGTGGCCCTTCAACGAGCTGAACGGCACGCGCCCGCCGAACACGGCGAAGGTGGCGCTGCTCTCCGCGATGTCGCCGATCACCGTCGCCGTGCCGTGCGCGTTCACGTAGCCGATCTCGTCCGCGCCGACGCCGGCATCGGCGAGCGCCAGGCGCATCGCCTCCTGCATGGTGTCGGGATGCGGGTTGGTCATGTGCCGCCCGTCGCAGTTGGTGCCGTAGCCGAGCACCTCCGCGCGGATGCGGGCGCCCCGGCTGCGGGCGTGTTCGAGCGCCTCGAGCACCAGACACCCCGCGCCCTCTCCCACGACGAGGCCGTCTCGGGCCGCATCGAAGGGGCGCGGCGTGCGCGTCGGCTCGTCGTTGCGCGTGGTGGCGGAGAAGAGGATGTCGAAGACGGCCGCGTCCATTTCGTGCAGCTCCTCCGCGCCTCCGGTCAGCATCACGTCTTGTTGGCCGAACTTGATCGCCTCGTAGCCGAATCCGATGCCCTGGCTGCCCGACGTGCAGGCCGTGCACGTCGGGACGATGCGCCCCCGCGTGCCGATCAGGTTGGCGATGTTCGACGCGCAGGTGTGGCTCATGATCTGCAGGTAGTCGTTTGCGCCGATGCCGCGCAGCGTGCGCTCGATGAACAGCCGGCGCGCGTAGACGGCGATGGCGGGCGGGCTGCCGGAGCTGGATCCGTAGCTGACCCCCGCGCGGCCCGAAGCGATCACCGCGTGGTCGCGCAGCCCCGCGTCCTCGAGCGCCAGCTCGGCCGCGCGCGCCGCCATCAGCGAGACGCGCCCCATGGTGCGCGTCTTCTTGCGAGGCCAGCTCTCCGGAGTCGCGAAATCCGCGACGCGAGCGCCGAGCTTCGTCTCCAGATCCTCGATGTCCTCCCATTCCGGCACGCGCGCCACCCCCGAGCGGCCCGACTGCAGGGCGTCGCGCACGTGCTTCCAATCCTGGCCGATGGGGGAGAGGCCAGCCATGCCGGTGATCACGACTCGTCGCGTCATCTCGTTCCCATTTCAAAGGGAGCTCAGGAAGAAGCCTCATCTCCCCAGTAGTCGAAGAAATTGAACCACTGGTAGGGATACTTCATGCAGTAATGTTCGAGGCGCTGCGCGTAGGCTGTCAACAGCTCGGATGCGATCTTCTCGCGTTCCTCCGGCCCGACGGCGGTGCCGTCCGTGAGCAGCTCGGTGAACACGTCGTAGTGCCCCGGTCCGGTGCGACACGCCAACATCAGTAGCACGGGACAGGCCAGCAGACTCGCCAGGAGGAACGGCGCGCGGGGCAGCTCGACCGTTCCCCCGAGAAAGGGGACGCGGCTGGTGCGGCCTCGGTCGTCCGGATCGACCCGATCGGAGAGGATGGACACCAGCTCGCCGCGCCGCACGCACTCGCGAATGCGGAACGTGCTCCAGATGGACTGCGAATCGCTCTCGATGACGTGCAGCTCGACGTCGGGAGAGAGCTCGCGAAAGATCGTGTTGATGCGCTGGGCGTGCTCCGTGAACATGAGCGCGTGCACGATCCGATGCTGGCGCTCGGCGAGGAGCCGCAGGGCGTCGAAGCTGCCGAGGTGCGCTCCCAGCACGATGCCCCCGCGCCCTTCCGCGGCGAGCCGGTCGCAGATCTCGTTTCCCTCCACCGCGTACGCGAAGTCCTGCGTGCGCTCCGCCCAGATCGCCAGGCGATCGAGAATCGAGAGTCCGAAGGCGCGGTAGTGGAGGAAGCTGGCCCACAGGCCCGGGCGGCGTCCGAGAGCGGCGCGGCCCGCGGGCGTCGCGTCCACGCGTCGCAGGTAGGCGAGGGAGGCGCGCCGCCCGGGGCGATCGGTGAAGAAGAAGTACGCCACGATGGCGTGGACGAGCACGACGCCCACCGGGCGTCCGAGGCTGCGGTAGCACCACACCGTGAAGCGCATGCCCCACATGGAGCCCCGCTCGGCGATGCGGCTCCAGCGCTTCTGGCGGGATGCTTGGCCCTGCGTCGCGTCCCTAGAGGCGCTCATGCACGAAGTCGACGATGTCCTGGATCGTCTCGATCGCCTTCAGATCCTCTTCCTTGAAGGACAGGCCGGTCTTCTCCTCGAGGCGTATGGACAGGTCGATCGCATCGACGGAGTCGAGATCGAGGTCGTCGACGAGTCGAGCGTCCGGACGCAGGAATTCTTCGCGGATCTGAAACTGCTGCTTCAGGACGTCCGCCACCCAGTCGAAGATTTCGTTCGCCGCGTGCATGAATGATCAGACGCTCAGAGTTTGCAGTGTTTTCGCGTAGAAGTCACGCAGGGCCCGGGTGACATCGCGGGCGGCGCTGGCACGGGGCTCGCGGTCTCCGACCAGCGAGCGCGGGTCGAGGACCTCGCCGACCTCGATGCTGAAGCGGAGCTTTTCGTCCGGAACGTCGTACCACTTCTGACCGCGCATCAGCGACGCCGGCTCGCAACGGATCACGACGGGGAGAATGGGCGCCTGGCTGCTGAGGGCGACGTGTGCCGCGCCGCGCCGGAAGGTTCCCAGCTGTCCCTTCGGGGAGCGCGTACCTTCGGGAAATAGCAGCACGCGGCGGCCCTGCTGCAGTCGCTCCGCGCAGGCTGCGAGCACGTCCTCACCGAGGTCGTTGGGGATGTAGCCGGCCGACGTCACCACGCCGCGCATGAACGGGTTCGACCAGGCCTCCCGCTTCACGACGCAATCGAGCTGGGGCATCAGGCTTCCGAGCATCACGACGTCGAGCAGCGTGGGGTGGTTGGCCACGATCAGGCGCGCGCTCGGCGCGCGGAGCCGCTCCGCGCCGTGCACGGAGAGTTCGACGAGCCCGAGCAGCTTCATGAAGCGAACGAAGGCGCGAAACGTCCAGTGCACCAGGCGCTGCACGCGGAACTCTCCCACGCGCGGGTCGCTGGAGCAGCGCTTCGCGGCGGGGTACACGCTGAGTCCGAGGGCAACGCCCAGCAGACCGAACAGCGCAAACGCGGCGCCGGTTCCGACGATGCGCCCCCAGCGAGACACGCGTCTCCGCATGAGGGGGCATCGTACCATGGCCCGGGTCGCGCACCGGGGGCGCCCGCGCAGGCGCGCCGACCGCATGCGCCGCTAGGCTCTCGCGCAGGCCAGGCAGGGGAGGGAGCGGTGTGAGCGAGCGAAGCGGCATCGATCGGCGGGAGTTTCTCAAGCGCGGTGCGATCGCAGGCGTCGGCATCGGACTGGCGCCGCTCGGCGCGGGCGCCGCGGCGGAGCCGCCCGGCGTGCGCCGCCGCGTGCGCCTGGGGCGCACGGAGCTGCGCATCCCGGACATCGGCTTCGGCAGCAGCCGACTGGACGGGGACGAGGACCTGGTGCGCCACGCGCTCGAGCGCGGCGTCACCTACTTCGACACCGCTGAGAGCTACACGGACGGCCGCTCCGAGAGTACGCTGGGACGCGCCCTGAAGGGCGTGCGCGACCGCGTGACCCTCGCGAGCAAGGTGGAGGCCGGCGCGGACGACGGCCGCGAGAAGCTGATGCAGGCGCTCGAGGGCAGCTTGCGCCGGCTGCAGACAGATCACATCGATGTGTACTTCAACCACGCCGTGAACGACGTGGCGCGACTCGAGAACCCCGAGTGGCCCGAGTTCGCCTCGCGCGCCCGGGAGCAGGGCAAGATCCGCTTCACCGGCGTCTCGGGACACGGCGGGCGCCTCGGGAAGTGCCTCGAGGTCGCCATCGATCGCGACCTCGCCGACGTGCTGCTCGTCGCGCACAACTTCGGGCAGGATCCGGCGTTCTACGAGCGGTTCACCGCGGCCTTCGATTTCGTCGCGATCCAACCCGATCTGCCGCGCCTGATGGCGAAGGCGAAGGAGAAGGACATCGGGGTCATTGCGATGAAGACGCTGCGCGGAGCGCGCCTGAACGACATGCGGCCCTATGAGAAGGACGGCGCCACATTCGCCCAGGCCGCGCTTCGCTGGACGCTGTCCAGCGCGCACGTGGACGCGCTCGTCATCAGCATGACCAGTGCGGAGCTGGTGGACGAGGTCCTGGGCGCTTCGGGCAGCGGTGCGCCGACGCGGGAAGATCTCGCGCTGCTGGCGCGCTACGAGCAGCGCAACGGATCGGTCCAATGCCGTTACGGCTGCAGCGGATGTGCTGGCGCGTGTCCCGACGGCGTGCCGATCGCCGAGGTACTGCGCACGCAGATGTATGCCCGCGACTACGAGGATCTGGCCTTCGCCCGGCGGGAGTACGCGCGACTCGATCGCAGCGCCTCGCCGTGCGTGGCGTGCGCGCATCGCAGCTGCGCGGGCGCGTGCCCGCACGGCCTGGGAATCGCCGACCTGACGGGATCCGCGCACGCGCTGCTGGCCGGCTAGCGCGGTGTGCGAGGGGGGCGCATGAACGGGGCCGAGAGTCTGCTTCGGACCGCCGCGGCCGCCGGCCTCGAAGTCTGCTTCGCCAATCCGGGCACCACCGAGATGCCCCTGGTCGTGGCCCTCGACGCGGCGCCGCAGCTGCGGGCGGTGCTCGGCCTGTTCGAGGGGGTATGCACCGGCGCGGCCGACGGATACGGGCGCATGGCGGGACGGCCCGCGCTCACCCTGCTGCACTGCGGTCCGGGGTTCGCGAACGGGATCGCGAATCTGCACAATGCGCGGCGCGCGCGCACGCCCGTGGTGAACCTGATCGGCGACCACGCGACCTGGCACGCCGCAGCCGACGCGCCCCTCGCTTCGGACATCGAGTCGCTGGCGCGTCCGGTCTCGGGCTGGCTGCGCAGGGCGTCGAGTGGCAGCCGGCTGGCCTCGGATGGGGCACACGCGATCCGGGCCGCGTGCACGCCGCCCGGCCAGGTCGCGAGCCTGATCGTGCCGCACGACATCCAGTGGTGCGACGCGGCGCAGGCGGCGGAGCCGCTCGCGCCGCCCGAGGCGCCTCGCTGCGACGGGACGGCGATCGCGGCAGCGGTCACGGCGCTGCGCGCTGAGGGTCGCGCCGCGTTGCTGCTCGGCGGCGCAGCCCTCGCAGACGTCGGTCTGCGCGCGGCCGGCCGCATCGCGCGGGCCACGCGCTGTACACTGATTCACGACACATTCGTGGCGCGGCTCGAGCGCGGCAGCGGTCTGCCCCGCGTCGAGCGACTGCCTTACTTCCCCGAGCAGGCGCGCGAGCTGTTGGGCGGCTTCCAGCGCCTGATTCTGGTGGGTGCGCGCGATCCGGTGGCGTTCTTCGGTTATCGAGACCAGCCGAGCCGCCTGGCACCGCCGACGCTCGCAGTGCTCGAGCTCGCCTCCGCGGAGTCGGACGGGGTCGCTGCGCTCGAGGCGCTGGCGGAAGATCTCGGCGCGCGCGAGGCCTGGGCCGACGAGGATCCGGGGAAGCGCCCCGATCGGCCGAGCGGCGCGCTGAGTGTCGGCAGCCTGGGGCAGGCACTCGCGGCGCTCCAGGGCGAGGGCGCCATCGTGGTGGACGAGGCCGCCACGAGCGGGATCGCGTACCACGCCCACGCGCGTCACGCGCCCCGGCACACGGTGCTCGGCCTCACGGGCGGCGCCATCGGTCAGGGCTTGCCGTGCGCTGTGGGCGCGGCGATCGCGTGTCCGCAGCGCAAGGTGATCGCGCTGCAGGCGGATGGCGGTGCGATGTACACGCTGCAGTCGCTGTGGACCGCGGCTCGCGAAGGGCTCGACATCGTCGCCGTGATCTGCGCGAATCGCGCCTACCGAATCCTGCAGGTGGAGCTGGCGCGCGCCGGCGTGAGCGCGCCCGGTCCCAAGGCCGCGGCGCTCACCGCGCTCGATTCCCCGGCACTCGACTGGGTGGCGCTCGCGCGCGGCATGGGACTTCCCGGGGTGCGCACGGAGACGGCGGATGCCTTTGCGGCCGCGCTCGAGCGCGCGTTGGCGGAGCCGGGTCCGGTGCTGATCGAGGCCGTGCTGTAGGCGCCCTACGCGCTCGGATCGCGCGCTGCGTGCGGCAACGCATCGCGCGTGAGCACGCGCTCGAGATCCCAGGCGATCTGCTCCAGCGCGCAGCGCGCCGCGGGAACGGCGCCGCCGAGCGCGCTGAAACCGTGACACAGCGCTTCGCAGCAGCGATGCGCAACGGGGACGCCCGCGCCGCGCAGGCGGCTGGCGTATTCGGCAGCTTCGTCGCAGAGTGGATCGAAGCCCGCCGCCACGATCAGGGCGGGAGGCAGCGCCGAGAGGTCGGGAGCCAGCAGCGGCCAGGCGCGCGGATCGTCCCGTTCGGCGTCGCTGCCCAGATAGTGGGCGAGACACCAGCGCACGTCTTCGCGTGTCAGCGGTGCTGCATCGCCGAAGTCCCGGTACGATGCGCCGTCCGCGCAGGCGATCAGCCAGGGGTACACGAGCAGCTGGAGGCGGGGCAGTGAATGGCCGCGCCGCACGGCTTGCTGGCAGATCGCCGCGGCCAGCGTTGCGCCCGCTCCGTCCCCGCCCACCAGAATCCGCTGCGCGTCGCCGCCGATCTCTCCGGCGTGTTCGCGCGCCCACGCGAACGCGGCGTACGCGTCATCGTGCGCGGCGGGGAAGCGATGCTCCGGTGCCAGGCGGTAGCCGACGGAAGCGACGACACAGCGCGCGGTTTCGGCCAGGAGCGTGCAGAACGCTTCACACAGGTCGAGATCGCCGACCACGAAGCCACCCTGATGGAAGTAGAGCAGCAGCGGGCGCGGCCCGTCGAGGTGGGGCGGGCGATACGCGCGCAGCGGAATCACGCCCGCGGCCCCCGGGATGCCCCGCTGCTCGCGCTCGATGCTCGCTCGCGGTGGCCCCGCGAGCGCTGCTGCGGCGGCGCGCACACGATCCCGCGCGGCGGCCGGCGTGAGCGCGTGGAGCGGCGGCTCGGCCGCGCGCCGCGCGAGCAGCGCGAGCCTCGCATCGAGCGTCCGCCCGCGGCGCTGCGGCGGGGTGGCTTCCGACCCGAGCCGTAGCCAGGCGTCTGGAGCGCGAGCCAGCGAACGCGCGGCCCAGCGCTGAAGGATCTTCAGCATGGGAGGCGAGCCTGCCCGCTCGCGCAGCCGGGCACAAGTCGCAGCATGGCGCCGATGCGTGCCGGTCGATGTAGGCTCCCCTCCGACATGCCGGCCCAACCCGCTTTCACCCTGGTGTTGGCCCTGGCGGTGGGCATCCTGGCCCAGGCGCTGGCTCGGCATCTGCGCGTGCCCGGCATCGTGCTGCTGCTTCTCGCCGGGGTCATGCTGGGGCCCGACGGTGTCGGGTGGATCACACCGCACTCGCTGGGCGACGGTCTGCTCGCGATCGTGCATCTCGCGGTCGCGGTGATCCTGTTCGAGGGAGGTCTGAACCTCGAAATCTCCCGGCTGCGTCGGGCGCAGGCGCCGATCCGACGCCTCGTGACGCTCGGCGCCGCCGTCACCATGCTCGGCGCTGCGCTCGCCGTGCACGCGGTCTACGCCGTGAGCTTCCTCCAGGCGCTGCTCTTCGGCAGCCTCGTCGTGGTGACCGGGCCGACGGTGATTGGCCCGCTGGTGCAGGAGCTGCGCCTGCGGCAGCGCGTCGCGACGGTGCTCGAGGCCGAGGGTGTGCTGATCGATCCGGTCGGGGCGATCGTCGCCGTGCTGATGCTCGAACTCACCCTGGCCCCCGGCAGCGCCTCGTTCTCGGGTGAGGCCGTCGAGCTGCTGCTGCGCCTCGGCTTTGGCGCCTGCGCCGGGATCCTGGCCGGCTTCGCGATCGCCTTCCTGCTGCGCCTGCGCCACGTCGTGCCGGAGGGACACGAGAACATCTTCGTGCTGGCGATGGTACTGCTGCTCTTCCAGGGCTGCGATGAAGTCGTGTCGGAGAGCGGCATCCTGGCGGTCGTCGTGGCCGGCGTCGTCGTGGGAAATCTGCGCACGCACGTCGACCGCGACCTGCGCGAGTTCAAGGAT
>Ga0224496_10000197_pt1 | contig 44062 bp, 38 predicted proteins | sample SF_Jul11_sed_USG_2_FD_168127 | JGI IMG/M metagenome (GOLD analysis project Ga0224496, IMG submission 168127) | Sediment microbial communities from San Francisco Bay, California, United States - SF_Jul11_sed_USGS_8_1 | ecosystem: Environmental > Aquatic > Marine > Sediment | place: USA...
GTAACCGTTCATTTCGTGACGTCCTTCTTTAAATAGTACTCCCCATTTAGAATTCCCTCATCGTTTCACAACGGCCATGAGGATATTATGAGCAACACCGCCTATCAACGTCGAACCCCAGCGCAGTGGCAAACCATTGTCGATAATTTTGTCGCCTCCGGTTTATCCGGCCAAGCATTCTGTCAGCAAAACCATATTAAATACGCCAGCTTTTGTAAATGGCGCCAACGTCTTTTGTCCGAGCCTAAAAAAGTGCCATTGAATAACGCGGCCCCTTTTTTGGACCTGGCAACGCTGGGTGATAGCCATTCATCATCCTGGCACATCACCTTCAAACTGGGCAATGGGGTTGAGTTGGTCTTGAGTCAGAAATAGTGTTTATACCCGAACCCCATGTGCGCATCTGGTTGTATACGCAACCGACAGATATGCGTAAATCGTTTAATGGCTTATGTGCCCTGGTTTCAGGTCAGCTTGAGGACAACCCAACGAGTGGTCAGTTGTTTGTCTTCATCAATCGGCGTAAGACCCACATCAAGATACTGTACTTTGATGGTTCAGGTTATTGCATCTGGTTTAAACGGTTGGAACAAGGGCAGTTCAACTATCGCCGTGATCATGACACAAAACGTTTGCTAGACTGGATGCAACTCAAGCTCTTGCTCGATGGTTTGAAGGTTGAAAAATCACGTCAATACAAACGATATACACACCCGTCGTAGCGCGGGGTTTGGTATAATACGGCGCTATGAACAACACCTCTTCAGCCGAAAACATTGATCGCAAACCATCGCTCGATAGCGCGACTGAATCACCCTCGTTGAAAGATAAATATGAGCAGTTAAAAGAAGAAAATCTTTCGCTTAAAAATCGCATTGCCTGGTTCGAGAAACAAGTCTTCGGCCAGAAGTCAGAAAAACGCCTGATTGAAAACCCGCATCAACAAAGTCTGCTCGGTGAGCCCACCGAAACGCCTCCCGAGGATAGCGACAAACAAACCGTCAACAGCTACTCGCGTGGCAAGGCCAAGAAAAACCGTAACGATGATTGCCTGACGGATAGTGGTTTGCGCTTTAGTGACGAGGTGCCGGTAGAAAAAATCGATGTGGTGCCGGATGAATTGAAGGGCCCCGACGCTGATCAGTATGCCATCATTGATACTAAAATCAGCCACAAGCTGGCCAAGCGTCCAGCCAGTTACGTGGTACTGGAATACCGCCTGCCGGTGATTAAGAAAAAAGGCAGTGGTGTTGATACGAACACCCTCAAGACCACGGCTATGCCGGCACAGGTATTGGAAGGCAGTATTGCGGATGTGAGTTTATTGGCCGGGATGTTGGCCGATAAGTTTCTTTATCATCTTCCCTTGCATCGCCAGCACCAACAAATGGCCCACGCGGGTATCACCGTGGCGCGATCAAGCCTGACCAACTGGACACGACGTAGCATCGAATTGCTGCGGCCCATTGTGGAGAGTATGCTCAACAATGTCTTGCTCAGTCGGGTACTGGCGATGGACGAAACCCCGATCAAGGCCGGAAGAAAACAAAAAGGGAAACTCAAACAAGCCTACTTCTGGCCGATCTATGGAGAAGATCACGAAGTGGTCTTTACCTTTAGCCAAAGCCGGGGCAAGCAGCACATCATCAATATGCTCAAGCACCAGTACAAAGGAACCCTTGTCACTGACGGCTATGCGGCCTATGCCCGTTACGCCGAACAAAGTGAAGGAGTAACCCATGCGCAGTGCTGGGTGCACAGTCGTCGTTATCTGATCGAAGCCAGAGACAGCAGTCCCAGGGAGATTGATGCCGTACTGGACCTGATCGGGCAGTTGTACCAGGGCGAAAAACACATCACCGAAAACAAACTCCAGGGTGAAAAGAAACGTGACTACCGACTCACGCACAGCAAGCCGTTGGTAGATGCGATCTTCGAGTGGATCGATACGCAATGCCAGCGAAATGACTTAACGCCAAAACATTCACTACGCAAGGCGCTGAACTATCTGCGTACACGCGAAACACAGTTGCGCGTGTTTCTTGAAGACCCAGACGTGCCCATGGACACCAACCACCTGGAGCGCGAGATCAGACCGATACCGCTGGGCCGGAAGAACTGGCTTTTTTGCTGGACAGAACTGGGAGCCGAACATGTAGGCATTATCCAGAGCCTGATCAGTACGTGCAAACTCCACGACGTTAACCCATATACTTACCTGGTCGATGTCCTGCAGCGCGTCAACACCCATCCGGTAAGTAAAGTCTATGAACTTACACCGCGTTTATGGAAGGAAAAGTTTGCCAACAACCCGATGCGATCAGAAGTCTACAAGGGAATCAACTACGTCGAGGAATGAACGGTTACTGCTCACCTTCGCTTAACGTAGCGGTAGTAATGCTCCAGTTTCCGCTTGCATTGGCACTGGCTGTACCGAGTGAGATGGTTCCATTCGTATCAAATAATTCGACTGTGCTACCGGCCTCTGCCGAACCGGTTATTACTGGCGTTGCAGTATTGAAGGCCTGACCATTGACGGTTGTAATAGCTGGAGCTTCAGGAGCGGTGGTGTCAGCAGTCGCGATAGAGATGGTTATGCTTTCCGATGCCTCGCTGGTATTTCCCGCCGCATCCGTGGCCTTTGCTGTCAACGTATGCTCACCTTCGCTTAACGTAGCGGTAGTAATGCTCCAGTTTCCGCTTGCATTGGCACTGGCTGTTCCGAGTGAGGTGGTTCCATTCGTATCAAATAATTCGACTGTGCTACTGGCCTCCGCCGAACCGGTTATTACAGGCGTTGCAGTATTGAAGGCCTGACCATTACTCGTCGTAAAAACTGGCGCGTCAGGTGGTGTCGTATCCTTTATCGGATCTCCTTTGCCGCACGCAGCCAAACTTGTCACTATGACAAGAAGAAAGATCAGAATAGTGTACCGTATTAGTTGGCTTTTTTCAGAGTGAGCAATCTTTGAATTTGTGTGAAAAGAAATTCTCATCGTGGCACCTCTGGTAGCGTACTTTCTAATTAGCGTAATTTACTCAGAGAAGGAAAGCGGCGTATATCTTTCATCTACGTTATTCCACATTTAGAATCCGTCGCTTTATGTTTTCAGTATTTCACTTTGCGCCATCATCGTCAATTTTCTCTATCGATAGAAGTCATACTCTTACAGTCGGAAAATAGAAATATTTCGGAAGATTCATTCTATTTCGATACGCAGGAAAATTTAGAACGATCGCGAGAGAAACGTGAATCGAGTTACGGTATACGCACGACTATTTTTCAACACGTCTATGGAACAAAGATGGGGAAGATAATCATTTTGATAGCAAGATACACCCGCTACCACCTAAGCTCCAGGCTATAATAAAGCTGATGCTTAGGAAACGCATAACCGGGTATTTCGGTATACGAGCCCTGCGTGTAACCAAAATAGTTGCTATAGCCCAATGCGATATTGAAGGTTTCATTGAAATAGTAGGAAGCACCTGCCGCAAAACTGGGGTGACGAAGAAAAATACCTCCAACTTCGCTATAAAGCGAAAACCCCCTTGCAATATGTTGACGGTATCCGACGTAGGGTATGGTAAGTGTAAGATCTGAATTCATTAAATAATTGTTAGTGTTGACCCCGAAATAGTACTTATCGTCGTGATAATATCTGACGGACAACATGATTAATCCGTCATTCCCGCTACCAATGGCAAACCCGATCTTATCTTCCGCTATGGCGAGTGAGTGGCAGGCGAAAAATACTATTATAAAGAGCAAACGTTTCATCAGTTCTTCCTTTTGCTTTGATACAGAATGCTGAGTTTGATGCTCTTGTGTTTATACGGTAAAGTTCTGCTGAACCTTGAATTTGAATCGGTGTCGTAGTAACGAGCTAGCGTATAGGAAAGTTCTACAAAGAAACGACGATAGACTTTGCCGCGGGTATTAAATAGATAGGCGTATCCGTTTTCTGGAAATTGGTAATCCGATGCCGAATGATTTAGATACAAATTTCTTGCTACTCCGGCGCTGATAGAAAAACGATCACCCAAAATATTTAGTTGGGGTGAAACTCTTATTTGCATTTCCTGCCAAGTATAGCCTTTGGCAACGTAATCGCCGGTCGACGTTTGGGTATAGGGAGTATATTTCTCATGCCAGAAATTGCTGGCGACGCCAAAATCAATCGAGATTTGTGGCAAGGAATCAAAATAGACGATCGTGCCAATATTGACACTCTGATATTTAGTTGTGCTGGTGGAGGGCAAAATGAGTTGGCCAGGCTTAACTATCGGCACTTCTAACCCGGTCAATGGATCGGTAACAATTTCGACATTTTCATGAACACCATAGAATAGATCATCTTTCCCCCACAGACTCTGTCCCACCGATATGTATCGGGTCCAGTCTCTGGCAGAGGCAACAGGAATATGCAGTATGCACAAAAAAATAGCGGCCACTGTTTTCTTTGGCATTATTTTCATTTTAATCGAAAAATATCGTAGGCCGATGATCAAAAACCGGGACGAATATTTTAGATTTCGTCGAACGTCAGGAATTATTTTGCAGGATAATTCATATTTCTGTGAGTTTCAATAGTGTCATCTGCGCACTACAGTCAAATGTTGAATCGTCTAACCTCAACAGTAACTCAACCGCCTTAACTGGCCGCTTGGGACAGGTAAGGCGGTTGAGTATCTAAGACGAAATGATTATTGGCTAATTCATTGTTGATGTGAATACTACTTTCGTGGCGCAGCGACCAAAACCTACCAGATCGGCAGCTCCGTCACCGTTGACATCAGCGGCGCGACGGGTGAAAAAATAACGTTGATAATTCGAAGTATCGTTATGGTACCACTCATAATTGCAACCTGTAGAACCACTAAGATCGAAATCACCACTATTCCAAGTTGTTGCTTTAGCAAATTGTCCGTCGCCAGTATTCAATGACGCATAAACACCTTTGTTTCCGAAGCCCACGATATCCAGTCGACCGTCGCCATTGACATCGGCAAACGTCCTGACGTGCTTATGGTGATTGTTCCAGCCATCGAGCTTAAATGTATCGCGCCAACCGGGATTATAGCTAAAGTCATTCACGACTGACGTTTGGTTAGCAAAACTAATAGGGCCGTTGACAGTTGATGTATTCTTGATGGTATATACTGCGTTTACGCCAAATCCAACGATGTCCTGGTCTCCATCACTGTCTATATCTGCGAGCATACGCGGATAGTTGCGATCATCGGTCCAACTGCCATTTCCTGCCATGATCTGGAAATCTTCACCGCTCATAATCGACACTGGCTCGCCGAAATTACCGTCACCAAGTCCCAATAGTGCCCAGGCCTCTGTTTCGCCTATGGCCAGGATGTCAGCTTTTCCGTCACGGTTCAAATCAGTCACCCAGCGCGGATGACGATAAACTTTCCAGCCGCCGTTATAGGCAAATTGTTTTGCGTCAAACATGCGTGTTTTCGTCTGACTGGTATCGCTAATTTTTAGCATGTCTCCGTTGTCGTCTTTTGCACCATTGCTCAGCACTACAATGACTGAATCACTACCAAATGCCACGATGTCAATATATCCGTTACCATCGACATCGCCAAACATACGTAGGTGTTTGTTAATATCCCAGCCACTATTCTTGCCAAGCCCGTCATACCAGTTTGTAGCTTTGCGGAATTGTGTTCCATCGTTGATTGAAACATAAACATTTGCCGGATAAAAACCAACAAGATCGAGATCACCATCGGCATCTATGTCGATAAGATGTTTAGGTATGGTGTCGTTGGTATTCCCCGATGGTAAAACCCATTCCGTTGACCACTTCTCTGGCGCAGAAAACCCGTTTTCGGTCCCCTTGGATACCCAAACGCCACTGGCGCCTATACCTACAATATCGGCTCTTCCGTCCCGGTCGATATCCTGAACCTCTCTAAAATAGGTGGCTTCTCGCCAACCTTTGTTAAAGTCGTACTCGTCAAAACTAAATTGTTGGGTTGTTGTGGTAACAAAGGTTCTACCCAATGTTGCACTATTAGAATCGGTCGAGGTAAGTGTTGCAGTGTACGATGTCGTCGCATTGTTATAGGTGTGCGAGAAATCAAATGACTGCCCTTGATCCAATTGATCCGTACATACCACGACCTTTTGTGATATGGGTGAACTGTCTCCCCAATCCATGCTAATAGTACAGATTCCCGCGCCTGGATCGGGTACCACGAATCCACTCACGCTAAATTCGCTTGCTCCTTTTTGAGAGATCTCATTTAGGAAAAAAGCATAACTATTTCCGCCACCCGCATTAGTATCAATATGATCATTGGTGCCATCGCCATCGGTGTCATTGTTGTAAGGATCATTACCCTTGCTCTTTTCCAAGCTGTCATTGTCTCCGTCACCGTCAATATCCGCGATTGTTGGGTCAGAGTAAATTTGGGCCGGATAGCGTTGAGGATAGAGTGCATTGATAGCCGTTACCACCCATGGCTTGTATATTTCATCATAGTCACTAAGACCGTCACCATCGGTATCTGACAAAGTCGGGTCGGTGCCGAGCGCGAGCTCCTGACGAATTCCTAGGCCATCACCGTCGTCATCTTCGAGATACACAAGTGCTATTTTGTCACCGGCTCTTACCATAATGTCTTCTAGCTTGTACGCACTCTGAGTCGCGTCGTAGAGTTTGGCGCTGCTCGATACGCCGTCATAGGCATCGTGAATGATTACCCATTTAGCATTGGCTTTGTCTCCGTCGCTTACACCATTTAGCGATTTTACCGAGCCGTAGTTAGATAAGATCACATCTAGCTTCAGGATATCACTAAGTAGTGTGGCCAATGTTGCTCCAGGAACGTCAGGGTTAAAGTTGGTCGCGACAATCAGATCGAGAGGTAGTTTGTGATTGGCGTAGTCAATGATAATCTGCGCACCTTGTGCCTGAGCCTGCTCCTGTATATACGCCATAGAAACGCCTTCTTTGTCAGCAATGTCATAAGAAGATATCTCTAGAGAAATAGATTTGGACTTTAGTAGAAGTTCTTCCGCTACATTGGGAAACAGTGCACTATTCGAAAAAATCAGGTCGCCGGTAGAGGCGAGTGGTTCCAATGAGTCGTTTGGAAAACTCGATACACCTTCCAGGCTCAGAGATCCGATAGGTACTCGTTGACCCGATGCGTTTGTCATGGATGCATTCAACAACAAGTAGGTTAGAGTGAAGGCTCTATTGCCTTCATTGCTGACTTTTACGGTACTGCTCAGACTGCCTCCGGTTTTTTCCCAACCCTCTAGTGTTACACTGCCTGTTGTTTGTTCAACGGTATCATATGTTTCCTTTGTATTACTCTTCGTCCAGTGATGATCTGTGCTGACAGTCGTACTAAAACCTTCTTTAGTACTCCCCGTCAGTTCTACGGCGAAACCGCCAGTGTAAGAGCGTTCACTTGATTCTACTGTACCCGTAGTGGTGTTTTTCAGGTTGTGTGTTTCGCTGCTTCCACTTTTCGTTACGCTTAACGTCACTATCGGTTCGGATGTAATCGCCAGCTTCAATTTGGGTAGATCCGCAATACGCGGATTGAATTTGAAGTTTTGTGCAGTGTTAAAGCCGCGTGTGATGACCTCCTCGTAATCGCTATAACCATCGCCATCAGTGTCGGCAATTTTTGGTGAGGTGTGGTAGACGTTCAATTCTTCGTCATTGGATAGACCGTCGCCATCCAGGTCATCTTTTGGCGCGCACTGTATCGGTACGAGGATGTTTTCCCCCGCGATTACACCGCTGGGAGCAGACACACTACAAACCAGTTTTTCAGGAGCAGTACTTATGTCGACACGATAGTCGTAAGAAGTCGGTACAGATCTGCTAAAGCTGTAGATACCATCGATATCCAGGGTTAAATTGTCAGTGATGGTTGCGCCTGGGTCGGTTTCCTCGCCACTCGGGTGCGCTGAGAGTGCAATTCCAAGTTGTCCGTCAAGTCCCATGATGTCTACGCTGATGCTATATTCACCCTCGTTCAGACATACAACTTGAATGTTGTCTATGTGCGCTTTGGAAATTTTCCCCTTCGCATTGTTGACCGTGCAACTTTGTCCTTGCGGAGGTGTGAGAACAGCTACGGAATAATCGGCGTTGTCCGACAGATTGAGACTAAATTCAAACAATCCATTTTGGGTCAAGGTAATTTGGTTATTGTCATTCAAGGACAATGTCATCGACTGATCGTCACTCATTCCTACAAGGGTACCGCTCACGTGAAACTGTGTCCCAATCTCTGTTGAACTGCACCCAGCAACAGACAATATGATCCAGAGTAGAAGCGGCCGATAACTTGATTTCATGGGGGAAACCTCCTGCATATTCGGGCTAAAATTATTGTGACAATACCAATCTGAGCATATAGTAGCGGTGCAGGGAGGAGCGGTATATTAGCCATATGGCTAATATACGATCGTATAAAAAGATCGTAACTTTATAAGACTATGTCGAAATTCTTTTCTTCTAACAACTTTGAAACCTTACTCATCCTCATTGTTGATGACCATCAATTATTTGCAAACGGGCTGAAATTTACAATCGAACATCAGTCTCCTAACCATCGTATTACGCATTGTCAGGATGGCGAAAGTGCATTGGCATGGATAACAGCGAATACGGACTGTGATATTGTCCTTCTGGATCTTGAGATGCCGGGTACAATGACAGGGGAGTCTTTTCTGCGCGAGTTACGCCGCCAGGAAGTCTGGACACCGGTCATCATTGTATCCGCAGTCGAACACCCAAGACGGATACAGCGCGCATTAAATTTGGGGGCTTCCGGGTTTATTTCAAAATCTGCTTCGAGTGAGCAATTTATTCAAGCCATGCAGGCAGCACTCAACGGTGAGGAGTATTTGCAGCCATCGGTGCGTGTACAGTTAGAAGAACTTGAGCACCAGGATAAAAAAACGACATTTGAGCAAGATAGAATACGTTATGACTTAACGCCAAAACAGATTGAGGTCTTACAACTTGCTTCAAACGGACTTTCCAATAAAGAAATTGCCACGCGCATGAAACTTACCGTTCACACGGTCAAGGCACATCTTTCGGCAGCCTACAAGGCAATGGATGCGAGCAATAGGACCGATTGCGTCAAAGCGGCGGAACGTCTCGGTCTCATCCGACGTGAGACCTAGATCTGTTTGTTACGAAACAGATGCTGAATAACCACGCGTAATTTTCCAGGATTAACGGGTTTGCTTAGAAGTGGTATGCGTCGTTCGCTCCCCATTTGCGCCGATGCTGCGAGGGGATCGGCGGTGATTAGAACCGCCGGAATATGTTGTTGGTATAGCTTTTCCAGTCTTTCGATTGCCTGCAGGCCGTTTATGTTGTTTGCGAGATAGTAATCAGCCAGAATAATTTCGGGTACGCGGTTGTTAGCCGCGTAAGCACTTTCTGCCTCTTCCACAGTAGTGACGGCAATTGGCTCGCATCCCCACTTATGCAAGATATCTATCATTGCTTCAATTACATCGTTATCGTCATCAATTACCAATACGGTGCGTGACTCAAAGATGCCATGGCGCGCTGTGTGGGGGATTGTGGCTTTGTCTTGCGCCGTTGCCTTTTGCAGGTATATCGAAAAATCGCTGCCTCTACCAGGTTGTGATTCTATCTCTAATCTTAGCGCCAAGAGGTTTGCGAGACGTTTTACAATGGACAGTCCCAATCCAAGTCCTTCAGGCGTGGTCTGCTGTTCCTGGGGATTGCGGTGGTACTCCTTGAAAATCTTTATCATATCGCCGTTTTCTATGCCAGGTCCGCTGTCAATAACGTGAACAACAACCTGCTCTCCTCGACGGCGGCATCCGACGAGTATGCCGCCTTGTTTTGTATAACGGACGGCGTTACTTATCAGATTGCGTAAAATCCGTTGAAGTAACAAGTAGTCCGTATCTACATAAAATCGGGTTTTTACAAAACGTAGAAACAGGTCTTTTTCGCTTACCTGAACGCGAAACTCGTCGTATAGTTCGTCAAACAAGTCCTGCAAGGCAAATACTCTCGTCGTTGGCTCTATTGTCCCCGCGTCCAGTCGAGACAAATCCAGCAGGCTACTAACGAGTTGGTTCACATTATTTATAGCGCGTTTGAGCTTGGATATCAGTTCTTTCAACATGTCTGGCGACTGTTTGGGGTCGGCACTTTCGAGTAGCAAGGCCATGGCATGTAGTGGTTGTCGCAGGTCGTGACTGGCAGTAGCAATAAAGCGTGATTTTTCCTCGCTTAATCGTTCAGTCTGGGTATATTCTTTCTCGAGGGCTTGAAGTAGCAATTCATTTTCGCGGCGATATCTGATGATCTGTCCAAACATTCTGTCCATGTTGGCAGCAAAAAACAGCACTGCGCCAAGCACCGAGGCAAATAGCGCGAATATTAACAAGAGCCCCAACTCTTCGGATATATAGATAGATATCACCAGAACAACAATTTGAGGTATGCACCAGGCATACATCAACTCACGTAACACGCCTACTGCAACCACGGAACCAAATATAGGTCCTAGCGTGATTAACATCACGAGATAATCATTTGCAGCGTCACGTGCGATGAGCGCAGAGCTGCTCCAACCTATACCAAGCAGGAGGTTGTGCAGGATATAGCGTCTGCGGAGCTGGACTTCGCTGGCGCTTGTGTGCCGACGAGCGTTTAAGACTACAAACCAGCTAAAGAATATATAGAAAATGAAACACGCTGACCAAACAAGAAACTCTAAACGATTAACATCTTCAAAGTATCCCAGGGTAAATATTATCCAAAGAAACAACAGGGCAAAGTGCCCCTGTCGCATATTGCGGAAGGCAAGATCCAATCGGTCTTTAAGATATACGTCTTTGATCGTCTGTTCGTTCATCGCTTGTGCTTGATGCGGGGCGGGTCGCAAAATACAGAGTGCACATAAAATACCGGATTTTCTTCGTGAATATAAGCTCAAACCTATCTTTATCGGTAATAAAGATTATTTTTTAATAGTGTCCATTAGCCACCGGTTTGTGGCGTCTGTTTAACATTCATTTCGTGGTCGATAAAACGAGTGTCTAAATAGAAAAACGCTGAATTCTCAGGGAATGCGGGAATTCATAGGGAGCGCACATACTCCGCCTCTTGCTCCTCAACGACTTATTAACACCCGATATCAACATAGTATGAACACGTGACATCTACCAAAAACCCGGTATCCTATCGTCCCCAGAGCGTTTGGAATCTATTTGTACGGGAGCAAACCCATGTCTAATTCACTGTTTGATCAACTCCAAAAGAGCGGCCTGGTCGATAAAAAGAAGGCGCAAAAAGCCAAACAAAATCAATATAAAAGCAAGAAGCAAAAAACGAAAAAGGGTGCTGCCCCGGAACTCGACGAAGCCAAGCTGCTGGCGCAAAAGGCCCATGCCGAAAAAGTCGAACGTGATCGTCTGCTCAATCAACAGCGCAAGGAAGAGGCCGAGCGTAAGGCCATCGTCGCCCAGATCAGGCAGCTGATCGAAACCAATTGCGTCAAAGACCGGGATGGCGACATCGTCTATAACTTCAGCGATGCCAATCTGGTCAAGCGCCTGTATGTGTCTGAGCAAGTACACAAGAATCTGTCATCCGGTCGTCTGGCCATCGTGCGCCTGGACGAAAAATATGAGCTCGTACCAACACCGGTTGCGGACAAGATCAAACAGCGCGACGAGAGCTATGTTGTTACCACTGAAAAGACCGCGACGATGGACGAAGACGATGCTTACGCGGACTATAAGATTCCAGATGATCTGATGTGGTAAAACAGCGGATAGGTTCTCGCTTCTTGTCCTGTATATAAACACGTCCAGCCCCAGCAAATTCAAACTTTGTTGCGTGAGTCCCAGGCCGCGATGTGGCATAATGCGCGCCCTTTTGACTCAACACCCCGGAAATACCCGTGATCACCACAGCCAACATCACCATGCAGTTTGGGGCTAAGCCCTTGTTTGAAAACATTTCTGTCAAGTTCGGTAACGGTAATCGTTACGGACTGATCGGCGCCAACGGTTGTGGTAAGTCCACGTTTATGAAGATTCTGGGGGGTGACCTCGACCCGAGCGCGGGCAATGTGTCGGTAGACATGAATGAGCGCGTGGGTAAATTACGTCAGGATCAGTTCGCCTTTGAGAACTATTCCGTCGTCGATACGGTAATCATGGGTCACGCCCAATTGTGGGAAATCAAGAAAGAACGCGACCGCATCTATTCCTTACCAGAGATGAGCGAAGAGGACGGGATGAAGGTGGCCGACCTGGAGGTCGCGTTTGCGGAGATGGATGGTTACACCGCTGAGGCGCGTGCGGGTGAACTCCTACTCGGTTTGGAAATTCCATTGGAGCAACACTACGGTTTGATGAGCGCGGTCGCCCCTGGTTGGAAGTTACGCGTATTGCTGGCGCAGGCCTTGTTTGCAGACCCAGACATCATGTTGCTCGACGAACCGACCAACAACCTGGACATCAACACCATCCGCTGGTTGGAAAAAGTGCTTAACGAACGCAATAGCACCATGATTATCATCTCCCACGATCGTCACTTCCTAAACAGTGTTTGCACCCACATGGCGGATCTCGATTTCGGTGAACTGCGCGTCTATCCAGGTAACTACGACGATTACATGACTGCCTCGACTCAGGCACGTGAACAACTGTTGTCTGAAAACGCGAAGAAAAAGGCACAGATTGCCGAGTTGCAAAGTTTCGTTAGCCGTTTTTCGGCCAACGCATCCAAGGCCAAGCAGGCGACCTCGCGCGCCAAACAAATCGACAAGATTCAACTCGAAGAGGTCAAGCCTTCGAGTCGCCAAAACCCGTTTATCCGTTTTGATCAGGACAAAAAACTCTATCGTATTGCACTTGAGGTGCAGGACCTGGCCAAGGGATATGGTGACAAGCCTTTATTCCAGGGTTTGAATCTTTTGGCCGAAGTCGGCGAGCGTATTGCCGTGATCGGGCCAAACGGTATCGGTAAAACCACTTTGTTGCGCACACTGGTTAATGACTTCGAGCCGGACAAAGGCACCATAAAATGGTCCGAGAATGCAAAAATCGGCTATTACGCCCAGGATCATTCCGCAGACTTTAGCAAAGACATGACGCTCTTCGACTGGATGAGTCAGTGGAAGAAGCCCAACGATGATGAACAAGCCATCCGCGCCATACTCGGGCGCATGTTGTTCTCGCAGGACGAAATCAAAAAGTCAGTCACTAAGATCTCCGGTGGTGAACAGGGCCGTATGATCTTCGGTAAGCTCATGCTGCAATTGCCCAATATCCTGGTCATGGACGAACCCACCAATCACCTCGATATGGAATCCATCGAGTCGCTAAACCTTGCCCTGGAGAACTATCCCGGCACTTTGATTTTTGTCAGCCATGATAGAGAATTTGTTTCGTCTCTGGCGACACGTATTATTGAATTGTCGCCAACAGGTATTAAAAACTTCAGTGGAAGTTATGAAGAGTATCTGCGGGAGCAGGGAGTCAACTAAGACTGACCTTTTTTTCTATTCGGTCTCGGTTTTTTCTGTGTTCGTGATTTGTGTGGCGCACCTTTAGGTGCTTTTTTAGGCGCGCTTTTAGGTGTCTGTTTGGGCGCGCCCTTAGTCGCCTGACTCCCGTCTTTATTTTTTGGTTTCTTTGGACGTTTCTTTTTCAAGGCCTTTAGTTCACGTACCGGTACTTCGTGTACCGGTTCGAAACCGCCGACATATTCCCGTGGGATTTTCTTGCCGATCAGGCTTTCGATATCGCTAAGCTGATCGATTTCGTCGGCACACACCAGCGAAATCGCTTCACCTTTTTTACCGGCGCGTCCGGTACGTCCAATACGGTGTACGTAGTTTTCTGCGCTATCGGGGAGATCAAAATTCACAACGTGTGGCAAGTCGGTGATGTCGATACCGCGTGCGGCGAGATCTGTTGCGATCAGTACGCTGGCGATACCCTTCTTGAATTCATCCAGCGCGCGCGTGCGTGAACCCTGGCTTTTGTCGCCATGTATTGCTGCGGCCTTGATATCACTACGCTCAAGCTGCGTACAAAGTTGATTTGCACCACGTTTGGTGCGTGTAAACACCAGTACCTGCTGCCATTTGTTTTCCGATATGAGGTGTTTAAGCAATGCGGTCTTTTTCTTCTTGTCCACCGGATGCATTAACTGCTTGACGCTGTGAGTGGTGGAGTTGCGCGGACTGACATCGATTTCAACGGGGTTGCTCAATATGCCTCTGGCAAGTTGTCGAATCTCATCGGAAAACGTTGCTGAGAACATCAGGTTTTGACGTGTCTTGGGCAGCAGCGCGAGTATCTTGCGAATGTCGTTGATAAAGCCCATGTCCAGCATGCGATCGGCTTCATCCAGTATCAGGGTTTCGACCTGATTGAAGCGAACCGCGTTCTGATTGTGCAAATCCATTAAGCGCCCAGGTGTTGCGACGAGAATATCGACACCCGCGCGTAGACGCTTCATCTGCGGATTAATCTTTACGCCACCAAAAACCACTGCATACCGAAGTGCCAGATTCTTTCCATATTGTTGCACGCTTTCCTCGACCTGAGCTGCCAGTTCTCGGGTGGGTACGAGTATCAACACGCGCACGCAATTGCTGTCTACAGCCTTACCCTGTGTTAATCGATGCAGTACGGGTAGCGTGAAACCTGCGGTCTTTCCGCTGCCGGTTTGTGCTGCGGCCATTACATCACGACCCTTGATGATGGCCGGTATCGCCTGCACCTGTATCGGTGTCGGAATGTTGTAGCCCTTATCGTGCAAGGCGTCGATGATTGGCTTGGCGAGTTTGAGTTCGGAGAAAGTTGTCATCAGGGTATCGTTTATCGCGCTGAGTAAGTTCGGATGCGAGGGATTGTAACATGTGACGGCTAGCGTCTTTCATTCATTCCTTGTCCGGGAATTGGCAGATAGACAATGACATGTCTATTTACGCTCAGACAAATCGTTTGCGACTCTTGCCACCCGTCGCACGTGGCTTCGGTTTCCCTTCTTTTTTTGCGCGTGTCGCGGGCTTAGCCGTGGGTCTAGCCGTGGGCTTGGCTGTGGTCTTAGGTTTACCCGTGGGTAAAAGTTCACTGAGTTCCTTAGGTGTGAGATTGCGCCAGTGACCGAGTTTAAGATTGCCCAGTTTGACGTTCATGATGCGTATGCGTTGCAGGCGTTTAACATCATAGCCAAACACTTCGCACATGCGACGTATCTGCCGATTCAAACCCTGGGTGAGTATGATGCGGAAGGTAAATTTATCTATTTTGTTTACCTTACACGGCTTGGTGCGCTCGCCGAGAATCTGCACACCACCAGCCATGCCGCTCAAAAATTTATCGGTGATCGGCTTATCAACGCCGACGATATATTCTTTTTCATGGTTGTTTTCAGAGCGTAAAATCACATTAACGATATCACCGTCACTGGTGAGTAGAATCAAACCATCGGAGTCTTTATCCAAACGACCGATGGGAAAAATGCGTGCCTCATGGCCAACAAAGTCAATGATATTGCCCTTGATGTGTCGCTCGGTGGTACAGGTGATACCAACCGGCTTGTTCAAACAGATGTAGACATGTTTTTGTTCGCGCGGCTTGATCACACGATTATAGACGCGTACCTCGTCACCGTCCTCGACCTGAGTCCCGAGCTCGGCGCGTTTACCGTTCACAAATACACGACCGCTGGAGATCCAGCTGTCGGCCTCGCGGCGTGAGCAGATGCCGGTTTCGCTAATGTATTTGTTCAGTCGCATAGGCGGGAGTATCGCATGGAAGGCCCACTTTCGCCAATTCACAGTGGTGTAAAGCCTTAGAATCCCCGGGTTGAAAGTTGCTCAACCCGGGGGAGAGATTGTCGTAACTGGACTTTATTCAGCCGCCATAGACTCTTCAAATTTGATTCGAGTCAACTCAGCGACGTCTTTGGTTTGCAGGGAGCGCAGATAGGCAACGGTGCCGATTCTTTCTACTTCGTCACTAAAATTCCAGGCATGTCTAAACAGGGTTTCATCATCCGCAATACGAGCACCGGCAACACCTTCTCCAACACTTCCTGTGGTTATCCACTTTAACGCGTCTTCGTCAGAAAGTCCGGTAATACGTCCGATTTGATGAGACGGTGCGGTACCGGCTGCATTGGATTGATAGACATGACAACTCACGCAGGCGCGGTCTTTACCCTGGCCTGCACCGATGCCGTTCAAGTATCGGCTTTCACCTTTTTGGTATTGTTGCTCTGTGTATTCGCTAACGACAACCGTTCTTAACTCGGATTGATACCAGTCGTTTAAATCGATGCGTCTGGAGTCAGGTGCCCGTGCGGCTTCGATATAGGCCACGCCTTTACCATAGGGCGTGATTTTTTGCGCGCTGGCATTCTGTAGTCGACTTTGCATACGTTGAAGTCGATTGCCCGGTAGTTTATTTTCACACACGGTGGCTATTCGAGAAGCGTCTTACTGTCCAGCCCTTCGGTCTTGTCCAGCAAGGTATCTGTCAGGCGGTGCCACTCGATCAATAATTTATTGAGTTTTACACTGTGGTCGGTACGGCTGAAACGGTTTTCGTCTACGTCATTCACCGCGTCGATATAGTCGTTGAGACTGACCTTGCCGAAAGAATAGTTTTCAGTTTCGTCTTTGAGTATGGACTCGGCCAGTTTGATTTTTTGTTCGGCGATAGTCATCAATTCCTGTTCCCGCTGAATCTGTAGATGAATATTCTTCAGGTTGGTGTGCAGTTCCTCATATTTGTTTTGTTTGGAAAGCACTGTCTTTTTCTTTTCTGCACGCGCAATAGAAAGCTTGGCCTTATCGACGCTGTTTTTGACTGGCCAGTCTAGCGATATTCCGGCAAAGAAACTGTTCTGTTGTGGCTTAATTCCCCAATATTCTGCATCCATCTGGTAACCCAATAATAGATTGGTAGAGGGTAAAAGGTCATCGGCGGCCTTGTCGACCGCGAGAGAGCTTTTCTTTTCCAGTAGCTCCAGGGCGTGATAGGTACGACTGTCGTTGACGAAGCGTTGATAGGCCTCTTCAAAGACGATAGTCTGGTTATTGATTTCCATTGTTGCTGGAATGAAACGCTGTCCAGGCGGTAAACGCATGGCGCTGAATATCAGATTCGATAGATTGTCGAAGATCTCCTGCAATACCACGATGTTTTCCTGCTTGCGTATCAGGGAAAGTTTCATCTTGTTGACATCGATGGGCAAAGCAATTTTCTGGCGCTTACGTTCGAGGATATTTTCCAGCAGTTTTTCATTGGACTGATAAGACGTACGACTGACCTTGAGATTCTCCCAGGCGGAAAACCAGTTGTACCAGACTGTGGTCAGTGAGGCGAGGTAGTCTTCGTAGGCCTCGACGATTTGGTAGCGAACAATGTCATTGGCAACGCCAATAAGTTGGTCCTGTAATTTGTAGTTGCGGCCATAGGCATTTTCCGCAATTGGCTGGGAGATAAGAAACTGCAGACTGGCGTTGTGATTACCGGAAGTGGTCGCCGGTTTGTTATACGCAGTGGAAAGCTGTGTGCCCGAGTCAGGGAATAATTGCGCCAGCGAAACTGTCGTACGTCCGCCCACGTCGAGCGGATTCAGAAACAGGTGAAACTCCTGTTTGAGTGAAACTAGGAGATCTTTTGTCGGCAGCAGCGCATCGCGACGATATTGCAGCGGCAACTTGTCGATCAGGATTTCTTCAAAGCGGGTATCGTTTTTGGTTGCCTCACTGATAAATGTAGCAAGCGTGAGCACCGGTGTATTTTCTTCAGCCGCCGCAAAAGCAGACATGCCAAACATACAGCAAAGTGAAGTCAGTAATATTGTCGTGTTTCGCTTTTTCATTTTCTTATCGTGTCCCCAGATTGACCGGGCGGGTAAAGCGCAGGATTGCCGCGTACAGGCAGGGCACCAGTATTAATGTAATCACGGTGCCGAACACCAGACCCCATGCCAGCGCCAACATCATTTCAGCGAGCATCGCATCGTAACCGGCGAAACCGTAGGCCGTAGGCAGTACCCCGGCGACCGTGGTCAGCGTCGTCAAAATAACCGCCTTGAGACGGGTTTGCGCGATGCGCGCTACTCGCTCATAAAGCGTGGACGCCGGGTGTTTATCGAACTCCTGTTCGAGCTTGGACAACATGATAATCGCATCGTTGATAACCACGCCTATCATGCCGAGTGAACCGACTGCGGCGAAGAAACCGAACAGTGTCTGTCCATGCGCAATAAAGGCGACTACCACGCCGACCATGCCGAAAGGAATCGCCAGCATAATCAGCAAGGGACGACTGACCGAGTTAAACAGTATCGCCAGTATGGCAAAGATCAGAAAGACCACCATGATAATGGCGTTGCGAAAATCATTGCGCGATTCACGGGTGTCTTTGACTTCGCCATCGAAGGTGAGCGTGGTCGTTGGTTGCGCGCTGATGATTTCCTTAAACACGCCATTCTCCAGATCTTTGGCGATTTCCAGCGGGGTACGCGTAGTGTCGGGTTTTAGATCTGCGAGTACTGTCACCACGCGACGCGAATCCCGGCGTGAAATCGTCGTAGGGGATTTCGTCTGATTAATTTCGACGAGATCACGCAGTGGCGCGAGATAATTGCTACGATTTTCCACCGGGATGTCGAGTATGCTGTCAATATCGCGCTTGTGCTCTTGCATGACCGACAGACGCACATCAATGTGTTCCGTGCCCTTGGGTAATTCATAGAGGATATTGCCTTCCAGCGAGGCGCGAAACGTCGAGGCGATGTCTGATGGGTTAATTCCCAGACGTTTAACCTTGTTGCGTTGGATATCGATTTTGTACTCAGGCAAGGTCAGTGGCTCATCAATCTCGGCATTGGCCAGATCCGGATGGGCTTGCATGGCGGCGAGCATGTGTTTTGCAGCGGTATTACGCAACTCATCGTTGCTTTCAAGAATCAGCACTTCGACGGCACTACCGGAAGACTGCCCATAGCGGCTCTTCTGTACCACGAGTTTTTTCAGGCCAGGGACTTTTTCCGCTTCCGGTTGCCATAACGCAACCAGATCATCGGCAGAACGCGTACGTTCTTCTTTGGGAACGATTTCGACGATCATGCGAAACTTGTTTTCCACCGCCGCGCCGCCGCGTCGACTGCGCGCGATTTCTGTACGTAGTCCGACCACTTCCTTGCCAACGTAGGGAACGATTAACTCTTCAATTTTTTTGCTGATATCTGCGGTCTCATAGCGATCCGCGTTTTTGCCCGCCGTACCCTGCAACACAATTTCACGGGTTTCGGTGTTGGGGAACATCACGAATTTCAGATTTTCTTCTGCCAGTTTCCAGATAAAAAACAATAACACCCCGAACAAGATGATGATGACGTAACGAAAACGCAACATCGGTATCAATAAGGTTCCATAGAGCTGTTCCACGCTATCGAACCAGTGCTTCTTAGGTGTGTGTTGTTCGTGATGACGGCTGCCGGGAAAGCGCAGGTAAAGATGGCCGGGTAGAATCACCAGCGCCTCCAGCAGGCTGGCAAACAGCATCAGAAAAACGATGGGCGGTATAAAACTGACGAAGCTGCCAAAGTGACCCGAAAAATAGAATAGCGGTACAAAGGCGACGCAGGTGGTGACGATGCTGGCGAGTACCGGCATAAACACCTGACCGGTGCCGCGTATCGACGCCTCTCTCGGGCTGAGCCCCATAGCGCGATAACGTGACACATTTTCTGCCACCACGATTGCGTCGTCGACGACTATCCCCATCACAATGATCACTGCCGCAAGCGTGATATTGTTAATGGTGTATCCCATCGCCCAGGCCCAGATCAGGGTAAGACACACGGTAAACGGAATGCCCACTGCCACCCAGATACCGGCGCGTATGTTGAGAAATATAAACAGCGTAAAGAGAATCAGCAGAAACCCGATCGCGCCATTGGTGGCGATGATGGAAAGACGGTTGCGCACATCGTAAGACTCGTCGTCGAGTATCACCAGTTGAACTGAGCTATTACGCAAATTGTTGGCGGTGAATTCAGCAACGACTCTCTGTACCGCATCCAGTGACTCCAGTATGCCGTAGGTGCCGTTCTTGACCACGTTAAACATAATGGCCTCGTGACCATTGACCTTGATCAATTCCTTCTCACGTTTGAAATCCGAACGCACCTGGGCGATGTCTGATAGCGCTATCGCCTTGCCCTGAAAGCCGGCCTGTACATAAAGCTGGTTGAGTTTGTCCACCGTATCCAGTTGGGAATTGATGGTGACATTGGGTTCATCTTTGATATCGATACTACCCGCCGGTTGACGGATGTGATTGCGCGAAATCTCATTACTCACCTGACTCAAAGGGATTTGGTAACGCACCAGTTTCTGCGGGTCTACATTGATTTGCAGTTCCTGTTGCAGATAGCCGGAACGGGAGACGCTATTGATCTCGCGCAGATTGATTAGCTGCAGCTCTAACGCTGTCGCCAGTTTCTGCAGGTTCTCCCGTTGCTCGTTGTTGAGCAGATGCGTGCCGGTATCGATCAGGGCAATGTCGATGATCGCCTTCTTTGAGCTTTTCCAGACGCGAACCTGGGGCTTGTCCCGCACCTCGGGAGGCAATTGCGTATTGAGGGCGGCGTTGCGGATTTCGGTAATGACCTCGTCCTTATTGGAGAGATCACGCTCCAGTTCCACGCTCACCGTGGTCGCGCCGCGACTGACCGAACTGGTGATCTGCGCAACCCCATCGACGCCCTTGAGTTCGTCTTCGAGTTCACGGGTGACAAAGTGTTCGACTTCTTCTGCGGTAGCGCCGGGATAGCTGGCAGAGATACGGACAAAATCCGAGGTGTAGTCCGGTCGTTCTTCTTTCTTGATCTCCTGCCAGGCGAGCAGACCGCCGACTATGGCCGCGATAAATGCCATATTGGTCAGCAAATGGCGATCAACAAAAAATTCGATAAAGCGTGTCATCATAAACTTCTAAAATCCCGAGCGCGTGGACCCGTCTACACCATGGACAGCGGTAGGGTGAAACGGGTTCATATATTATGCCGTTCGTCGCTTTACGGCTATGATTTTTGTGCGCGATACGCTTGTGTTTTTTACCAACATCAAATTCGATACGACGGTTTATCTTGTCAGAATAGCACCGAAATTTTGATGAGCGTGCTGTTGTAGGTGCTTAAAAATAGCCGCATTTTCCGCACCTCCTTATGGTCGCTTTCTCCTACGGCTTGTATTACACTCTAAGTGTAGTTCTATCTCTGAGTGGAGGCTTTACTATGAAATGGCACACTCGTTCTGTGTTAGCAATTTCCCTCTTGTTTTTTTCTATCATGGGTTGTGAAAGTGGCGTCGGCGCATGCCAAAGTGAGCCCGTGGAGTATTCGTTTGGCTTGAGAGTGTATTGTTATAGCGGCTGGGATAAAGCGGAATGCGAGGCCAACAATAGTCAACAAGTCAACGGCGCTAAGTGGTATTTTCACAGTGGTCAATCATGTGAAGACCGCGGCCTTTCGGAAGGTTCTAATCCCTGGCCATAATGCTTGTCTGCGAATAGGGTAGGGCTGGTATGTGAAAACGCTTGTTTTTACGCTTGCTGGAGTGCTTGGCGTGGTTGCGATTGTTGTCGCTGTCGGCGCGCTAAACACCGGTAGTGATCACTCGTCAGAAAGTGATGTTACGGCGCACGCGTCTACTATGCCGGCGAAGGCCATACTAAGCGACGCGACGACAGTAAACGAAAACCTGGCCAGCAATGCTATTCCGAACCTGAGACTCAAGGGTTTGTTGCTTGAGTCCCAACGACGCCTCGCCTATGTTTCCATCGACGGTTTAAATGAACGGGTCTATACCGAGGCCCAGGAAATATTGCCTGGCGTGCGTCTCGCAAAAATTAGATCAAAAAGTATCCTGGTTACGGCAATGGGAAGGGAATTCGAATACCATCTCTCTGCCGATGCGAGCGATGCACAAGAACAAGTGCTGGATCAAAATCTGGCGTTCATCACCAGAAAACTCGCCAAATATCCTGATCGCCAATCGCCGGAGTACATCAACAAACTCCTCGACTATATCGCCGGACGACAGTTGGCGGCAGTCGAGTTTCCCTTGGGCGTCAGCTCCTATGGCATAGACACCATAGACGAGAGCCATTATGTGATGAGTCTGGCAGCAATTCAGGACCAGGTGTCCTCGGAAAAACCATTTCGACATATTGCTTACGATTTCAAACAAAATGTCATGACCATAAACAGCGTCGTGCCCGGCAGTCTGTATGATAAGTGTGGACTTCAGCCTGGCGATCGCATCCTCTCTATACAGGACAAAAAAGTGACAGGTCTATGGGATATCGCCTATGCCTATCAGGCACTGACGCAAGATGAGGGGCTCAAGATACACATTGATCGCAACGGCGTAAAACAGGAACTTAAATTTCAGATCTATTAACAGAATTTGAAGCGTTATGGTTTGTTACGAGGTTTGCACAGTCTTTTTCGGGGTATGAGTGTTGCGCACAAATCGAAAGCAAACTAACCACAGCTATTATGCTAGTGCCGTTATAATGTATTTGTCTGGTGAGGGAACACCTGTAACAACGGCAGGCTAAAACAGGTGTCACGCAATGCGTCGCTCCCCAGATTATTCGCCGCTAATAATTTTCACCCCAGGATATGACTTGTTCAAGGTGGTTTATTTCCGTTTGTTTATCTTCGACAACGTGTTTGACCACGTCACCGATAGATATCATGCCGATGACCTTGTCATTCTCGATAACAGGTAAGTGACGAACTCTGTGTTTGTTTATCAATGCGAGACAGGTGTCGACACTCTGATCCGGTGTCACATAGCGCACATCACGGGTCATTATGTCTTTAATCAGTGTGGTTTCAGGGTCGAGACGTTTTACGATAATTTTTCGCGTAAAATCCCGTTCCGAGATAATGCCTGCAAGCTTGTTGTCTTCGATCACGACCAAAGCGCCGACATTCTTACCTATTAACAACTCGACCGCGTCCATAACGGTTTGATCGGGTTGTAAATGCCACAAACTGCGCTTTTCTTTTAGTATGTCTTTTACCGTGCTCATAGTCCCCTCCGCTGATTGGAATACTTGTTGCGCCTATGGCAGGATACCGGCCACGCACAGACAGGCTTTCAGACTAAATTACACAGGTTGTGCGTGTGAGGCAATACTGGGAGGCAACGAATTTACTCGGAGGGGATATCAAATGGCTCAGGCTTATGAACCCCAAACCCTTGTAAATAGTGAATTCCTAGCGCTTTGACATGTTCGGCAATAGCATCGTTCTCGACCCACTCGGCAATGGTTAACAGGCCCGTGACATTGCCGATCTTGGCAATAGACTCGACCATGGCATTATCGAACTTATCTGTAAGTATGTCGCGAACAAAACTGCCATCGATTTTGAGATAGTCCACCGGCAGGGTTTTCAAATATTCAAACGAACTGGAGCCGGAACCGAAATCGTCGAGGGCGAATTGGCAACCCAGAGTTTTGAGTGAATCGATAAATTCAATTGTTTTGCTTAGATTCTGTACTACCGCAGTTTCGGTAATTTCGAAACAAATATGCTGCGGGTTAATGTCCGGATAGGTTTCAAACTGAGACTTCACAAACTCAAGAAAACCTCTATCGTTAAAGGACTGACCCGATAAATTAATCGCAATAACGTGGTCCTGATCGGCCTCTAAATTGCCGGCAACGATGGCCTGGAAAACTGACGTGACCACCCAACGATCCAGATTCCCGATCACATTGAATCGCTCAGCAACGCTAATCACGAAGCCGGTTGGTACGGGTAAGCCGGATTCATCCACCATGCGTAGCAATATTTCTTTGTAGTACTTCGGTTTTATGCCGTCACATTCAGAAATCGCATCCTGTACAACCAGGCTAATCCGTTTTTGTTCCAGGGCACGGTTGATTTTTGAGGGCCATTCCATTTCAGCGCGACGTTTGGAAAGCTCCAGGTCAGTCAAACTGAGGGCGTAAATTTGATTTCTGCCTTCATCTTTTGCTGCATAACAGGCTAAATCCGCCGCGCTCAACAGAGATGCGGAATCCTGCGACGTCTGAGTGACACAAACCAGTCCAATACTGGCACCGATTTCAAAAATTTTATTCTGCCAGGTAAAGCGATAATCTCGCAGCGCATCGAGAATTTTCTCTGCGATCTCGTGCGCCTTGTCTTCAGGGCAATTGTCTAACAGCACACCGAACTCATCGCCCCCAAACCTGGCCAAAGTATCATGATCGCGTACCAAAGGTTTTATCAACGCGGCGACTTCTTTTAACAACTGATCACCGGCCATATGACCGCAGGTGTCATTGACTATCTTGAACTGATCCAAATCGATCAATAACAAACCATGATGGCTTTGATCGACCTTCGCACGTTTAATCGCTTCATTGAGACGATATTCAAACGCCGGCCGATTCACCAGACCGGTTAACACGTCGTGAAAGGCTTGCCAGGAAAGTTGCTTGGCCATACTGCGCGCTTTTGTCACATCGATGAGTACGAAAAAGGCGATAACAAATGACCCCAACAGGATGACACCGATAATCATTGCAGACGTGATATAGCGTTGATCCTGTGCCAGGGCTTCAACCTTGTTCAGCGGTACGTCAACCTCGATTGCGCCCAATAATTGGTGTAAACGCCATTGCTTTCCGGTAGCAACACCGTTCTCCTTACGTCGCGCGATCATATCTTCACGCATTTCTATTGCGTTGTGGCAACCGACGCAAGACGAACTGGAGGCGGGGTCTGCTCGCAAATAACGTAGAGTAGTAACACCGTTCAACTCCTCAACGCGCCATACCGGTTTCCAGGTGATTGGTCCAGCGGGATTGGCCTGATCTTGCGCTTCCAATTGGGGCCATGCCCAACGCAGGAAGTCATTGTCCAGGCCCTGAGTCTCTTCCAGATTCCATTTACTTACCGGCCGATAGCGGTATAGCCCCTCGATATTTTGGCTGCTGGCCAGACCGACTTCTTTCAGGAATTGCGCGGGTAGGGGAACAAACCCTTTGTGATCTTTATAGTCTTGATGGGCGCCAAAGCCGTCTTGTTTTAGTTTATTAATGACTTTCGCGTTATATACCGAACGTGCTGTCGTTGCCAATTGCGCGACAACTTCTACCAGTTCTACAGCCTGGTATTCGATCACCAGTTGCTGGCTGCGACTGACCACTTCCCAGGTCACCAAGCCAATGGTTACCAACAAAATCAATGTCAACAAGGCTACTCGCGGCCGAATACCGAAGTACTTGCTGCTATATTCTTTGTCTACAAATGGAGCATTTTTGATATCCGCCGGAATACTATTCAGCGAATAACCACGCTCGTTTATGTGGGTTAACTTCTGCATACGGGATTAGGCCTAAAGGTGCCGGTTCTTATATAACAAGATTGCGCTGTAGATTATTCGACAAATACACAAAAAACCTTAGTATATCGACCTCTTCTAAAAGCCAATATTTTCTTCAGTATTTCTAAAATGCATCCAAAAATCCACACGCCTTTATGGAATCCCGATTCTATCTCTCTGAATTTCTTCCCAAATAGACTATGCCAGAACGGCTGTACTGGTATTTCCAGCAGGTGTTCAAATGGCGTCCTGTGGACGCGACGGTCAAGCGCGTTTTCTTTCCAGTTGACGCGCGTAAACGGAACCCGCTTCCGGCATGGGTGGTTTAAAGCAAGCAGCAAGAGAGGAAAAAATATAATTTCCCTGATATATATACCAAAAAATTTTGTTTTATCGGTATCCCGCTGGCAGGTCTGCTGGGTTACATAGGCGAGGGGGGAATTCATTGAACACCAGAATACAAGAAATTTATGAACGCTACGGCGCCATGGTGTACCGATGTTGTTTGGACATACTCAAAAATGAGGTGATGGCCAAGGATGCCATGCAGGATGTATTCGTGCGGGTATTAAAGAATAGAGACAGATTGGACTTAGCGGCGCCATCATCGCTGTTATACCGGATTGCGACAAATATCAGTCTGAACAAATTACGCGATGGCAAACATCTGGAGTATGGGTTCGACTACGAAGCTGACAACCTGGTAGAGCAAATCGCCCTGGCGGATGATCCCGCCAATGAGGTCAATAACTCCAGCGTTATCCGTTTCTTGTTTCGCGATAAACAGGAGTCGACGCGGGTAATGGCCATCATGTATTGGGTTGAGGGATTTAGTCTTGAGGAAATTTCTGCCGAGGTTAGGCTTTCTGTTCCTGCGGTCAAGAAACGTCTGCATACATTGCGACAACAGTTAAAACATTTCAAAGGTAGTGACGATGTCTGAAACCGATAAAATGATTCCGAAACTGCTACTGCAGCAGTTTTTATTAGGAGAACTTCCTGCGGAAAAAAAACATTATGTTGAGACGCTTATTTCAGAAAATGCGGAAGTGCGCAGCCAGCTCGAGTCTTTAAAAAAGGAACAGCTTGAATTCGCTACACGGTTTCCATACGAACAGTTTTCCAATGTATTGGAACATGAATCAAAAATACAGCAACGGCAGAAGTTGGCTTCCCTGGCAAGCTTCGCAACGATTTGTATTGTTGTTGTCAGCCTACTGATCGCGTTTCCAAAGGAAAACCGGGTAGAAGTCGGAGATTTTGGTGATCTGGATGACATAATTCGCCTAAAGGGAGTTAGCCAGCAACTACACGTCTATCGGAAACGCGGAACTGAAATAGAAGAACTCCTTCCAAACGACAGCGCATTCCAAAGAGATTTGATTCAACTCTCATACGTGGCAGCCGGAGATCGATATGGCGCGATATTTTCGGTAGATGGTAATGGCGGCATGACGTTGCACTTCCCGGAACACATTGGAGACACAGGTGAGCTCAAGCCACAGGGAGAAGTCCATCTGGATCATGCCTATCGCCTGGACGACGCACCGGAATTCGAACGCTTTTATTTTGTCAGTTCTCGATCGCCAGTGGCGTGGGAGAGGATATGGCAACAAGGCCAACATCAGGCACAAAGTGGAAACGCTGAGCAGCTTAGCCTTGAACTCGACGATGACATTCATCTTCAGACAATAACGATACGCAAGAAAGTGCAACCATGAAAATAAAATTCATCCTTGGAATAGTGCTGGGTATGTTTTCGACCGCCACGCTGGCGACAAACGAGGTGGCGGAACTGCAACGTTTCGGACTATTTGTTGGCGCCAATGACGGTGGTGAGAAACGTGTTAAGTTGAAATATGCCGTCGATGATGCACGCTCAGTGAGTAATGTGTTTAAGGAACTGGGCGCGCTGGGGGAGGCCAATCGTATTCTTCTACCAAATCCTGATGTGCAATCGCTTGATCATGCGTTTAATGTCCTTTCCAGTCGCCTGAGTGAATCTCAGGCCAGGCGAAAAGAGGTCATCTTCTATTACTCCGGCCATTCCGACGACCAGGGACTGCTGATAAAAGACGGACAATATACGTTTAAAGCACTCAGAGAAAAAATCGCGGCCATATCATCCGACGTGAAAATCGCGATACTCGATTCCTGTGAAGCCGATGCCTTTATGCGAACCAAAGGCGGCGATCGTGCAGCACCCTTTATGTTTGACACCTCGAATAATGTCAAAGGCCAGGTATTTCTCGCCTCCAGCTCAGAAAATGAAGCTGCCCAGGAATCTGAGAAAATACAGGGATCGTTCTTCACACACTATCTCGTTTCTGCCATGCGTGGTGCAGGAGATGTCAGTGAAGATAAAAAAGTCACGCTAAATGAAGCATACCAATTTGCCTATCAGGAAACACTGGCACGGACGGAGTCGTCAAGAGCCGGTGCCCAACATGCTGCCTATGACATGCAGTTGGCTGGCGCGGGGGATCTTGTGTTAACCGATCTTAGAGAGTCAATGTCGGTATTGAATTTAGGGGATGATGTACGCGGCCGGGTCTTTATAAGAGACGCCGAGGACAGGTTGGTGGTTGAATTGAGCAAACAAGCAGGAAAGGCATTGAGTATCGGTCTCGAGCCGGCGGTTTATCGAATACTGGTGGCGGATCAAGAGGAATTGTTCGGCACAAAAGTCTCGCTTGGCTTGCGGCAGACGCGACATCTGGCGAAAGAAGACATGCAGGAATTCGAACGCGCTAACGTTGTCGCCAAAGGTGGAATCTTGTCGAAAGACGAATACCCAGGCAAGGTCTACGTTGCCTTTGGCTCACATAGCCGTCCTATGTCTATGTGGTCGGAGGTCGACCGGCAGAATTACCACTATAAACTGCTATATCTTGGATTCAACGCCGCAGTGCACTGGCAATATCATCCCGATGCGCGTCTTGTACTCGATTTATATGGCCTGGCGAGCAAAGGTATGTTTCTTGGTGCATCGCTGGATTTTCAATACGACTTTGTCAGCTTTTACCAGAACAAATTTCGAATTTATTTTGGCGTTGGTACCTACTATGACGTGCTTTATAAATTCTGGGATGACGAATGGGAAGTGCCGAGTGCACAGGCCTCATACCAAAAATACAACTCGAATTTCAATTTGAAGATACCCCTGGGTATTCGTTTTCAAGATAAGCGATTTGGCTTTGAACTGACAACGCATTTCAAGCCGGATTATACGAGCGACAATCTCGACTCGAATGCGGAAGGAATGCCGGTAGTCGCGCGACTTCTCTATCAATTCCAATAGTAGAGGATAGAACTGATATGTTTCGTCGAATAGTGTACTTCGCAGTTGCAAGCACCTTGATAATGGCCTGTGGAAACTTGCAACAAACCATCGACTTTACAACTCATGGGACTCTTTATTTTATAGATACTTCCGCTAAAAACAATACGGTTTTGGAAGCGACATACTACGATGCGTCCAGGGCCTCTGGAAAAGACAATACATTTTTAACAGAAGACGATAGAACGATGAACTATCGTATTAAAAGTAGTAATTTCTCGAATATTACCACCAGTTATGGTGACCACGTTTCGGCGAGTGGTGACATAATGTTTAATTACATTGGGCCGGACAAACGCTGGTTTACCGAAGATGATTACATTGAATATCCCGGTTCGTTACTGGGTCAAGCGCAGGTATTACTGTTGATTACGACAGTGATAAATGATGTGGAATACCGAGTCACACATTTTGTAGCGATAGAAGACTTTGCGCACAGCTATTATGGTGGGAAAACACTCGTTCTCGGAACAGAGTCAATACGGGAAATTGCAGTATCGCGAACGAGTGAGAGCAATCCCAACTTGAAACAATATGAAGCATATAACTCCAGCGGTGCCGACAAAACCTGGTTTACTGCTGATGATAGCCTGGTCAAAGACAAGATGGTTTTTTCCAATGCCACACATTGGAGTGAAGAACGCGATGGATATGCGTATGAGATTATCGAATATGGCGATGCTGGGGACGACGACATCAATTTTACGACTGACGATATCATTCGATATCGAATGTCCGCCATACTTGCCGATACGGAGACCGGTGGTTTTTCAATCGGAAGAAAGTTTTACGAGAATGACTCGGTGAATAATAGCGAGGCCATCTTTGATGAAGAAGGAGAGTTGATAAGGTTTCAAATTACGCGAGACATCGACGACAAACGCTTTGTAGAATCCCTGGAAACGCAGAGCAAACAGACGCATGAAGATATGAGTTATACCGTCACCAGTGTCACGTACTATTTTCCTGACTATACAGAGCTGGATACTGTGGCCGTAACGGACGAATTATCAATCAATGGATATGAAGAGACGACTTATCAGTCGATGTCTCATGGTGAGGAACAGACGACCAAAACAGTACGTTCACCGGGAAGAGACGGTATCTGGTTTACTGAAGATGACGAAAAACAAGACGCGCATTATAGAATTATTACTCGAGGAGATGGCGGTGAGAAAACCATTGAAGAAAAGAAAGCTGATCTATTCAACTATTTGGTCAATAGTCGCAGCACTTATTATCCAACCCGCTCACTCGGCGAGCATTGGCATTGAGACAGGTGTAGCAGGTGTCGAAAATTTTGATTTTCCTGAGCAGGCATTTGGTGTAAACGCGGCGCTCAATGTTAGCAAAAACTGGAGTGTCGAAGGGGCAGCGTACGTTTGGACAGGCCAGGATGGTAATAAGGAGACTTTGGGCTTTCCATATTACCTAGAGCAAACATCATGGGAGGTCTATGGGAACACGGCGCTTAGAGGGACACTGTGGTATAACGTACACCGTTCCGACCATGCCCACACGTATTTAGGGATGTCAGCAGGTCTGCTTGAAAAACTGGTGTCTGCCGGAGATTTTATTGAGGACTATAGATTTGAGTTTTCGCCCGGGCTGGAAATGAAAATGGTCAAGCCTATGTATAGCAACAGCCTATTTACCACCAGGCTCGCGGTGTCTCCCAATTGGATGATATTTAGCTTCGGCTACGGCTGGGAATTTGGACAAAGGTAAGCCTGGCCTCAATGCTATAAGCGAAAAATTCGGCGTCAACACTTTTGGGTCGGTGGTGGTAAAGACAGTTCCAAGTTGCCGCCCGAGAACGGGCAAAACAAAACGCGGCTATTAGCCGCGTTTTGTTACAAGGGTAAACACGAATCACTGTATGCGAATCGGAATATAGGCGCGGTTGTTGTCGCCATCGACTTCCGCAATATCATTATCTTCGTCAATGATTATGCCTAACCAGTAGTTCTGCCCAGCGTTCAGATCATTCGGAATATTGACCGGTATGGTGAGGGTCGCAACATCGGCGGGGTGTATCGATCCGAATGTTCCGCCACCAATACGTCTATCCGAATAGCTGATAAAGTCGTTGCTGGAGACGTAAATACCGAAGGTCACATTGTTTTGTGTTGACTTACCGTTGTTTTCAATCGTGAACTCGGGGCGTACGGTTGTGCCGCGTGTGACGCGATAACCTGGCTCGCCGTTGATCGTGATACCGGTAAGCGTCGCGGTATTTGCGTTGTTGCGTACTCGTACTCGGCCGTGGGTGGAGTATTCACCATCGGCACCAGTACGACGCCAGTGCGCTACGGACACATCGTTAAAACTTGATCCCTGTGTACCGTAAAGTACGCGCGCGCCATGAGATGCATCTTCACCCAAATAGGTTCTAGCAGTACCGCCATTGGTGTGATGATGACGCCAGTTGTCACCCATGACGTTGTACTCCCAGTTGACATGCATCAAACCAATAAAGTGTCCTGCCTCGTGAGTGATGACCGCATCAATCGGGCGTGCATTACCGGTGTAGGTAAAATTGCTGGACTTGGCAGTTGATGACGTCCAGTTACGGCCAGTACTGTCGAGCTCAATATCGACTTCGTCGATTCCATAGTGCCAGCCTAAGAACCAGTAGCAATGATTGTCCATTCTGGCGCGTGCAGGCGGCGAGATGCTGGTGGCATACACTTCGTTTTGTCCATTCTTGAAACCTACGGTTCCGGTTTCCGTTGACTTGCTAATCGAAAATGGCGATGGATTGCGATTTACCGCATCAAGTCCTCTGAAGGCGGCGGTTAAGTTCGCGCCCGAAAAACTAATGGTATTGACTCGAGCGGTCTTCGAGGTACCGCTCCAGCGAAGCTTCTTATTACTGTCGCCGTTACACTCCAACCACGAAGCCGAGAATGCCGTGGCGGGAACCATTAACGCGAGCAGTGCGCTAAATATTAAAGGTCGTTTCATGATGTCTTTCCTTATTAAATGTCTGTATGCGTTTCGATGGGCGAGTAGGCCTAGTTAAATGTTTGCAATTGATCTCGCAGTTCCTCGTCATTCAAGATGTTTTTTACTTCTTCCTCGGAACTGCCGATTGCCGTTACGCGTGGATCCGCTATCTTGAAACGCACCTTTGGATCAGCAGAGTAAACAAGCGCTGTTGGCGCAGGTAAAACACTATTCTGTTCCTGTATCAGGGCGAGGAAGTTGTCGATGAAAAGTGGATCGCCATATTTCATCATGGGCGATGCTTTGTCATAACCGGTGTAGTCATCATTGACATGCGCGCCTTCCACCATCAGCTTGACCTGGTAACTTGCAGGGGCCTCTTTCTCATATTGCTCACGTAACGCCATCATCTGCTCTTCCGTGGAAATGTTTTTTTCTTTCAGCAGTCGTTGTACATCCGGGTTCTGTAACAAGGCGTCGAATGACTGGCCAGGAATGTCCATTACGTTAAGATCGAAGCGTGGCTTGCCGCCGAATTCCAGTGTCTTGTCGGCTGAAACCAGGGGCACTCCCCAACCGTTATAGACAAAACCATCGGCGACGCGAAAACGACCATCAACACAATTCACCAGCGGACAACCATCAACATTTTTAGCAGAAACAAACAACACGTCTGACTGACCATAGGCAAACATAGGCGCGTCACTGACGATGGAAACACCTCCTCGACCATCTGTACCGCCAGGAATTCGCAAGGTCAGCGTGCGGCTATCGATACGTCCTCTCAATACACCGCTTAGTTTGTATGTAACAAAGGTATGAGGCTGACCCTGCGGTGAGTTTTCAGTTGGTTCAGAGTTGCGGTATGCAATGTCTACCACCGAGCCATAGACAATGGCATCAGAGTTGGCCACCAGTGATTGCAGGCTATCAACCTCGCTATCGGCAGCGCTGTGCGCAAACGCGGATGCGCTGGACAAAGCCATCATTCCAAACATCAGGCTTCGGGAATTGAAAAAATTTCGCATAGTGTAAGTCCCTTTATAGAGTCATATTGAAAAATCCCGGTATCTGGCATGTGTTGTCGACCAGATGCACTGACGAAAAGATATCGTTAATAGAAAAGTTAAGAGGTGTATTGTTGACGTTTTATTAGTGCGTTTGTGCACTGATTTGTTAGCAGAGCGCTGCGTGTGTCATGGCTATAGATAATAACTCGGTGGAAATTATGGTAGCGTTTGGGATTGATACAAAACCTGTATCGGGCATACATTCTGGTTCTTGGAAAAGAGTAGGGAATGACTCTGACGTTATGGGCTATGTGGCATTGAATTTTGATGACAAAGCTATACTTTCCTCTCACTCGAACAAGAGTCGTAGCGGGAGCAACGTAGTCGGCCGCAACACTTGAGGCCTAAAAATTATCCCTGAAACGCGTCATACAATAAGTGGATTCAGATACCAGCAATTTTCCGTTATCGCAATTTATTAATGGCCATCAAAATAACGACAATGACTAACACCCAGAAAAGAATGCCCAGGCTCCAATGCCCAAAACCGAAACCCCAGTGCCAGCCGCCGTCCGTATCATGCATCATAGTGTTACGCCTTTACTGCAATAAAGTGTTAAAGACGCTACTATACTACGTATCAACACGCGTAGTAACAATGACGACAAAACTGCGTCCGGTAAATTCAGCAAACACCATTAGAAACCCATACCGTGAGTACCAGACACTACACCATTGTTTCGATCATTCTCCTCGGGCTCGTACTGTATTACTACCTTGAGCGTCATAGCTATTGGGATTTTCTCAGCAGTGTTGAAGGTCTGAGCGACTATGTGCGCTCGCTCGATACGGCAGGGCCTTTTGTCATTATTGGGTTAATGGCATTGGCCATAGTGATGAGCCCCTTGCCCAGCGCGCCTATTGCCCTTGCATCGGGTGCGATATATGGACATACCTGGGGCAGTATTTATATTTTGATTGGCTCAGAACTCGGCGCCATCGTCGCATTTTCTATTGCGCGATTACTGGGATACAACGTATTGCAACGTTGGTTTGGCGGCAAGTTAAAAGAAACCTGGGTAGGATCGCAAAACATGCTCATGGGAACGGTATTTATCTCAAGACTACTGCCGTTTCTATCTTTCGACATCATCAGCTATATGGCAGGCCTGACGCATCTCCACTTCTGGCGCTTCGCCCTCGCAACGCTAGCCGGGATCGCACCCGCCAGTTTTCTATTGGGACACTTCGGTTCCGAGTTATCGACAACTAATCTTGATAAGATGCTCTATGCGCTTTTAGGGCTTGGCGTGTTTTTTCTGATTCCGATGCTTTATCAGCGAGTGAGGCGAAAGAAAGTGAATAGGGAGGAAATACCGTAGTCGCGATTGTAAAAGAAAAAATATTCAAAAATGTTTTCGTTGAAATAGAGAGTGTTTTAATCAGGATTTGGCTTTGTGGCTGGAGTGTGATGAAAGAGGAGCGGTGAAAAACGGACAATCAATGTCTACATCAATTCTGACTGCTTTGCTGCGGTTACGCCCGCAAATTAACTCTTCTTTGATTGGAGATTTAGATCGGAAGTGGACAGTCGTAATATAGAAGGATCTGCAAACTGAATCTACCTGCGCCGTCTGATTACGTTGTCGACTTTATTTACGAATACCAAACTGCAATTTTACCAAACATATGTAACTAACAGATAAATAGTGTTTTTCTCAATTGGCGAATTTATTGCTCTATCTATGAAAGTGCACTTAGCTTTTGAGTTAACGTGTTTAAGTCACTATCTTTGGAGGAAGTATCTATGTTTGTAAAAAGCATTGTTCGTGTTGTCTTTGCCATAATCCTCGCTATTCCTGTCGCCGCAAGCGCCGTGGTTATCACCGTGAGTGATTTTAGCACCTACGCCGCACCTGGATCGTCAACGGAAAGCACCTCTGCAACGCCAATGTTCAGAGTCACTGAAACCTATACGAGCGCTGCCGAACGCGGTTTGACAACAGGCTTGTACGAGTATTCATTGGAGAATTTGTCGACAGACTTAACAGTGGAGGTTTTTAGTATACAGTCACCCTATACGGATATTTATTCCGATTTCGCCAGCATGAGTAGTCCGAGCGGATGGACACCACGCGTAGGTACGATCGCATTTGTTTGGGATTCGGATCCTGATTTGATTGGTCCCGGTGCGAGTCTAAGTGGTTTTCAAATCGAAACGGAAAGAGTTCTGGAATCTGATTTAAGCACACCAATCAGTGGCGGAATTTACACCTTTAACACCTATAGCTGGATACTGGGACGTGACAGTGCCGGCGACCGCTACGATTTCTTTGCCACCACTTCCGTAGCAGACGGTAGCGTTCCGATCTCTTCAACATTTTTACTCATGGGGATAGGACTGCTTGGATTAGGTTATTCAAGAGGTCGAAAATTGAGCTAAGCACGATATAGTAAACACCTTTCTTCTTATGACAGACCCTACGGGGTCTGTCGTCTGCTTTCCATCTCAAGCTTAAAATGACAAGGCGAGGATTTAGTGTCTCCTAAATTTAACAGATTTATTTAACGATATGTCATATATAAAGTACGCGCTTCCTTCATGCCATGTAGGGTGTAAAAAATAAGGCGACTTTATGATACTGATTGCAGATAACTCTCGAAAAACTAGTCTTCAATGCGTAAGGTATTCCGGTAAATGTTCTCGAATTTCTTCTGGCGTAGAATGCGTCAGCGATTTATTAAGTTCGAAAACAATTTTTTTAGTGGTTTCTTTCGTCAATTGTGGGCGCAACTCACCCAACAATGCCGGCGCTGCAACAATTAGCAGATGCTCCAATTTATTCGTCTTTGTGAGACTGTTCAGATAACCAGCGACTCGACGTGCAAATTCAGACAATTCATGTTTCTTAGGATCGGTCTCCGCCTGAAAGGCATGTCCGCCTGATCCGTCCGAACCTTTTACCTTGCCGGGCAAATCACTGGTGATATCACGGTCGTGTAAGCGACCTTCCGGATGCGCCATGGTTTCAATTTCTTGTAAAGGAGAACTGGCGGATTCGCTTGAAAATATCCTGGCCAGAGTACTGTCAGCAACAACAATCAAAGAAGACATTCTATACTCCTTTTAGTGCATAGATAACCTACTAAAACAATTTGAAACTCTGCAGCTTGTTGCTGCTACTGAGTCTCCCCTATACTCAAAGGATGATATTGAAATACCCTCAACGTCATTCTATATCACTTCCATTTTGCTGGAAATAGACATTCAGGATTTCCAATAGAGACCGACTCGGTGAAGATCGCGCATACCGCCTATTTTCGTTCCACATTTTGACGGCATTTTACTGCATGTCTATCAAACAATCTGTGGATATTCGAATATTCATCAAAATTGTGTATAGAATGCTCGTGCTTAATTTTCTGATAGAGGTTCAAAAGTCTTATTTTTTCGATGACTCTCACACAAGTCGAGTTAAGGTTTCTGTTAGGATTTATCTAATTGCGTTTTTCGTCTTCATGCTATGACTGCTTAGAATTTTAATGCACTATCTTGTGTGTGTAATCCCCCCACTCAAACCAGGGAGTAAGTTGAAGTAGCGGCACCCCCAGCAATTTTGCACGCCGAGTACATCTGATGAAGCTACGGCAGAAGTGCCGAGACAATAGTTTTATAAAAGCAGAAAGGTAACTAGGGGCCATCTCGATTGGAGTGAATAGTAACATAAAGCATCAGGATAGAAGATATTGTTATAGAAAACTCTTTTCCGTTATTGGAATAGATATAGCCTATTTGATTTTTCGGGGGGACTACAGTGTTACGCAGAACTATCCCCGTTCAATTTACAAGATCGGGGATAGTTCAGGCAGGCAAGTTTCAGTCGACAACAATTTTTCGTGCTTTGGTTTGACTGTCCTTGGGCAAGGTTAATTCCAGCAAACCGTCTACAAACCGTGCAGTAGCTCCCTCTGCATCTACAGCGCAGGGTAGAGACAGTGTACGAGAAAAAGAGCCTTGTCGTATCTCACGGTGAAGAAAGTTGTCTTTTTCTTGCTTAGTCTCGCTACGTGTTGCCCCTTTAATGGTGATTGAATTTTCACTTAAGCTGATGTCGAGGTCCTTCCTATCGACACCGGGGATTTCAGCCTTTATCACAATCTGCTTTTCTTGATCGATAATATCAACCTTTGGCGCGCGAATATCGAAGAGATCTTCCATTTCGGCAAATGTTGGCCAATCCAAAGAAAAAGGCCTTATTCCACCATTAAATAGGTTTTTCATATATCGTTCAAATGTGTAAAAAGGTGAAACATCACCGGCAGCTCTGCTTTCTGTAATGTCTCTGTTTTCAGATTTAACAGTTGTTTCCGTCATGGGTCGTCCTCCTCAGTATTTCCCTATCCATATTTTTATTCTAGTTCATTTCCAGCAAAATAAAAACGAAGTGAATTCGTCGGGAACAAGCGTGTATGAAGGGATATGAAGGGAAAACAATACGGTGCTTTTTAGTATCCGATGAAGACAATACATCAACATAGGCCATTTAGTGTTCGAGCGCATTCCAAACAAATGGCGAGACAATAGGAATCGGCATGCAATCGACTTTTTGTCGATTCCTCGTTGTCGAATGTCTATCCAATTCTGTATGCCTTTTGTAATCTGGATACCAATGTCGGAAGTTGCTAAAGAATATCCGATCGGCGGCTTTCCGTTCTGGGTTCCGGTAAAAGACAATCCATAAAGCAAGGCAGTAAACAGGCTGAATGCCTGTGTAATGCGAGCATTTCTATAGCCAATGCCTGCGCCTGAAATATACGAGCATACCAACAACGGCCAGTATCATGCCTCCGAGTATCAGCGGATAGCCGTAGTACCAGTGCAATTCGGGCATCGCCCAGGGGCTGGTGGGATGAGTGAAGTTCATACCATACAGGCTGGCGAGAAAGCTCAGTGGCATGAATATGGTGGCAATTACCGTCAATACACGCATGATTTCGTTCAGGCGGTAGCTGACGGATGACAGATAGACATCAATCATACTGGACGCCATGTCCCGGTAGTTTTCGATTAAATCCATGATCTGAATAGTATGGTCATAACAGTCTCGCAGATATATGAAGGAGCCAGCTTGAATCAGTTTGCTTTCACCATGCAGCAGCCCACTAATGACTTCTCGCTGTGGCCACAGGCTGCGACGCAACAGCATCAGTTCTCGCCTGACCCGATGAATTTCATTGAGCGTAGAGGGCTTTCCCGCGGCAGCCAGCAATGTATCCTCGACGTCCTGAATTTCCTCGCCATATTTCTCGAGTAAAGGAAAACCATGATCAATAATCAAATCAAGAATGCAATACAGCAAAAAATCCGCACCCTGTTGCTGAATCCTGTTCCCTGGCTTTCGCATGCGCTGGCGCAGCAATTCAAAAGGATCATCTTCGCCTTCGTGAAAACTGATGACAAAGTTTGAACCAAGAAACAGTGAAACCTGCTGAATGGCTATTTTATCTATAATCACCAATGGCATCGCCATGATGACAAATAGCAGATCTTCATAGGCTTCAATCTTCGGACGTTGTCCGCTGTTGAGGACATCTTCCATTGCCAGGGGATGCAGCTCGAATACATTGCCTATATTTCGAATCGTGTCTGCATGTACGGCGCCCTGCAGATGAATCCACGTGACCGTATTACTTTCCAGATAGGGGTGACACTGCGCTGGAACTTCCAGCAGTTTTTCCTCAAAATGATCCGATGTGTAGTCGATCAAATGGATTCGAGCTACGCCGGCCTTTGCCTGATCGTGACTGATCAGTGTCCCGGGCGCGGTACCCGGGGGATGATAGGTTTTTTCGAAATATTCCATTCAGTGCTACTCTGATGACGAATTGTTTTATTATTTGTCCGGGACTGAAATATTGCAAACGGGAAATCAAGATGAACGACAACACAAAAGATAAGGCATTTCTGGATCTGGCGGATACGTTTATTGCACTCGCCAATCAGCATTGCACGGAAGAAGACCTCGGTCGTGTCAGTGCGGCTTTTCTTTATGCCGCTGCGCGTTTCAATACCTACGTAGTGGCGAGCAGTGCTCCGGATGCAAAGGAATTCGCCAGTTACCAGTCACGCGCCATGATTTATTTACAGTCAGAATATCAGAAGATGCTAACTGAGCACTTTGCGGATTATGCAGAACATTTTAACGCTTATCTGAATCGAACAAGTAAAGGTAAGACACTCAACTGACCAGAACTCGAACCGGGGTTTCTTCGTTAGAAGCTGAAGGGACGAGCTTTGAATCGCGTTGCGGATTTTGTTTTATCTTTTAGATAGAAGATTCTCGTGGCTTAAACCGAATTTCGGCCAATACGGCCAGGTGATCTGATACAACATCAGGAAGAACAGCATAATTTACGAATTCCATTTCCGGTGACAGAAGTATCCAGTCTATGCGTCGTGAATGATGTGTTTCCAGAAGTGCCGCATCAGGCTTGTATACGATCAGGTTTAGACGTTCAGCAATTGCCTGAACCGAGGATTCCGGCGTATCCCACTCGCTGTTGAAGTCGCCAAGTATAATCATCGGATTTTTGCTCTTTGCCATGTTCTCTGCCAATTCGGCAATCTGGTTTGCGCGTATCTCATCCTGCAAAAAATCGAGATGTACAGACACAATATCAATAAGAGACGTATTTGAAGGATGGTCTGTATGTGGCCACGACACCTGACTCACAACAAATCCTTTTCGAAGGGTTGGAGGTGAAGGTGCAAAACGGTGTGAGAAGGTCGAGATAATCGGTAATCGTGATAAGACAGCTGTACCGAAGTTGAACAACCAGCTACTCGCGTGTTCCGCGTGCGCTTTCCAGTTATAACCAGCATCCTGTGCAATTTTATCAGAGTGATCGAACCCGCCGCTCCACAGCGAGGCACTATCCAGTTCCTGCAATGCGACAATGTCAGCCTGGCTGTTTCTTAATACCTTGCTGATTGCGTCCAAATTTGAGTGAAATGTTTTTTCCCGCACAAAAATCTGGTTAAATGCAGTGCCCCGGCCATGCGCAACATTCCAGGTCAATAGCCGCAAGGTGTCCTGAGGTACAGGCAGTGTTACGTGGGTATTCATTTGTCGAGGGAATAACTGCTTTTCTACAATATTGGGATTAACCGTTAAATAGACAGCGCTTGCCACAAATAACAGCAATAATGTGATAATGGGAATTATGATAATGGGCAGTTTCAAAACAGCAGCGTACTCTTTGAAGAATCAAACAGTTATCTGTTTGCGTCGACAGAATATGATTAATTGAATTACAAACTTTCTGAGTACCTCTGTCAGATTTAGTTCCCCCCGCGTTTTTACGTCATGGAAGCTCACTTTACACAGTCAAGAACTCGACCGTCTAACGAATGAAAAGCCGGGTCATCTGGTTCTGCACCAAGTAAAACAGATACGGTGGGGTACAGGTCTACCAGTTTCGGTTGGTGACTTTCTGTACATGGCGTTATTCCAGGACCATTGAGAATCAGCGGGGTCAGGATTGCACTATGCAATAGATTCCCATGGTCACCTCTTTGATTACGAATGAAGGAGTAACCGGGTTTGAGTGTCACCATCAAGTCGCCGGTAAATCTGTTTGGGTGAAAGGCCTTCGACAATAGAGCAACTGCACCGGGGTAGCGGGAATGCATAGTAGTATCAAACCACTGTGTGCGGGTAAAGAAACAGGCATCTGAGATGTTGCTTGATCGACATATCAAATTCTGTATTTCCGGTAAGTCCAGATAGGCAAAGGGATCATACTGGGCTTCATCCTCCAGCACATAGGCAAAGCGTTTACTGCCGTCATTTTTTGAAAAAATACGTGCGGTGACATTGTTTTGCGTTAACACTCGAGTCTCCTGATCACCATTCATCCAGATAACCTGGTCGACACCTTCGATAGTTGAAATTGCACGTGCCATAATCTCAAGAGTTGAGAGGCCGTTATTTTCCGTCGAATTATTGATAATCGGTGTCATTGTATTTTTACGCCAGTTTCCCTTGGCGTGACGTAAATACACTTGCGTGATGTTAGAACCGCCAGACACCAGAATTACGTCAGGCCACTCCGTCCAGAGTTTTCCTAATCGCTCTCGAAACATAACATGAGGTACGGTTGATACATCAACGGCCTTGAACTCTCTGGTTTTGAAAAAATTGACGAGATCAACAAACCTGCCAGATGGTGTCAGCCCATGGTCCCCGAAGAGAACAATGACAGTCTCGTCTAGTTGTGACTTTTTATTGTTACCTACAGTCTCGGAAAGCGTTTGAATAATTTCGCCAATTAATCTATCAGATGCAACCAATGCTTCTCGTGCTTCGACTGAATTCGGCCCGTAAAAGTGTGCCGCCATATCAAACTCGTTCAATACGACAAATGAAACTGATGGAGGGGTAGTACTGCGTACCGCTTTAAAAAAACCCTCTACCGGTCCTCTATCTCCATCGGAAAGTCCTTTGGCGCCAAAAAGTTCCAGCACGGCCTGCTTTGCAATATTGAATTGTGTCAGTATTGTCGTTGGACCATCCCACCTGCCTTCAAATACCGTGATAGCCGACAATCCACGCGTTGCATCGAACAGAGATGTAATCGGCCAGTTCCATGAATCAGGATCGGTCACGTAGCGAATCACCCGGTGTTGCTCCCGATCAAAAGCATGTACAGCAGCGGGAACCGGTAAATTGTCGATTTCCGAAAAACGCCCCGACAGAAATTCTGGTACCGAAGGGGAGGTTGCGGAAGGAAAGGTGGAAATGGCGCGCATGGAGCTTGTCGGTCGTGTTTTTATAAGGTTTTGAATGTTAGGCAATTTACCAGCGTTTAGTGCTGACTCAAATGCCTGCACTGCCAGTCCATCAATCATTAACAATAATACTCGACGACCATTGTTTGTTATTTCTGGAGTCTGAGTCGTACCAATTATCTTTATGGCGCGGGTGCTATCACTCCTGTCCGTTTCAGTGTTCTTGTTGGTTTCTTGCCCGTACGCAAAAAGTGAATTGAGAAAAAACGCAACAAAAATAACGAACTTTAAATAGCAATGGGTCCAGTTTGAAATATAAATTGTCATCACCTTTGTATTAGATGCACAACCACTTTTAACGCTGCGATTAAAGATGGAATAGAAAAATTTTATTCATTTTTTTAAAAATCAGGAGATTTAAAAAAACTGTACATTATAGTTAATAGTATCCTACGTCGAAGGCAGTACGTCAAAACCACTTTTACTTCGTGGCTGGATAAAAGCTTATAACGTATTTCTACCTAGAGACTAATCCTCATGTATTGTTTTTATGACTTGGTAATATAGCGACTAAAGCAAATCCTGGATGGATTTTTTTCATATGAGACTTAAAACAGAGGAAAATTTAGCTCGTAACTCATACTGTGAAATAACTGTTACTCGTCCTTTAGACACTCTGCACTTAACAGGACGAATGAGCTCAGATGTCTGTGTAATAGGTGGAGCCTACGATTACATCGGCTCTCATAGTGCTGAAAATCGACAGGCACACCGTACTACCCGTGAACAGATACGTAGCAGTAATCGCCTGCTACTTGCCTCGGTAGGTATGCCTATGACCCTTGCGGGTGAAGAGTTTGGCGATTGTTAAGGTCTGGATCACGGTGACTGGCGCCAGTAAATTACTAATATAGGCAACTGGTATTGCCAATAATAGCCGGGGTATAATGTACTCTTGAAAGATACTACGGAATTGATTAGTCTGCGCAAGAATCATGAATCACTAAAACAAAACGATGTCGATTATTTCAATTTTTTCATCCGAATATTAGTAATAATTATGATAAACGCATATTCGCCAATTGCCGAACAACAAATAACACAGTTAGCAGTGCAAAACTGGTTAGTGTCGTTGCCAATGCTGGACCGAGTAATTGTCCGGAATTTCGATTACCCTGTCCATGGCAGGATAGTTATCGTATAAAATAATATGCTATTCTGAAAAACAGACCGCAACCACAGTATTCTAGATATGACCAGCAACTGGTATTATCTCTCACATCCTTTCAAGTCAGGGGTTTTAGTAGCTAATCTTCTTTTTGCTAGGTTTTAAAAAAACATCAACTGGGTAATTTGTAAATATTTTTGCAGATACTCACACAGAGAAGCATGCCGATTTTAATTTCAATCATAGGTTGCGTTTTTAAGAAACCGACTCTTATTGTGAAATAATAGCTTTATTTAACTCCGATTTTTTGCATTGGTTTAAAATATAATAGATATAGATTGAAAGTATTGCGGAAAAATAACACCAAACAGAAATAAATGCATAATCAAAATAGTATCCTGCAATAAATACTGACATAAATATTAAGAGACCAAATAGTTGAACTATTTTTAGTGAAGAAAACAAAAATGGCAAAATAGAAAATAGCATATACAGAATCTGCACAACTTGACGGGAAATATAATTATCATAAATCAGAGTGGTTTCGTAATGAATTGAATGGTTAATAATGAAGACAGAAAACCAGTTGCTCTGAATATGAAACGGGACATATAAAGAGAGACCAAAACATAAACCAGCCAAGGTATAGAAAAACAGATATCGTTTTTTAGTGTTTTCTATTTCTATTGCCCAGGTTGAAAGTGGAACCCAGAATAGCCAGAATAAATGCGAAAAAAATAGAAATCCATATGCAGCTGTCTTTACGTCCACATTCATTTCGAAAGATTGCCATACGAAACCCTCAATAATTTGCTGAATGGCGAAAAAAAAGGGGATAAGACTAAAAGGAACTAATTTTCTATTCCAGACAAAAGTGTCCCTGACACAATAAATACCCAACGGCAAAAGTACTGCGCCAGTGGTAAAGCTTGCTGTTGCGGAAAAACACATATAGGTCGCTTATTGTTCATTGTTATAAGATTAAAAGGCAACACTATACGAAATTAACATAATCTCACCTTGATCGGATTACAAGGAATAGAAGATATAGACGCCCCCCTTCAAACGAAACGAGGGCTACCATCCTAGATGGATACCTCAAAGTGGTAATCTAGACCACTGAGATCAATAAGTTAATGAAAGGAAACGTCTATGAAAAACACTATAATCCACGTTGGGCTTGATGTCGATGACACACAGTTTCATGGATCGGCGATGAACAAACAGACCGGAGAAGTCGTTGCTTTCAAATGCCGTCCGACATTGAAAGGCTTGGTCGGTCAACTTAATAAACTTTCTCAACACTTTCCAGAGTGTCAATTCAAGCTGTGTTATGAAGCCTCCTACATGGG
>Ga0224496_10000198_pt1 | contig 44028 bp, 41 predicted proteins | sample SF_Jul11_sed_USG_2_FD_168127 | JGI IMG/M metagenome (GOLD analysis project Ga0224496, IMG submission 168127) | Sediment microbial communities from San Francisco Bay, California, United States - SF_Jul11_sed_USGS_8_1 | ecosystem: Environmental > Aquatic > Marine > Sediment | place: USA...
TTCGTCACGACGATGTGAGTGCTTGGGGTGAGAGCGCACTGACGGAGCGCCGGAATCCCGTCCGCGTCACGCCGGACTGCTCCTTAAGCTAACCGCGCGGCCTAGCCGGCGACCATGGGCCGCGTCGAATGTGGCCGCGCGGGGACGATCACAGCCGCCCGTGGTGTACCAGCGCGTAGAACGCCAGTACCGCCCCGGTGATCTCGATGAATAGAAACACATACATCAGTCGGCTCGCCACGCCCTCGACGAGGATGCCGATGAGCCGACCCGCCGCGACCCCGGCAAGGGCCAGGCCGGCAGCGGCCAAGCCCGCACGCGTCCAGTCGGGCCACAGCGCGCTCACGCCGAGGAAGACCCCGAACGCGAGCACGAACCCGCCATACGTGGCACGCAGGTCCGTGCGCGCGGTGGGCGTTGGGACGAGGATCTCGATGTAGCGCGCCCACGCCACCGGAGCCGAGAGAAAGCCCACCCCGATGGCCGCGAACCCCACGGCAACTACCCAGAGAAATCCCTGCTCGAGAGTCATGGCGCCACCTTCACGTCGTGAATGAGGGCCTGGTGCTTCGAAGATATCCCGTCGCCGCGGTGAGACCAGCGTGCGACGAGCGCCGCACGCCGCCTAGGCGGTCGTTGGGCTTGGGGGCACAGCGACCGACCGCTCCGCCTCCCGCGCCACTCGCCGGCCATCGTCGACGTTCACCAGGGTGAGCAGGATCGCTCCGACGACGAAGAAGACGACGATCGACAGAATGGCACTACGACTCGATCCGGTAAGCGCCAGCATGAGGCCGAAGATCGCCGGACCGAAGATCCCGGCGAATTTCTCGAACACGGCGAACAGCCCGAAAAACTCACCCGACTCGTGTCGTGGGATCATGCTCCCGAACAACGACCGGCTCAGCGCTTGCGTGCCGCCCTGGACCATGCCGACGAGCGCGGCCAGTACGAAGAAGTGGGTCGCCGTCCGCATGAAATACCCGACCACCGTGATGCCCACGTACGCCGCGAGGCCCATGAAGACCGCGGACTTCGAGCCAATGCGGGTGGCGAGCTGGCCAAACAGAAACGCAAACGGGATCCCCACGAACTGGACGAGCACGATTGCCCCGATCAGCGCGCCGCGTTCGATCCCGATCTCTTCGCCATAGATGGCCGCCATCCGGATGATCGTGCCAATGCCGTCGTTGTAGATGAGAAACGCGACGAGCAGGAGGAACGCGTTCCGATAGCGCCGGAGCTCGCCAAAGGTCCTTCGCAGCCGGCCAACCGCGGCCCGCACCGGGCCCAGCCGCCGCTCCGAGTCGTCCACGACTCGCACCTTGGGCTCCGGCACCCGCCGAAACAGGGGAATGGCAAACAGCGCCCACCACACGGCGGTCGCCACGAAGGCGAGCCGCGCCGGTAGCGACGCCTCCGCGGGCGTGAGACCCTCGCCCGAGGGGAGCCCGACTAGATCCGGCCGCTGGATGGCGACCAGGCTCACGAGCAGAATCAGTCCGCCGCCGACGTATCCCAGGGCGTATCCCGCCGTCGACACCCGGTCGATCTCCCTCGTGTCCGCGACGTGCGGGAGCAGGGAGTCGTAGAACACGAAGCTCCCGTTCGCGCCGATGTTGGCCAGCACGAAGAGCACCGCGCCAATGAGCCACCCGCCACGGGGAATGAAGAACATGAGCGCGATGGCGACGACGCCGAGCGCCAGGAACCCGCCCAACATCTTCTTCTTGAGCGGCTTGTAGTCGGCGATGGCGCCGAGCAGCGGCGAGAGCAGCGCGATGATCGTCAAGCCGATCGTGGTCGCGATACTGTGGCGGAACGTGGCAGTCGCGCGCGGCAGGTCGGCGCCGGCGTAGGACGAGAAGAAGATCGGGAACACCGCCGTCACGACGATGACGATCATGGCCGAATTGGCCCAGTCGTACATCGCCCACGCGCGCTGCTCGGGTGTGCGGAGACCGATGCGGGCGAGGAGGCCGGGGGAGCGCTCGGAACGTGCCGTCACGGACGGTGCATCCGCGGCCATGAGGAGGTCTGCCGGAAAGAGATCAGAGGCGCCCGAACCGGGCCAAGGCTCCGGGAGCGTCTCGGTGAAGATACGGGGGATCGAAAGCGGCGCCAGCGAGCGACGAGCCGCCTACTGATTCGTCGCCACTCGCAGCTCGCCGGATGCCCTGAGACCCAGGAACGACCGCATGACCGACGCGAGCTGCGAGTGGTGGCTCATCTCGCCGCTCCGCATGCCGATCAGCGAGAGGGTTCGCCCCGAGTTCAGTACCAGGCGTACGACATAGCACTGGTGTGTCAACTTCGGCAGCCACCGCTCCACCACCGTTCGGGGCAGGCGGGACCGGAACTCCGAGAAGTCGACCTCGACGACGTCGCGAATCTGGACGGTCACCCGCTCGGAACCCATCAACCCGCGTCGCAAGACGATGACCTCGTCCGCCTGCTTGTCGAACGTCGCCGTCACCACTCGTGCCCGAATGCCAACCAGAATGGGCGGCACCACGATGAGTACGAGCCCCAGCACAAACACCAGCGGCTGCCGCTCCAGTGTGCCGTACGCGGTTACGAGCACACCCATCAATGCGGCAAAGCTCGTGAGCAGCCAGGCGGCCCACGGCTCGTGGCGGATCACGAGTTGGGTGTCGGTCTGTCGGACGATCTCCATCCTGATCCCTGCGAAGGCGACGACGGCACGCCAGCGCGAATACGGTGTGACGCTCTCGCGCGGAAGATTCCCGATGAACCGCCAGGCGCAAGATGGCTTATTGTTGATCAATAAACTTTTATTGACAAACAATAAAGCGCTTGTTATCGTGCGATATGGATCTCACGCCGGCACGGACGCCGGAGCGTGGGACCAACCGGAGGTACTGACCCACGAATGGCCATTCGCGTGAACCTCGATTTGCTACTGGTCCAGCGTGGCCTGAGCCTCACCGAACTGGCCGAACGGGTGGGGATCACGATTCCCAACCTGTCGATCCTCAAGACCAACAAGGCTCGCGCCGTGCGGTTTTCCACGTTGGAGGCCATCTGCCGAGAGCTGGACTGCCAGCCCGGTGACGTGCTGGAGTATCGGAGCCACAAAGCCCGCTAACGTATGCGACCGCCGCCGTGGTTGCGATTCAGGGAATCCAGGCGGCCCGCATGTCGCGACCGTTCTGATGGAGCGTCAGTGCAACGATCTTCCCTTGCTCCACGACGAAGCTGAGTTGGGCATCCACCACCGTGTAGAAGAACTCGGTGCTGGAGGAGGGATAGACCTCGAACCGCGGTTGTCCGGTGAGTTGCGCGAAGAGCCTCCCGTCCTCGGCGGTCACGTCGAATACCACGCCCGGCGCGAGTTGATACCGTCCGCTGTACTCCGCGAGGACTCCCGGATCGACAGCCACCGCAACGCGAACTTCCTCAAGGGGCAGGCCTGGGTCCAATAGATGGTACCCGATGTCGTCCGCGCTGCGGTTGGAGTTGGTCAGGACCACGACCCCGCGGCTCCCGTCACGCCGGAACCCTACGAAGCTCCGGTATCCGCCCGTTCCCCCGTTGTGCCACACGATCTGACGACCGTCGCGAGTGAGGATGTGCCAGCCGAGCCCGATCTGCATGGCATCGGATCCCGCCCGGTGACGCGGCTCGTGCGATGCCTCCATGGCGGGGAGGAGCGGCGTAGTCAGCAGGCCCATGTTGGCCCGAACGAACCGGACCATGTCGCCGGCGGTGGAGCGCAGCGCTCCCGCCCCGGCGAGTGTCGGGATGTCCCACTGCGACACCGCCGTCGTGCCGACGTGTCCCTGCGCCAGACGAGCGCGCATGTCGGGTGTCAAGGCGATGCCCGTGCTGGTCATCCCCAGTGTGTTCGCCATCCGGGCTGCGATCAATGCCTCGTATGTCGTGCCGGCACGGAGCGCCAGCACGTGTCCAAGCAGGCCGAAGCCGTAATTCGAATACTCGTACTCCGCACCCACGTCACGACGAAGCGTGTGGCCTGAGAGAAAGGCGTACAGCTGCTCCACCGTATAGTCGGCGTATGGATTGGCCGGATCGGACGGCGTGAGATTGGTGGGAAGGCGCGGTAACCCTGAGGTGTGGGTCGCGAGGTCCACCATCGTGATCGGGCGTCCATCGCGCATCGGGACGGTGACCGTCGGCGGTAGGTACTTGTGGATGGGATCGTCGAGCGCCACCTCGCCGCGGCGAACCATGTCGGCAAGGAGGATCCCGGTGAACGCCTTGGTGATGGAGCCGATCTCGAACACGGTATGCTCGTCCACCGGTGCCCCCGTCGAGTCCCGCGAGCCATACACGGAGTAGGTCGTGCCACCGGGTGTTACGAGTCCAATCACGATGCCGGTGTTGTAGGCGTGGTCCACCCGGGCCTGCACGGACTGCCGCACCTCATCGGGGATCGTCGGGGCCTGACCGTAGGCCAACGACGGCGCGACCAGACCGACAGCCGCCGCAACTACGACAAGTATTCGCTTGATCACACGCGCATCACCCTGCATCACGCCCTCCAAGAGTGTCTCACAGGAATCTGTGGAGAATAGACGCCAAGCCGAACGCAGCCAATGGCCGATACACGTTTGCGCCGTTTGGCCCATCACGATACACTCCTCCCAATCGACCCTGTCACGTGACATCGGGAGTGTTACCACTATGCGCAAGCTGATCATGATCTTGCTCGCCTCTTTCATCCCAGCGCCCGGCGCGGCGCAGGACGCGGCAGCACAGGCGAGCGACATCCTCCATTCGATCCTGCTTCCGCGGACGTCGCAGATCCTACGTGAGTCCGGCGTGCCTGACGAAGAGGTGCAGTCGGTCATCGAGGCCGCCCGACGGCGCCGCGTGCCGCCGCAAGAGACGCAGCAAGTGCTCGAGCAAACGCTCGAGTCTGTCCGGGAGCACGGACCCGTCGACAACTTCGGTGCGTTCGTGCAGGATCAGCTCGCAGCCGGCTTGCGAGGACGCGATCTGGCCGCCGCGATCCATGCCGAACACGCGCGGCGGGGGATCGGCAAGGGGAAGAAGCTGGAGTCGAAGAAGGCGCGCGGCAAAGCGCAGGCCGAGCAAGGACGCCTCATGCGCGACCAGCCGGAGCCGATGGACGAGCCGGCGCGTGGCCAGGGGCGCGAGCGGCGTCCCGCGGAGGTGGGGGATCGGCCCGGCGCGCGACCGGATCCGGCAGTGAGAGATCGACGACCCGCCGGGCGCGACACGGTCCGGGGCCGGCGTGACACGCTTCCTGAGCGGGGAGGAGGAGGACGATGAGGACCTACGCACTACTGCTGGCAGCGGCCGCCCTGGTCGCGTGTGGTGACTCCGAGCCGGTGTCCGACCAAGCGGCGCAACAGCCGGCCGCGCCGCCTTCGTGGGTTGGAAACGTCGGCCGCGTCGCCAACGCTATCGAGCGCACCCCGGCTGCCGCCGACTCGATTCTCGCTGCGAACAACATGACCCGGATGGCGCTCGATTCCCTGTTGTACGTAATCGCCGCGGATCCCGCGTTGACCGCGGCGTACGAGGCCCAGCGCACCAAATAGCGCGCTCACGGAGGCACACATGGTGCCCAAGTTCTCGTTCCTCGCGCAGGCCGCCGTCACGGGCGGCCTGTTGTTGCTTTTCACCGGGGGAGCCGCGATCGCGCCCCCTGCATCGATCAACCTCGCACCGACCGTCGCCGTCTCGTTTCCTGCATCGGTCAGCACCGGCCCCCTCGACGGCCGGATCATCCTCGTGTTCGCCGTGTCCGATGCCAGCGAGCCCCGCAACCAGGTGACGTCGGGGATCGACGCCCCACAGGTGTTCGGCATCGACGTCGACGCGATGGCCCCGGGCACCACCGCCACGATCGACGGCTCGGTGTTCGGGTACCCCATGGAGAGCCTGAACGAGGTTCCGACGGGCCGGTACTACGTTCAGGCGGTGCTCCACAAATATGAGACGTTTCGGCTCGCCACCGGCCACACGGTGAAGCTGCCCATGGACCGTGGCGAGGGGCAGAACTGGCGACGGGCGCCAGGCAATCTCTACAGTAGGCCGCGCTGGATCGATATCGATCCGCAATCGCCGGAACCGGTCCGGATCGTGCTCGATCGGGTCATGCCGCCGATTCCGGACCCGCCGGAGACCACGTACGTCAAGCATGTCAAGATCCAGAGCAAGCTCCTGACCGAGTTCTGGGGCCGTCCGATGTACCTGGGTGCCCACGTGCTGCTTCCCAAGGGGTTCGACGAGCATCCGGAGGCACAGTACCCCCTGATGGTGTTCCACGGCCACTTCCCATACGACTTCGGCGGATTCCGCACCGAGCCGCCCGACACGACCGCACCGTGCACGTACAGCGCCCGATTCGACGTCGACTGCTACAACCGCATTCAGCAGGGGGAGGCGTACGATTTCTACCGGGCGTGGACCAGCGACACGTTTCCGCGCTTCCTCATCATCGAGGTGCAACACGCCAACCCGTACTACGACGATTCCTACGCGGTGAACTCGGCGAACCTCGGCCCGTACGGCGACGCCCTTCAATACGAGTTGATCCCGCACATCGAAGAACGATTCCGCGGGATCGGCGAAGGCTGGGCGCGGTTTACCTATGGTGGATCGACGGGCGGATGGGAGGCGCTCGCCGTGCAGGTGTTCTATCCCGACGAATACAACGGGACGTTTGCCGCCTGCCCCGATCCGATCGATTTCCGCGCCTACACGCTGGTCAACCTCTACGAGGACGAGAACGCCTATTTCCGCACAGGCCCGTTCAAGCGAGTGGCCGTGCCCGGTCATCGCAACTGGCTCGGTCAGATCGATCGCGGTCTGGTGGACGACAACCATCTCGAGTTGGTGATAGGGACGAAGAGCCGTTCCGGGGGTCAGTGGGACATCTGGGAGGCCGTCTACTCACCCATGGGGGACGACGGCTACCCACAGCGGATTTGGGACAAGCGCACCGGGACCATCGACCCGACCGTTGCGGCGTACTGGAAGGAGCACTACGACCTGCGACACATCCTCGAGCGTGACTTGAAGACGCTGGGACCAAAACTCGAGGGCAAGATCCACATCTACGTGGGAGACATGGACAACTACTACCTCAATAACGCCGTCTACCTCATGGAGAACTTCCTAGAACGCACGAGGGATCCGTACTACGGTGGTGAGGTAGACTATGGCAACCGCGCGGAGCATTGCTGGAACGGCGACCAGCTGAACGGCAACCACATCTCTCGGCTCCGCTACAACACGATGTACGTGCCGAAGATCCTGAAGCGGATGGAGACGACGGCGCCTCCGGGAGCCGACGTGTCGAGTTGGCGGTATTAGGAACCCGTGCAGTGGGCAGGGTACAGCGTGCAGCGTGGCGAGAGGATGAGAGACAGCAGGAAGTGGGGAGCAGTCGGGTGACCACTCGCTTGCCACTGCTCATCACGACGCTCATCACACTCCTGGGCGTGGGCGGCCCCGACGACGACAAGTCTGCCAAACTGCCTGCTCGCAGCTACATCTGCTACCGAGCACGTGCACCGCTCGCGGTGGACGGGCGCCTCGACGAGGCCTCGTGGCGGCGGGCCGTCTGGTCGGAACCGTTCGTCGACATCCTCGGCGACTCGGCACCGCCCCCTCCGCTGCGTACCCGGGTCAAGCTCCTGTGGGACGACGAGTACCTCTACATCGGTGCGGAACTCGAGGAGCCCCACCTCTGGGCAACGCTCACCGAACGCGACGCCGTGATCTATCAGGACGATGATTTCGAGGTATTCATCGATCCGGACGGAGACACCTACAACTACTACGAGATCGAGATCAATGCCCTCGGGACCGTTTGGGACCTGTTCCTGGTGAAGCCGTACCGGGACGGTGGACCCGCAATCACCGCGTGGGATATCGCGGGACTCCACTCGGCAGTGGCGCTCGACGGCACCATCAACGATCCGAGCGATCGGGACTCTGGGTGGACGGTCGAACTGGCCATTCCGTGGCACGTGCTGGCTGAAGCGGCTCCTGGACAACGGCTCCCACGAGACGGCGAGATGTGGCGGTTCAACTTCTCCCGCGTCGACTGGGATCTCGACATCGTGAACGGTCGGTACGAAAAGCGACGAGACCCCGATACGGGTCGCCCGCTCGCTGAGCATAACTGGGTGTGGTCGCCGCAGGGCGCCGTGAACATGCACATGCCGGAGCGCTGGGGGCGTATCGAGTTCAGCGATGCCTTGGTGGGGCGAGCGGGGTCGCGGTGAGGAATGGGAAAGGGGAAAGGGGAAGAGGGAAACGGAATGTCATGAAGCGGCGTGAGTTCGTCCGGCGGGTTGGCCGCACCGCGCTCGGGGCGGGAGCGCTGTCTCTGGGCTTCAGCGCGGGCTGCGGCCGACGGCCAATTCGTAACTGGGTGTGGGTCCACGGTGGGCGGGAACGGAGCGGTGACGAGTGGCGCCTGCGGTTTGCCAAGATCCGTGAGGCTGGGATCGGTGCCGTGCTGGTGAGCGGCGGCGACCTTGATACGCTGGCCGGAGCGGCACATGCCGAAGGCCTGCAGTTCCACCGCTGGATCTGGACGCTGAACCGCAGCGGCGACCAATGGGTCAAGGAGAACCATCCGGAATGGTTCACCGTGAGCCGCAACGGCGATTCCACCCTGGAGAAGCCGCCGTACGTCGGGTACTACCAGTGGTTGTGTCCCACGCGCCGGCCGGTGCGGGCGTACCTACGCCGCGTCGTGGACGAAATCGCGAGCGATCCCTCGGTGGACGGTGTCCACCTGGACTATGTGCGGCATTCGGACGTCATTCTCCCCATTGGGCTCTGGGAGAAATACGGACTGGTGCAGGATCGCGAGCATCCCGAGTTTGACTTCTGCTATTGCGAGGTCTGCCGAGACACCTTCCGGAGCCGCACAGGTACGGACCCGCTGGAGCTGCCGGACCCAACCACCGATGTCGCCTGGCGCGAATTCCGCTGGGAAGGCGTCACCCAGCTCGTGGGCGAGCTGGCCGATGCGGTGCACGGGCGGAACAAGACGATCTCGGCGGCGGTCTTCCCCACTCCCACGCTGGCGCGGACGCTTGTCCGCCAGGCTTGGGAGCAATGGCCGCTCGATGCGGTCTTCCCCATGCTCTACCACGAGTTCTATCGCGAGTCCGTTGCGTGGATCGGATCCGCCGCCGCAGAGGGCATCGCAGCCCTTCCACCGAGCCGTCCGCTCTATGCCGGCCTGTTCGTCCCGAGCCTCCCGCCCGCTGAGCTCGCTGAGGCCGTGCGCGTGGCGCGCGACGGGGGTGCGGCCGGGGTCGCGCTGTTCGAGATGGACGGACTCACCGACGAGCACCTGGCGCGCTTCGCCGCCGCCGCGCGCAACGGGTAGCCCTCCCCAGCCACCACTCGTTGGGGCCTGGTTCTAACGTTCGGGCCCGACGCTCGTCTCACCTCGGGGGTTCCTACCCCTGGATGCCCTTCCCTCTCGGTCAACGGCACGTCGGGGCAAGACGTATCTCAAGTGAGGGGCGCATTGGGCCATCTGGTGCACACGCGGAGTTCGGGGATGATCGAGCGGCTGTTGCGGCGATGCGGTGGATGACCGTTCTGGTGGGTGCCGTTGCTGCCGGTCCCGCCTGGGCACAGGTGGGGTTCACCACGGACATCCTTACCGGTGTGGTCGTGGATCCGGCGGGCGCGCCGCTGGCCGATGTGCTGGTCGAGGCGGTGTCCCTGGACACGGAGATCGCCCGCTCGTCCAGGATCGACGGGAGCGGGCGCTTCACGATCCTCTTCCCCGACGGCGGCGGGCAGTACCGTATGTCCGCCAAAGCGATCGGGTTCGCCCCCCGCGAAGCGGTTCTCATTCGCTACGCCGACGAAGACCGTCTGGTCTGGGGCGTGCAGATGACATCCCAGGCCGTCATGCTCGACGCTGTCGAGGTGCAGGGCCGAGCCCAGATCAACCCGGTGCGAGTGCCCGAACGACCCACACCGGGTACGACCGAGCGGTCGTTCACCACTGACTTGGTGACCCGGCTCCCGATCGACGCCGAGGACCTGAACGTGCTCGCCACCCTGGTTCCGGGTGTCGTGCCCATCGACGCGACCGACAGCACCGGCGCCGCCTTCTCGATCGCCGGCCAGCGAGCGGACGCGAACGCGATCACCCTCGACGGCCTCACCTTCAACGCCGGTTCCGTTCCGCAGGAAGCGATCCGCAATACCCGCATTGTCACGAACACCTACGATGTCTCGCGCGGCCGATTCAGCGGCGGGCTCATTGCCACCACCACCCGGGGCGGAACGAACTAGGTCCAGGCATCCGCAGGGTACTCTCTGCGTGACGACGCGCTCGCCATCGAGACGGGCGAGGAGTCCGCGTTCACTTCGGCATTCACCCAGCACCAGATCAGCGGCGGTCTGGGTGGCCCGATCATCGGGAACAGATTACTGGCCTTCGGCTCCGAGCGACGATCAGGTGGTGATTCTCACCGAGCTTCGCGACTCGCTAGACGCACGGAACGCCGCGTCGGCAACAGACCTCCAGGAACAGCTGGATCAGGCCGGTGGCGGACAGAACCCACGGGCTCTGATGACGCTGATCCGACCGTCGATGGACGAGGCACGGACCAACGCCCAGCGTACACTCGAGCGGGTGCAGGCCATCCTGACGCCGGCCCAGTTCGACAAGCTCCCGGAAGACGTGCGCTCGCCCGCCCAAGGACGTCAGCCAAGTGTGGGCCGCCGTCCCGGCGATTCGAGCGGCTCGTAGGCTCAGGGCTTCACCACGGGGTGGCGGCGCGCGAACTCGCCCTCGAGTGGGGCAGGCTGCGCCAGCCTACATCCGCTGTACGATCGCCTCACCGAACCCAGAGCACGAGACCTCGTGGACGTCCTTCCGTCCTTCGGCCTTCATGAGTCGGGCCAGGTCGTAGGTGACATACGCGTCCTTGATGGCCCGACGCATCCCGTCGAGAATGAGATCGGCCGCCTCGCTCCATCCCATGTGCTGCAGCATCATGACGGCCGAGAGGATCAGCGACCCCGGATTCACCTTATCCTGACCGGTGTATTTGGGCGCGGTCCCGTGTGTCGCCTCGAACAGCGCGACCTCGGTCCCGATGTTCGCACCTGGGCCGAGCCCCAGCCCACCGACGAGGGCGATGGCCGCATCCGAGAGGTAATCGCCATTCAGATTGGGGAGCGCCAAGACGCTGTACTCACCGGGCCGAGTCTGAATCTGTTGGAAGATCGAGTCGGCAATCCGATCTTTGATGAGGATCTTGCCCTTGGGCATCTTCCCGCTCAGCTCGTCCCACAGCTTCTTCTCGGTGACGAACCGGTCGCCGAACTCCTCGGTCGCGACCTCATAGCCCCACTTGGCGAACGATCCCTCGGTGAACTTCATGATGTTGCCTTTGTGGACCAGCGTGACCGACGGCAGGTCGTGCTGGATCGCCCATTGGCAGGCCATCCGCACGAGGCGCTTGGTACCGGTGACCGAGATCGGCTTCACCCCAATACCACTGTCCTCGCGGATCTGCTTGCCGGTCCTCTCCTTCACGAGATCGATGATGGCCCTGGCGACCTCACTGCCGCGCTCGAAGTCGTGCCCCGCGTAGACGTCTTCCGTGTTCTCACGGAAGATCATGAAATTCACCTGGTCGGCGTACTTGTTGGGCGCCGGGACACCGTCGAAGTACATGATGGGCCGGATGCACGCGTAGAGATCCATCGCCTGACGAAGGCCGACGTTGATGGAGCGGAACCGCTCCGTGACCGTGTCGGTCTTGCCGCAGTCGTCGCACGTCCCGCCATGGTACTGCTGGTGGGCGCAACTCAGACACACGTGGGTCTCTTCACCGATCGGCGTCGTGAACGGACCCTTGATGGCGACCTTCAGGTACTGGATCGCTTCCACGGTCTCCTGAGGCAGGACCTTCCCGTAGTGGTGCAGCCCCTCGAGTCCGGCATAGAGCGGGCACCACTGGATCTCCCGCTTCCCGCCATAGGCCTTCTTCACAGCGGCACCGACCACCTTCTTCATCACCGGCGTGATGTCGAGCCCGATGCCGTCGCCGCGCAGCGACCCGATCACGGGACGGTCGCCGACGACGGGCTTGCCCTTCTGAACGGTTACGACATCCCCCTTGGGGATCTTCACATGCTTGAAGTCTGGCATTCTGCGTTTCCTCACGTCACATCGTCACTGCGGCCCCCTGCGGCCCGCATGCCCTCCTCATGAGGGCGAATCCGCCACTAAGGATACCGAGAGGGTCCCGAGTCGGGTACTCGCGCTTCCCGGCTGGTGCGCACCCGCGTTTCGTCGCTGGACGAGCGCGCCTGGAACGCCGAGGACCGCAATAGGAATCACGGTGTCTCGCTGGTTACCTTATCCCCGTACCCGCCGTACCCGGAGAACCCGCACATGACCTCACGAGCGTCCATCATCGCCGTCGGCCTGTTCGCCACGCTCGCCGCCGTGGTCTCGGCCCCGCTCGCCGCCCAGACGTTCCCTTCCGACGATCCCGTCATACGGGCCATGTGGGATGCCGGCATGGAGCATTCGCAGGCCGAATCGCTGGCCCAGGTGCTCCTCGACTCCATCGGGCCGCGACTGGCAGGCTCGCCGGGGCTTTCCTCGGCCGTCGACTGGCTGCTCACTACCTACGCGAGCTGGGACGTGCCTGCCCGCCGGGAGCAGTACGGTACGTGGCGTGGATGGCAGCACGGGATCACGCACGTCGATCTCGTCGCACCGCGGATGCAGACTCTCGAGGCGTATCTCCTCGCGTGGAGCCCGGGAACCGGTGCGCCCATCGAAGGAGACGCGGTGGTCGTGCCGGATCTCGCGACCGAGGCCGATATCACCCGGTGGCTTTCCTCGCTCAACGGCAAGTTCGTGCTGGTGTCTCCTCCGGAGCCCATGTGCCGGGCAGATCAGGAACTCGAGCGGTACGCGACACCCACAACGGTGGCTCGGATGGACTCGCTGCGCTCGGCCACCCAGCGATCATACCGCCAACGCGTCGCCCGACTCGGCGGCCGCGCTGCCGCGCGGCGGCTGGAGGAAGCCGAAGTGGCTGGGGTGATCAGCACCAACTGGTCGGGCGGATGGGGCGTGAACAAGGTCTTCAGCGCTCCAACCGGCCAAGTGGTGGCGCTGGACGTGAGCTGCGAGCACTACGGCATGCTGTTCCGGCTCGCGGCCAACCAGCAGGGACCGAGGCTGCGCGTGCACGCCGAGGCCGAGTCGAGCGGCGAGGTGCCCCAGTTCAACGTCATCGCCGAGCTCAGAGGCACCGAGCTGCCCGACGAGTACGTGGTCCTGTCGGCGCACCTCGACTCGTGGCACAGCGCCCAGGGCGCGACCGACAACGGGACAGGCACCATCATGATGCTCGAGGCCATGCGCATCCTGCGGTCGACGTACCCCCAACCGCGCCGCACCATTGTTGTCGGGCACTGGGGTGCCGAAGAGATGGGTTTGATCGGCTCCGGCTCGTTCCGCGAGGACCACCCGGAGATCGTGGACGGCCTCCAGGCGCTCTTCAATCAGGACAATGGGACGTGGCGGGTGGAACGGATCGAGGGTCAGGGTTTCTTGCGGGCCGGCGAGCATATTGGGCGCTGGATGTCGCAGGTGCCGGCAGAGATCGCCGATCACGTCGCACTGGAGTTCCCGGGCGCGCAGGACAATCGCGGCAGCGACCACGTCTCGCTGCTGTGTGCGGGCGCACCGGCATTTCGCCTGCAATCAGGCTACGATGAGTACCGCCAGTACACGTGGCACACGAACCGCGATACGTACGATAAGATCGTCTTCGACGATCTGAAGAACAACGCGACCCTTGCGGCCATGCTCGCGTACCTGGCCTCGGAGGATCCCGAGCGCGTCCCACGCGACCGGGCGTTGCTGCCCACCGACCCACGAACGGGTCAGCCGCGGACATGGGTGAGCTGCTCCCCGCCAAGGAGGAGCCCGTAGGGCACAATCGTCACGGTCGTTGATGGCTGAGTCGGCGAGCAACCGCCGCACACCGCGTGCATACATGATAGGTGAATGGGAGGGACGTCCGGGCCGGATCGTCAGGGTGCGTACGGTCATTTCGCGCCGTGAGGGCCAGACACCTCCCTCGAACCGGTAACAAGGAGGCAATGTGGAAGACTCACTCGGACTCCTGGATCCGCAGCGCTTCGTGGACATGGGGATCGATTTTGCGCCGCGCGTCGTGGCGGCGTTCGTCGTGTTGCTGGCCTTCTGGGTCATCCTCAAGGTCAGTCAGCCAGCCTTTCGGCGGATGCTCAAGCGCGCAGAGTTCGCCGAAGCGTTGATCGGCCTGCTCGTCGACAATCTCTACAAGTTTGCCCTTCTCGGTCTGGGCCTGGTCATGGCCGCGAGCCAGCTTGGGATCAATATTGGCGCCGCGCTGGCCGGACTCGGCGTCGCCGGCATTGCCATCGGCTTCGCCGCCCAGGACTCCGTCGCGAACACGATTGCCGGATTCCTCATCTTCTGGGACAAGCCGTTTCAGTTGGGCCAGTTTGTCACGACCCAGGGGGAGTACGGCGAGATCACCAGCATCACGATGCGCACCACCCGCATCCGCACGCCCAAGAACACCTACCTGGTGATCCCCAATCGCAAGATCATCGAGGATGTGATGATCAACCACTCGATGTACGGGCACATGCGTGTCGACGTCCCCATCGGCATCGCCTACAAGGAATCCATCGACCAGGCGCGTGAGGCACTGCTCGCGGCCGCGAAGCAGGACCCGAACGTGTCGCGAAATCCCGAGCCGACCGTGGTGGTCACGGAGTTGGGTGGCTCCAGCGTGAACCTCGAGGTCCGTGTCTGGATCGACGATGCCAGCCATGAGCGGCCGGTCTTTGTGAGCGTGCTCGAGGCCGCCAAGAAGGCGCTCGACCGGGCGGGTATCGAGATCCCGTATCCGCACTTGCAGCTGTTCGTGGACGATATTAGGCCGGCCGCTGTGGAACAGCTGAAGATCATCACGGGCGGGCGAGGCGCCTGAGCGAGCCACGAAGTGCTCGCCAGACAGCACCCACCATTCGGACTCAGATTGACGGAGGATGCATGAGACGAGGACATCCGCTGACGGCCACCCTGCTGCTCCTTGCTTGCTGGGCCGTGACGGGCGCCACCGCTCGCGCCCAAGAGCCGCGAACATCCGCAATCCCCGACGCGATCGTGGGGAAGTCCCCACCACCGCAAGGCGCGAACGTACAGTACGTTGCCGGTGACAGTCGGACCACTGGCTACCTGGCCGTTCCCGAAGGAGCGGGCCCCTTCCCCGCTCTGATCATCATTCATGAGTGGAACGGGCTCGTGGACCGCGTGCGCCAAGTGGCCGATGCCTTTGCCGATCAGGGGTACGTGACCCTGGCAGCCGATCTCTACGCTGGCCGGACAGGGAGCACCCGGGAAGAGAACGCGGCCCTGGCTCGCGAGGCCAGAGGCAACGTGCCCGCGGCCATCGCGAATCTGGATGCCGCCCAGCAGTTTCTACGCGCTCGACCCGACGTCACAGGCAAGATCGGCGTCATGGGGTGGTGCTTCGGCGGCGGCATCGCGCTGAGCTACGGGTTGGGCGGTGCGCAGCACGATGCTACGGCGATCTTCTACGGCTCGCTGATCGAGGATCCTGAAGTGCTGCGCGCGCTCACACATCCGGTGTACGGGACGTTCGCCGCGAACGACCGTGGAATACCACCAGAGCAGGTGGAGCGTTTCGCCGCAGCACTCGACGCGATCGGCATCGAAAACGACATCCACGTTTACGACCACGTGGGTCACGGCTTCTGGTTGAGGGTGGACGACGACCCGGAGACGCGCACGGCTCCGGCACAACACGCCTGGGACCGGCTGATGGCCTTCCTGCGGAAGGCGCTGCGCTGAGCCGCGTCCGACGCCACGGCCCATGACCTACCTGCAGTTCCATCTGCTCTTCCTGGTGCCGCCGCTGGTGGTCACCGGGTGGTTCGCCTGGAAGGCGCGTCGCCGCCTGGGAACCCGAGCCGCCTGGGCAATCTTCGCCGTGCCGCCGATCGCGCTGGCCTACACGACGCCTTGGGACAACTACCTGGTGTGGCGTGGCATCTGGTGGTACGGCCCGGATCGGGTCCTCGCGACCATCGGATACGTGCCGGTCGAGGAGTATGTGTTTTTTGTGCTGCATCCCCTGCTCGCCGGATCGCTGCTCTACACGCTCCTGGCGCGAACCCTCGCACACAATGGTCGGCCTCCCGCTGAGCGAGGCACCCGCGTGCGCGTGGTAGGGACGTTGGTTTGGGTCGCGCTCGGTCTAGTCGGACTACCGCTGCTTCGCACTGAGGTGACGACGTATCTCGGGTTGATCCTGGTATGGTTCGCGCCCGTTATCGGCCTCATGTGGGCGTTTCAAGGTCCAGCCATCTGGCAGGTCCGCAGGGCCGCCGTGCCGACCATCGCCTTGTTGACCCTGTATCTGTGGATCGCGGATCGCGTGGCCATCGCAGTCGGCATTTGGACCATTTCCGATCGATACACCGTCGGTGTCGATCCGCTGGGTCTTCCCATCGAGGAAGCAACGTTCTTCGCGCTTACGACCGTGCTCTCGGTGTGTGGCCTGCTGTTGTTCCTGCTCCCCGGCACCCGAGCACGCGACCACGCACCGTGAACGCTCGACCGCCGCCGAGCGTTCGGCCGTCACTCGGTCAGCTCCAGGCGCTGCGCGACGCACCGCACGAGTTCCTCGTGCAGCTTGCCGCGCGGCATGGACACGTCGTGCGCTGTGGGGTCGGGCCGCTGTCGTTTCTCTCGCTCACTCATCCCGACGCCGTCCAGCACGTGCTGGTCACCCAGCAACGCCGGTATGGCAAAGACACGTTTCAATACCGGCTGCTCGCCGAAGTCACCGGTGGAGGCCTGCTCACCGCGGACGGTGATGCCTGGCTCGGACGGCGTCGTCTGCTGCAGCCGTCGTTTCACCGAGACCGGATTGCCGAGTTCGCGCCGGTGTTTGCGCGCTTTGCCGAGCGCACGGTCACGCGCTGGCGGGAACCGGCCGAGCGGGGTGAGACGCTGGACGTTGGTGCAGAGATGATGCACGTGGCGCTTCAGGCGGTCGTCAAGACCCTCTTCGGCGCCGAGATCGGTGATCGAGACGACCGGCTCGCCTCGGCTACGCTCACCGTTCTGGACCACATCATGTTCCGCGCACGCACGCTGGGTCTCGTGCCTCGATGGCTGCCACTGGAAAGGAACCGCGAGGCTCGGGCGGCACTCCGTGTGCTGGACGAGGCGATCTATGACACGATCGAGCAACGTCGGGCAGGACGGCACGCCGATCGGACCGATGGCCCATCGGACCTCCTCGATCGCCTCATCAGCGCTCCGGACGAGCATGGCCGAGCCGCACTCACCGATCGCGAGCTGCGGGACGAGATGATCACCATGCTCATCGCCGGCCACGAAACGGTGGCCAGTGCGCTCACCTGGACGTGGTATTTGCTGGCACGGCATCCGGAAGTCGACCGTGCGCTGACCGACGAAGTGCGTGCGGTGTGCGGAGACGTTCCCCTGACGGCGGGAGCCATGTCACGGCTCCCATACACCGCCGCCGTGTTTCAGGAGGCGATGAGGCTCTATCCGCCAGCGTGGGTCATCACCCGTCGCGCGTTGGACGGCGATGTGATCGGCGACCACCGCGTTCGGAGGGGGACGCTGGTAGTCCTCAGCCCGTACGTCACTCACCGTCACCCGGATTTCTGGACCGACCCCGAGGGGTTCGATCCGGAGCGATTCCTCGCGACCGGCCCCAGCGAGCGCCCACGGTACGCCTACTTCCCGTTCGGGGGCGGCCCCCACCTTTGCATCGGGAACCACTTCACCATGGTAGAAGCCGTGCTGATCATCGCCGCTGTCGTACGCCGGTACCGGTTCACAATGATCGGCGGCGCTCCTGACGTGATCGCAGGCGTGACCCTCCACCCGCGGGATGGCTTGCGAATGCGCATGGACCTTAGACGGTGAAGAGTGGTGAGTTCAGCGGCAGAATCGACCTCTACCGCCTCGTCTACGATATCGACACCTGCAGTGGACACCTGAGGACAACCATCCACGTCATTCCACGATGCCCTGTTGGACAGCGTAGCGAATGAGGTCGGCCGTGGTGCTGAGCTGCAGCTTCTCGAGCACGCGCTCCCGGTAGGTGCTCACGGTTTTGGGGCTCAAGGCGAGGGCAGCGGCGATCTCCTTCACGCTCTTGCCGCGACCAAGCATCTGGAGCACCTGATACTCTCGATCGGAAAGTGCGCTGTGGTCCGGTCGGGGCCTCTCGCCGGCGAGGTGCGCCGCAAGCTGCTGCGCGAGGGTATCGCTCACGTACCGCCCGCCTCGATGCGCCCGCCTGATCGCCTCCTGCAGGTCTTCCGGTGTCCGCTCCTTGGTGACATAGCCGATTGCGCCAGCACGAAGCGCCCGTTCAGCGTACTCCTCCTCGGCGTGCGCACTCAACACAACCGTGTGGATCTTGGGAAACCGCTCGCGCAGTTCACGCAGCACCTCCAGAAAACCCTTGCCCGGCATCGCCACGTCCAGCACGACGACGTCCACCGGGGTGGCCGCAACAGCCTCCAGCACCTCGTCTCCGCTTGCCGCCTCACCGGTCACGCGGATGTCACCCGTCGCCGCGAGCATTCTCCGGAGGCCATCCCGGATCATCGCGTGGTCGTCGGCGATGAATACGTTGATCACGACGCGCCGCGACCGCCGTTACCCGGGAGCGGCATGCGCAGCTCCACACTGGTTCCCCCTCCCGGCCGTCGTCGGATCGCCAGCGTCCCTCCCCACGTCGACGCTCGCTCCCGCATGCCGAGGATCCCCATCGACCGGCGACTCCCGACTTCGGCGGGCGTCGCGCCCCGGCCGTTGTCCTCGATGCAAAGGAGTAGCTGCCCATGCTCAACGGCGATACGAACCGTGATCTCCGAGGCCGACGCGTGCCGGGCCACGTTGGTGAGGGCCTCCTGAAAGATCCGGAACACCGCCGTGGCACGCCCGCTGTCCAGCTCGGGGATCGCATCGTCGCTGTCGAGGCGCACGCCGATGTCCGTTCGGCGCATGAACTCGCGCGTCTGCCAGCGGATCGCCGTCGCGAGCCCGAGATCGTCGAGAACGCCGGGCCGCAACTCGGTGGAGATGCGCCGGACCGCATCCACCGTGGTGTTGATGAGATTCAACGACTCACCGATGCGCTCACGCCCACTCACATCGCTCTCGTCCAGACGGTCTCTGAGCCATGCCACGTCCATCTTGAGCCCGGTCAATGCCTGTCCCAACTCGTCGTGCAGCTCGCGGGCCACACGCCGTCGCTCGGCTTCGCGAGCCTCTTCTTGACTCGCAGCGAGTCGACGAAGGGCCTCCCGCGATTCCCGCAATTCCTCCTCATAGCGCCGCCGCTCCGTGATATCTGTCAGAGATCCCACCATGGCGACCGTCCGGCCGTCCCGGACCACCGGTGCCTCCCGTACCTCGACCCACACGCGGCGCCCGCTCCCATGGAGGAGCTCGAGCTCGTAGGGTGGTTGCCGCTCGCCGGTGTCGATCGCCCGATCGGTGAGCTCGAGTCCGCGCTGATTGCCCGGGTCATCAGTGAGGAAATCAGTCCAACGCCGCATCGCCTCGGCCGGCGGAAAGCCGAGCAGGTTCTCGACTTGCGGACTCAGGTACGTGAGAACGTGATCCGGGCCGTGCGAGTAGTACATGTTGGTGCTGTGCTCCACGATGTTGCGCAGCCGCTCTTCGCTCTCCCGCAACGCCCGCTCCGCCGCTCGGCGCGCCGTGACGTCTTCGAAGATTCCCAGGAGCCCGATCACCCTACCGTCGGCACCGCTGACCGTTCCGATCGACACGCTGGCTGTGAACCGGGAGCCGTCCTTCCGCTGCGGCACCACTTCGATGCGTGCCGTGTCCGCTCCCTGCCACGCCTGCTTGAGCCACTCCGCAGCGGCGCCGTCTCGTTCTGTATGCACGATCGGAATCGGCTTGCCGATCACTTCGTCGGCCGTCCACCCGAACATCCTCTCCGCCGCTGGTGTCCACATGCGGACGTTCTCCTGCGTATCCACGAGGACCATCGCGACCGGCGAGGAGCGAATGATGGCGTTCAAGCGACCCGTCGTGGCTCGCAGCTCCTCTTCTCTCTCCCGCGCTTCGGTAATGTCCGTGAGCGTGCCGATATGGCCCAACACGGTGCCGTCTGCTGCAACCGCCGGCGACGCCTGACCGATCACCCACCGTACACTCCCGTCGGGTTGAAGGAAGCGATACGAAATGTGAAAATCCCCGCGCCCTTCGACATAGGCGGTCCATGTCTTGTGGACGTGGTCGCGGTCGTCCGGATGGAGGGCCTTGGCCCACCCGTCCCCACGTGCCTCCTCCGGCGGCATGCCCGCAATCGCCGCCAGCTTGGAATTGACGAACCCTCCTGCTCCCGAGGGATCGGCGTGCCACACGCCGACCGGGGCGCCCTCGGCAAGGGTCTGGTAGAACAACCCTGTCCGGTCACGTTCCACCTCGGCTCGGCGCCGTTCGGTGATGTCGCGCACAATGGCCAACACCTCATTGTCACCGGAGCGCGCCATCTGGTATTCGAACGAGCGGACCTCACCCCCGATGGTCAGTTCATATTCGCGGGTCCGCGTCGTCCCGGTGGTCAAGACGCTGGCCACGTCGCGCTTCGCCGCGACCGAAAGCTGAGGCGGGAAAACTGCACCAAGCTCGCGGCCCAGGAATTCCTCCGGCGGCACCAACGGGGGGAATTCCTTTGACGGCACGAATTCCAGGAACGTGCCCGTGCCATCGAGGCGGAACATCATGTCGGGGATCGCTTCGACGATGGCCCTCGTCCGAGCCTCGCTCTCGACCACGCGCTCCACCGCCCGGTCGCGCGCTTCCCGCGTCCGTACCGCTTGGATCCCGAACGCCAGCTCCCGGCCCAGGTCGCCGAGCAGCTGCACCTCCTCGGGCGAAAAGGCGCCCACCTCAGCGGCATAGATGTTCAGGGCCCCGATCACCCCCTCGCCGGTCTCGATCGGCACCGCGATCGACGCCGCGTAGCCGCGTTCGAGCGCCGCATCCCGCCAGGGCGTGAAGTTCTCGTCCTCGACCAAGCTGGCTACCGTCACGGGCTTCCTGGACCGGATGGCCTGCCCGGTCGGACCCCGCCCGGAGGGCTCGCTCCCCCAGGTTACCTCGATCGCTTCGAGGTACCCGCGGTTGACGCCGGCATGGGCGACGGGCTCAACGGACTTGCGCGCATCATCCCGCGCATATCCGATCCACGCCATCCGATAGCCGGCGGTCTGGACAGCCAAGCTACAGATCTCGTCGAGGAGCTCGCGTTCCGTTCTGGACCGGACGACGGCGCGACTCGCCCCACGGAGCAACGCCAGTGCGCGCCCAGCCAGGAAAGCGCCGTCCCGGGTTCGTCCGACCATTTCGCCTCCTCACTACGGTGGCTCTCACCGGCCGCAGCACAGACTCGAGATGTCCCAACCTCGAGCAGAGAACCCTTGTTCGAATGTTTCCCTCAGGTATTGCGAGATGCAAGTCGCCCTGGCCCACGGGGGCCGGGCGGTACTCACGATTCCGAGCGAAGAGACGTGAGCCCCGGTTCGGAGGAGCTAGCGACCAGACCGGGGAAAGAGAAACACGATGCGGTGAACCGTCGGGTTTAGCTGTCGCATGGCGGGATGGCTCGACGCGAATTCCCGGTCGCCAGATACGGCGTAGTACACGTCGGGCGGGAACCCGGTCGCCGGTGCGTCGAGCGCCAGCACCACCTGGCGCACGGGTTGCGCGAGACGCTCGAGCGCCCCTTTCTCCCACGACACCACCGTGCCGCTGTAGTCCCACTCGAAACCCAGAAGCACGAACTCCGCGCCGTTGATACGCTCGAGCTCACGGAGGCTCGTACCGAGCGTGATCCCGCCGTCGATGTGCCACAACGACGAGTCACCGCGGAGGGTTACGCGCGTGGGCAGCGCGCGCCGCGTGGTATCACCCCACACCACCTCGAGTTTGCGCCGTGGATCGCGTGGATAGAGCACCGCACCGGGCTCGAAGAAGTCCTCGCCCATGTGGATCTCGCCGGGTTCGACCACGTCCCGTCCCAGCAGGTCCACGAGGTCGGCCTCGGAAACATCGGCCGTGATGGGCCCCACCCGCTCGCCGGGCACGATCCGCCAGTCGTGGGCGGCGTCCTGCGCCAATGTCGGCATTGACGCAAGGAGCACCAGCAGCACCGTTGCCCCGACCACTAGAGTCCTCTCCGGCCAACGCTCACTCGAGCATTGCGCCTGCGCTCGCGCCAGCGCCGGAGCGCTCCCCCCAGGAGTTGCCCCGAAACGAACGCCCCCATCAGCAGGGGGAGATTCGCGAGTCGCCAGGCGATCCCCGCCACCAGCCGCATCACCACAACGATGGGGACGGGGGTATGTACGGCGATGAACCACGACTGGGAAAATCGACGGGCACCGGCCCGCCAGTATCCGAATGGCACATTGACGACCGCTACCGCGATCGCCACCTGCATGAGTCTCGGGACCAACACCATCCGACCTGCCCAGTTGCGGTCGATCGAAGTCTATGCAATCGGGGGAAGGCTCACCAGCGGTGTGGTCGCGGAGACGGGCGCCCGACGCGACGGTCGGACGCCGCGTCCCTACTTCCGCTCCTCCCGCTCCGGATCTCTCCTGATTCGCACTGTAATGTCGCGGCTCTGAATGACCACTTCGTCATCGGTGCGGGTCACCGTGATGGGCCCCCCCGTGACCACCACGTGGGCGTCACCCACCGTCCCCGAAAACCGGGTCGTTTCCGCACCCGCGACCATGGGAGCCGCCGCCGGGGCCGACGCGGGAGCAGCCCGCGTCCACTGTCGGGCTTCGGCCACCATCACGGCTCGCTGGGGTCGGCTGTTCCGCACGAACCCGAGCGCCACCGTATCGCCGGGCTGCACGGCGCCGAACGCTCTCCCGCCCTCGGCGCTGGTGAGCGCCGTGCCATCGATATGGGTCAAGACGTCGCCGGCGCGGAGACCGGCTTGCGCCGCCTGACTGCCCCGCTCGACCCGTTCGACGATCGGATCACTCGAGAAGCTCCAGATCGGCTCGGCCTGCGTCTTGAGTATCTGCACCGAGCAGTCGTAGCACCGGATGCTGAACCCCAGCGAACCGCGGGGGAGCGCCAACGTCGGCTCCGGTGGAGTTGGGACAGCGGCGGCGGCCGGTCGGGGCCGGGCTATCATCGCCGGTTGGGCCGCGGGCGCGGCCGGAGCAGGGGTACCGGCGACGGCCGCTGGTGCCGCGGGCGCGGCAGGCGCGACCGGCGCCCCCAGGGACTCACACCGGGCGTCCGGCACGACGCGTACCTCTCGCTCCCGTCCGTCGCGGCGAACACGGAGCGTGATCGGTTCGTTAGGACGCACCTCGGCGAACCGCTTTCCCCCTTCCCGTGTCGTGATCAGGTACCCGTCAATCGCCACGACTACGTCTCCGGCTCTGAGCTTGGCTGCGGCCGCTCCCTCGTCTCGAACCCCCGTGATCGTGGGCTCGGCACCGAACGACCAGCTCCGCTCCCGGGTCGCCCTGACGATCTCGAGACTGCAGTTGTTGCACTGAAGACTGGTGTACACCACGCCGACCAGGACCTCGTCCGCCGCGCACCGTGCGGCGCCCTCTTGGGCGTGAAGGGGCGCGATGGATCCCACGAACAGCAGCGCCGCGACACCAAGCGACCGGGTGACGAACTCACGGAACATGGAGACCTCCTCTCGTGGCGTCTGCTAAAACCACACGACGTTGCGAACTTCGATACCATCCGTCTCGGGCCGACTCGGCCACCGCCGCTCGATGAGCTCCTGAATCGAGACGGCGAGCGGATCGTCCGGTGCGAGCACGACCAGCTCCCGCACGGCGGCGGTGAGCGCGGCCAGCGCCGCCTCTCGCCCTTGGGCGAGGGACGACGCATCGGCGGAGTCGGCGAGTTGTGTGAAGGCGGTGAGGGCGGCGAGGGCGGTGACGTAGGCCGATCCCGCGCGCTGCACCGCGGCGGCGGCCTGCATGGCCGTCCGTTCCTGGGCGACGGCCATCGATTCGGTCACCGTGCGCGTGCCGAGCCATTGTCCGACCGCCGCGCCCAGCGCGAACAACGCCACGGACGCGGCGAGGCCGATGGCCAGTAGCGGCCTCCTGGCCCATCGCGGTCCGTCGCCTTGTGCGAGCAGTCCACGCTTGCTGAGTGCTCGCACGGTGCGCTCTTCAAGGGCCCGCCCCGGGTCCCGCTCTCTCGGCAACGCGGCGAAGACCGCCGGGTCCGGTCCACTCAATTCACTGCGATCGTCGTCGTGCATGGCACATCCTCAGCGCATCACTGATTCGGGTCTCAGCAGCGAGCGCAATACCTGGCGCCCCCGCGAAAGCTGGCTCTTGGACGTATTGGCGGAGATCTCGAGGCGGGCGGCGATCTGCTCGTGGGTGAACCCCTCGACATCATGTAGGATCACGACGGTGCGGTAGCCGGGCGGCAGCCTCGCAAGCGCGGCCTCGAGGTCGAGCTGATCGTGGGTCTGCCGAGGGGCGAGAGCCGCAAGATCGTCTCTCAACTCGATCCACCGGCGATCCGCCCTCCGAAACAGGGCCCGGCAGCAGTGGAGCACAATGCCGTGCAGCCACGTCGAGAGGCCGGACTCCCAGCGGAACGTGCCGAGCCTTTCGGTGGCATTGACCCAGGCCTGTTGCACGACGTCCTCCGCGTCGAAGGTGTTCCCGCCCAACAGTCGGAGCGCAAATTGATACAGGGCTGGCGTATGTCGGCGATACAGGGCGCGGAACGCTTCTTCGTCCCGATCCCGCCACACGCGGTCGGCCAACACGCGATCGGCGTCCACCGATGTTGCGCTGCGCTCGCTCACACCAGTTCGTGTCCCCACAGGTCAAAAGGGTTGCATGGCGACCAGAGGATCGGCCGGCACCGACCGTACGCGACAGCGGCGGCCGTGGTTTCCCCTCGACCATGGACCCTCGTGCTCGTGGAGCGCGTACGGGGCGGGCTGGGATTCACCGGAAGGTGAGACGGGGGAGAAACCGACACGAGAGTGTGCTTGAGGAGCCCATACGGTGGCTCTCGCGCCGGTCCCCACCCCGTCCCGTCGAATTGGGCCGCCCCGACGGCGGCCCGTGTCAGTTCGCCGCGCCTTCCCGCCGGGTGGCGTTCTTGGTAGGCACGTGGAGATAGCTCAGCGTCCGGTGGTCTCGGACCAGGTGGGTCAGCATCTCGGCGACCGCCGGGTCTAGCATGCTACCCGAGGCCTTCTCGATGATCGCGATCGCTTTCTCCTGTGGCAGCGGCTCCTTGTACGGGCGGGAAGTTGTGAGCGCGTCGTAAAGCTCGGCCGCTGCAAGGATCCTGGCTCCCATCGGGATCTCCTCGCCCTTGAGCCCCTCGGGATAGCCTTTGCCGTCCCAGCGCTCATGATGGCTCGCGACGAGCCGCGTGACGCTGCGCAGCGGGCCGATAGGCTGGAGGATCTTCACCCCGATGCGAACGTGCTCGCGCACGTGCACGCGCTCCTCGTTCGAGAGCGGCCCCGGCCGGTACAGGATGTCATCACGGATACCGACGTTTCCGACGTCGTGCAGGCGACCGGCCATTCGAATACGCTCGACCTCTTCGTCGGCCAGTCCCAACTCCCCGGCAACGGTCGCGGCAATGTCGGCCACCCGGTCGGCGTGCCCGCGGGAGTAGGGGTCTTTCGCGTCGAGTGCCGTGATCAGCGCCTCCAGCGTCGCCATCACCATCTCCTGCTGCGCCCGGAGGCTCCGCTGCACATCGTACCGGAGCTCGGTCACCTCTTCCTTCAGCCACGCCGTCAGCTGCTTTTCCTCCGAACGCGCAGCCCGCTTCCGAAGCGCCCGGCTCACAGTCCGCCGCAGCTCGTCGAGCTCGAAGGGCTTGGTCATGTAGTTGAGCGCGCCGCGCTGCATACAGTCGGCGGCGACGTCGGCCTTGTCCACCCCGCTCAACATGACGATGGCCACCTCCGGATCGATCTCCAGACACTTGGCCAGAAGCTTCACGCCGCTTCCATCGGGAAGCCCGATATCGAGCAAGAGCAAGTCCACCCGGCGCGTCTTGAGCGTCTCGAGCGCCTCGCGACCGGTGCCGACCCCGACGACGAGGTGGTCGCCAGCCAACTCCCGATCCACCACCCGGCGAATCGCCGGGTCGTCGTCAACGATCAAGATGGCTGATCGGTCAGCAGTGTCGGCCATGTTCACCTCGTGCGGCCAGCGCCGTCATCGACGGGAGAGCTCGAGACCCTCCCCGTCCACCGTGCCCTGCGCAACGGGGGGCGGGAACGCCACGGCATCCTGCGACGCGGCGGCAGAGACCGTGAGACACTCGGCCGGCAGCTCCGACCACACCGCCGGATTCCCGACCATGACGGCTCGCACCCGCACCTGCCCGGCCTGAAGAAACGGGCCCGTCACCACACGCCACATGCGGCCGCTCTGATCCGTCGCCAGACATCCTGGGATGAGGCGACAACACTCGGTGTACCACGAAACCGGCGGCATTCATGCTCCCTTCGGGTCCGGACCCGACGCCTTGTTCATGAGCTGATCGACCGCCTCCAGGAGTTGCTCCCGGGTAAACGGCTTGGCCAACGTGACGTCGGCCCCCAGCACCTTGGCCACGGTGAGGAGATTCTGGCCCGCCACCTGGCCCCCTCCGGTCACTGCGATGATGCGCTCCACCGTGCCCTCGCGTCGCAGCCGGCCGATGAGCTCGAGACCGTCGACGTCGGGCATGTAGAGATCGGTGATCACCACGTCGACGCTGTTGGCGGCCAGGAACCGCAGCGCCGCGGCACCGTCCATCGCGCCGAACACTGCGTGGGCCGCCCGTTCGAGGGTCTTGCGAAGACTCGTGCGGATCGCTTCGTCGTCGTCTACGATGAGGATTCGGGCCACAGGCTCTCCGAAGGAAGAACGTTCAACTAGCCGACGCGGTGGGCCGCCCTCGCTCCGCCAGCCAGGCGAGAAAGGCCTCGTGGATTTCGGGGTCCCACCACCCTCGCCGAACCTCGGCGTCGAGCACCTCGAGCGCCCTGTCGATCGGGAAGGCCGGCTTGTACGGGCGCCGGGTCGTCAGCGCATCGAAGATGTCCACCACCTGGAGCACCCGCGCCGTCACCGGGATCTCGTCACCCACCAGCCCATCAGGATAGCCCGAGCCATCCAGCTTTTCGTGGTGGTGCCGAATGATGGGAAGGACTCGGCTGAACGATCGGAGCGGCCGACAGATCGCCTCACCCGTGGCCGGGTGACGCCGCATGATGTCCCACTCCTCGGCAGACAGTGGTCCAGCCTTCATGAGGAGCGCGTCGGGTACCGCCACTTTCCCGATGTCGTGAACCACTCCCGCGCGCCGGAGTGCCGTGAGATCGTCGTGGGAGAGCCCCATGCGTGCTCCCAGCTCCGCCGCAGTGGTAGCGAGGCGCTCGCAGTGGCCTTCGGTGTACGGGTCCTTTCCCTCGATGCTCCGAGCGAGCGTGAAGAGCACGGCCTCCGCGTCCTCCAGCTCGTCCGTGTACCGTTTTGTCTTGAGCGCCGACCGCACCCGGGCGAGGAGCTCCGTGCGGTCAAAGGGCTTCGACAGGAAATCGTCGGCCCCGGCTTCGATCCCCCTCACGCGATCCTCGACCTCGGTGAGACCGGTAAGCATCACTACAGGCGTCAGCGCGGTGGACGGATTCGCCTTGAGCTGAGCGCAAATCTCGAAGCCGTCGCGGCCAGGCATCACGACGTCCAATAGCACCAAGTCCGGGCGTTCCTCCCGGAACAGTCGCAACGCGTCCTCACCGTCCCCGGTCTCGAGCACGTCGAGCCCCTCGGACCTGAGGAGCCTCGCCACCGCACTGCGAACCGGCGGATCGTCGTCAGCGATGAGGACTCGCTGCGCGGCCGACATCACGAGCTGGCCTGCCTACTCATCGTAGACAGCTGCGTCACCAGATCCTTCCCGCGCTGCGCGGCCCGCTTCACCTCGCTCAGATCTTCGCGCAGGGTCGGCGGGACCTCGGGAAGATCGCTCTCCACGAACTCGAGATTGGTGAGAATGATCGTGAACACGCCGGCGAAGTCATGCGCGATCTTGCGCGTGACCTCCGCGAATGCCCGGAGGTCCCGGGGATGGCTGGTGGCAGCGGTCTCGTCCATCATCCCTCCCAACCGGCGTCGGAAACCGCAGCGGTTCCCACCCGGTGGTCGCGGCCGGTGTGCGTCATGTGCCCAGAAGATCACCGGTGCTGCGTAACGTTAGAAAGCACCGCTGCTTTGCTCCATCGGTGCGATGGGATTCCTGGCGTCGGACTCGGAGCGAGGAGCGTGTAGGGTTCTTCCTACACGCATTGTGAGAGTGGGTGTTCGGAGGGGTGTCAGGTCAGCGACGCGTGAAGCACACCGTCTTCAGTTCGGTCATCTCCTCCACCGCGAACCGCACACCTTCGCGCCCGAGGCCGGAGCGCTTGACGCCGCCGAACGGCATCGTGTCCAGGCGATAATCCGTGGAATCGTTGATCATGACACCGCCGCACTCCAGGTCCGCGGCGAGGCGGAACGCCAGATCGACATCGCGGGTGAACGCCGCCGCTTGCAGCCCGAAGGGGAGCGCGTTGGCCTGGGCCACGGCCTCATCCACGTTCGTGACGGGGTAGAGATTCACCGTGGGGCCGAAGACCTCCTCGGTATGGAGCCGAACGGTGCGAGGGACCGCCTCAAGCACCGTCGGCTCCACCAGCGTGCCACGGCGACCGCCACCGCAGAGCACCGTCGCACCAGCAGCGGTCGCTTCACCGATCCACTGGTCGACGCGCTTTGCCTCACTCTCGGTGATCATGGGCCCCATGTCGGTCTCTTCGCGGAGCTTGTCGCCAATGCGGTAGCGCGTGGCTCGCTCCACGAACCGATCGCGAAACGCTCCGTACACGGCCTGGTGCAGGTAGAGGCGCTGCACACCGATGCAGTTTTGCCCCGCCGCCCAGAACGCTCCGGACACGCAGGACTCGACTGCCCATTCCAGGTCCGCATCCTCCCACACGATGACCGGTGAATTGGACCCGAGCTCCATGCCGATCTTCTTGATGCCGGCGAGCCGCGCCACGTCCAGGCCGGCCTCGTACCCTCCGGTGAACGACACCATCCGCACGCGCTCGTCAGGGATGAGCACTCGACCGAGGGCCGTGCCGCTCCCCGTGATCACCTGCAGCGCCTCGGGTGGCAACCCCGCCTCGAGCAGCGCCTCAGCGAGTTTCAACGCCGAAAGTGGAGTGGCGGTAGCCGGCTTCACGATCACGGCGTTCCCGCCGGCCAGGGCTGGGCCCACCTTATGGGCCACGAGGTTCAGGGGATCGTTGAACGGGGTGATCGCGAGGACGATCCCGACCGGGATCCGATAGTAGTACCCCACCCGGGACTCCCCACCCGGAAACGAGTCGAACGGGATCGTCTCACCCGAGAGACGCTTTGCCTCCTCCGCCGACGCCGTGAGGGTATTCACGCAACGGGAGACCTCCTTGCGGGCCTCCCGGATCGTTTTTGAGCCCTCGGTGGCGATCAGGGTGGCGAAGTCCTCGGCCGCGCCGGCGACGTTCTCCGCCGCGCGAGTGAGGATCTTTGCGCGTTCGTAGGTGGGCAGGGCGCCCATGGAGGCCGACCCACGGTGCGCCGAGTCGAGCGCGAGGCGGGCATCAGCGGCCGTGGCATTGGGGACCGAGTCGATCGTGGCACCGTCGTACGGGTCACGCACCGGGATGACGCGGTCCCTGTCCCGCCACTCCCCACCGATGAACATCCGCATGCTGCGCCTCCCCTGCCCTCCGGTTCGGACCGTCGGCAGTACCAGAGGCTGGGTCTAGGGAGGCCACGCGCGCCCTGGTCCGCTGGAGCCCATCAGTCCGAAACGATCGTGAGGCTCCCCCTCGCCAATCCCCTATCGAACGCCACTTGGACCAGTCGCGCCATCCGGTCCACCTCCGCCCTTGCCACGCGCCTCCCCAGGTCGGTCAGGCGGTAGTACTTGCGACGCTGGTCATCGAATTCCGGCGCGGGCCGGTTCTCGGATTCCTCGATGAGCCCTGTCTCGAGCAGCCGCTGCGCCGCAAGATACACCGGTCCCGTGGCCGACGTCGCCAGTCCCTCGGTCAATCGCTCGATTTCCTTCATGATGCCGTAGCCGTGCCGCTCCTCGTCGACCAGCGAAAGCAGAATGTGTATCGACAAGGGCGTCAGTGGCAGATGGGATTCCACCTGATTGTCCGTCACGCCCACCTCGCGCTCAGAAGCCAGCCTCCAACTTCACCCTATGCATATCCGGCTTATCCATCGCTAGCAAGAGGAATACCTCCATCCCCGGACCCTCACCTGATAGTACGATATATTGCATACGTATCTACAAGCTATATATTATACTGTATACTTATTATTAGAACGAACACAGCCTCCCGGACGTGCCGAGTTATTCTGTGAATCAAGCGGCTCGTGGAGCATCCTGCCGCTCGGCAGGACCTCGCCGAGGGGACGAGCGGGACCACGCCAGCCCGGCTCCACTTGCCGCCCCCACCACAGCATGCTCGATTTCTGGCGTGGATGCCTTGGCCCCCATCACAGAATCGCTTGGGCGCTCAGGCGACACCTGCCGACCCAAGGGAGCGGAGTGAGGTCAACGATGAGAGAAATGACAGGTATCGTCGCCATCGTGGCGATGGGCGTGGCGGCGTGCACCGGTAGCGATACAACCTGGACCGGCACGGTCACCGACAGTGCCGGTATTCAGATCGTGGCCAACCCGGAGCGCGGGATGTGGCCGGCTGGAACGGGGTGGACGGTGGAAGAGGAGATGAAGATCGGGGCCGTCGAAGGGGAGCTTGAATACCAGTTCGGGCAGATCGGGTTCGTCACGGTCGACTCGCAGGATCGTCTGTACGTGCTCGACGCCCAGGCTCAGGAGATCCGGGTATTCTCACCTGACGGGAAGTTCCTGCACCGCATCGGGCGACCGGGCGAGGGCCCCGGCGAGCTCAAGGGAGCCATCTACGTCGTGATGGGAGCGGGGGACACGCTCTTCGTCCCCGACATGCAGACGCAGCGCCTCAATCGTTTCGCAACCGACGGGACGGCGCTCACCAGCGTCCGGATGTCGATCGAAGACGGTCTACCAGCCGTGTTCCAGGCCACGGACGCGGGTGTGATCGCGGTGCAGATCCGTCCGCTGTCCCTGCCCAATCGGCCGGCACCCGATTCTATGGACGCGATCATTCGTCTCGAGTCCGATGGCTCGCACGGTGACACGCTGATGCGGTTCCCCTCGGGAAGAACCCTGAGCCTTGGCGGGGCAACTCCGGAGATCAATCTCTATTCCGCCGAGCCCGCATGGCAGCTGCGCGACGACGGGAAGATCCTGTTCGGTGTCAACGACCAGTACCGCATCTCGCTCTACGGAACGGAGGGCATGCTGGAGCGGATCGTCACCAGACCGTTCACGCGCGAGCCAGTGAGCCAGCGCGACAAGGATGCGATCATGGGCTTCATGGAGAAGGCGTGGCTCGATGCCGGTGTTCCACCCGCCGCGCTCCAGCAGCTCAAAGGTATCGTGCACTTCGGGGAGTTCTTCCCGGCGTTCTCCGCCATTCAGAGCGGCTTGGACGGAACCACGTGGATCCAACACGTTCAGTCGGCGGCCGCACTGAGCGACGAGGAACTCGAGGACTTCAACCTCATCGAGGATTCGGGTGCCCCCGAGTGGGACGTGTTCGATGCCGACGGTCGGTATCTCGGCATCGTGGCGATGCCGCCACGGTTCGCACCCCGCCTGTTCCGGGAGGACAAGATCTACGGCGTGTGGCGAGACGACCTCGACGTTCAGCACGTCGTGCGGCTCCGGATCGTCAGGCCCGACGCACCCAGCGCCGAGTGACGTAGTCACCGCATTGTCGCCGAGCGAGGAGGGAGGGCACCATGCAGCAGATTGCGATCCTCACGGCCCTGATCCTCATGGGCCTGCCCGTGGTCGGCCGAGCACAGATGGCGGCCGACAGCGCCGCCATCAGACAGGCGGCGCTGGACTACGCCGAAGGGTGGTACGCCGGCGACGCCGACAGGATGGATCGGGCCCTGCATCCCGATCTCGCCAAGCGCCGTGCCTCCACCCACCCGGAAACCGGACAGAGCATTCTGAGCCACCTCACCGCGTCCATGATGGTGGAGTACGCGCGAGCCGGGGGTGGGAAGGCATCACCGCACCGGGACGTATCACCGGTGGTCACGATTCTCGACGCCCACGCCAACGTTGCCAGCGTGAAGGTCGTAACCGGGGACTTCATCGATTACCTACACGTGGTGCGCTGGAACGACGGCTGGAAGATCCTGAACGTGCTGTGGGATCCGAGGCCGCAACCGTAGCCCTCTCCCCCGGCGCCGCGGGATGTACTCGACCTGCCTCTTCTGCAAGCGTCCGCTCGGCTCCAACGAGGTGGTCGAATCGTTTCCCGTGGGCCGACGCCTCGCGTTCGATCCAACCAAGGGACGATTGTGGGTCGTCTGCCGCAAGTGCGAGCGCTGGAATCTCACGCCCCTCGAGGAGCGATGGGAGGCGTTCGAGGAATGCGAGCGCCTGTTCCGCGCCACGCGGATCCGCGCGTCGACCGACAACATCGGCATCGCCAAGCTCAAAGAGGGACTGGAGCTCGTCCGCATCGGCGAGCCACTCAGACCGGAGTTCGCGGCGTGGCGGTACGGCGATCAATTCGGCCGGAGGCGCCGGCGGGCCATTGTGTGGACGACGGCCGGTGTCGCTGCAGTCGGGGCGCTCGTCGCCGGCGGGATCGCCGCCGGAGTAGGAGCGGGGTTCGCGCCACAGCTTCCCAACCTGATCATGAACCTGCCGGTGCGGGCCAAGGTGCGCACTCGTGACGGGAAGCTTCTCAAGTTCAGGCTTCGCGAGCTGCAGAAGACCCGTTTCCTCATGGAGCCCGGTGCTCGGGAATGGGTGGTCGAGGTCGCGCACAAGAAGGGGAAAGACACGTTCCGTGGCGTCGAAGCCCAACGCATCGTCGCCCAGATCATGCCGGCAGTGAATTACATGTCCGGTTCTCCTCGGGTGGTACAGGAGGCGGTGGACCGGATCGAGACCGCAGGCCACCCTGAGCGCTATCTCGCCCGCCTTGCCGACGAGATCGCGCCGAAGTCACTCGAGCGGGGCTACGGCCGACCGCTGTTCCCGGGCAAGCCCGGCAGGCTCCACAAGCTCCCCACGCCGACGCGGCTGGCGCTCGAGATGGCACTTCACGAGGAACGCGAGATGCGCGCACTGATGGGTGAGCTACTCGACCTGGAGCTGGCGTGGCGCGAGGCCGAGGAGATCGCGCACATCGCCGACAACATGTTCGTCCCGCCGGAGGTGGAGGAGTTCGTGGAGCGGCACCGTCCCGGCACACGACCGTCGGAGCCAATCGTCGAATCCGAGCTGTGAGCACCGCGAAGCCCGGCCTCCGTGGCCGGGCTTCGTGTCTACCCTAGGCCACCCTCCGGCGTGATTATCGCCCCACGCCCCCAACGGTCACTGGCGCCTCGACCTCCATCAGCTCGAGGCCGGACGCTTTCCCCTTGTCGACGGCCGGAACACCTTCGGCCAGCCAGACCGGCGCCGGCGCGTCCTTCAAATAGTGATCAAAGAACTGCTGCATCCGGATGGCCCAGTCTTTGCGATTCTGGTATTTCCTGAGGCCGTGCGGCTCTCCGTTGTAATTCAACAGCCACGTCGGCTTGCCGAGTCGGCGTAGCGCGACGAAGAACTCGATTCCCTGGTACCACGGGACCGCGGTGTCTTCGTCGTTGTGCATCATGAGGACCGGTGTGTTGATCTTGTCCGCCCGAAAGAGCGGCGAATTCTCAATGTAGCGCGGATAGGCGTCCCACAGCGTGCCCCCGATCCTGCTCTGCGTGCGCTCGTACTGGAACATACGGCTCATGCCGGTGCCCCAGCGGATCCCGCCGTACGCGCTGGTCATGTTCGCCACCGGGGCTCCTGCCTCCGCCGCAGCGAAGATATCGGTCTGGGTTACCATGTAGGCGATCTGGTACCCGCCCCAGCTGTGGCCTTGGACGCCGACCCGGTTCGGATCCACGAACCCCTGCGCCAACACGCTCAACACTCCGGGGACCACGCAGTCCAGGGCACTCTCTCCCGGGTAGCCCACTCGGTAGTGGATGTCGGGGATGAAGACCACATAACCTCGGCTCACGTAGAAGCTCGCGGAAATACTCGAGCCGCCCGGCCCGGGGTTCCGGAACTGGTGCAGGCCGTCCGACATCTTCTCGTAGAAGTAGACCATCATCGGGTACTTCCTGGACGGATCGAAGTTCTCCGGCTTGAACAGCATGCCGTCGATCTCCCTGCCGTCGGTCGAACGCCAGCTCACGAGCTCCGCCGAGCCCCACAGATATTCAGCCTGCTGCGGGTTGGCGTCGCTCATTCGGCGCATGTCGGCGAACGACAGGTCGCTCACCCACAGATCGGGGAATTCCTGGAAGCTGGACCGGGTGAGCATCACGACCTCAGCGTCGTCGGCTTTCCGCAGAGACCCGAAGAACCGATCCCGCATGACCAGCTCGCGCGGGGCCTCAGTGCCGCGAACGCGGTCTCGATAGAAACCGGACGCTTTCGTCACCTGGTTCAAGGCTCGGAGCAAGATGGGCTGCCCCACCGGGATCGCCTGCTGATCGCGATCCAGCCGCACATAGCGGAACTCGACACTTCGCGCACGGCCCATTCCCTCCGTGACGCTGCGCGGCGCGCGCGAACCGGTCGGGTCGAGCGCCCAGATGTCATACGCGTCGTAGACGAGGAACGCCTCGTCGTTCTCCGTCCAGCCAGCATTCCCGTACGACGACGGAATCATGGGCCAGTCGTGCAACTCGTTGTCGACACGATGGGGGATGGCCGCTGACAGGTTCACCGGCTCCCCGCCGCGTACGGGTCGGGCAAACCACGCCCGCCAATGCCCGTCCCACCAGTACACGTACTTGCCGCCGGGCGAGAGATCTGCCGAGCCCTGGTGCTCCTCGAGCACACGCTGCCGCTGTCCCGTTTCGACGTTTACGACATAGGCGTCGCTGTACGCCGGCGAGTCCCACGAGATGCGCCGACGGTACGGAACGTCGGAGGTGCCAAACGCGATCGGGCCGTCACCCTCGGCGATCACGTCCACTTCCGGGAGGTCCGCATCGGCCAGCTGTACGATGCGGCCCGCGCGAAGGTGCAACACGGCCTGGAACGTGCGATTGAGCTCGCGCTCCCGCTGGACGAGCTGCATCGGCTGGAGCAGCGGGTCTTTCCAATGCCACACGTCGACCTTCACCTCTTCCCACTCCGGCGTCTCCTCATCCGGGTCGGGAGCCGGACGCGGGGCAGTGCCGAAGAACAGACGACGACCGTTCTTCGAGAACGACAGCGCACCGTGCTCGCTGACCCACCATGTCTCGGGAATACCCGGCATAGCTTCGGCTACCACGGCCCGCGCGGCCGCGTCCCCGGCTTTCCAGTGGTAGACGGTGAAACTCGGCTGCGCCTCCTGGTAGTCGTCCCGATCCGAGAGCAGCGCCACCTGACGCCCGGCCTCGTCGAACGTCGGTGATCTGTAATTCCCTTCGCCCTCGATGAGCGGAGTCATCGCGGCCGTTCGGGTCTCGACCACGAAGGCCCCGTCGGCGCTTCCGTCCTTGGTCGAGGTCGTATACGCAAGGTAAGCACCGTCTTTGCCGAACTCGTACGCAGTGACGAAGGCGAATCGCTGCTCCGCACCGGTGACCAGGTTGCGCAGTACGAGCGTCGTACCGTCCTTCTTGTCCTTCTTCTTGTCGTCTGGCTGTTCCCCTTCTTCTGCTTCGGCCTTCGCCGGCTCCTGCGCGGCAGCCTGTTCCTGCTCCGCACCCTTTGCCGAGTCAGGCTTGGAGGCTTCCGGCTCCTTTTCCAGGAGGTACGCGATCCACGTGCCCGCCTCTTCCGGGACCCCGAAGGACTTCACCCGCTCCACCCGCACAATGTCACCCGTCGCGAGATTCAGGATGCCAAGGGAGTCCTTGGGCTGATCGTCGGCCTTGGTCTTCGCCTTCTTGGCCGCCCGCTCCGCTGCCAATGCAGGCTTGATGAGAAAGACGACGTACTTCCCATCACCGCTGAAGTGGGCGGAGCGCCCGCGCTGAATCTCGAATGCCGTGGCGGACTTTGTGGCCCGGACGTGCAGGACGGCGTCTCCCTCCGACGGCACCAACGCGTACGTCAGCCATGCGCCGTCGGCAGACAACTGCTCGTCGGCGATGTCGTTCCAGCTATCGTACACCGAATGGTCGAGGGGACGCTTGTCGCTCGTCTGTGCGCCGGCCGAGGTAGCCAGCACCACAGGGGCGAAGGTCAGGAGCAGCAACCGACGCATCATGACTCCTTGCAGTTCTTGAAGGTCTCTGGATCGAAGAAAGATGTCAGTCTGTCCCGTACCTCGCGACCCACGATGTCTCTGTCCGTCCCGAACGCGCCATGATAGCTTCAAACACGACGACATCGAGGGATATGCCGTGCTGCGACGGTTGACGCTCCACGTGTGGATCGGGATGGCTGTCGGATCGCTCCTTGCTCCCCAGCTTCAAGCCGTTCAGACGCAAACCGCGCCCATTCGTGCCGTGCTCTTCTTTGCGCCCACCTGTCCGCACTGCCACAAAGTGATCAACGAAGATCTTCCGGTGATCTTCGAGACCTTCGGGGGGCTCCCGCGCGTGTGGGTCGAGCGCGGAGTGCCGAGAAGCCAGGTGGTGTCCTACCTGCTGGCCAACGTCCAGCTGGAGATCCTGCTCGTCGATGCGTCTCAGCCATCGGGCAGCGCCATGTACGACTCAGCAACGGCGCGGTTCTCCATCCCCAACCAGCGTGCCGGGGTACCACGGCTCATCATTGGCGATTCGGTGCTCGTCGGCTCCTACGAAATCCCTACGATGCTGCCGGACCTCATTCGGGAAGCGCTGGGGCGAGGAGGGATCGATTGGCCTGCCATCCCTGGTCTTGAAGACGCTGTACCGCCGATCGGCGACCCTCCCGCGCCTCAGGACACCGTGACGCAGCGCCCCCTCCCGACCGAAACGGTCGCGGTACACCCAGCCGGCCCCGACACGGTCCCCAGCGACACTACTGGGACAATCGGCGTGGAGGAGGACTCCGTCGCCGTCGAGACGACCCTCGATGCGATTCCCCGGGAGCCGTCCACGATCGGCGCTGCCTTTTGGCGTGATCCCGTTGGAAACACCCTGGCGGTCGTGCTCCTCGTGGTGATGATCGGGAGCTTCGTGGTGGTTTCGTGGGCCGCACCGACGTGGAAGCCCCGCGAGCTCGTGAGTCTCGCGGTGCCCGTGCTCGCCCTGCTCGGCGCGGGCGTGGCGGCGTACCTCGCCTATGTCGAGACCACGGGAGCGCAAGCCGTGTGCGGTCCGGTGGGTGACTGCAACGCCGTGCAACAGAGCCCGTACTCGATGCTGTTCGGTATCGTCCCCATGGGTATCGTCGGTCTCGTCGGCTACTCGGCCATCGTGGCCGTGTGGGTCGTGAGTCGGGCCGCAGCAGATCCCGTCGGCACGTGGGCGACACTCGCCCTACTGGTCATGACATTCGGCGGCATGCTGCTCTCGATCTACCTCACCTACCTCGAGCCGTTCGTGATCGGGGCGACGTGCCTCTGGTGCCTCGCCTCGGCCGCAGTGACGACGGCCCTGTTCTGGCTCACAGCTGCGCCCGGTACGACGGCCTGGGCGCGCATCCGCGCCACCGCGTGAGTGCGGCTCACCACGCCAGCCCAACGCTCTTGGTCAGGAACGCCATGAATAGCTTCGCCTTCCGCGCCGAATCGGCATACCGGCGCAGGAAATCGGCGCGAAACACCTCGTCGTCGCCGAATGGGGCAAACGCGACGAAGTCTTTCCGTTTGAGATCTTCCACCAGGGGGTGGTCGGGCTCATAGCCCCTCGGCGGGCGTTTCAGGGATTCACCGGCCAGGTCGAATCGCGCCCGAAAGGCCTTGGCGGTCTTCGCTCGCTTCCACTTGTCCGGCGCGTCGACGATCGCATCGCGAACGGCGCGCAGGGTCGGCCCGTCCGGATGCCACAGGCCGACGCCTGCAAACACGTTACCCGGCTCCAGGTGTAGATAGAACCCGGGGGCGTGCACGTCTTTCCCCTTCTCGTGCCGGAACTGCGCGGACGCCACCGTCTTGTACGGTCGCTTGTCGCGCGAGAAGCGCGTATCACGATAAATCCGGAACATGGAGCCACCGACGGGTCGCGGATCTGCCATGAAGTGCGGGCTGATCTTCTTCAGGTGCGGCGCGACGTCGGCGATAAACCGTAGGAGCGGATCGCGAACGTCGCGCTCGTACGTCTGCTTGTTGGCCTGGAACCACTCGCGGCTGTTGTTGCGGCTGAGTTTGCGCAGGAAGTCGAACAGAGCTGGCGAGAAATGTGGGGCAACTGGCATCGGGGCGGTGTCCTTCTCTGCACGTGAAGATCAGGTTTCGTCCCGGTTCGCCCCCCCGGCGGAGTTTCCGCTCGGCGGGGCGCCGGACAATATTGTAACCATCGGCTCGCTTCGGGGGATCCATCCCATGTCGTCGCGCAGGTCCGGCAGTACCCCAGTCACGTCTCAGCTCGAGGCACAGCGGCCCACGTTTAGCCCGGCCGAGGTGAGCGGGATTCTCGAGCGTTACTGGAAGATATTCGCCGAGCTGCGTGGCCTTCCCAGCGAGCGGGATCAGAACTTCCTGGTTGACTCGGGTCGGCTGCACGTGCTGAAGATCGCTGGGTCCGACGAACCGACCCCACATCTCGAGCTGCAGAATGCCGCCCTCGCCTGGCTGGCGACCCGTGCCCCGACGGTCGCGGTGCCGCGGCTCGTTCCCACCGCGGACAGGCAACCCATGGTCAGCATCGATGCCGACCGTGGAGGACGGCACGCCGTCCGACTCCTCACCTACGTGCCCGGGGTCCCGCTCGCCACCGCGCGACCGCATTCCCCGAAATTGCTCCGCAGCGTCGGAGCGGCGCTGGGCGCCCTCGATCGGGGACTGCAGGGCTTCGTGCACCCCGCCACCACTCGCGATTTCGTGTGGAATCCGGCGCTTGCGCCTGATGTGATCCGCGCCCATCTGGATGCCGCTGATGCCCCACATCATCGGGTGATCCTGGCCCACGTGCTGGAGCAGTGGGAGGCGCTGGTCGCTCCGATCCTGCCGGAGCTGCGGCGGAGCGTGACCTACAACGACGCCAACGACCATAACATCCTGGTCGACGAGTCGGCGCGCGAACCGCGAGCCGCGGCCGGGTTCGTGGATTTTGGCGACATGGTGGAGAGCTGGACGGTGGTTGATCCCGCCATCGCGGTCGCATATGCGATGCTCGACGAGCCGAATCCGCTCGCGGTCGCCGCCGCAGTGGTAGCCGGGTACCACGACGTATTCCCACTCGAGGAAGCGGAGCTCGACGTCCTATTCCCGCTCGCCTGTGCGAGACTCGCCGTGAGCGTATGTGTGGCCGCCGGCCGTCGTCGCTCGGAGCCCGACAATGCGTATCTCGTTGTGAGCGAACGTCCCGCATGGGAAGCGCTGGAGCGCCTTGCAGGCGTCCACCCGCGGTTCGCCCGCAACGTGTTGCGCAACTCCTGTGGCTTGCCGCCATGTCCTGGCAGCACCGCAGTCAATGCCTGGCTCAGGCGGCACGCGGGGCAGTTCGCTCCCGTGGTCGATCCCGACCCTCGGCGCGTTCCAACCACGGTTCTCGACCTGAGTGTCGGCAGCACCGAGTTCCCGGACGCCGATCGCGAAACCGGGACGGAGTCCTTTGCGTCGGCGATCTTTCGCACCATTGCGGGGCGCGGTGCAACCATCGGGATCGGTCGCTACGACGAGCCGCGTCTCGTCTATGTGAGTGACGCGTTCGAGGGCCCCGACGCCGAGCTGCCCGAGACTCGCACCATCCACCTCGGCATCGATCTGTTTCTCGAGGCGAACACACCCGTGTCCGCCCCGCTCGACGCTGTCGTTCACGCGGTGCACGATAACGCGGCACCGCTGGATTACGGCCCGACGGTCGTTCTTCGGCATGAACCGGCGGAGGGTCCAACCTTCTACACGCTGTACGGTCACCTCAATCCCGATTGCCTGCAGCTCGAGTCGGGAGCACCCATCAGCGCCGGTGACACGTTCGCCCAGATCGGGTGCTTCGAGGACAACGGCAACTGGCCTCCCCACCTCCACTTCCAGATCATCACCGATCTGCTCGACCGCGGGTGTGAGTTTCCCGGCGTTGCCGCCCCGAGCGAGCGGGCCGTGTGGCTCAGCCTGTCACCCGATCCCAATCAGATCCTCGGTCTCCAGGGCGACACCCAGGCTCCCAATCCCAGCCTCGACGCGTTGTCGGAGACTCGGCAGAAACGGCTCGGTCGAAACCTCAGCCTCTCGTACCGCACGCCGCTTCATATCGTGCGCGGGCGAGCCCAGTACCTGTACGACTCGCTCGGGCACCGGTATCTCGACTGCGTCAACAACGTGGCGCACGTGGGGCATGCCCACCCCCGCGTGGTGGACGCTATCGCACGTCAGAGCAGGGTCCTCAACACCAACACCCGGTACCTGCACGAGACGATCCTGCGGTACGCCGAGCGGTTGGGGGCGATGCTGCCCGATCCGCTCACCATCTGCTACATCGTCAATTCGGGAAGCGAGGCCAACGACCTGGCACTCCGTATGGCGCGCGCCGCCACCGGTGCCGACGACATCATCGTCCTGAAAGGGGCGTACCACGGCCACACGGCGGCGCTGATCGACGCGAGTCCCTACAAGCATGACGGACCGGGCGGCCGCGGTGCCCCGCCTCACGTCCACGCGGTCGTGATGCCGGACGACTACCGGGGTCCGTACCGACGGGACGACCCCACGTGTGGCGAGAAGTATGCCCGCCACGTGGCCGAGGGGATCGAGGACGTTCTGGCCGCGGATCGGCGGGTGGCGGCATTCCTGAGCGAAACGCTCTTGAGCTGCGGAGGGCAGATCGAGCTGCCACCCGGGTACCTCCGCGAGGCATATCGCTACACGCGCGCCGCGGGCGGGATTTGCATCGCCGACGAGGTGCAGGTGGGGTTCGGGCGACTCGGCACGCACTTCTGGGGCTTCGAGACGCAGGACGTCGTTCCGGACATTGTGACGCTGGGCAAGCCGATCGGGAACGGCCACCCACTTGGGGCGGTCGTGACCACGCCGGAGATTGCCCGCGCCTTCGACACCGGAATGGAGTACTTCAACACATTCGGCGGAAACCCTGTCTCGTGTGCCGCGGGGCTGGCAGTGCTCGATGTGATACGCGACGAGCGACTCCAGGAGCGCGCCAGGGTCGTCGGCAGCCATCTCTGGCAGCGGCTCGCCGAACTACGGGATTCCCATCCCGTCGTCGGAGACGTGCGTGGCCGTGGTTTGTTCCTCGGCATCGAACTGGTGCGCGAGCAGGCCTCACGCGAGCCTGCGACAACCATAGCATCGTACGTCATCGAGCGGGTGAAGGACCACGGCATCTTGCTCTCCACCGACGGACCGGACCGCAACGTGATCAAGATCAAACCGCCACTGGTCTTCACCGAAGACGATGCGGACCGATTGGTCGCCGTGCTCGACCGGATCCTGTGGGAGGATGTCGTGCGGCAGGCGGTGGAGTCGTGAGCTAGACACCACCAAGCAGACACCCCGCGCCCTCGTCGGACGCGGGGTGTCTAGGGCGGATTCCGAGCCGTTGTCTATTTGTGGTGTCGGCGGGCGCACCGCTGAGCCAGATCCAGCTCGAACTCCTCGCCGTTCACCGTTATCGTGACGAACTGGTCACCGTCAAACGTGATCACCACGGTCCGGTCCTCGACCACCGTGCCTTCGTCCGTGACGATCTCCACATGCACCTGGCGCGTGATCGTGCCGGAAACCGGCCACGGGTTTTCAAATCGAGGCAACTGGATCAACACATTCTCGACCACGGTCGAGGAACTCATGTCGTACTGCCGATCGCCCTTCTCGTCGGAGATCCGACTGCGGCTCACGGCTGAGCTGCCCGTGCCGTTCCACAGCCGCTCAGTCTCCTCACCCAGCAGGCCGGACAGCCACATGTCGCGATCGCGATTTACCGCGACGTCGATGCTCCCCATCTCGCCGGTGCGGCTGTGGGAGCCTTCCATATGGAAGAGGAAGTTGATCTCCGCCGTAAGGAGCGGATCGTAGGCGGCCTGCTCTGCGCCGAACTCGTCATAGAACGTGACGTCACGCGTGATCGTGAGGTCGAAGAACCGGGGCGGGTGCGGCGGTGACGCCAGCGCGGGGGACGCGGTCATACCCGAGTACAGATCGAACATGTACAGATCGTCGGACGTCATATCGGCCACGTAGTTGGCCACGTCCAGATTGAGTTGCTGGTCCGCGTCCGGGCTGCCCGGGCTGTCGCTACACGCGACAGCAAACAGCAGCGCCGGCAGGACGGCCAGGATCCGGCGTCGAATGGTGGTCATGGTGCCTCCAGGAGCGAGTGAGCGTTCTTGTTCTTGCCACCCCGTTCGACGACGCGAACGTCCGGTTGTTAAGTGTATGTGACGCAATGTGATATGAATCAAGGTCGTGGTGTGACACAGATCACATGACGGTTCCCCACCTCACCAAATGTCGCCCACACGGAAGCCTTCGGGGAACGGATCGTCGGGATCCACAACGTACTGGCTCTTGCCCGTGATCCAGGCGGTGCCAGCAATGGTCGGGACCACGGCCGCGTAGGGACCCACCGCAGTCTCCCGTACTAGCTGTCCTGTAAAGATGGTTCCAAGGATCCCTTCGTGCCGGAACGGTTCGTTCAGGTCGAGCTGGCCCCGCGCGTGGAGCACCGCCATCTTCGCGCACGTGCCGGTCCCGCACGGGGATCGGTCGATGGCGCCGGTCCACGTGTCAGGATTGCTCCACTCCACGGCGCCGGTCGACACGACCACCACGTTCTTGGCGTGCGCGTCTGGCCGGGTTGGCGGGCCCGAGAGCTGGGATATGGAGACCCCGCCAATAGCGGGATTCTCCGGGTGGGATACCGGAAGTTGCTCCGCCGCTGCCGCACGCAGCATCTCGCCCGTGCGAGCGAGCCGCCGGCCGTTCGCCGGCGTGAGCGCAAGACCCAGGGCGTCCGCGTCGGCGATCACGTAGAACATCCCGCCCCAGGCCACATCCACGTGCACCACACCGAGTTCGGGCACGTCGACGGTGGCATCGAGGTGCACCGCAAAGGCTGGCACGTTCTCGAACGTGACGCTCGTGACCTTGCCGTTATCGACCGTGGCCCGCACGTCGATCATCCCGGCGGGCGCCTCGAGCCGCAGGGTGGTCACCGGCTCGGTCGCTCGCACCAAGCCCGTTTCGATCAACACCGTCGCGACGCAGATCGTGTTGCTGCCCGACATCGCGGGGTATTCGGTCTGCTCCATGATCACGAACCCCGCGTCGGCGCGGGGATCGGTCGGCGGGAGGATGACATTGCAGCATTGCGCCGGATAACCTCGGGGCTCCCGCAGCATGAGCTTCCTGAGCCAGTCGGCGTGCCGTTCGAGGTACAGTCGTTTTTCGAACATGCTCGCACCCGGCACGTCGTCGATCCCCGCCGTGATCACCCGGCCGGGCTCGCCTGCGGCATGGGCGTCGATAGCGGTGATCACTCGGGGTCGGCGCATTGGGGGCTCCTCGAATCCGAATGCACGTTACATGGAGGCACAACCCCTGGCCACCGGCGGTCCATCGGCTTCCTCAGGACCGGATGCTCTCGCCACAACCAGGGACCGCGCCTCCCCACCATTCATGCCCTGGACCTTCGCGTGGATCG
>Ga0224496_10000199_pt1 | contig 44026 bp, 36 predicted proteins | sample SF_Jul11_sed_USG_2_FD_168127 | JGI IMG/M metagenome (GOLD analysis project Ga0224496, IMG submission 168127) | Sediment microbial communities from San Francisco Bay, California, United States - SF_Jul11_sed_USGS_8_1 | ecosystem: Environmental > Aquatic > Marine > Sediment | place: USA...
TCCAGGCGTGCATCACGGCCGCAATTGAAGCGATAAAACTTATAGCGTATCGGGTTCTTTGTATAATAATCCTGGTGATAATCTTCGGCGGGATAAAATGTCGATGCCTGGGTGATTTCAGTGACTATTGCTTGCTTGAAAGGTTTGTTTTGTTCGATATCGCGTTTTGATTGTTCAGCATCCATTTTTTGCTGCGGGCTGTTATAAAAAATACCGCTGCGGTACTGTTTGCCGTGATCACAAAATTGTTGGTCTTTTACGGTTGGGTCGATAGTGCGCCAAAAACGATCGGTCAGTTCCTTGTAACTGATCATCTCAGGATTAAAAACAACTTCGACCGCTTCGGTATGTCCGGTGCCACCGGCAGAAACTTCTTTATAAGCAGGATTCTTTTTATGGCCACCGGTATAACCGGAGGTAGTTTTGAAAACGCCAGGCATTTTGTCGAAGTCGGATTCTACGCACCAGAAGCAGCCGCCGGCAAAAATGGCGGTTTCCATTTTATTACTATTCTCCTGCGCTATCAGCAGAGCAGGGAAGTTGAACATTAATATCAGTGCAATAATATATCGATTAAACATAAGTCGTATCCTGTATTGAAAAACCATATTGTCATTAAGCGGGAATAAATTTCAGTGCCAGGCCGTTGTTACACCAGCGTTCTCCGGTGGGTTTTGGGCCATCTTTAAATAGATGACCATGATGACCTCCGCAATGCGCGCAATGATATTCGGTGCGTGGATAAATCATTTTGAAGTCAGTCTTTGTTTCCATGGCACCAGGTAAGCTGGTAAAAAAACTGGGCCAGCCGGTACCGCTATCAAATTTCATTTCTGAGTTAAATAGCGGCGATTCACAAGCGGCGCAGACGTAGACTCCCTGACGTTTTTCGTTATTCAGTGGGCTGGATCGCGGTGGTTCTGTACCTTCATCACGCAGGATATGGTATTGCTCTGGTGTCAGTATCTTTTTCCATTCTTCATCAGTTTTAACAATTTTCACGAATTTCATGGATGAATTGTCCTTGTTTGCCAATGTTCTTGATGCCAGCAGTGGTAGAGCTGCCAGACCCAGGCCTGCCAAAGTGATAAATTTACGTCGGTTCATAATATGGGAACTCCGGATTTATTGCTGTCAGTGAGGTCAGTTTAGAATCATGATCTCACTGAGACATCACAGAGTTATCACTTTTTTGTCACATTGACAGAAAATCTCGAGTAATAAAGTAATTATTTTTTTACTGATTGACGATTTTGAATATCGTAAGTCATAAAAGGGATATTTAGATATTGATAATTAGATCCCAAAAGAGATATTTAGATTCCGCTTCTATCTCATCACAGATCTTTGAAGTGCCGCTCATATAATTCCTGAAACGTAATTGATTCATGTCAAACTTTCACAATATCATGGAGTGTAGAGTTTCTACTTGAAGGATAAAAAATTGAAGGACTAACAATATGAATAAACTTAGCTTTTCGATTATCGGTTTGTTTACTTTGCTATCAGTTGCCTGTGGAGGCGGGGGTGGTGATTCAAGTCCGAGTAATACCACACCTGACCCTGTTAATCCTACTCCAGATCTTTTATTCAATAAACTTCTTGGTTTTGTCACTAACACCGATGGTGAACTGATTTCCTATGCCAGTGTGGGTGGTGCTATCACCGGCAACAGTGGTGTGACTACCGATGAAGCGACAGCAACGGCAGCTGGCTGGTATCTGGTTGAAGCAGAAGGTTATGCGCCATCTTATACCCGACCATCAGGCGAAATAGAGGGTATTAACATCATCAATACAACGCTGACACCGATCGCTGCACAGGCTTTTCATGTTATGGGTGGTGATGTAACCACTTTAAGTGCTGGACCAGGAGATGTGGTTACAGTAACGATTCAACCCGCGGTATTTGATGAAGATGTCATTATCGAACTGACTCCACTTGATCCGATTTTTCTTGATACTGCTTTTGCAGCCATGGATACGTCTGATGTACTGCATATCAGTCAGCCATTTGATATTCGTGCACGCGCTGCAGATGATGGTAGTCTGGTGCAGCCTGCTTCTGGCCAGGTAGTGGAGATCACTCTGACTGATGGTGGTGCCCTGGGTGATCCAGCGCGCTTATTCTGGTTTGATGCTGATCAGGGACAGTGGCTAGAACAACATAATGCGGCCTGTAATCGAGTAGATGCAGATCACGTAAGTTGTTTGCTCGATCATTTTTCACAGCACGCAGGTGGCAGCAGCACACCACCACCTCCATCCGGTGCGGGTAACGCCCATTCACAGGCATCTAAGGACACAGATGCTGCCTATGACACCTCAGCAAAAGACATGGCTGAACGAGAAAAAAATGGTGAAGAGCCTGGTTCATGTGAAATATTCACGCCGGCGCTTATAGCCGCCTTTATGGCTGAGGTGGATGCCGCTATAGCAGAGGCCAAAGCTAACCCTGGCGAAGCCGCAAAAGCGATGTTATTTAAAACAGCAGCACGCTTGCAGCTTGTTGGTGGTTTTTCTGGTGATTATGATTCTGGTTGCGATGTTTTCCCTCCGCAATGGCCACATGCTGGAGATCCTTACGCTGACTTAATGGAAGAAGCCGATAATGTCACCAGAAAACTGGCAGCAAAAGTATTAACAAACCCCAAGTGTCCCGACATTGATTCTATCGCCAAAGTTTTAGCCGAAGCGCAGTTGCTTGGTGTTGAGGATATTCAGCCAGATCTGGAATATAAATATAACGAGCTACTGGATCAGTGCAATATATGGGAGGGACGCATTGAATATTCAATTATCCTACCAAGGGCGCTGGCAAGCTTTGACGGTATTGATTATGACCCATGGTATAGCGGCGCGCTCTACTGGAATGAATCCCATGACATCATGTTGGCCTTGCATGCTTCTTCTGGAACCGCAGATGAAAATATAGGAAACTTTGAAGGTACAGATAAAGTAACAACTGATTTTTCTGATGCTGAATATAGAAGTTATACCTCCAATACCGGTTGTAGCTTCCCGGTTTATGATGCCACTATCAGGCGCGGTCAGCCTGTTAATGGTGAGATAAATGCCAGCTTTGCCGGACGTTTAGATTCTAATAATAATTTCGTAGCAGACAGTTTTAGCGCCGCCAATGACATTAAAATTTACTACGGTGTCTTTGAGACAGGGTGGGCCTTCGATGGTTGGCCAAGCCTGCTCTGCATAAAGGATGATGATGCTGAAGGCAGCTACACTGATATTTATCGTGGCCAGTTAGTTGAGCAATTTGCTGATTATCAATATCTTTATGGTACTTCGATCGACATGGGGAACCATGTATTTAGTAACTCTTTTTATGATGTACTCCCAAGCCTGTGGGATATTTTGAATAAGGGTCCTACCCAGCCTGCGCCGCCAGCCACTGAAACCAACCCCTACCCGAAAGCTTATTACAATGGCACAGAGATACTGTTTGAAGCCTATAGTTTTGGTTTAGCCAATGATATGCAAATTGTGATGCGTTGGAATATCGTCCACACTGATTATACGCGCGGACGTTAGAGTTAAATGAAACTTTCTCTGCGCCCATTGTAAGGAGCATTTGTAAAAAAATTAACTAACCCAGCAATGCTTTTATATGTGCTGCTACACTGCGCCCCAGTGCGGAGAGTGCATAACCACCTTCCAGTGTTGAAACGATTCTACCTTGGGCATATTTATCTGCAATGGTTTTGATTTCGTTCGTCACCCATGCATAATCCTGTTCTACCATATTCAGGCCAGCCATATTGTCTTCGACATGTGCATCGAAACCGGCAGAGATAAGAATGAGTTCAGGCTGAAATGCTTCCAGCTTTGGTAGCCAGTGCGATTTAATCGCGTCGCAAAAGATTTTCCCATCTGCGCCTGCTGGTAAGGGCACATTGACAATATGTTCTGATTTGGTATCAGTTCCAGCATACGGATAGAACGGATGCTGAAAGGTTGAACAAAATAGGATTTTTTCTTCGTTTTTAAAAATATCTTCAGTGCCGTTACCGTGGTGCACATCAAAATCGACGATAGCTACTCGTTTTAGATTGTGCGTATACAATGCATGCGCTGCACCGACAGCAATATTATTAAAAATACAGAATCCCATGGCTTTATTATGTTCGGCATGGTGGCCGGGGGGCCTGACATTACAAAAAGCAGCGCTATTTTTTCCATTCAACACCAGATCAACACCAAGTACCACGGCACCCGCTGCACGTAATGCAGCGCTTAATGTATATGGATTCATCGAAGTGTCAGGGTCGAGAAAAAGATAACCCTGTTGCGGTGAGTTGAGAAAAATTTCATCAACGTACACGGGATCATGTACCCGGTATAACTGATTACGCGTTGCCAGCGGCGCATCATGATGTTGTAAAACCGAGTCCAGACCAGAAGCAGACAATTGATCTTGAATGGCTCTCAGGCGCGCAGGATTTTCTGGATGGCGTGCTCCCATTTCATGCAGCACACAATCCGGGTGTGAAATCAAAGCCACTGACAGGGTACTGCCTTTTTTGGCTGCTGTGTTAATGAAGAGCTATCCTAATATTAAAGTAACTAATAGTATCATTTGTACCATATAGACAGAGCAATAACATTATGACTTAAATATTTTATGACACATACTTTTGCATATTTATTTTATGAGGCGAACGTATAATTATCTTGAAATTGAAAAATAGATCAGGGCCAATAGAAAAATGTTATCGAGAAATATAATACATACAGATTTTTAAATTTAAATGACAGCCTATAAATTGTATTTATGGTGACAAATATTTAAAAAAGGTGATGAAATTCAACTGAAAATAGTAATGTTTAATCAAAATTTTAATTAAATCACTTTTTTTAATTAAATCACTTTAATAATTGATCTAAATAAGTATTTCAAGAAAAGATATAGATATCAGCAGGATACAATCACATGAGGGCCGGGAAATTTATTTCCATCGAAACAGTCTGGTTGATGGTTATTTTGACGGCCTGGAGAATGGTGATAAAATGAACTCTTTAGAAATAGCAGGTATTGATAGTCACAGCCAGCACTGTGCACTTAATCGGTAAACATAATATTGTCGGCTGACAATAAGTTAAGTAACGTGGTGGCCTGCTAATTATTAGCAGGCCACCATGAAAATGAGGCTAAAGTGATGAAATTATCGATAACTAAAACATTCAAAATAATGGTAATGACCAGCCTGACGTTATTTCAGTTCGGCTGCAATTCGGGCAGCTCATCACCAACAGGTTCATTAACTATCAATGTGACTGATGCACCCATTGATACAGCCGAAAAGGTTATTATTGAATTCAGTGGCATTGAAATAAAACCGCAAAATGGAACGTCGATTAGCTTTGACTTCACTGAAAAGTGTACGTCTGACCCGGATTTATGTCAGATTGATTTGTTAGCACTCAATAATGGCCTTTCTCAGCAGTTACTGGATTCTGAGATCGTCTCTTCCGGACAGTACAACTGGCTTCGATTAATGGTTAATGCTGAAGCGAATGTTAAAGATTCTTATATTGTTATCGCTGGAAAGGAATATGAGTTACATATACCAAGCGGCGCACAAAGTGGGCTTAAATTAAATCAGGGTTTTGTAGTTCCAGCAGGGGGTGAAGCAAACTTCACCATTGATTTTGATTTGCGTAAATCAGTGCATGATCCTGTAGGTATGAGCGGTTATATACTTCGACCTTCGCTGCGAATGATGAATAACGTTGAAACAGGAACATTATCAGGCAGTATCGATGCCAGCTTTTATTCAAGCGGCAGCTGCAACGGCGCAGTTTATGTTTTTGATGGCAGCGTCGATACGCCCGATGATGAAGATGGTGAAGGCTATGGACCTGACCCGATCACTTCGGCATTGGTCAACGACGATGGTGTATATAATTACAAAGTGAGCTTTCTTACCGAAGGTAATTACCTTATCGCGTTTACCTGTGATGCTCTAGCTGATAATCCTGATTTAGATGATGATACAGCTACAGTTAGTTTCCTGAGTACCGCAACCGTCACTATTAACGCAAATAACAATACAGTTTATAACTTCGAACCTTAAAATATTTTTATTTAACGGTGTCCAAAAGGACGCCGTTTTTTTATTATTAAATTAAATGGGGAAGGGCAACACCTACAATTAAAAAAACTATTGTCAATCTAAACTTTTATTTTTATCAGTTGTTGCCATGCGTCCAGAATGTCTTGCTGTGCACTATCCTGTTTGTTACCTATAAGTTCATCTGGAATTTTTTTACTATGGATAACTCGATCAGGATGACCTTTTGGGAATTCGGATAAATGATCAAAAAACAAATAACCGTTTACCGGTATATCGGGGATAGATGCTGAAAGTGTGTTGATTTGGTAATCCAGCTCATGAAGTGGATTTTCGAAGCTGTAACTTCTTTGACCTAACATTTGTGTCCATTCATCGATATGATCAGCGCAAAATATTTTACCGGGATAACATTTATACATTATTAAGCTAATCGCATCGTTACGCATAACCAAACGATCAATCGTGAAATAATGGCCGAGCCCATCAGGCCATTGAACATTAATGAGCTGTTCAATACCCAGACGATTAAGCTGCCTATAAGTTTTGAAGTTCAACCAGTAATGTTTTATTTTTTTTCGGCTGAGATAAACTATCAGACTGATAAAGATAACAGCTGCAATGATTATTAAGTGTTGCTCGGTTATCTGCGTTATTGTTTGTAACATATCACTTATTCTCAAACTGATACTCGCTAGTGATTCTTATGTTGGCATAATGGCTGTAACAATTAACCTCGGTAATTACTCTATTATTTATTTTGTGTTGGAGCAACCGTTTATTTTGATATTTATTTAATAATAAAGGTGGGTAACCAGGCCTGTTGAACTTAACGCGCTTTCCTACTGAATTATTTTACTCAAGATAACGTGTTTGCCACTGTAAATACATGGCATGTACATGCTCTGCAAATTCTTCCTTGCTAGTAAAACCTTCGGGACTGATGGCATCGTAGACATAATAATTGGCATGGTTGTTCTGGCAGGTCATAAAATGCCAGAATTTATTAAGCAGCGTTTGCGGGTCGCGCCATTCAAACGTATCCTGTTCTTCGTAATGCAGAAACACCGGCAGGATCGGTACACCTGTTTTAATTGATATATCAAAGGCGCCTGTTTGAAATTTCGAATATATACGCCGTCCTTTACAGCCACCTTCCGGGAAAATGGCTACGTTACGGCCTTTTTTCACTGCATTTATTAACGAATCCAGCGCTGCATGTCGTGATTCTGGATCATCGCGTTTTACAAAGATAGTATCGGCTTTGGCGCTAATACGACCTATAAAATACCAGTGCCGAACACCTTCTTTACCTAGCGGGTAAACATTAAACAGGGCCGGTATGGCAAAGTCCTCCAGTGCCGAAGGATGATTGGCAATCAGGATAAAATGCTCTGGCAGGGCATGTGTATTCTTCTGATGTAGGCGTAGGTCTATACCCAGGGCACGAATAAAAAAACGGCACCAACTACGTGAAAGGGCATGGTAATAATCACCGGTAAAAATACGTGGTAGCCAGGACAGAAGATATAATATCAGTGTAAATACGGACAGCTCCAGCCAACACCAGATCAACCAAAAACTACGTATAATAAATTTGAGCATCGAACTATTCTTCTCCTGAAAGTTAGTTATTATTGATGATAATAACTAATTACAGAGTAGTGCATAAAGTCATGTGGGTCTATTTATATCCAGAGATTTGAATAACATGGCTGATCAGGTTTAGTTTCGAAATCTATTACTTTTGAGTCCAAAAGATAGATAGGGCTGATGTCTTCTACCAGGGGTAGTTTATTGTTACTATGACAAACCAAATATATGCATTTACAGAAATTTAATTTCTGTTAGTAATGCCAATAACAAAACAATCTCTCTAGATCAGGGTAAAACCATGTCACAAACTCTATCAGAACGCCATTTTTCCCGTATTCCCTTTGATGCCGAGACACACATTATCAACCCTGATGATAACCAGTCATGGCCATGTACGTTATTTGATATCAGCTTAAATGGCGCGTTGACTTCTTTACCCATTTACTGGCCAGCTAAACGTGGCGATAGTTACAGGCTTGAAATACAGCTTGGCGATGTGAACAAAAATGATCTTCGATTAAGCATGAATGTCAAAGTTGCTCACATGGAAGTAGATCATGCTGGATTTGAGATTGTAGATATGGATGTTGATACGGCCAGCCATTTACACCGTCTGATTGAATTAAACACCGGTGATGAAACGATCCTCAAACGGGAACTGGCTGAACTCATCAAACTACATGAAAGTGAAGCCCAATAACCTGACTTGTACATTCTATTCTGTCTTCACACTATGCCACTTATTTCTCTATCGTTCTATTTTGTTTGCTCGAACAAATAAGACTATCCTTATTTACTAATAAGTTATCACCTCATCGTCAATAGGGATTTTCCCTATATAACGTCCTCTGTTGCGCCTTTAGTATTTTCTCCAGTTAAAAACCCAGTAGTACCGTCAACATTTAGTTGGCATAAATGTTAAAAAAACGGAGAAATAAATGAAAAAAAAATCTTTTATAAGTTCAAAAACATTGTTATCGGCCGCATTGGCAGTAGCCTCTCTGGGCACGCAGGCATTTGCTCAAGATAACGACAATCTTGTAACGCTCATCGAAATGGGTGATCTGCACGGTACAATCGTTCCCCATGCGGCAATTCTGAAAAATTCTGATGGCTCAGAACGCGAAGTGGCTAGTTCAGGTGGCCTGGCCAGATTGAAAACGATCATCAATGAAATTCGTAGTCAAAACTCAGAGGCAGTACTTCTTTCTGCTGGTGATTTAACCCACGGCAGTGCAGAGGCCATGTTTACCGTCGGTGATGCCATGATGGTGCCGATGAATGCCTTTGGTATCGATGTGTTTACACCGGGTAACTGGGACTTTGGTTATGGTGCTGCTGTATTCCGTAACCGTTTTACAACGTTTGGTCCAAAACCCACTATACCGGGCAATATCCGCCCCATGGCCAGTTATATCAATTGTGCCAGTATTCCTGTTATCGCTGGTCTTACCGATGTAGACAGTGGTTATACCTGTGATGAAAATGACGCCAACACTGCTCCTTATCCAACCCCAGCTGGTCAGGGTGTCATCAAAGCCAGTTTTCCGGTGGTTGCTGCCAATATTTATAACGCGGCTCCGCTTCCTGCACAGCTACAGGGCAAACGCACTCTTGCACCGTATAAAATACTGGAGCGTAATGGCACTAAAATCGCTGTTATTGGCTTGACTGCAGCAATCGTTCCACAGCAGGCCGATACCTTCAATATCGGTTTACGCTTCACGCAGGGCGTTGAAGAGTTGCCAGCACTGCTTGATGAAGTAAAAAAACTGGGTGCACAGCTGATTGTGGTTCAGTCTGAACTGGGTCTTGCGCAAAACATAAAAATTGCGCAAAGTTTCGAAGACATCGACGTGATGTATTCTGCACACACGCATGAGGCGACTATTGGTGCCTTACTGGTAGATAGTAAAAAAGTATCCAGAACCACTCCTGGTCAGGCGTTAAGCAGAGGTGAGCGTTACCAGCTTGCCAAAGGTGCTGCGATTGTCGTTGAAACCAATCGCGACATGTATGTTGGCAAACTCGATCTGGAAATGAATGGCGGCGACATCGTCGATTTTTCATGGCAGGCCATTCCGGTTGATGAATCAGTGACACCAGATCCGGCCATGGCGCAGTTAGTGGCCTTTGTTGAAGAAGGCTTTGTTGCCGGCGCTGATAATGCCGTGATGCGTCACACATTCATGCCTGGCGGCTTCCTGAATCCATCCGTTCGCGGTCTCCAACTAACTGAAGACCTTGACACAGTTGTCGGTTATACCGATACCCTGTTATTACGCCATCATGTTCTTGAAGATACACTGAACAACTTCATTGCGGATGCCATTTTAGATGTTACCAACACTGTGGCTGACGTAAGAAATCAACCAGGCTGGGAAAATGGCGTTGACGTTTCCATGGCTAACGGTTTCCGTTTCGGTAATGCCGTACTGCCGGGCAGTGCGATTACTTTGCGTGATTTGTACACCTGGTTCCCGATTTCACCTGCAGTGAATATTGCAGATTTCTCGGGTCAGAGTATACAAAATAGCCTCAACACCATTCTTGGTGCCGTGTTTGATCGTAATGTATTCATGCAACGCGGCGGCTGGAATGTGGGTCTTGCCAACATGGAACAGAAAATCGACCTTAAAAACAGACCGTTCAGCAGCTCAAGTGGCCGTATTGTTGACATTAAGATTGGTGGTCAGCCACTAGATTTAAGCAAGCGTTATGTATTTGCGTCCTGCTACGGTCATGGCAATCCACTGGATGAAGTCTGTCGTACCAGTGGTGGCGCTAACTTTAAGTTTTTCCAGTTAACTGATGCGGACGATTACAGCAGCGCAATTACATTAACTGGCCCTGCTGCCACAGAAAATTTCATTGTTGGCGCAACGGTTAAACAGGTTGCACCTGATAACTTCCTGCATCCTGTACATGCACTGCGTCGTTACCTGGATAGCCTGCCCGATAACACCGTCACCGAAGCTCAGTTTGGTGCTGGCCAGGGTCGTGTCGTTACTGTGGATTCAAAGAACCCCGGTAACCTGCCTCAGGCAGAAAGTGAGCAAATTGGCCAGCCAGATAACACCCCTGATATAACGTTTGTACAACCGCCTTTTGGTGCGGGTCCAGCGTTCTTCAGTGGTCATGTCGGTCACAATGATTAATCCTTTTTGTTAGAAGGACGATTAAAAGGCGGCTTTTATAGCCGCCTTTTTTTATTAAAAAATGTCCTCAAACAGTCAATGAGCAAGAATATTCAGAAACCTGGGATTCTGACGTATACTCGTGCATAAATAACTTCAGGCATTATTCATTGCACATTTTTATATCACGTACAGGACAAATTTTTCTGAATAATTTCAGATATCAATTGTTGTTCATTTTTTTCGGGCTCGCACTCTGTCAACCGATAATATCCATCGCGAAAGAAAATTCAAATTGTAGTGATGCCAGCCCAATTATTTTTGGAATTATTCCTTTTGTCAGCGCTGAGCAGCTCGTTATACAATTTTCACCGATAGCGCTTTATCTCTCGGATCATCTTGGTATTCCTGTCCGCATAGAAACCGCCCCTGATTTTGTAGAATTTGCCCGCCGTACTCATGAAGATAAGCGTTACGATATTCTATTTACAGCGCCCCATTTCTATCCTCAGGCAAGTAGCAGGGCAGGTTACAGATTAATTGTCAGTGTTGATTCACCGGGTATGTGGGCCGTTATTGTTGTGCCACGACAAAGTCCAATTCATAAGCTCGATGACCTGAAAGGCAAGCGGTTAGCAACGGTGCCCCCAGCAGGCCTTGCTACATTGCTAGTCAGAAAATATTTGAATGATGCGGGTATCGATCCTGATGAGGATATCACCATAATCAGCACACCTTCACATGATGCCTCTTTGCTTTCTTCTTATTATGGAGTGACTGATGCATCAGCTTTGATGCAGCCTCCGTATGCAGCGGCCAGTCAACAAGTTCGTGACAACATGCGCATCATTGCTAGAACCGATAGCACGCCACACATTCCAATCAGTGTAAGCCCAAGAATCAATGATTCCTGTAAATCTGAAATAACTAAATTACTCTTAGAGATGAGTACAACACAAAAAGGAAAGGAAATTCTCAGTCATAATAGCTTCTCTGGTTTTAAACAAACGAAGCCCGAAGAATACGATAAAGTCCGCGATCTTCTCGCCAGATAAATTATGTTGTCTGCCATTAAAAACCTGTTTCACTCACTTCGTTTTCGACTCATTGCAAGTGTGGTAACTATTGAAGTCATTATGCTTTCATTATTGGTCTGGAATAATATCTCCATTATTCATACTACCCACACTGACCGACTCAGAGATACTGCAATCAGCATGATTCAACAGATTGCAACCACTTCTGGTAATTACATGGTCGCCGTGGATTATGCAACGCTTAAAGAATATCTCAGCAATATTATCAGTTACAAGGAGTTGTCCTATATTGTTGTTGTCGATCGAGATGAAAATGCTGTTATAGCATTGGGCACAGTTACTCCCGAAGCCAGACCCAAAATCGATACGCACCCTGCACTGGTTAATGACAATGTTTTTGATATCGCACAAAATATACAGGTTGCAGGCCAGCCTATGGGCCGTATGTTAATGGGTTTTTCTCTTTCATTGATGGATGATGCCATTCATAAATCACGTAATAGAGGCATTACCATTGCTTTAATTGAAATCATATTAACCATTCTGGTTACTATTATTATCGGCCTGGGACTGACTCGAAGATTAGGCCTGCTTTCAAAAGCAGCAGGGGAGGTCGAAACAGGGAATTATTCTGTGACCGTGCCAACTGAGACAGATGACGAGGTAGGCAAAACAGCAGCAGCTTTCAATCGTATGGTTGCGGAAGTTTCAAAAAGAACGCAGCAGTTATTATATGAAGAAAAAAGAACACAACAACTACTGACTGAAAACAGGTTGCTAATAAAAAAATCACTCGAAGTTCAAGAAGAAGAACGCAAACACCTTGCTCGTGAGCTTCATGATGAACTAGGGCAATGCATTACCGCCATTCAGGCCGACGCGGAGTCTATCAGAGATTTATCTCCAGAATGCGATCACCGTGTTATTACCAGTGCCGATGCGATTTTAAATGTTTCTGCACATATTTATGATGTTGTTCACTCAATGATGCATCTTCTTCGCCCCAGTATTTTAGATAATCTTGGTCTTGAAGAAGCTTTAAAAGATGAAATCGATGTCTGGAAAAAACGAAATCCTAAAATAAGTTGCATCTATGATTTTGATGGTGACTTATCTAATCTTGGAGAACGCATTAACATAACCATTTACCGTATCATCCAGGAATGTCTGACAAATATAGTTAAACATGCCTCTGCCAGTCACGTCAGTATAGAGTTGAAACGAGACCGAGAAAACCTACATCTCAGTATCTGCGATGATGGTATCGGCATGGATTCTGCAGCACCCTCACAAGCTCATATTGGGCTCGGGATTATCGGCATGCGTGAACGTATACAGGCTTTAAATGGAATCTTTATGCATGAGACATCAACAGATAATGGCTTTCAGATTTTTATTAAAATTCCGAACGATAAAGAGCAATAATTCATGGCATCCAATAATATAAGCGTAATACTGGCTGACGATCATGAAGTCGTCCGAGCGGGTTACCGTCGTCTACTTGAAGCAACTTCTGATATAACTGTTGTGGCCGAAGCAGAAGATGGAGAATCAGCCTACCGGTGTTTTTTCGAATACCAACCTGACGTACTGGTTATGGATATATCAATGCCGGGTATTGATGGTCTTGAAGCCAGTCGTAAGATCCTGAGTAAGGACAGGAATGCCAAAATACTCATTTTTAGCGTTTATGAAAATGAAGTATATTTAAAACGAGCGCTTGACCTCGGTGTGCTTGGTTACATATCAAAACGTAATGCCTCACAGGTTATGATTGATGCTGTTCGACAAATCGCATCGGGTACATTATTTGTCGGACAGGAAATGATGCCGTATCTGGTGAAATCAAGAAATTCAAACGATGGTGACCCTTTATCAATTTTGTCACCCCGGGAGTTCGAGGTATTTCTTCTACTTGCCGATAGTAAATCAGTGAACGAGATTGCCGAATTACTCAACCTGAGTCCAAAAACAGCGGGACATCATTACACTCATTTAAAAAACAAACTGGGTATTAATGATATTGCCGGTTTAACCCGACTTGCAATACGTCATGGTCTTATTACCCCGTAAATTTAAGTTTATTAGATAATAACCACCGACCGCTGTATCAACTTAATAAATTTAGTTCTACTGTTAGCCTCGTGTTTAAATGCCAAATGCATTCAGCGTCCAGCTAATACCGCCACCAATAGCCTCCGGGTAGTTATGCTGAACAAATCGTTTAATTTCGATAACACGATGGACTGGAACATCTATCATCAACAATATCTCACCGTGTGACAATGCATCGGCGAACTCAGTTAGATGAGCATCGGGTACTCGCATAACAAATTGAAGACCCGCAAAATAGGACATTAACATAGCCACAAATGCAAGACCGGCCCATAACCAGTGTGCTGTAAACAAACACACCAGAAATGCAATTAGCGCAATAGAAAATAACAGTAAATTCTCATACCACAAAACCTGTTCAATATGAAAAGCCGTATCATTTTTCTGTCTGGCAGTGGCTTTGGGTAAAGTAGAGAGCTTTATATCATGAGCAATGGCATGTATCAGATGTTTTGGGATTTTTTTAAGGATGAGTTGATCAACCGCACACTGAGCATGTTTTTCATCAGGAAACAAAAAGAATAATCTTCTTAACATCTCGTACCTCATGAACCTGCTGACTATACGAGCCAACATCCATGTATATACGCATGTCAGATTGAATATTTCATAGCTATAAGAGTACGAATCCAGGCTGCAATGTCAATCATTATCATTCCAAATAGCTTTATTGACCGCATATCTAACCTGTTATTTATATGGTTTATATGTGTAAAACAAATACTTTACATCAGTCACGGAAATCACATTAAAATTATACCTTTTAATATTTAAATGCCTGTGAATAAAGCCTATGAATAGTCTCTGGTTAAATACTTCCACCGATAAAATTTTAGATAATCCTTTGCAGCTTAGAGTTTACACATCCAGACTATTAGGCCAGAACCCTGATCTGGTACTGCACGGTGGCGGCAATACTTCAGTAAAAATTACCGAAAAAAATATCTTTGGTGACGATGAAGAGATACTTTATGTCAAAGGCAGTGGCTGGGATCTGGGCAATATCGAAGCCGAAGGCTTTGCACCGGTAAAACTAAATGTTCTGATGCACATGGCCGGTTTGGAACAGCTGAGTGACTCGGACATGGTATCCATGCAACGAGCAGCCATGACCAACCCTTATGCACCCAACCCATCGGTCGAAGCGGTGCTGCATGCGATCATCCCATTCAAGTATGTCGACCATACTCATGCTGACGCTGTCGTTACTATCACCAATACTCCAGATGGTGAAAATATAATCAGAGAGATTTATGGCGACCGGATTCTGATCGTGCCTTATGTCATGCCGGGTTTTGTACTGGCAAAAAAGATTTATGACATGACCCGAAACATCGACTGGTCTTTATACGACGGCATGATCTTGCTCAATCATGGCGTATTTACCTTTGATGAAGAGGCCAAATCCAGTTACGAGAAGATGATTAACATCGTTTCGCGTGCAGAAGATTACCTCGCAACAAAGACCACTTCAAAGACAAGTACTGATCATAGGACCGAGCTGGATTTAAAGCTACTTGCCGGCATAAGAAAAAAAGTATCTGTGTTGAGAGGGGCAGCAGTTTATGCCTTGACTGACAGCAGCACAGATGCCGGTTCTTTTGCCAGCCTGGATAATGTCGATGCCATTGCTACCCGGGGGCCGCTGACACCAGACCATATCATCCGCACTAAAAAGTCACCGCTAATTATCCAGTCTGATGCAACGATAAATACCACTGAGGTCGATGACTATTCTGATAGCTACCAGTCTTACTTTGATAAAAATTCAAATGAACAACAGATTTGTCTCGATCATGCGCCAAGATGGGCGATATGGAAAAAACAGGGCCTGATTTCGTTTGGCACGACATTAAAGGAAGCCCGCATCATTTCAGATATTAGCTCTCATACGATAAAGGCCATTCAGACATCGGAGCAATTGGGCGGCTGGACAGCACTTCCCGAAAAAGATTTATTCGAGATGGAATACTGGGAACTGGAACAGGCGAAATTAAGTAAAAGCAAAAGCAGTCCTGAGTTTCAGGGAAAAATCGCACTGGTCACCGGTGCGGCCAGTGGCATTGGCAAGGCCTGTGTTGAAGCCCTGCTTAAAAAAGGCGCTGCCGTCGCCGCACTGGATATCAATCCAGCCATCAAAGGCCTATTCAACAGGAGTGACGTTATAGAGATCACTTGTGATGTCAGCAATGATACCGCGCTGAAAAACGCGGTGGAAGAAACCGTCAGATATTTTGGCGGGCTGGACATACTGGTGACGAATGCCGGTATTTTTACCGCCAATGAAAATATCGAAAACATGAGCGATGACACCTGGCAACTGAGCATGGACATCAACCTGACCAGTCATCAGCGCCTGATGAAATATTGCATTCCTTTCCTGCGCCATGGCATCGACCCGGCCATCATCATCATTGCTTCAAAAAATGTTCCCGCACCGGGGCCAGGTGCCAGTGCTTATTCAGCAGCAAAAGCAGGACTCACACAGCTGGCACGCGTTGCCGCCTTTGAGCTCGGCAAAGATAACATCCGCGTCAACACCATTCATCCCAACGCCGTTTTCGACACGGGGGTGTGGACAGAAGAGATGCTGCAAGGTCGTGCCAAAAGTTATGGCATCAGCGTTGAGGAATACAAAGCCAATAATGTATTACACACCGAGGTAACCTCAAAAAATGTAGCTGACATGATGTGTGCCATGGCAGGGCAGGCTTTCGCTAAAACCACAGGCTCACAGGTGCCGGTAGACGGCGGCAACGAGCGGGTGATCTGATGAAAGTCGATGGCAAGAATTATCGTACCGTGTGGCTGGAAGGTCATACCGTTTGCCTGATTGAGCAGAACCTGCTGCCATTCGAATTCAAAATATTTAGGGCAGAAAAATACCGAGAGACCTGCAGGGTGATCTCAACCATGATTGTCAGAGGTGCGGGTGCCATAGGTGCTACCGCTGGCTACGCTATGGCGCAGGCTTTTATTGAGCACGGCACTGATACCGATGCGGTAAACAAAGCTCGACACGAAATCGAGAATACAAGGCCCACCGCACAGAACCTTTTTTATGCGGTCGAACGAGTTTTCAGGGCAGGGCAGGCTTCTATAGAACAGGCCATTAGCGAAGCAGAAACAATTGCCTATGAAGATGCCGATGCCTGTGAAAGAATCGGCGAACTGGGTAATGAGTTAATCAAAGATGGTTTTAATATAGAAACACACTGCAATGCCGGTTGGTTGGCGTTCGTTGATTTCGGCTCTGCGCTGTCACCGATTTATGCCGCGCACCGAAGTGGCAAAAAAGTGTTTGTTTATGCCGATGAAACCCGGCCCAGAGGTCAGGGCGCACGGCTCACTGCCTGGGAGCTAAAAAATGAAAACGTGCCTCACGTCATCATTCCGGATAATGCCGGCGCACACCTGATGTCACTGGGCAAGATAGATATGGTAATTGTCGGCTCAGACAGAATCGCCGCCAATGGCGATGTGGCTAATAAAATTGGCACGCTGGAAAAAGCCATTACCGCAAAATATTATGGCATTCCTTTTTATGTCGCCGCGCCCACATCGACTATCGATTTTGACTGCGCTACTGGCAAAGACATACCCATAGAACAACGGCATCAGGATGAAGTGCTGTATCAATCAGGGCCCAACCAGCAAGGCATGCTGGAAACCGTGCTGATCAGTTCACCCGGCTCAGCCGCAATCAATCCGGCCTTTGATGTCACCCCCGCTGAACTGGTGACCGCCATCATTACCGAAAAAGGTATTTTCAAGCCGACAGATCTAGCAATTCTTAACGGCTAATCTATACAGATACTTACATTATCCACAGACGAGTCAGATTGACTGATTATTAACTACAAGAACATGAATCCAGATGATGATGTCATCAATTGTCTCAGGTTAATTACTCAATAAATGGTGTATTTATCTGGGCGAGGTCGGGTTCGCCACAGTGCCGTAAAATAAACTCACGACTATGATCGCGTAATTCAAGCGCGGCATGCCAGTTGCCGTTATTGTGTTTATTCATTATCGCTTTACTGTCGATTGCTTCACCAATATCAATGTTGATTGAACCGTAATGCGGAAACCACGAACCGTCCCGTAATATGGATCTTGTGCCACGTATGGCTACCGGAACGATCGGCACACCAGCCTGTGCAGCAACCGTAAAAGCGCCCATATGAAATGGCCTTAAACCCGGCACACGGGTGAAGGTACCTTCTGCAAAAAATATCAATGTATGTCCCTGTTTGAGCGTATTGGCCAGATGATGGGTATCTTCCACACTTTTACTGGACTCATAACGATCGACAAATTCTGTGTGAATATTTTTTAATGGAATACGATTGTAAAAATGCGTAGCTAATTCTTTTTTGGCAATAAATCGGAGATAACCGGGCATGGTCGCCAACAGTGCATAGCTGTCCAGATAACTGGTGTGATTTGAGACCAGGACATAAGCTTGTCCTGGCTTCGGAATATTTTCAATACCATTGACCGTAACTTTAATAGCAGCGAGTTTACCCAGCAAACGCGTACAGTTTTTTGTAATAAACCAGCGCAGGGAAAAGCCAGGCATGAACATGGTGACTAGCCAGACAATGATTGCCAGTAGGCAATAGGTAACCCAGCAATACGCTGCATAAAGCACAGAGAGCCCATAACGCCACATGCGTCGAAGCTGAGGCAGAATACTGGCAAGCGTGATTCGCGTTAACTGCCAGTAGATTCCAGCATGCTTTTTACCAATTCGGCCTGTTTCAAACAGTTCACGGCTGGCAGCGCGGCGAATTTTCCCGCTCGAAGTTTTTAAAACCGTGCCGGGTGGTGCCAGTACCACTTCATCGGGTGGTGAGCCGATGAGATCAGTGGCCAGTGAATTAATTTCATGACGAAGTTTTTCCAGATCATTATCGTCCTTACTACGTGTTTCAGCGACCACGATCAGGCGTTCTGTTTTACTGTGTTTGTCTTCACTCCCGAAAACCGCAACACGGCCTGTGCGTATCGCTGAAATATTACCAACGGCTTCTTCCAGCTCATGCGGATAGATATTTCGACCTGCTCGAATAATGATATCTTTCACCCGGCCAGTAACAAATAATTCACCATTCGCCATATAAGCCAGATCACCGGTATCCAGCCAGTCGCCATCAAACAGAGATTGTGTTTTTTCAGTGTCGCGATAATAACCACTCGTTGAAGATGGCCCCTGAAACTCCAGACGGCCTTCACGGCGCTCGGGCAGTTCATGTCCAGCCGGGTCGATGACCCTGAGTTGATGATGAGGCAGAGGCGGGCCACTGGACACAAATTTGAGTGCATTTTTATCTTCGGCATCGACCGGTCTAGCAACACCCGATCGCATAAATCGACTTCGTTCGATCTGGTCAACGAGCGCGCCACGATCCAGTGGTGGAAATGCAAGACCAACGGTTGACTCTGCCAGACCATAGACCGGCATCATGGCTTTATTGTTAAATCCGAAAGCTGCAAAACGCTGACTGAAATTATTAATCGTTTCAGAGCTAACCGCTTCTGCGCCGTTGAAGGCAGCGCGCCACGAACTGAGGTCAAGATTTTGTATGTCTTCGTTATTTATGCGTCGCAAGCAGTATTCATAGCCAAAGTTAGGTGACGCCGACAGGGTGCCACGATAACGATGAATTGCCCACAGCCAGCGCTCTGGTCTGGCCAGAAAACTCAATGGCGGCATGACCACGAATAACGCAGCGTAATACAGGCTGCCTAACCATGCACCGATTAAGCCCATATCGTGATAAAGCGGCAGCCAGCTGACGAACACATCATTGGCATCAGCCTTGACTACTTCGCCCATGGCACGGATGTTAGCCAGCAAATTCGCATGCGTGAGTACAACGCCTTTAGGGTCACCGGTACTACCCGAGGTATATTGTAAAAATGCAATGTCGTTGCCTGTTAATACGGGCATGGCTGAAATCGCTGAAGATGAAGCCAGTTCAACCGTTGTCACAATCTGTTGTAAATCCGGTACCTGTGACTTGAGCAATTGAGCGACTTTTATAGCTTCGGCTACAGTAATAAATGTTTTTACCCGACAGTTGTTGAGGATGTGCACGTGCCTACGCATATGATCTTCAAGCTGTGATGGCCGCGAGGGAGGATAGATAGGCACGGGGACACCACCGGCCATTAAAACTCCCATAAAACTATAGAAGTAGTCAGGACTACTCGGCAGCATAATGGCAACCGGTTCTGCCGGTTTAATTCCATTCCGCTGGAGCGCGCCAGCGACACACAGGGCAGTATCCTTGAGCTGCTGATAGCTAATCAATTCGCCATCACCTTCGTCCGTACATATCTGAATATGTGGACGGCTGCCATGTGCACTGACATGCCAGTTCAAAACATCAATCAGCGTGAGCGAATCGTCCGGAGTCGCCTCAACCTCACCCAGTTCTGCCACTTGTATATCTGTTGTATATAAGGCTGACCTGGAGCTTTCTGCGCTCTGAATGGCGCGTAGTAAATCCCTGGCTGATTCGGCTTCAGCGAAAATTTTCTCCGGCAATGCCAGCTCGAATTTTTTTTCAACCCTGGCAATCAATTCAACACGACCCAGACTATCAAGGCCGAGGTCTTTCTCGAAATGACTGTCCAGGGTTAATGCTTTTCCGGATGGAATATTTTGATGGATTTCGGTGACTAGCGTATTTATAACCTGCAACAATGTAGTCACAGCATTATCAACCTGTGTTGTTGCCCTGGAGGTTTGCATTGAATGTACCCCTACAATTTCTGTTGTAAAAAATAACAGAAATAAACCAGCTATCCGAACAGTATAAGCATTATCAAGCTTGTGGAAATTAATTTATAACATTCAATCATCAAGAGTATCCAGCTACTTATTAAATAATCTTATTAGTTCTGCTTGTAGCCGTTATTAAAACCGGCACCACATTAAAGCCGATAAAAATAATTTATAGACAATTATCAACAAGACGGCTTCAGCTCATTTTTTGAAATTATTCAGAATGACGATCTATTACCAGAACATTTGAATAAGTACAGAAAAACTATTGTTTACATACCCTGATAATTAGCTGCATTTATAATGGCAACATCACATAAATTAGTGATCTAAGAGAATACTTCGAAAAATAATATAGGTATGATATAGATGTGGTTCAATATTATTAGTAATGGAGGTTTGATTAATGAAACAGCCTTTGCAAGTTAATTTTCGAGACATCCCACCCTCTGAGTTTATAGAAGCCAATATCCGTGAAAAAGCCGCCAAGCTAGATGAGTTCTATGATCACATCATGGCCTGTAAGGTAATGGTAGAGGCTCCTCATACCCACCACCATAAAGGTGTTCTATACCACGTTAGAATTGATCTGACCGTGCCGAACGGTGAGATTGTTATCAATCGTGCCCCCAAAGATCATCATGCGCATGAGGATGTTTATGTAGCCATCCGTGATGCCTTTAATGCAGCTCGCAGAAAATTGCAGGACTTTTCCCGTAAACAGCGGGGTGATATCAAACATCACGAAACTCCACCGCACGGTGTTGTCACCGAACTGGTTCCTTATGAGGATTTTGGCAGGATACTGACTTCAGACGGCAGAGACATTTATTTCCATCGCAACAGTCTGGTTGATGGCGATTTTGACGGCCTTGAAGAAGGTGACAAAGTTAGATTTTCGGAAGTCGCAGGCGATGAAGGCCCGCAGGCCAGCACTGTGCACTTAATTGGTAAACACAATATTGTCGGCTGATAAAGGAGGAAAAGCTCATGACAGCAGGGGAGTATTGTAATCGTGAAGTGGTCATCACGGATCGTGACACATCTATTGCACAGGCCGCTATACTGATGCGAGAACACCATGTTGGTAGTCTGGTGGTGGTGAAAAAACGAGATGGTGCAAATGTACCGATTGGGATTGTCACCGATCGTGATCTGGTCATTGAAGTCATCGCACTTAAAGTACCCATTAATTCTGTCATCGTCGGCGATATTATGAGCACTGATCTAGTTACAGTTGAGGAGCAGGAGACGCTGATTAACACACTGGATCTCATGCTGAAAAAAGGCGTTCGCCGTATTCCTGTTGTTGATAAGCAGAAAAATCTTCAGGGTATTCTGACGGCAGATGATGCTATTGATCTGCTGGCCGAGTCGATGAGTGATCTTACGAAAATAATCAACAAGGAGCTGATGTATGAAATAAAGCAGCGACCTTAGTCGTTACCATGGTTTTCTCTGATCCTGTGGCTGTGGTAGTCACTGTTAATAAGTGATTTTATCGCGGCCACTACCAACCCCAGGCTAAAAAGACCACAACAGTCCAAGATAAACACCGCGATCAAAATCCTCGGACATGCCATGCACCTGTTGGGTTTTAATCCTGCGATAACCTAGACGAATAGAAGCATCTGCCATAAGCTCATAATCACAATTAGCATATAACCATGACACACTGTCGCCATCGGCAAATGTGAGCGATTCACCGGCATAATTCAGGCCTGTTTGAAAATGGAGCCTGTCAGGCGACGACGGTCGATAAGCCAACTCAACACCAACTGCAAGCGCACTTAAATAATAACCCAGTGGATCTGCTGCAATGACTCTAATGCCGGCACCGGCCATTAATCCATTTGAATCGCCCGTAAAACTGGTGAGGCCGGCACTGGCAAATATGTCCTGATGTTTGTTCTGTTCACTGTAAAGAAGCTGCCCATTTAGTCTTAGTGCTGAATCGTTATCTTTAGCATCAGCGCTTTCAAAAATAAGATTGATATTATTTTTGCCAATTTCGATACCAAATGTCTGCGCAGTAACATCGTATGTAAAAAATACCTGGCATATGATTATGCCGGCCATGGAAATATATGTAATAGAGCATCTCATAATGATTATCCCTATACCCCACAATGAACAAATTTGTGGCCGCTTCCGTTATTGGTAATACTCGGTCCGTTTCCCAGTTAAATACCAAACTCAACCATTGTCCACCAGATAATTTACATCAATACACAATTGTCGGACAACATCCATCGTTATTTGGTATTGTAGGTATCAAAGTTTCGTATTTTCACATACGACAATTGTCGATTCTGGTATGGTTGTTTCTATTAGTTAAAATTATTGCTATGAACAAAAGACATTTTTTATTACTGGCCGTTAAGTTTAGTGCCATCATCGCGATGCTATTATTGCCTGCCATGCCTCAGGATGTGCACTACCATGATTTTGCGGACCAGCGCACACTATTCGGTGTACCCAATTTTTTCAATGTTGCATCGAACATACCCTATCTTTTTATTGGCCTGCTAGGCTACTTACTGATCCTCAAACAAAGTCAGCTAGCGATCGTGTTTTCCTTAAAATATGCCTATGGCTTATTTTTTGTCGGCGTCGCGCTGGTGTGTTTTGGCTCTGGTTATTACCATCTAAACCCGTCAAACGCGACTTTACTCTGGGATCGTCTGCCAATGACACTGACTTTCATGTCATTTTTCACTGTCATTATTGGTGAATACATACATGAAAAATCAGCCCAGCAATTATTTATTCCTCTGTTAGTCACGGGTATGTTTTCAGTCATTTACTGGTACTGGAGCGAAACCGTCGGGCATGGCGATTTACGACTGTATATTCTTGTTCAATTTTTACCCATGATTATGATGCCACTGATCTTATGGCTGTTTTCCTCGCGTTTTACCTACGGCCATTATTACTGGCTGATCATCGGCTGCTACCTGCTGGCAAAAATATTTGAACTGGCTGATCAGTTTGTATTTGATGCGCTAGGTTTTATTTCTGGCCACAGCATCAAACATCTGGTATCAGCGATTGCACCGTATTTATTTTATCTGGCATTGAAATGCCGCCGACCTGTTTGATTGCCATTAAGTCAATGATCCACCGTTTTTTCTCATCACCCGCTTTTCATTCACAGCCAAATTTAATTTCAATTTAACCAGGCAATTGTCTGTAATATTTATCATTGCTAATATATACACTCTAATCCAGTCAACGTCTCGACATTGACGTTACCCTGATGATGACACATGTAATCATACCTATCAGGCTTCAATACATGGAATTATCAGGTATCGATTTTGTGTGACTGCAATAGACCGTTCTGCAATCCTGTCAGGTAGGATGACAGACTCCATTATTTTTTTATAACCTACTAAGGCCCGTTTTTGAAACAGCGCTACTCAAGAGACCCGGTCACAAACCGCAGCTTAAGGCACTCGGTTCGAGATGGTGCTGCCTATGCTGTAATGCTAGGTAGTGGTGAAACCTATTTTTCAGCCTTTGCCATTTTTCTTAAGGCGAGTACGGCCCAGATCGGTTTTCTGGCATCCGTGCCGGCACTACTGGCATCCTTCGCGCAGTTGCTTTCAGCCTGGCTAGGTCACAGCTTCGGCAATCGAAAAGCCATTATTCTTCTGGGTGCCAGCCTGCAGGCACTGATCTGGATTCCTATGTCACTTTTGCCATGGTTAGAGTCTGACTACGTGGTAGAAATATTCATTATCTGCGTCACCCTCTATTACGCTTTTGGTAATCTGGCTGCACCACAATGGTCAAGCTTGATGGGCGATCTGGTAGCTGAAAAAAAACGCGGGCGATATTTTGCATTCCGCACGCGTATCTCCAGCATGACTTCTTTTCTGGCGTTAGTCGCTGCCGGAATGATATTGCATTTTTTTGATAGCCATCTGGCGACCAAAACAGGCTATCTGATCCTGTTTTCCGTTGCCTTTTTTTCACGTCTTGTTTCTGTCTACCATCTGATAAAAATGCATGATCCTGCCGGTCACGTCGCCGCAATCGAAATGCCGGTTGAAAAACTCACCTGGAAGCAATTAAAACAATCCCAGTTTGCCGGTTTTTCACTTTACTTCGCCCTCATCCAGTTTAGTGTCGCCCTCGGCTCACCTTTTTTCTCGATCTACCTGTTACGCGATCTTGGCTTTAGTTATGTTGAATTTATGGCCTGCACCGCAGCGACGGTATTTATGCAATTCCTGACGCTCAATCGCTGGGGACTTATTTCAGATATTTTTGGCAACCGGATCATTCTTAGCTTATGCGGCAGCCTGATACCGTTTGTGCCATTTTTCTGGCTGCTGTCGTCTAATTTTTATTATCTGATGGTGGCGCAGGCCTTTGGCGGCATTATCTGGGCAGGTTTCACCCTCAGTGCCAGCAACTTCCTGTATGACCTGATTCCACCGAATAAACGTGCGACCTATATGGCGGCTCATAGCGTACTGGGCAGTATTGGGGTGTTTTTTGGCGCCTTGCTGGGCGGTTATCTAGGTAGCGTGATGCCGGCACAATATATTATTTTGGGCTATGAAATAAACCTGGTCAGCCAGCTCTATAATGTTTTTATCCTGTCCTTTATTCTCAGGGCAATTACGTCTTTTCTGCTGATCCCCAAATTAAAAGAGATCAGGCGCGTTAAGCCAGTTTCCATAAGGCGATTGATTTTCAGGATAGTGCGGTTCAATTCATTATCGGGCCTGAATTTCGAAGTCATCAGCAGCCGTAAAAAAACAGTCCAAACAGAGGCAGCTAAAAAAAACGGCTCCTGAGAGCCGTTTTTTTGTAAGTTCAACCAGTTTGGTTTAGCTCGGGGTAGTTCCTGTACTAACAACTGCTGGTGCTGGCTTGGCTTTTTTTGCCTTTTTTGCTTTCGCAGGTTTCTTTGCAGCAGGTTTAGATTTGCTAGCCATTTTCTTAAATTTGGCCATTTGCTCTCTTTCCCACTTCTCGCCAGCGGCAACCATGGCAAGAACTTTCTTCTCGCCAATTTTCAGCAATTCAGCTTCACGTTTCATCGCTGCATTCAGTTGAGCTTTCAATACCGCAATTTCTGCCTTAGCTGATTCGTTTGCGGCTTTAAGTGTGTCTTTGGTCGCTTTCAGGTCAGCTCGCAGCTTATCTGCCAGGGCTGAACGCTTGGCAGCCGCGTCTTTACGAAGCGCAGCCGTTGCTGATTTCTTTGTAGCTGATTTTTTTGCAGTCGCTTTTTTAACTGGTTTTTTTACAGCGGCTTTTTTCTTTGCTGCTGCAGGTTTCTTTTTTTTCGGTGTTGTAGATTTTGCCATGAGTTTTTTCCATTCGTGAATAGTTGAACTGTTAACATAACACAATCAGTTAATTTCTAATTGTGTGCATACTTTATTCCTCTTCATCTAGAAAAGAAATATTTAAATCAAACTAAATTCAGCCAGCAGTGGTGTATGGTCAGACAGTCGACGCCAGGGCTGTCCGTGCAAATAACTGCAATCGACAAGTTTTAGACCCCGAAAATAAATACGATCCATTGATAGCAGAGGAAACCAGGCAGGGAAGGTACGGGCATAACAACCGTGGCTCAATTTAAATGCTTCAAAAACACCCAGATCATGATGCAGGTAGTATTCTGCACGACCACGCCAGTCATTAAAATCACCCGCAATAATCAATGGCTCATCATCAGGCACGTGGCTACTAATGCGATTGGATAATGTCGCTACCTGACGCTCTCTTTCTCGTTCAAATAACCCCAGGTGAACACAAATAATGTGAATCTTCTTCTCAGTGGAGGCTATCTGTATGGTACCGTGCAACAGACTTCGACTGGCCGATTTCATAATGGCAACATCGATATTTTCCCATTCAATAAAAGGGTGCTTACTCAAGATAGCGTTACCATGATCGCCTGATTTGTAAATGGCATTTTTACCATAGGCATGATGCGGCCATACTTCGTCAGCCAGAAACTCAAACTGGCTGTTATTCGGCCAGTCATCAAACCGATTTTTAGATATATTGCGCTCTCCATGGATTTCCTGCAGAAAAACCACGTCGGCATCAATGTTACGCAAAGAACTTTTTATATCATGCAGGATAAAACGAAGATTGCTGGCGCTAAACCCCTTGTGAATATTGTAGGTCAGTACTTTTATCGACTTTTCGGACATGAGTTCCCAGAACTATTTTGTTTACCATATATTAAACTTGGTTATACACTGTGAGTTAACTAATCTTGGATCGTACAGTGACCATTGAATTATTACAGCTTTTGTTATTGATTATAATCGCAAATGGCGCTCCGATATTGATCAGTGCGATGTTAGGTGATGTTTTTGACATTGCTGTTGATTTCGGCTGGAAACTACCAGACGGACAACGAATATTTGGCTCCTCAAAGACGTGGCGTGGTGTTGTAGCGGCTTTCTTAACCACACCTATAGCAGCATGGTTGTTAGGTTTTTCTCCCGAAACAGGCTTACTGATTGCATTCTATGCGATTCTTGGTGACCTGATATCCAGTTTTATAAAACGACGTCTGTCGCTACCACCAAGCAGTATGGCCTTATTGCTTGACCAGATTCCAGAATCACTATTTCCCGCATTGATGCTGAAGGATGTCTTTAATCTTGATATTTCATCGATACTGTTACTGGTCGCTATATTTATTATTATGGAACTGACACTTTCTAAGCTTCTCTACCATTGGGGTTTGCGTAACAGACCCTATTAAAGATGTTAAGGTGGTGATACATGGAACCGACTACAGAAAAAATAGTTAATCTTCCAAATCTGGTCAGCTTTCTCAGGATACTGATGGCACCGGTGCTATTTTACTTTGCCTTATCTCAGCAACCGTACTGGTTTATTGGCATTCTGTTATTCGCAGAATTCACCGATGTGCTTGATGGCTTTCTGGCCAGAAGCCTGAACCAGATTACGAAAATGGGTTCGCATCTCGATAGCTGGGGTGATTTTATCATCTACACCACTATTGCTATCTGTGCCTGGATATTATGGCCCGACATCCTGCTACGCGAGATTGTTTATTTTGTCATCATTATACTGAGTCTCACACTGCCGGTACTGATCGGTTTTATCAAATTCCATCAATTCACCAGTTACCATACCTGGAGCGTTAAACTGGCGGTAGCAATAACCGTACTGGGTTACATTTTGCTGTTTACCGGATTGCTCGACTGGCCTTTTAGAGCCGCTGCTCTGTTCTGCCTGTACGCCGCTCTAGAAGAAATAGCGATTACATTTTTGATTCATCATGAACATGTCGATATCCGGTCAGTCAGGCAGGCGTTAAAATACCGCCGGCAAAATAGATAAAAACAGGAGATAAGTACACATCAATGATCAAACGCTACGCCAAAAAACTCCTTATCGTGGCTTTGCTGATCGCAACAGGAATATTGCTGGAACTTTATGGCCTGCTCGATGCTGAAAAAATGCTCCACCTCGCCAGAGGCTATTCTGATCAATGGTGGTTAGTTGTAGTATTAATCCTGCTGCAAGCAATTCTTTTTACCTTTGCTCTGGCGGGTTCCTTTTTTCTCTGGATTGCCGCACCGCTTTACCCTCCAGCAATGGCAACATTCATTCTTGCTGCTGGCGGTACTCTCGGTGGCATAGGCGCCTATTTTTTTTCAAAACGTCTCACCGATGAATGGGTAGAGCGCATCGAAAAATCACATGCTTATAAACTATTGCACAAACAGGATAATTTCTTCGCCCTGTTTGCCTTACGTGTATTTCCAGCCTTTCCACATTCTTTAGTTAATTACAGTTCGGGTATTCTCAAAGTCAAACTCAGTCACTTCATAGCCGCTGCCTTTTTGGGCATAGGCATAAAGTCCTATATTTATGCCGAGGTTATATACAACGCCACCACGAACGCCTCTTTGGATGAGCTAATGAAACTATCAACCTATGGGCCCTTAATTTTATTATCAGCACTAAGCCTGATGGGTGTTTTTATTAAATATAAACTGACCCGCCCTTATGAAAATTGATATCACTCATATGCTTAAACCGGTGGCCTATGATCATCCGGTTAAAAATATTGAACTTATCGAAACTCATATATCCTGGGTAATCCTCACCGGTGATTTTGTCTACAAGATTAAAAAGCCCGTTAACTATGGTTTTCTGGACTTCTCCACACTGGAAAAAAGACACCAATGTTGCCTCAATGAACTGCGTTTAAACCGTAGACTGGCACCAGCTATATATCTGGATGTGGTCTCAATTACCGGTACAGAGGAGAAGCCAGTAATAGCCGGTAGCGGTGAAGTCTTTGAGTATGCAGTAAAAATGAAACAGTTCCCACAATCAGCTCAACTCGATTTTATGCTGGCAGCCGGTGAGCTAAGAGCCGAACACATGGATGCTATTGCTAACATGGTGGCCGATTTTCACCGGCATATTGATATCGCCGATGGCACAATGAACTATGGCAATAACGATATTCTTTATCTGCCAGTTACAGAAAATTTTGAGCAGATAAGGGATCATCTGGATATAACGCCGTATACCGACACACTGGCCAGGCTTCAGTCGTGGAATAAATCTACGTTTGAAAAACTGGCAACTGTTTTCGAACAACGCAAACAGAATGGTTTTGTTCGTGAATGCCATGGAGATATTCATTTGCGTAATCTGGTCTGGCTGGAGGATGGCCCAACTGCTTTCGACTGCATTGAGTTTAATGTTCATTTGCGCTGGATTGATGTCATCAGCGAAGTGGCTTTTCTGGTCATGGACCTGCAGGACCGGCAGCAACCCCATCTGGCCAATCGTTTTCTCAACAGCTATCTGGAAGCCACAGGCGATTATGCCGGATTGGCCATACTACGATTCTATCTTTGTTACCGGGCATTGGTTCGCGCCAAAGTCGATGCCTTGCGCCTTGCTCAGAAAAATATCTCAGAACAGGGCAGACAGCAAACACTCACCGAGTTCGAATCTTATCTTCGGCTGGCGAGTACCTATACGCTAGCTTCAACGCCAGAATTAATTCTCATGCGGGGCTTATCTGCCTCGGGCAAAAGCACGGTCGCCCAACTGCTAGTCGATGCCACCGGCATGATCCGAATCCGTTCCGATGTCGAGCGCAAGCGGTTATTTTCCCTACCACTCACCAGCAACGTCAAAGTCTCCCATAAAATCGATGCCGGTATCTATTCACAGCAGGCCTCCCTGCAAACCTATTCAAAATTAATTGAGCTCGTTTCACTGGTGATTAATGCAGGGTACAGCGTCATTGTCGATGCGGCCTTCTTAAAATATGAGCAGCGTGTGCCGTTTCTTCGCCTCGCTGAAAGCCTGGGTGTTGCCTATACCATTCTGGAAGTGAGCGCACCGGAAGAAATTCTTCGGCAACGCATTGTCGAAAAAAGGCACGATGTTTCTGATGCAGACCTTACTGTGCTCGAACACCAGATAGCCAACTGGCAGCCGCTTCATGAAGATGAAAAATACAACACCCTGCATATCAATACGGGACAGACGTATGACATTAAAACGCTGATTACGGAACTCAATGAGCGTAAATTAAACATTACCTGAACAGCTCGTCTTTTCTGCACTAACCATCAAAAATCACCATCAATATTAGCGTTTGGTGAAATATAACTTCGTCATGTACTATCTGCCTGCCAGTTGAAATAATATAAAAACTGGCTATAACAATAAGCAACTACGGAGAGTTAGCAATTGTATAAAACTCCAGTTGAGCATTAGCTGATTTTCAAAAAGCCGTGCTCGAAGAGAGAAAAGTAGTAGCGCATGATCCGGCAGCCTTTATGGCTGCCGTTTTTTATGACGACACACATGTGTAAGTTACAATGAGATCCAATAGATACTTACCCATTAAAATCAATAAGCTAACTCTAAAATTATCATCAGAGAAATATTTATCAGGAAATCATATGTCAGACATTAAATGGGAAAAAAGATACGAGATTGGTCACGACCGAATCGATTTTGAACACCAAATATTTGTTGATCTTATTGCAAAGATAGATGATGCAGTAAAACTGGGCAATGATGATAACTATGTAGAAAGATTACTAAACGAATTACGTGTCTATGCGGTTTTTCACTTTATAAGCGAAGAAAACATTATGTATCTGGCGGGTTACCCTGATTATGATACTCACAAGCAACATCACGACGAACTGCTTGCCAATTTTAGTCAAAAAATAATGGAGAGCCAGCTGGAGAAACATAAACTAGAAGCTTTAATCATCTTCCTTAAAGACTGGTTCGTGAGCCATACACTGAATGAAGATAAAAAAATAGCCAGTTTTGTAGAAGGTAAGAATGTTTAACGTTGTAGCTACACGTCACAGGCACTCAATTCGTCTGGTTATTAACAGCTGAAATTAATTAACGTTAGCATCGCTACATAATCAGGGTGAGGCTCTAATTACTTGATTACCCCCTTTGATTATGCAACGCCAGCTTAGCTAGATACCTGCTTATATTTTAGGTTTGCGATATAGCAATGCATATACAATCACGTTAATGGCGATTACCATTATTCCCATTACAATAAACTCTCCACGATCCAGACCCGACGGGTAAATGGCGGGCAGCAGATAACGTTCGATAAAACCACTGGTATAGGCCTCGACGCCAGCAGCCTGCCGTAACATGTTTTCCAGTGGGGTAAGGGGGCAAATCCAGCCGAACATAATAATCACCGCTGCCCATATAGCGGCGGGGATATGCAACCACATCATCCAGCGCCACTTAAAAACCAGCATGCCACCAGCGAGCGCAAATACGATAAAGGCAAAATGAATCAGGATGACGGCATCAGCAGCGATTCGGTATAACACGGAAAACCTCTATGTATGAATAGTAAGGAATTGGTTACAGAATTTTGGCGTTCAAAAAACCTCATTCATCTTTAACCACCGGCAATCGTATATCCACGCAAACACCATCCTTATCAGTAGTATTAAATATCTTCAGTACACCATTATGATATTTGGCAATTTTTGCTGCCACATACAGACCAATCCCCAAATGCGGTTCTCCAATAGTGCCTTGTCGGTGAGAGATGATACCGCTGCATAAATTATTGATAATGTTATCCGCGATCAACCTGCCTTTATTGCAGATACTGACTACGGCCTGATCTTTATCATCTCTATTTAGTTCAATTCTGATTTCTGATCCGGGCACAGCAAAGTCAATGGCGTTATCTTTAAGTTTATCGAGCAGCTGGGTCATTCTTAAATCGCTACCCTGTATCCTGATGCCTGAACCGGGCCCAGTATAAGAAAATACACGGTCTGTATGTTTAAGGCTGATGTTTGACACATACTCGGATAGTAATTCGGCCAGGTCGAAGATTTCTTTTTCGTCCTGCGATAAGGCATCTTCGATATGTGCTGCCTCAGTCAGGCTATGTACGATGAGTTCGAGCTGCCTTGAGGCATTGGTGGCACTGTTGATGAGTTTCTCGTCGAATTCATGGCTGGCACTCATTTTTTGTAGAGCCATACTAATAGTGTTGAGCGGGTTTAATATTTCATGGCGCAGGGTTCTAGGTACGCTTTCAAGAAACCCGGTATAGCTCTTTAATTGCGATAACAGCGTTGAGAAACCACGCGAGAGTTCGCCAACTTCATCATTGGCGTTGCTGCTGGCGTTGATCGTATCCTTGATTAAACGACCATCACGATCAAATGCGCTGGAGACTTCTTTTTGCAGGTTTCTGATTCGATAGGCCAGCAAACTACTGAATAATAACAGTCCGATTATCGCCATAATAAAAACAACGACAGTGGCGATAATAATTTTAGTCAGCGAGTCACGTTGACTGGAAAGTATGGTGGCACTGTTTTTTTCAACCAATACCGCACCGGTTATTTCTTTGTCCTGATAGATGGGATGTGAAGCCAGCACCAGTTCTTCTCCTGTTCCTGGAAGGCTTCTAACAACATTACTTTGTCCAAGCAGGGCCTGAGCCACTAGATCAGGCGCAACTTTATCGTTTAACGAGCATAGCGTGCTCTGCAAAGCGTTACTACCGATGACAGCACGTACCCGACGGTACTGATCAACAATGCAGACATTGGAGTCGGCATACCCGAGGCCTTTGATAATTCTGTCAAGTTCAGGTGAGCGTACAATTAGTTTATTCAATGCAGCCACATCATCATGCAGGGTCGCCACAACAGTATCAATTTTTCGTTCAGTACTACTGTTGACATCAACCACGCTAATCATCAGGTGTTTATCATCATTCAACCAGTCAATAGGAAAACGCATTTCCACATCATAACCACCGGCTGTTTCTCTCCATATGGCATTGAGCTTATAGACAGGCTGACCGGTGAGAGGCCTGACCCAGTCATCAAACATTTCATATACACTGACATTTCCTGCTACTTCCGTGATCAATAAGTATCTTTTAACCTCACCTGATTTATCGATTAACTCAACACGAATCTGGTCACTACTATCGAGTCGGGTGTATTGTGGGTGTCGGTAGACAATATCGGCGTCGGTGACACTAATCAAAGCGTATAGATGTTTATTGTATTCGCCGAGTAACAGACCAAAAGAAACAGGAGCGACTGAACCTGCGGTTCTGTCATAGATAAGGCTCTCGGCGCCAAATGTTCTTTTTTGTGATAATAATAAGTTCCAGTCACTACCATAACCATCGAGCACAATCCTCTGATTGAGCGGGTAGACATAAAGTGAACTTTCTTCAATGAGTGAATTACTGGGGCTATTTGAAATATTGAACAGGTCAGAGCGATTATGCAGCACGGTAGCGATAGCGCCTGCAGCTAATAATTGCGCATCCTCCTGACCCTGAACTAAAAACTCTTTCATTTCATCCATATAACGATTACCTAGCCAGGGCAGGGCCATCAGAAACAAAGCACTGAATGCAATAATCTGCACGCTCAACGATAATCTGCGCCTAATTTTTCTACTGGTTTTTAACATGTCCAACTGTAACCAAAACCATAGCGGGTTTTTATACAGGAAAATTCAGAATCTACCTGTTTAAACTTTTTTCGTATATGAAGAATATGAGTGTTAATAGTATTGTCTTCGACCACACCCTGTCTTGTAGCGCTGACTAGATCCTCGATGCTAACACCACTCGGTGTATTTAATATCGCACGTAAAATGTCAAATTCCGTGGGTGTTAGATTAACCGGAATGTTTTTCCACTTCATAGTCATACTGGCATCATCAATGCTGATATCCCCGATATGCTGAAAATTAGTAGACTGACTATTAGCCGAAGTATTATTTTTTATCTGGAACAAAGATTGAATACGTGTAATCAGAAAATTTAGTGATACCGGCTTAGTTTGATAATCCCAGGCACCCAGTTGTAGACCATAAATTTTATCGAGTTCATCACCACGACTGGTTAAAAAGATAATCGGGAACTGTGCATCTTTGTCTTTCAGGAAGCGACAGATTTCAAAGCCACCACCAACTTCATTACCCAGCATGATATCAAGAATCGCCAGGTCTGGCAGAGTCTGTTGAAATGCTTTAAGCGCTGCCGTTCTATCGGCATACTCAGCCACCTCATAACCACAGTTACGCAGTGCCTCTGCATAATGCTGGCGTTGGTTAACATCGTCTTCGACTATAGCAATAATTTTTTTCATGGCCTCAATCTACCTCATTTTGTCCAGATTGTAGAGTGATTTGCCTGCATCTCCATAATTTATCCATTTTCTTTCCATGCACTGCCAAAGATTGAAATAGCTTGCCTTGATTTAATGACAACCGTAACGAGGTGTTACCACATTTGTGAATCACCAATATTTTAAATCAGGAGATAACCATGAATAAAAAAATAATTTCAATCGCAATCGCCTCCATTATCGCAGCAACTTCAGGCCAGAGCATGGCCAGCCAGGATGAACAGGAAACGACAAACAGTAAAAAACAGATTACTGCTATCAGTATTGGTGCAGTCAGTGGTGCACTGATTGCCGGACCAGCAGGCCTGATTATTGGTGGTCTCGTCGGTGCACTGGCCAGCCATAACGGTACAGAATCTGAATCTAATATTCAAGGGATCGATCACCTGGCAGAAACTGAAATAATGTTGAATGAAATGCTGGATTCTTCGAAACAACTTGAAGATAACAAGCAAGTAATGACAGCATCAGTCAGTAACATCGTTTCAGTGACCGAATCTGATAACACAGAGGTTAACAGCACTTTACAGGAAATTATCATCAATGACCTCAGCCTTGATGTTTATTTCAAAGCAGGCAGTATTATTGTAGAAAAATTTTACTCACCACAACTTTCAGTAATTGTAGATTTGCTCAATAAGATTCCAGACCTGGAGTTAAAACTTGATGCTTATTCAGACCGACTGGGTAATGAAGCTGACAACCTCCAGTTATCTGCTGAACGACTAGCCTCTGTACACGAATACTTTGTTAACCACGGCATTGATCTAAATCGCATCACCAGTTATGCACATGGTGAAAAGAATTTCGTCTCATTACCGGGTGATCTTGACACGTACATGTTCGATCGTCGCGTCGTAGTTAGCTTTAAAACACCATCACAAGGGCTGCAAAACAACCTTGCAATCATGACAGAAAAACCATCTTTTTAAGAATTAACCCGGCTCACTGGTATGTCCAAAACCGGGATTATTTATAAATTATTTATCAGCCAGGTAATTATTATGAACATGACCCACCAGGAAAAAATAAATCATAAAAAACGCTCAATTCCACCACTTATCATTAACTGGTTACGCCATTTCGGCTGCCGTATCACAGGCATGAATGGCACGACGCTAATCTATTTTGATAAACAAAGTAAACGTACTTTGTGTTCAGAAGTTGGTCATACCATTGTTAGAAGGCTGGATGACATGATGGACGCCTATCTGGTGATGTCCAAGGACAGAATTATTGCCGTCGGCCACCGGTTCTCACATCAGCGAAGTGAAAAATAAGCCTCAATAAAAAATATCAGGAGATGATTGCCATGAGATACAGCAACGATTTTCGCTATTCATATAGCAAACCTAACAGAATAAAAACCATATTCATTCGATTGCTGGTGACGGTGCTTGTCTTCCTGATGTTTTTTATGCTGGCGACCAATGTCTATGCCGGCGCGGAGACCCCGGCGAGTGCGCCCGACCTGAATGCCGCCACGAGAGGCTCTGCCTGGCTACTGCCTAGTGACGGCGTCTATATCGAAGCGTTGCAGCTGCAATCCAACGTTAACATTAATATTAGCGGCATGATTGCACGCGCGAAGGTCAATCAGCATTTCAGAAATACCAGCAGTTTATGGGCAGAAGGCATCTATGTTTTTCCTTTGCCGGAAAATGCCGCGGTTGATCATTTCAAGATCATCATTGACGGGCGAATCATTGAAGGCCAAATAGAAGAAAAGGAACAGGCCAGAAAAACCTATGAAACGGCCAAGCGCAATGGCCAGAGAACAGGACTAATTGAGCAACAACGACCCAATATATTTACCACCAAACTCGCCAACATTGCACCGGGCGCTGAAATGGCGGTAGAAATTGAGTATCAACAAACACTGGAATACCGAGACGGCCAGTATTCACTGCGTTACCCACTGGTGGTGGGTGAGCGTTATATCACCGCATCGAAACAGGGCATTGCCGATCCGCAGTATGACACGGGCGTTTACACACAGTCGTCAACCACATCCAATCAGCTCAACCCGACATCGATCAGTGTCAATCTGGACACCGGCATATCGGTGACAAATATTGTCAGTAGCAGCCACGACGTTAGCATTAGCCCTCAGCTGGATAATCGCTACACCGTCAGCTTGCAGGATGAACATGTGCCCGCTGACCGTGACTTTTTACTAACCTGGACGCCGGTGCTGGGTAAATTACCCAAAGCGACCGTGTTCAATCAAAAACAGAATGGCTACGAATACAGCCTGGTCACGGTCTACCCGCCAAAGAACGAGCTCTATAACCAGCTTGATATACCCAGAGAGGTCGTCTTTATTTTAGACGTATCGGGTTCCATGTCAGGCACGTCGATTGAGCAGGCGAAGCTAGCTTTAAGTCTGGCGCTGGACAGACTCAAACCATCGGATAAATTTAATATTATCTGGTTCAACAACATGGCTAAAAAGATTTTTTTTGATTCGAACTTTGCCAGCAACCAGAACATACAGTATGCGCAGAAATTTTTAAGCGCTTTAAACGCCGACGGCGGCACAGAAATGATGCCGGCACTTCAACTGGCCTTTAGCACACCTGTTCAACCTGAATTTCTCCGCCAGCTGGTATTTATTACCGATGGCAATGTCAGCAATGAACGCGATTTGTTTGCCTATATAAAAACGAATTTAGGAGAGAACCGGCTGTTCACGGTCGGCATTGGTTCTGCACCAAACAGTTTTTTTATGAAAAAAGCGGCGAAGGCGGGGCGGGGCACGTTTACATTTATTAGCAATATCCGGGAAGTGGGCCAGAAAACGGCAGCGCTGTTCAAAAAACTGGAAACACCGGCTTTGACCGATATACGCCTGGCTGTCATCGGCGATGATATCGAAATTTACCACGACCCAATACCTGACCTTTATATCGGTGAGCCGGTCACAGTCTTGTTGCGTGGAAAAAATATTTTCAACTCCATCACCATGAATGGAAACATTGGCACCCAGCCCTGGCAGCATAAAGTATCGCTAAATCGAGGTTCTGATAATGATGGTGTCAGACTGGCCTGGGCTCGGGAAAAAATTGGCTCACTCAGCGCCGACTATCATGACGAGAGCAACGGCAACCTGAAAGATCATCTAAGACTGCAGATCATCGAAGAATCGATAAAGCATCATTTGCTCAGCCAGTTCACCAGCCTGGTGGCCGTCGATGTTACGCCCGTTAATCAGAGTGGCGAACTGCATGCTGAGCGAATTAAAAATAACCTGCCATTCGGCTGGACACGGCCAGCTAAAACTAATCAGCCATCAGCATCACAGATCCATTTTCCTCAAACTGCAGCAGGCTCATATCGGCATGTTATTTTAGCGATGATGTTTATTGGCCTGGCCATCGTCATCCGCCGCCTGAGATTCATCTTGTGATTAGCCGCCGATCTCTGGCCAATGTCATCATGCTGATGTGCCTGACTATCGGTACCTGGCATCTTGGCAGTGCCTCATGGATTTACAGCAAGGCTTATGCGGCGTCATTTTTAATTAACGAAGCCTGGCAGGCAACGCTGACCAATAACGCTATCAACAAGCCCTGGTCGTGGGCGGACACCTGGCCAGTGGCCAAGTTATCCATTCCCGCCATTGAGTTAGATGAGATCATCCTGTCCGGCGACAGCGGTTCAAGCCTGGCCTTCGGGCCGGGGCTGTCACAGGCCGGCGCCGCGTTGCATGAGGATGGCACCAAACTCATTAGCGGCCACCGTGACACGCATTTCAGTCAACTGCAGTACATTGCCGTCGATGATGATATTTTTATAAAAACAGCAAGCGTTGATAAAAAATATAAAGTGATCGATATTAAAATCGTTGATAGCCGTACAGAGAGCATTGACCCGGCCGAAGCCGATTATGATCTTGTCCTGGCCACCTGTTACCCTTTTAACTCGGTTTCGGTCGGCGGGCCGCAACGCTTCATTGTAAGAGCGATTGAGCAGCAGGTGAAATACTGAGCGACTGTTTTATCGTTTACTGATTCGTTTGATGAACTTGTGTAATTCCATTACCACCAGCACTGTTAACGCCATGCCCAATAACTCTAACCAGTGTTGGGGCGAAACAGGCTGGATATGCAACACGTCACTGATCCATGGCATATACATAGCGGCAATATGAATCAGTTGTGCCGCTGCTGTGCCGAAAAAAAGGATTCGATTAGTAAAAGGATTATGCAATAGCGCAGAGCGTGTTTCCGATCGACAATTAAATACGTGGATGTTTTCAAATAGCACCATCAACAACAATGTGCTGTTGCGTGCCTGATCTATGTCATAACCCAGATTTAACAAATACTGGAACAGGAAAAACGCAACAGTGCCCATCACCAGCGCAGAGATCACAACGCGCTCTATCATTATCCGGTTAAATATAGGATCACGCGGTGGCCGGGGCGGGCGGTTCAACTCATTACCTTCACCGGGTTCGAAAGCCAGTGCCACATCCTGAATGCCGTTAGTGACCAAATTCAGCCACAGCAAATGCACCGCGAGCAGCGGTAATGGTAGTCCGGTAACTAACGTCAGCGTAAATAACACCAGTTCTGCCATGCCAGTAGAAATCAACAGAAAAATAACTTTGCGCACATTGGCATAAGCGATGCGGCCTTCTTCAATGCCCGCGACGATGGAAGAAAAATTGTCATCGGTAATAATAAGATCGGCGGTTTCCCTGGCCACATCAGTGCCGCTCTTGCCCATGGCAACACCAACATGGGCAACCTGAAGCGCCGGTGCATCATTAGCACCATCACCACTAACCGCCACAAAATGTCCATTGCGTTGTAACGATTGAATGATAAATAATTTCTGCTGTGGATCAACGCGAGCAAACACATGCGCTTCCCGGGTTAATTCATCTATCCGGTTATCCTCAGCAGCATGTTTGAGTTCCGGACCAGTAATAATTTGATCAGCGTACTCGGCAAGATTGAGCTCCCTGGCAATTGCCAGTGCTGTCACAGGGTGATCGCCGGTAATCATGGCAACTTCGATGCCCGCCTTGCGACACTTTGCAATTGCCGCTTTTGCTTCGGGACGTAATGGATCGATCATGCCAATCAAGCCGATCAGGGTTAGATCAATCAAGTGTTCTTCAGAAAACACTTCGCCATCCTTCAGTTCAGTTTCACCACTAGCCACTGCAATTACTCGATATCCCTGACTCGCCAGTGCGCGTGCCTGAGCTTCGATTAACTGACTGTCCAGTTTTGTGTTACCGGTAACTCCCACCATGGCATTACACATTGGTAGCAGTCGCTCTAACGCGCCTTTAACAAAGGCACACTGTTGACTATTAACCTGATTCAGACTGGCACAGAACATACGTTCTGATTCGAACGAAATAGTTTCTATTTCCGGATAGGCATTGACGGTTTCTGCCTTGGTAATTCCAGCCTTATGTGCCATCACCAGCAATGCCGTATCAACGGCATCACCATGATGTGCCCAACTGTTATCACGATGACTGAGAAAACCTTCATTAGCTAACACAGAGACCTGGCACAGACGTTCCAGCAGCATCATTTCGTCAGACGAGGGTGTACCTTGAGGTGTAACAATATTGCCTTCGGGTTCAATACTTGAACCAGTAACATCCCAGGGTTCCATGTCAGGGAAAGCTATGGTGCGCACGGTAAGCTGATTGACGGTAAGAGTGCCGGTTTTATCGGTGGCAATGAAAGTACACGAACCCAATGATTCGACAGCAACCAGCTTGCGAACAATAACATTACGTTTTGCCATTCTACGCATACCGATTGCCAGTGCTACAGTCAGTGCTACGGGCAATCCCTCGGGTATTACAGAAACGGCAAGTGCAACTGCGAGCAGAAAGATTTCGGCCAGCGGCATACCACGTGAAAAGGAAATGGCTGCCATAATGATTGCTGCCACAGCGACAATAATAGCAACGCGATGGGTAAACTTTTCCATGCGAATCAACAGTGGTGCTTTGGTCGGTGGCTTGTTGAGCACGGACTGGGCGATATGTCCGAGTTCGGTATCCAGTGCCGTACCGACAATCACGCCTCGGCCACGGCCACGCTCAACCAACGAACCCGCAAATAACATATTGCGCTGGTCAGCCAAAGGCGTATCAACTTCCAGTTGCAATACAGCATTTTTTAAAACAGCAGAAGATTCGCCAGTGAGCAGAGATTCATTCACTTCCAGATCGTGGCTGGCGAGCAAACGAATATCGGCAGGAATCTTGTCGCCAGACTCAAGTAAAATGATGTCACCGAGCACCAACTGTTCAGCATCAACCTCATAGCTATCACCATCGCGCAAAACCTGACTACGTGTACTGACCAGGCTACGAAGCGCAGCCGCGGCGCGTTGCGCAGAATGTTCCTGTATGCCACCGATAATCCCGTTAATAATCAGAACGGCTGCAATAAACCCCGCATCAGACCACTCCTGAATAGCAACAGATAATAGTGCCGCCACAATCAGCACATAAATAAGCGGACTAGCAAACTGATGAATAAAAATTATGCCTATCCCGGGCGGCCTGGTTTCAGGAAGACGGTTAGGACCATTCTGTTCGAGACGGGTAGCAGCCTCAGCCTGAGTCAGACCATGTTTCGATGACTGCTGTACAGCAAGAACTTCATCACACGATGATGCATGCGGTGCTGCCAGCATAAAGTCATTCGTAGGAGACTTAGCACCATATGCCTGACTGGGCTTATCAGAAATATTATTGGTATTACTCATACGTTATACCAGCAGCACTTGATCCTGCTATTTTACTACAATTTAACTGTCAATCCGGCACAAGAATTAACTCAAATTAACCGATATAAATTAGAGCTTACTGATGAATAATAAAAATTAATGCCATCTTCCGGCTCGACATCTTAATGCCTTGGTTTCCACACCTATGAGTAACTAATTACCATATATTTACAGGTGAATATACTTACTCTCATTCATGTAATGTACATGCATCAGTTAGTTAATATATCTAACTATAATCAATAAAAATGTTTTAAACACATAGAAGAATATATGTAGTTAGTGAAGCAACTGACTATATGAGGAGATCATTTAATAACTGAAACTGAATTGATAGGTTAATAATGATAGTACCAAAACAGACATATGCTTTAATCGCCATTTTTTTTATGCTTGTTAATGGTGACACTATCGCTGAGTCAATCGCAAATTTACCTGTACTCCATGTTGCTGGATGGGATGTCTATTCCGACCCAGAATATCGTAACAAAACCATCGGTTATAAAAGCTTTGAAAATCAATTCGGTTATTCAATCGAATTCACACCATTAAACAACCTCGATGAAATAATTTATTATGCCGAAACTAATAAGGATGTTGATGTATTAATTATTTCTAATGAAGGCATTGAGATACTCTACAAGATGAATCTTGCCGAGAAATTAGATCTGGAAAAAATTCCCTATTATCAGGATTTACATCATAGCTTAAGGTACAGCTCATGGAGCCAATTTGATGGTGGCGTCTACGCTGTGCCATGGGCGTGGGGTCCAACCGGTCTGCTCTATGACAGCAAAATCATAGCTGAACCAGAAAGCTGGAATATATTTTGGGATCCAAAATATCGGGGTAAAGTGTCACTCTGGAATGATGTATCTATGATCTGGATTACAGCACTAACACTGGGATATAACAATGTCTATAACCTGACACAAGACCAACTCAATGAAGTAAAACAAAAACTCCTGCTACTCAATGACCAGGTGCATTCCTACTACAAAGGCGAACAGGAAGAACTAGAACTTCTTATTTCAGGAAAAGTTTTTATCACCAATAGCTGGTTTGATCCGTCTTCGCGCCTGAATAAGCATAACAGGGAATTTAAAATGGTTATTCCAAAAGAGGGAGCCGTTGGCATGTTTGACAGTTACATGCTCAGTAGAAACAATAAATTAAATGAAATTTCACATCAATTTATTAATCATCAGATCAGCCCTGAGATTCAGTTACAATTAAGCCGGATTACCGGATTATCTCCATCAAACATTGAAACATTGGCATTCATGACCCAGGATGAAATTCAAGCATTACATCTTAATGACCCTAGCTATTTCAGAAAGATGATTCTATGGAACGTAATGCCAAGAAAAAACCTGTATGAAAATGTAATGAAGGAAGTACGTCAACAGATCAAATAAAATATTGCTGACATTATGAAAGAATACACCAGATTAATAGGTAATATTACAGCACTAGGTTTTGTACTAATTGTGGCTGTTGGTTATTTCATGTTTCTAGAAATGAATACAGCATTACAATTGCACCAATTGCACCAATTCCAGACAGAATCCAGAGCAAAGATAGCAATATTTAATGAAAGAATTAACAATATCTCGAATAATTTTAATTCTTACGCAAAGCTTCCATCATTCAAATCCATACGATTTCACACGCTCACCTTAAATTATCTAGCTGCCGATGAGGATAAGCGACAACTTGAATTATTTCTATTTGATGCTCAAAAAGACAATATTCACCTAATTGAAACAAGATTTATTGACAACGAAGGAGTTGAAATAATTAAAGTTGATCAAACTGCCATATATTCAAATCTGGAAAATGTCAGTAATGACAAAAATGTATTACATTTAATTAGTCTGAATCTTAAGGCAGATGAAAACCACATTGATGCAATCACTAATGATTCAGGAACATTAGTCAGCGTAATCTGGTGGGTACCCGTGTATGTATCATCCACAAAAAGATTAGGCTATCTTGCCTTTAATGTTAATTCAACATTAATTACCAGAGAAATTACCGATATTGCCGACAGTGGCCAGAATTTTATAATTATAAATAATCAATTCGACAATCTCAGTCGAAGCGAGTATCTATTAATTTCAGAGCCATTACTGGAAAATATCAAACTGGATGATGTCGACTGGATAGTTTCAGATGAACTGCCATTAAGCGGCCTAAACTGGAGAATTTCAATTGTTGGCAACAAAAATCTTTATACTGAAGGCATTGAGACGACGAAGTTAATTGTCAATTATGGTCTTATACCTGCATCAATTCTGATTTTTATTTTTTTGGCCTACATATACAGAAAAAAAATAGCTGCTGATAAACACATACATCATCTTGCCTTTTATGACAGCCTGACAGGACTGGTAAATCGTCACCAGTTTGACAACGCACTCAATAACGCTCTGATTGAAACCAAAGAACATAATTCTCAACATGCTTTACTGTATCTGGATCTTGATCAATTCAAAATTGTTAATGACACTTGTGGACATTTGGCCGGTGACAAACTACTTGAAGAGTTAGCAGCTTATCTTAAAAAAACTGTCCGTGACATTGATATGTTAGCCAGACTCGGTGGTGATGAGTTTGCATTACTACTCAATCTATGTCCTGAAAATATGGCTATCAATATCGCCAATAAGATACTTACCACTGTTTCTGATTTTCGTTTTGTCTGGAAAGAGAAGTCATTTAGTATTGGCGTCAGCATTGGCGTTGTTTTCATCAAT
>Ga0224496_10000200_pt1 | contig 43917 bp, 38 predicted proteins | sample SF_Jul11_sed_USG_2_FD_168127 | JGI IMG/M metagenome (GOLD analysis project Ga0224496, IMG submission 168127) | Sediment microbial communities from San Francisco Bay, California, United States - SF_Jul11_sed_USGS_8_1 | ecosystem: Environmental > Aquatic > Marine > Sediment | place: USA...
TCGTGAACTTTTGAGGATAGCCCTTTTAAACATTCACCAATGGTATCTCTTAACTTGAAATCGATCAGGTCAAGATCCATTTTCCCCGCGTCAATCTTAGAAAAATCAAGAATATCATTAATCAAAAGCAACAAGGCATCCCCCGAGGATTTAATCATACTGAGATATTCTCTTTGCTCTAAAGTCAGGTCCGTATCTAAAAGCAACTCGGTCATTCCCAACACGCCGTTCATGGGTGTTCTTATCTCATGGCTCATGTTAGCCAAAAAAATACTTTTTGAATTATTGGCTTCTTCCGCTGACTCCTTTGCTTTTAGCAGGGCGTTCTTCGTTTCAATATACGGACTGATATCCCGGACCAGGGCAAGAATCTGTTTTATATCCTGATATTCAATTAAACCAAACCGATATTCACAATGGCTGAACGTGCCGTCTTTTTTCTTTTGAACGACTTCCTCGGTTATATATTTCCCTCCACTCACCTGACCGAACCAATCCCGAATGTTTTTATGCGTAATATTATCTATGATTTCAATTATATTAATATCTTTCATCTCCGCGGGAGTTCTTTGTAAATCTTCGCGAATTTTTTTATTTGCTTGGGCGACCTTTCCATCTTGATCAAAAACGATTGCTCCGTCACCCGAGTGATTAAATATATTTTGCAGAATAGCGTCTTTTGGACTGCTCAGTTTAAGTTTTTGTTGAAGCTTGGCAATCGTTTGGGTCTGCTGATGGATAATTTTTTCCTGCTCTTTAATTTTCTCTTCTCTATGATCAGTCATGGTCGATTGCATTGTATTAAGAACGAACTGGTTGGAATTTTGGCATATTCCGGCCAAACTAAATACCTTTTTGCTCTGGTGCTGATTTATAACCAGTCAATCAAAATCCAATCCTTTATGGATCGGCATTTAACTTTGATTTTCTTGGATTTGGTTTTCCTTTGTCAAGATAATCAAAAAACAAAATGATCATCTTCCAGTTCGCCGATTCATTTAAGCGAATTTCGCCATAAATTTATCGTGTATTTTTAGATGATTTTTATTATTTCACTTTTAATATCGATATACCTTATTGACAATATTTTATTATTCATAAAGGGTGACAATTTTTTATATTCCTTGTAAACTAATGATAAAATAGTATATCAAGCAACATGGAGCATGAATGTTGATAATAATGATTTGATAGAAATAAATCGATATGTTATCTATCCAATCAAGAGGATGGACAACATATAACATCAATCGGAATCAGTTAAAATAAAGGTTTTTATGATTGCGATCAGAAAGGAAATTTTCCAGCGCTTAAAAGAAAACATTCAATTTTTTCACGACTTTTCAGACGAAGAGCTGATTACTTTTTTAAGATTGATGAACTCAAAGACATTTTTCGATGGAGATAGGGTTTTCAAAGAGCATGACCCCGGAGATACCATGTACCTGCTTTTCTCAGGAAAAGTGGTCATCAGCAAAAGGATCGGCAAGATTGACGGTCAAGAAAAAGAAACCATCCTGGCAAAACTGGAACCTGGAGAATGCTTTGGAGAAATTGGTTTGATCGATCATCGTCCTCGTTCGGCCACTGCGAGGGCTGAGGGCAAATCACTCTTGTTTTCGATCTCCAACGATCAGATCACAAAGATATCCAGAAATCCGAAATATTCCAATTTAAGCTTTAAACTATTTAGAAATTTCGCGGTCGTCCTGGCCTCCAGGCTTCGAGAGTCCAATCAGAAAATTGTTAATCTTTCTTCAGGGGCTTCTCACGGTTTTTAGATGATTTTAATAAAACAACCTCCTTATATTTAGACAGTGAAAGCATTTCTCAAGTATATCCTACAGATCCTAATCGCTACAGGTGTTACCGCGGGAGTCTTTTTCGCTTTTGAATGGCAAACCGCCACGGCTATTTTAACCTTAACAGGCCTGCTCGTCCTGCAGATCTATTTTATAAGTTCAAAGATCAAACCCAAAGGCCATCGTACTCTGGATAAAAGTGCCAAAACGCTGAATCTGGAGGGAAATGACTCGCAGGAAAAAGCTTACGATCAAACACAAAACCAACCTTTCGATTCTTCGGTGTTTTCCAAATTTCAGGCTAACCTGGACGCTTCCGAAAAACAACGAGGCACTCTAGAATCGGCATTGGATCTTGATGAAGTCGTCGTTTCCATCTCTCCTCAAGCCCAAAAAAATGAGAAAACCTTTGCGGTTCCCATCCCCCCGACAAAGGAACCAAAACAAGACATCATCACGAAACCCAACAGGGCTAATCCTTATATCCAGAACACCCCCCTTGCGCTCAAGGATAAAGAGAAAAAGGAAAACCCCTCCCACAAAAATCTACCAAAGGAATCGATCGGGACCTTGTTTGACGATGTTCGCGACCCTTTGATTCCCGATCATGAGCCCACGAAAAAGGTCGTCAATCAGCCTAAAGCCAAAGTCAAACCAACAAAATCAGTGAAAATTCCCGCTCCAATAGTCGCGAACGAATCATTGACTCTCGATGATCTAAGCTCAAGTGAGGAGCAGTCAAAAAAAGAGGAGGCGGTTTTTCAAGTTTTGGCGAAAAACGCCTTTGAGAAAAAAAAATTCTCCGAGTGTCTCAACCTGATCACCCAGTGGATTAAAAGCTCAGAGTTTCACGCAGAAAGACCTCCACTGGCCAAGGAAATACTCAAATTGAAAGGTGACTGCGAATTCAGTCTCAAGCAATTCGAAGACTCTTCCTTAACTTGGCAGAAGCTTATTGAAAGAATGATCAAGGAAGACGATCAGAATCTTCTGGGTGAATTGGAGAGCCTGCTTGAAAAGTTTTCATCCGAAAAACAGCACACCCATGCCCTGAAATTCTATTTGACCGCTCTTGGCGAGTATAAAAAAACAGAGAATTACCCCAAAATGGACCAAATCTACTCTGCGATCGAACTGGCCTATAAAAAAAACAAGGACTGGGGCAGGCTGATCCATACCTACCAAAATCACCTATCCATTAAAAAAAGCCTGAAGGATCATCAGGGACAACTTTCTATCCTCGACCAATTAGGCAAACTCCTTTACGATCAGGGCGATTCCGACGGTTCCAAACGCTATTATCAGCAAAGCATCGAAATCAAAAACGAACTTTCTAAGCAAACTGGCTAACTTTTCCAAATGCTTTTCTTCTCTCAGCTATTTTTGGTTGATCAATGAAATATCGCATCCTTAATAAAAAGAAAATTTTTGGGGAATTTTTCCATATCAACAAGATCGAACTTCTCATCGAACGCTTTCACGAAAAAGATCAGATAGAAATCAAGAGGTATCATCTGGAAAGACCTGAGGTGGTCGCGGTGATCCTGGAAAATCATCAAACCGGCGACATCGTCATGGTAGAGCAGTTCCGCTATTCTTCCATTAAAAAAACCCAAAATAATGGCTGGATGCTGGAAATTATTGGCGGCATCGTCGATAAAGGGGAAACGCCTGAAGAATGTGCGAAAAGAGAGTGTCTCGAAGAAACCGGTTATGAAATCGAAAATCCCGTTTTACTGACCAGTTATTTTGCGAGCGCCGGTTTTTCAAACGAGCTGTTGCATCTTTACTACGCCAAAATCTCACCGAAAAACAAAATAGCACCCGGCGGCGGCGTAAGAGAGGAAAACGAGGATATTCTGGTGCGTGAAATTCCTTTTAATAAATTGCTCGAAAGTGTTAGAACAGGTGAGCTCACCGATTCAAAAACCATCATCGCCTTGCAGTGGCTTGCTTTGGAAAAAACGAACGATAAAGCCGGACTAACAAATTGACCCCTGTCTGACTCACAGATAGTTTGACTACGATCGACAAAAACTTTCCATAAATTCCTTCTTGAAAATTCTAAAGCGGTCCTCTAACACGGCTTTTCTGGCTTTTTCCATCAAACGACGATAAAACCAGAGATTGTGATAACTGTTGAGCCGGGATGATAATATCTCGTTGCATTGATAAAGGTGTCTCAGATAGGCCCTTGAGTAATTCCGGCAAACATCACAGTTACAATCTCCATCCAAGGGGTTCGGATCATTCTTGAAACGGGATTGCTTGATAGTGATTTTTCCGGTCGAAGTAAATAAACAGCCGTTCCTTGCGTTTCTGGTCGGCATGACGCAGTCAAACATATCAATCCCGGCCTCGATCCCATCCAAGAGATCCAGCGGATCGCCTACTCCCATCAGGTAGCGTGGCTTGTCCTCAGGCAACAAGGGCGCGGTAAAACTCGTTATCCGCCTCATAACCTCCTTACCTTCGCCAACACTTAGACCGCCAATCGCGAATCCGTCAAAATCTTTTTCAATAAGCCTTTCCGCTGACTCCTTCCTTAAATCCTCAAAGTCGGCTCCCTGAACAATGGCAAAGAGCCCCTTGTCTTTTTTTCTGGCCTGAAAACAGCGGTAAGCCCAATCAGTGGTCAATCCAACTGATTTTCTTACAACCTCCTTTTCGGCCGGAATCTCCAGGCATTCATCCAGTACCATCATGATATCCGAACCCAAGTTCTCCTGAATTTCAACGGCTCCCTCGGGGGTTAAGAAACGCTTCTCGCCATTGAGATGACTTTGAAACCAAACCCCCTTCTCAGTGATCTTGGTCAACCCGTTTAGAGAGAAAATCTGAAATCCGCCGCTGTCGGTAAGAATGGCTTTATCCCAGTTCATAAATCGGTGTAGTCCACCGAGTTTCTTGATCTGTTCGTCGCCTGGTCTTAAATGAAGGTGATAGGTATTTGACAATATCAAGGAATATCCAATCTTTTTAAGTTCCTCAACCGTGATCGCCTTGACGGTCGCATTGGTCCCGACCGGCATAAAGACAGGCGTTTCAATCTCGATACCCTTGAGATTTAAAATTCCCGCTCTTGCTTGCCCGTCCTGTTTTAGTTTCTGAAATTTAAGAGTGGTAGGTTTCAAGAGCGATTATTTTTCTGAGGAAATCTCTTCGTGCGGAAAGCGTTCCCGAAGATCTTTTAAGGAGAACATCCCCACACTGTGCTGATCGCTCCAGTAGATTCTTAAAGCGTAATTACCGATGTACTGGCTTTTGACGGGGTGGATATTCTTGTCAACCTTGCTATCGTCAAGAATTTTCTCTCCTGTCAACTCATCGACACATTCAGCGCAAGGACAGCTCGTCCTTAGTTCCCAGTAATCATAGGCAGAATGGTAATCATCCTGCCAAATGATGTGCATTTTTCCATCAAAGAAGATTTTCTGGGGTTTGGTTTTTATTCTTTTAAGACTCATTCGTCCTCAGCCTCAATGATCTCATCGATTTTTCTGGCGATTCCAATGATGGTTTTCGCGCTTTGAGATTCGGGATCGCTATGTAGTATCGGTACGCCATTATCTCCGCCAAGACGAATATCAAGCTCAATTGGCACTCTTCCTAAAAAAGGGACCTCCCTGGTTTTGCTTTCTTCCTCAGTCCCACCCTTGCTGAAAATAGGTGTCTCCGAACCGCAGTCGGGGCAGATAAAATAACTCATGTTTTCGATCATCCCCAATATCGGAATGTTCACCTTGTCAAACATATTCAAAGCCTTTCTGGCATCTAATAGAGCCACGTCCTGAGGCGTACAGACAATGACCGCACCCGCGGCTTCGGTCGTTTGAGCCAATGAAATCTGCACATCTCCGGTTCCCGGCGGCAGATCCACAATCATATAATCGCCACCTGGCCAGGAAGTATCCCGAAGTAGCTGCTCAATCGCCTGATGGATCATCGGTCCCCTCCAAATCATCGACTGATCCTCTGGAATCAAATTCCCCATCGACATAAACTCCATACCAAAACAAGAAAGAGGCAAAATTTTGTGACCGATAACCTTGGGATATTTATTCCTGGCACCCAGCATCACAGGGATAGAGGGACCATAAACATCAGCGTCCAAAAGAGAAACCGTTTTCCCCAAATGTTTCAAGGCCAAAGCAAGGTTGACAGACATAGTGGATTTTCCGACCCCGCCCTTACCGCTGGCAACTAGGATGATATTTTTATATTCTGATAGATAATTCACCCGCTGAGGAGCTTCGGGATCAGGAAATTGCGCCGGCCTGGGGTCCTGATCGCTAAGGGCTTCTTTCATTTCGTCTGCGTTGATGACCTTTATTCCGACCTGCTTGATGCCATTAATCGATTTTAAGGCCTCCTCCACCTGTTTTGTGGTCTTGTCGATCAAGCTCTCATACTGCTTCTCGATAATTAAAACAGCCTCTGCTGTACCACCGTCTATCTCAAGTGAATGTACAATATTACTTTCCAAAACATTGCTCCCCTCCTCGCCAAAGGAGATCTGCTTGAATTTATCTCTAATTTCCAGTTCTAAAGGATCCATTTTTCTTTATGATTGTGTTTGCAAAATATTATTGATCAATTTTTAAATATAACAAAGCAAAAAGTAGTTGTCACGACCTATCCGCCAACGGATTTCATTTCAAGATTCGATCCGTAAAAAGAGACCTGTTGCTTTGTCGCCAGAGCGGCAGAGAGAAGGGATTTGAGTTCTTCCTTTGAGGTTTTATCCCCCCCACCAAGAAATGAACTCATGGAATATTTCATTGGACTACTTAAACAACCATATAAATCGCCGTTGGAGGTCAAACGCAAGCGGTTGCAAGTCTGGCAAAAAGGAGCGCTGTCATTGGCAATCACACCGAAATACCCCGTTTCAGGGATCGCGAATCTTTGGGCGGTAGCGTTGCTCTCGGAATCAACAGCCTGAACATGATAACTCCCCCTGATTTGACATAAAAGTTTCTCCATAGACCAGAACTTGTTTTCGAACTCGGAGCGCTCAGATAGATGACCCATTCGCATCAATTCGATATATCTCAGCTCGATGCCTCTTTCTAGACAATAATCCAAAAGCGCAACCACCTCGTCCTCATTGACATCCTTGATCGGAATCATATTAACCTTGATCTTCAAACCAGCGTCGAGCGCGTCCTCTATCCCACGAAGTGTCTTTTCAAGCTTCCCCTGACGAGTGATGAAAGCGAACTTATCCGGCTTGAGTGTATCAAGACTGACGTTGATCCTCTTGACGCGGTTTTCCACCAAAAGAGGTATTTTTTCACTGAGCAACTGACCATTGGTGGTCAAACTGAAATCCTTAATCGGCAATTCCGAAAGCAGGGGTAAAAGCTTGTTCAGCTTGGGGCTGACCAAGGGTTCACCTCCAGTCAGACGGATTTTTTTTAAATCCAAGACCTCATAAAGTAATTTAATCGCCTCAAACATTTCTTCCGCCGAAAGCTCGTCCGCAAGCCTTGTATGGCGGCTGTCATCTGGAACACAGTAGGAGCACGCGAGATTACAGGCCTTGGTGATACTGACCCTCAGCGCGCTGAATCCCCGGCCTTGATAATCCGCTAGCATATCCCCCCCCATGGCAAAAACTCAACATAGGACTCGGCCTGGAGTAGTTCGGTGTCGCTGGGGCAGCGGATTAAACCCTGACTGCTGGCTAGACTAGAAAAATCGCCGCTACCGCTTATTGCAACTTGACTGGCATAGGTCCTACCGTCCTTGTTCAGTATCTTTCCAGCAAAGTATTGTTCCCTGCTGTTTTTCTTGGTGATCGTCTCCAAGAGGGGCAACCGTAAGAAGAAAGGTTCAGGATTGTGGTCGCCGCTGAGTTTCTTAATCAGAGGCTCGACAAACAGCTTAAAATTCACCTGCACTGAGACCGGATTTCCAGGCAGACCAAAAACATAGCGATTATCGGAAGATTTCCCGAACCAGACAGGCTTGCCCGGTTTTAGGTTCACCTTATGAAATATCTGCTTAACACCCAACTCTTTCAAAACTTGAGGCACATAATCATAATCCCCCATGGACACCCCGCCTGTCAAAAGCAGGATGTCCGATTCCAAACCCTTTTTAATCACTTCTTTTAACAACTCCGGCTCATCCTCGACTATCCCCAGAAACTCGGCCTCCAAAAGCAGGCTCTCGCACAGGCTTCTAAGCGAATAGGAGTTGCATTCTCTAATCTGATGCGCAAGGGGTTCCTGAGAAGGATGGATAATCTCAGAGCCAGTGCAGATAATCTTAACCTTAGGTTTCTGATAAACCCCAACGGATGCCAATCCCACCGAAGAACAAACCGCAATAGCCGCAGGAGAAAGTCTTTGCCCCTTAGTCAGTAGAAGTTTTCCCATTTGAGCGTCCTCACCCTCATTGGCGATGTTAAGTCCGGGCTTTATCCCGCTTTCCCTTAAGAGGACATAATCCCCCTGGATTTCCGAATGCTCGACCTTCACTACGGCATCGGCTCCCTCGGTCAAGGGCGCACCCGTCATGATCTTGACAGTTTCACCTGACTGAAGCTTATATGCGGACACTTCACCCGCGGCTGTCGCCCCGATGATCTTTAACTTGGTTTCAACCTCACTAAAATCCTCTGATTTCACAGCAAAACCGTCCATCGCCACCCGGTTAAAAGGCGGAATAGGTCTATCGGCTAATACATCTTGGGTTAAATGATAAGAGAGGGATAGTTCTGCCGGAACTAACTTTTCCGCTAGAGGAACCGCGCTTTCGATTATTTTTTGGCGTGCTTGGTTAACACTGATCATTCATCGACTCCTTTACGATGTTCGGTAGGCATTTTCATTTCCAAAAATACCCTGTCGTCCAAGTACCATTGTCTCTGTTTAGACTTTAGGCAGTATGGATCGGAGCGTTGTTCAAATTTTGATTAATCTTACTAAAATAAAATTGAAGATGCAATAAATAATTTATTTATTTTTGAGCGCTGATTTGGGCCTAAAAGCCTTAACGATCTCTTCGTTGGTTTTGATGATCGGCCCATCCATCAATTCGATGCAATAAGGAATTGCCTCGAACAACTCATCTAAGGTTTCCTTAATAGCTTTTGGCTGCCCTGGCAAGTTAATAATTAAACTTTTTTTACGTATTACTCCAATCTGTCTAGATAAAATAGCGGTCGGAACGTATTTCAAACTGATCATCCTCATCCTTTCGCCAAAACCATCCATCACTCTATCTGCTACCGCCAAAGTTGCGTCCGGCGTAACGTCCCTTTCCGCTGGTCCGGTTCCACCCGTCGTCAATATCAAATCGCAAGCCTCCTTATCGCAAAGCCGGATCAGTTTATCTTCGATCTGTTCCTTCTCATCCGGCACGACCTCATAAATCGATTCCCACCGCGATACAAGCACGGATAAAAGCCAGTCCTTAATCGCGGGGCCTCCCTGATCCTCATAGACTCCATTATAAGCCCGGTCGCTGACAGTAATTATCCCAACCTTCAAAACTTCATTTGACATGACTTCCTTTTACAAAATCTGATTTGTCCTCTAGCATTTAAAAACATCCTGAATTTTTCAATCCAGTATCTCTCATAAACCATTCTATCATGTTTGAACAGGGTTGATCTTCCGAAAAATATTTTTTATCATTCGAGAATAAATATAATTAATTTAGAATCCAACATCATGAAGCCAGAGACCCGTGCGAAGCATTTTCAAATTGGGCAAGACCTTTACGACCATGCTGTCATCAACAATGAAAAAGGCGACTTCCAGGCGGCTCTCGATTTTTTAAACCAATCCGATAGAGCTTTTAAAAAGATCAAGGACATTCACTGGATCACCTTTTTGAAACATGAAAAAATCAGGATCTTTCAGAGGCAGGAACAACAAAAAAAAGCTTTGAAACTATCTGATGAAGTCATCAGGGGTTATCAAAAAACCAGAAACAAAAACGGGTTGGCTTTGTTTTTAACCCATCTATCGATGATCTACGCCGAGTTGCCCGATTTATATCTTGGCCTCAAGTGTCTAAAAACAGCCGAAACCTTAGCGCTAAAAACCAATCCCCCAAAAAATCTTGATTACATCTACTCAAACATGGCTATCTTATATATCCATTTGGGCAACTACGCCGAAGCGATCAAGAATTTAAAAAAAGCAGTCGACATTCATAACCGTAAAGACGAATACCTTGGCAGGGGGTGGTGCCAAATGCAGATTGGAATCTGTTGTCAGGAAATTTTTCTTTTCGAAAAGACCGAGCAATTTTTTCAACAATCCTACCAATCCTATTTGAAAGCCAATGACCCAATCAAGGCCCAAACACCCTTAAACGCCTTAAAAGACCTCTTTATCAAAACCGACCAAAGCGATAAACTAAAAAGATTACAAATCAATTCCGGCCAGTCTTTAGTTTGAAAATTAATCAGAAGTATAATACAAAACCAACCAATGTCCTTTATCAAATTAAGACTGTTGCATGCGATAAAGCGCATAAAACGCTTCTAATAAGCTGACATAAGGCATCAGAATGAGGTTGTACTCTACTATTTTTCTCTTTCAACCGTTCTTTTTTGAATAAGTTAGCCCAGTTTTCATTCCATAACCTTGGGTTAATTTCTATTTTAGGTCAAATCCCTCATTTTGGATGCGCCTCTCTCTTGAAAACTCAAATTTACTGCCTTTTTTATGTTGAAACAAAGCCCGCTCATCGCAAATTCATATTCCAGTTTTCGGGTTCCCAGATACCTGCCTCGAGCCAGACCATCATCCTTTTTCAAAGTACCGAGCCCTCTTTCCACCTTGTATCGAACTGAGGAGATCAGCTGATTGATCAACTTATCCACTCCATTCAGCGGTTTGCCTCGGACAGCTTTTTTCATCAAACCATTAAAAATCCTTTCGCTTTGAGAAGATATCAGTTCTCTAAACTCCAATAAGCCTTGCCAGCAAAGACAGTGGCCTTTTCTGACAGAACGTTTTCCTCCAACAACCACCCCAATTCCTTTCCATCGAACCGGAGCGGACTAAAAGACCTGACTTTTCAAACTGATGATTGATTCTATCGAGTAATTTTGTATCAAGTTTAAGGCGGATCAAAGCATTGTGGAATAGGCACAAGGTCGTTTCATCCGGTTTTGCGCTGGAGACCGAAAGTCCTCAGATTTTCATAAACGAAATTCGATCATACAAGGCAGCTTTTAGCGCCGGATCGCTTAAATCATACCACCTTTGAAGGAGTATTGCTTTGAACATCATCAAAGCATAATAGGCGTCTTCGCCAGTCGCGTCTTTCATTCTGCGATATTTTTTGCGAAGTAGATTTTCATTTGGCTTCCAGTTGGTCAACCGATCCACTTTTTGGGTTTTCTACGGTTAAATAATCAGCGATCGTACTTTGATTCTCGACTTTTCGTTTCATAATGCATCTCCTTTGGGTTGTTTTGATCAGACAATATCATTTAAAACAATTATCTGTGCTTTATCCCACGCAGAAATTTTATTTTATTATAATTTTCACCTGCATACATTCAATAATATTGTTAAAAAAGCAGTTTCTTTTCTGTTTAATACATGGCATAACAAGTAATAGTTGGTAATTTCATAAAATCAGTTAAAAATAAATCATAGAAAAGGGAAGTCATGCAGTTCAAAAATCTCTTATACGTAATTTCCGCCATTGCAATCTTATTATGGTTGCCATCCTGCGGTGGATCGAAGCCTAGTCCTAGGTCGGTCGAGAATTTTTTAACTTTGGCGGATGTGCTTGGTAAATCATCTTTTAATGAGGATTCACCTGAGATCCGGGTCATCAATGTCAAGGCTAAGGCTTTCATTAAACAAGACGATACAAGAACAGCCAGGCAAAAGGCTATGGGAATCGCTTCCAATATGGCGGTGGATTCGATGGTCAGGGAACTGCTGAGTTCCGAAACCTATAACAAACATTTCGCCGATATCGAGACTTTCTTCTCCAAGGATATTCAAAAATTCATTGACGCGTCTGAGGTCAATGGAGAAAAGAGGATCTATTTAGATAAATACTACGGTATTTCCGCTTCCTTTAAGGTCAACCGACAAAAGGTTCTGGTGGCGCTTCAAAAGGATTTAAAGTTGATCGACAACAGCATGAGTACCTTGATTACGATTATTACCAGCAAAAAGGATCTTGATCTCTCATCGGTGAACTTTAAGTTCCAGGATATCGAGGACGCTTTGATGAACCAGATCCAGACCGATTTGAACCAAAGAGGACTTAGGGCGATGGATTATAGAAACGCATTGGTATCTCTGCAGACTGACGAGGTAAAGAAAAAGGAGGTCGAAAAGATTTCCAAGGAACAATTCATGGCGATGATCTCAGGTTCAAAAGCGGGTCAAGCCAATTTAAATCAGCAAGTCGAGAATGCGGAATCTTTCTACACAACGGGTTTAACCTTACTTAAAAAACTAGCCAGGGTTGTCGTGGAGATTAACATTTTAACGGTGAGCAAAAAACCTGAGAGCATGTCATTAAGCTTAAACGTTACTGCGAAGAATATTTCGACGGGAACCGGAGGCGCTTTTGCCAATCAAGTTATTCCTATTGCGAGAAAAGGTGGAGCTAAAACGGATGACGCCATGATGTTGACGGCTTTGATTGGCGATGCCTATGAGGCGATTGCCGCAAAATTCATTCCGCAAGTGATTAAAGAAATGTCCACGATCGATACCAAGGGTAATAAGTTAGTGGCCTATGATCTTGTTTTAAAGGGTTTTGACGGAAAAGATAGCCGAAAGATCAGAAAAGCGATTCAAAGTTCTCAGGGAGATCAATTTCGCTATATCGACTTTGATAATACCCTAAGCCGAGCGGAACCACCCATGAATGTCGTTTTTGTTCGTTACGCGGGCAAGACTTCCGAATTGGGAGATAAGATGATGGAGCTTTTCGACGGAGAAGGAATTTCCGCCCAGGAACCACTGGTAGCCCCTGGATTGACGGATGTCGTTTTTTCGAAACTTGAAAAATAATTGATTGGAGATGGGCCTGTTCGGATTGGGTAGGTCCGTTTTCTATTTTGCGTGAATAACTCAAAGCATAATATCAGGAGCAAAAATGATTTTAACAACACATAAAAGCAGGCTGATATTGATTTTTATGGCAGTCGCATTTTTTCTGGCGGGCTGTTCCAGTTTAGATAAGGCGAACGCTCTTTTAAGAGAAGGCAAGAACGATGAAGCCTTAGCTATGGCAATCGGATATCTTTCAGATGGTGATCCTCAGGTTCGTATTCAGGCGATTAAACTGGTTGCCAGGATCGGGGGTGAAAAAGCGGGAGAGGCGTTGATGCCACTTTTAAACGATGAGAATGCCGATGCTAAGATTGAAGCCATTAAGGCGATCGGGATTGTCGGGTACCAGCCTGCGGCTAAGCAATTGATCGAGATGATGATCCCCGCAAAGGGACTTTTGTTCGAGACCATTGCCGGCACGATTTCCAGGCTTGGAACCCCGGCTATCGATATTATTGTCAGTCGTATGGATCTGGCGGCAACCCAGGCTGAAAAAGATCAATTCAGAAAGTTTCTGGTTGCCATTGGACCACAGGTTGCTGAAGCTGTCGCAAAATCAATGAAAGGGAAGTCCGCATTTGAAAACGAGGAAAAGTTTCAAATATTGATTGCCTTGAAAAATCCTAAGACATCTTATCTGCTAGTTCAGCAGATCGATGATGTTGAAGTGGGCCATCTGGTTGAAGAAGGACTCGTGAAACTTGGATCCATGTCGGAAAAACCGGTTATGGAGGAACTGCAAAACAGGATCAGTGATACACAAAACAAGGCGGGCAAGGAAGCTTTGATCAAGGTTTTGGGTGATCTTAAGGCAAAAATGGCGATCCCTCTTTTAGAGCAGCTTTCTAAAGATCCCAGTGATTTAGTCAGGGCTGCCGCTGATCACGCCTTAACCAAAATCAGGGGTTTTTAGTTTAAATCAAGGATTCGATTTTGGCTTGATGGGGAAAACCAAAGTCTGTTTTCAGGTAGAACAGAAAAGCGGATGTTTTCCCCTGGGACAAATATTTTGTCCTTAGAGATGATCCATAGGTAGAATCCTTCGGACTCGACGCGAAGATGAATCTCTCTACCCAAGTGTTCCATAAACAGGACCTTCCCTTTAAAATAACCAGGATTATCATCAGCTTCAATCATAAAATTCTCGGGCCTGATGCCAAGTAATGCTTCTCCTGAAAATGAATGATTCGGCTTTAGCGCTATATTCCCTACAGGACTTTCAAAATTGCCTTCCTTTGTTACTTGTCCCTTGATGATATTGATTGGTGGGCTGCCTAAAAACTGGGCCACGAATAGGCAGTTGGGATTTTTATAGAGTTCTAGGGGATTTCCCTTTTGGATGATGCGTCCTTGATTCATGACCACGAGTGTTTCAGAAAGAGTCATGGCTTCGTACTGGTCATGGGTGACGTAGATGGTGGTTCTTTTGAGCTTGCTGTGTAGATTTAAGATCTCGAGCCTCATCTGTTCTCGAAGTCGTGCATCGAGATTACTTAAAGGTTCATCGAACAGGAAAATGTCGGGTTGCCTGACCAACGCTCTACCGATAGCGACTCTTTGTCTCTGACCTCCCGAGAGTTCAGCGGGTTTCCTGGCAAGAAGCGAACTGATTTCTAGCATTTCAGACACTTGTTTGACGCGAGCTTGCTTTTCTTCCTTTGGAAGTTTAAGGATACTCAAGGGATAAAGCAGGTTCTTTTCGACCGTCAAGTGAGGATAAAGGGCGTAGTTTTGAAAGACCATGGCGACACCCCTGTTTTTTGGCTCAATCCAGGTCAATTCTTTTTGATCTAAATAAATCCGACCGGAACTGACCTCTTCCAAACCCGCGATCAATCTTAACAAGGTGGTTTTACCACAGCCACTTGGGCCGACAAACACTACAAACTCTCCTTTATTAATTTCCAGTGATGATGGAAAAAGAGCGGTGAGCCCCGAAAATGTTTTTTCTACCCGATCGAGTCGAAGGTATGTCATAAAGGAGGATAATTGGTGGCTATTATAATGAAAGTAGTGAAAACCGCGAGTTGATAATATTATTTGGAGAATAAAAAAATAACCTAAACAAGTTTACCAAATAAATCATATCGGTTTTTGAATTTTCTATTAAATTAAATCGGCTTGCTTTTGTGAGTGAGTATATGATTTAATGTACCATTAAGCAAGCGTTGCTTGTTAATAAATATCCATAGTGAGAAAGAAATCAGGCCCCATGAAGCGCACCGCTTTAGTCTCACTTAAAAATCTAAACTCAAGAACGCAAAATACCAGTATAAATGATGACCGTTCATATGCAAAAAGAAATCGGCAATCTCAAGAACCTGATCTTGTCGATGAGTGCTAAAGTCGAAAAAAACTTTGAGGATTCGATTTTTCTTTATGAGAAAATGAATAAGGTCGCGGCTGAAAAGCTGATGAAGGATGACGAAAAGATCGATATGATGGAAATAGAGATCGAAGAAGAGTGCCTAAAGGTTCTTGCTCTCTATCAACCGGTGGCTATTGATTTAAGGTTTATTGTCGCAGTGTTGAAAATCAATAATCATTTGGAAAGAATTAATGATCTGGTTGTCAACATTGCCGAAAGGGCACTTGATCTATCAGGTTATCCCAATCTCGAGATCCCTTTTGACCTCTGGGGAATGTCTCAGAGGGTTCAATCCATGCTCAATAAAAGCCTTTTGGCTCTAATCAATATGGATACTGATCAGGCCATGGATGTCTTGACGCTGGATGATGAGGTGGATGATATGCATAAGACGACCTACGCTGAAGTCAAAAAAAGGATTGTCAAGGCACCTGAAGAGATAGATAAACTGATTCAAATGCCCTCCCTGTCAAGATATTTGGAACGAATTGCCGATTTGGCGAGTAATATCGCCGAGGAGGTGATCTATATGGTCGATGGCGAAATCGTTCGTCACCAAAAACTTTAAGACTTAAAAGTTATAACCCAAGTTGAACTGTAGGGACTGCCCTGATGGTTCGTCGTAGGTATACCAACCGCTGGACCCCATGCTCCAGATTCCAGAATGCTTAATCATGGTTAGGTATCCCGTTATGATTATTCCTTTTCGCGGAATAATTCCTCCCCCCACCCGGTCTTTTTTAACGCCGCTTTCCCCTAGTTGATTGTAGGGATAAAGAGGATCCTTGAATTCTTTATTGGTTAATTTGTTGGTTTGATAACTCAGCAGTATCTTGCCCAGTTTTATTTCGGCGGACACTAGCAGTTCATTTGTACCTTGATGAATGTTAACGTAGGTGTTTTTATCCCAAATGGAGAGGGATTCCTTTGAACTGGTTTGAGAGAATTCAAGCCGGATTTGAGTTTCATTGGGTTTCCCCGAAAGCAGACTTCCACCAAAGGAAAGGTTGCTCCAGGTATTGCCAGGCTTGTAGGTTTGATCTTCCGTTACAATTTCTAAGGCTCCGCCAAGGAAAAAAACTTTGGATAGTTGTCTCGTATAGGCGGCCCCAATACTGGAGTTCTTGATAGGTTCGTATCCTTCGGTCTGCGACTCTTTGCTAAAGAAAGAACCACCAAAAGAGTTGTGATTTGCGAGATAGCCAAAATGAAATTGAGATTCCTGAATATTTGTCGTTGTGTTCACTGGACTTGCGTAGGCGGAATTAATCTCGGTCCGAATAGTTTGAGTAGGAGAGAAAAACGCTTCAATATTGACCTGATCTGTTTTAGCCAACATCATGATCCCGATTTGAGATGCGGTCCACTTCAGAACCCCATCGTTTGTTTGTCCGTTTTCGTTAATGCTAAACCCCGCCACCGTGGCGGTTCTTGCGGTGTCGGACTCATTATCGCCTTTGATATAGCGCCAACTGGCAGCGGCAGGCTTTTTTATCTTAATGGTCGGATCTAAAGGCGGGGTAATGACCTGAGCATTGAGGTTTAGTGAAAAACTGAGAATCAGGCCTAGCGAAATGAGAAACCACAAGTTTTTGAGCATGGAAAGCATGTTGGAACTCCATAAATAATCAGCAACGGTTATTAAAAGATCAACTGGCTTTTTGTGAAGCTGATGAAGCTTTTTCCCAATCGGCATGAATTTGAATAAGATTAACTTTGTTATCACCCGCCAACTTTTGCATCGCCACAACAATCATTTGCTGTTTCTCCTTGACCTCCTCAATGGAGGGTGTTTTGCTTTTTAAGCTGGAAACCAAGGTTCTTCTGATCTTTTCAGGGAAGCACATGATGACCTTTTCTTGCAACTCTTTTGTCGATTTGGTGATGGCAATCATCACATCGTCGGCTGGAAAACTTCTGGCCACCTGCGTTAAAATATCATTGGGTACAACCGGTATGGATTCAAAAAGGAAGAAACGGCTTTCGACCTGATTACTGAGGTTACGGTCAGACACCCGCAGGTTGTTGATGATATCTTTGCGAATATCCGCCTTGGCTTCGCTCATGAGATTAACCACCATATTAATCCCATCAAACTCAAGCGATTTGTCATCAGGAATAAATTTCGCCTTATCCGCCAGGTCGTAGGCGACCTGCTCGAGAAGCTCCAGGGGCAGATCACTGATTTTTCCAAGCTGTAAGACTACCTGGCCTCTCTGTTCCTTGGACAAGTTTGCGATGGCACCTGCCGCTACAGCGCTGTTGATGCGGCTGAGCACCAGTGCTTTGATCTTGGCGGGTTCTTCCTTGATCAACATGTTGACCTGACCCGCGGTCATATCTTTTAAAAAAGCGAATGGATCAAGGATTGATCTTTCGGGCGAGGATAGCTCCTTGGCGAAAAGGATTTTATGAATCTCATTGAGGATTTCCCTGTCTTTGGTCGAGTCCAGCTCAATATTTTCGGATTCCTTTTCGATATCGAGATAATTTTGAGCGCCCAAGGATTTCGACAATAATTTTCTGGCGGTGGCGGGACCTAATATTGCCACGAAATGAGCCATTTTAGTAATATCGTTGTCAAGGTCGCTTAAGAGCTCCCTACCCCATTCCTTTCTTCCCACTAATAATGTGATGATTTTTTGGGTCATGGTATCGATTTCTTCTCTCAAAAGAGAGTCTTTAACTTGTTTCTCCTGTTTCTCCAGTCTTTGAACCTTTTCCTTCTTCATCTCATCGATCAGATCCTGGTGTTGCCTAGATTCCTCGATACCGCTTTCGACCTCGATTGCTTCTTCCATAGCACTGAGATTTTTTTTCATTTTTCTCATACGCAGGAATAATATAACCGCTACTAACGCAAGTGCGAGTAATAATATTAAATAAATCCATGTCTGGGGGGTCAACCCTAGGGCACGGTTTCTTTCTGATACCAACCAGCTTTTTGATGTCAAGTCTTTTGGATCATCACCAATCGATGAAGGAATTATGGGTATAAAGTTGAATTTGTCGCCTCTTTTGGATTCCAGTTCCGCAATAACGGGGATGGTTTGCCTGATAAAGGAATCAACCGAGGGTGGAATCTCTTTGTGCATCACTAAGTCAACCTGAACGTTCTTAATTTGCCAATAGGTATTGCCAATGATGTCAGTTATCTTTGGCATCACCGAAAGATCCTCCAGTTCAAATCCCGGCAGAGCCTCCCCGCCAGTCTGGATTTGACCTACGGTTTTTTGTTGGCTGGGTTCGAGCTTATCGGTGCCTCTGATCTTGACTTTGATCACATAATCCTTTCGATCTAAAAACGGGTCCAGACTTTTGCGGATCGATTCCTCGATTTCTCTCTGCTTTAGGTTTAAGGAATAAATCCTTTCCTGAGCGGTTACATGGCTGGTATAAAGAGCCAATAGGATCAGTAAGATCAATTTATAGTAGTTTCTCATAGTTGATTCTTTACCAAGTTGATGTATTTTCCCAGTTTTTTGTTTTCTGGGTCCAATGCCAATGCTTTCGCCCAGTTGCTCAAAGCGAGGTTGTGCCATTTAAGACGGTAGTAGATCGATCCCAGCATTTCGTAACTTTTTGATGAGTAAGGATTGATATTGATGGCTTCAATCACTTCGTTTAATGCCAGGTCCAGATCATTTTTGAAATAAGACATTCTGGACTGAATCAAATGTTTAGAGCTTTCAGCTTCCAACCTGGGGTCAATCTGGTCAGGAGGATGATCAAGTCCTGGAAACAGCCTAGCGAGCCTTTCTCCGCGCTCCTTTTTATCCTTGCCCAGCTTCAAAAAAAGCTTATCCAGCTCGTTCTGTTTTTTTTTGGATTCCTTTTCTTCTTGAGTGATGCCTTCGGCATCCGCGTTGACGATCAAAATATTGAAATTATCGCGAACTCCCAGTTCCAAATCCGCACTTTCCTTGAGTAACTTCTGCAAGTTCGTTTCAGCTTCAACTGTCAAAGGTGAGTTGATCAATAGCGTAAAAGAGCGGTAGCGCTTGAAATTTTCGATGTAGCCTTTGATTTCGTCAGCTTTGCTGGCGATGTTGATATGTCCCTCAAAACCAGGTAGTTTATATCGTCTGATATTGGCATCATTTGATAGAATCGGGTTTTGCTGTTGAATATACAGAACCGTGACCGCTAAATCAACGAACTGGCCTTGCAAAGTTTCAAGCAATACGGGCCTGATTTTTTGCTTCAGGGCGAATTCCTCTTTCTGAATCTGCGTGATTCCAGGTTTTAAAATCTCTCCAAAAACCATTTGCTTAGTGAAAAGCAAAATAATCCCGGCTATTATGTTCAAGAGCAAATTGCTTTTTATGATCCCATGTGTCATTTCAAACGCTCCATCAAAACCATGGTTTCTCTGTCATCCGGATTGATACTCAGTGCTTTTTTCCATGCCGCCTTGGCTAAATCTTTTTCCTGAAGCATGATATGCAGGCTTCCTTTTTTCTTTAAGTAGATGAGTTGGTCTTCAGCTCTTGTCTTTCGGCTCAACTGTCTATCGACCAGAATAATGCCTTTTCTGTATTTACCATCTCTGAATGCCTGATTAATCTCTCTTTCATAATCCATATCGGTGATGAGTTGTTTGTCACCGGGCATGGTGGTGATCGTTGTCGCGACACCGATTTGAGGGAAGTGCCCCCGATACACCGTCAACATATCTCCTCGTTCAGGGATAATTTTCACGTTCATCGGGATTATTTTATTCAAGAAGGGTTCCACATCGCTACTGACCGAATCGTCGATCATGACCGAAACCTCCATTCTCATAAGGTTGGTCGAACTGGCGACCATCTCGTAGAAAGGCTCTCTTTCTTCCAAAAAGATCGTAAAACCGGGGAGTTTGATTTTTCCATCGGTATCCGAGCGGACAATCAATCTCTTTAGTTTGTTGATTTCATCAGCGTTCCAGTAAAATTTAACATTTAAGATAAACTTGCTTCGATCGACATATTTGGCGGTCACCTCGCTGAGCTTGTCATTGACGAATTTTTCATAATCGTTGATGTATCTTTGCAAAACCGGATGCAGGATGACCGGTTTTGCATTGGCGACATCACTAAGGTTTTTCTGAATGGCATCTATGACTGTGGTACCTGTTTCCTCCATACTCAAAGGCACATCCAAGTCGAGAACAGTCCTTTTAATTCTGCTTTTTGGGAAAGGAATCCTGTTGATTTCGATGATGTCTCCCCGGTCAGCGACGAAACGCGCCTGGGAGGGGACAACATTATAAATAAACTGGTCAAGATGTTTGGGCAACGATTCATCCAACATGATTTCCACCTTCAGTTTCATAACCGATCCGGCACCCAGATAATAATCGATGCCCTGCTCCTCATTATTGATAAAAATCGGGAAACCCGGGAGTTTACCAGATTTTTTCTGAAGACCCTCCATCTTGCTTTGCACTTTTTTCATCTTCGACGGATTCCAATAGATACGGACAGAAATATAGAATCGATCCTCTGGAATATATTTTTTAAGACCATTGACGATGAGTCCGTTTAATGAAAGCTCGTATTCGGCTGCCTGTTTTTGCAGGATTTTAAAGGCAAGATTTTCCTCTTTGGGTAAGACGGTTTGCGCAATAATCCCTTGGGGACTGTTCAACCCCAGCAAAAGTAACATCAAAACAAATTTTAATCCGAGTTTTCTTTTCATTCCGTCGTCATGGTCTCGATTTTCACTTTTTGAGTCTCTTCCTTCTTGGACTCCATAAAATGTTTGAATCTTTTAACTTCAGCGTTTTCAGGGTCAACCTTCAGTACATAATCGAATTCCTTTCTGGCAAGGTCTTCCTTACCCATGGCATAAAGAATAGATCCTTTCATCATATGTGCCTGTGGGTTGTATGAATCAATCGTCAAAGCTTCGTTGAGTGCCTCCAAAGCTTCGACATATTTGGTTTTCATCATGAATTCCCTGGCTAATTCCAGCTTTTGAGAAAACTGTAAGATACTGGTACTGGTTGATTTTTGTGTTTCCTGGTTTGATTGTACCATGATATTCGCACTTACGGGAATCGATATTTTAAAGTTATTGCTCTCGAAACTGTGAACGGTTTCTCTAAGTTTGCCGTCTTTAATGATCACGACCCTGATGGTGTAAACCCCGTCTTTTTCCTCTTCAATGACCTTGGTGACCACGTTTGTCTCGCCCATTGTTTCGGTGTGCTGAGCAATTTCCCTTGAATAGTTGTTGGATGCCTTTTTGCTGGCCGAACATCCGTGAGTCCAAATTAAGAATAATCCCAAGAACATTGACAAAATCATGGTGCTTAAGAAATTATTTGTTGTATGGTCCGCTAGGTTTGGGATAATCATTTTCGTCTCTTTATAACGAGTTTTTTAAAACTGAAAACCAAAGGTGATACTGCTACCGCTTCCGTTCAGTTTCGCTGCTGATCCAGTGGTCGGTGCAACTTCCAGATTGGTTTCCTGAAAAGACAGACTGTAATAATTAAAAGTCAAGAGTTGTCCAACGATGATCTTAAGACCGGCTTTGTAGTAGATGCTGAAATTAAACTGTTCAGACCAGAACTCACCGATTCCGGCCAGCATCGCAAAAGATATATTGTTGTTATTAAGAGCCATCATCTCCCACCCCACGAGTCCGTCAACCATTAGTCTGGGAGAAAAGGTCAGTGATTGGGCTAGTTTTGAGTTATTATCCATATAAAAAGCCATGTTGGCCGATAATAGCCAAGATTTGGAAAAGCGGATCGTTTTTTCCGCACCAAGTACGATCGCATTTTGACTGATCACTTCACCAGTTGTTCCTGCCGTGGTGCTACCCATAGTCACGGGCAATTCCATTTGACCCATATAATAGTTGTAATAGGTTGATTTGGGTGCGGGAACCCCCTGTACCACATCCGATAATATCACCCTGCCTTCTTCGGCATCGACGATGTTGACCACGATCGACAGTTGTCTGTCTTGCTCAATCACCATAGTGGTCATAAAACCCTGAACATTTAGTTTTCTAGCCAGAGCGCGTCTCGATTCCTGATCGGCAAGTCCTCTACTGATCGTCAGGATGCCAGATCTGAGCTCGCTTTGAATCATATTGCATTCGTTGCATTTAATCAGCTTGAGCCTCGGATTTTCAAGCAACAACTGACCGAAAATTCTAGCTGTCGCGACTTTATAGAAGGATTTTTCCACGGTAGGGCCAAAGGCGATATCGGTGACCGCTATCGTATGAACCCGGTTTTCAAGCCGGCCCAATGACCGAGCCAGTTTGGGCATCATTTGATCGAACTGGAAATAAAGTGGATCGCTCCACATACTATAGGAGGCCTCCATGTCTTCCGGTAAAATGATAACCGGGGCACTGTCGGTTTCTTCGGTACCAAGATCAGTCAGTTGGGTATTTGTCTGAGCCAGTCCTGACGAACTCAATCCGATCAAAATTAAAAACGCCAATAAATATTGTTTCATTGTTCCAAACCGCTATAATTTTACTAAAAACCGTAATATCTCTCTCAATCTGCTCTATTATGCGTCATTCTCCACTAAATAACAAACGCGTTAAACTTCTGGATTCCGGCCTTTTGACTAAAATAATTTCGACCCGCCGGTTGATCCCTCTAGCGTTTCTTAGAGCGTTTCCCTTCATAGGAACTCCGAAATCATCAATATATTCGACCTTTGGTTTGTTATCGGCAAAAGCACTAACCGAGACCATGTCATCCGGAAATTTCATTCGGTTGACCAAAAAAGTGGCCACATTTGTAGCCCTGGCTGAACTGAGTTCCCAGTTGCTTGGGAATTTTCTTGTCCTGATGGGGACGTTATCGGTGTGTCCTTCAACGATCAATATATCGCTCTTATGTTCTTCCAATTCCTGTATTTTTCGAAATAAGGGTATTAAAGCTCTAAATGCTCTGGACTGAATCTGGTCCCCTCCAGATTTGAAAAGGAAATCAGATGGCAATGAAACGATGCACTCCAGTTTGCTTGAGCGTAGCTCGTAATTTTTAAAACTCTCCTGGTTTTGATCCAGATACTGTTGTAGCCCATTACAATTTTTAGGTTGCGTCGATAAAGTTGTCAAAAGAACAAAAAAGCAAAACAAAAGAGTCATCAAATCCGCAAAGGTAACAACCCAATCAGGAATTTCCCCGCTTTTTGATTGCTGTTCATCACTCATAGTCCCAGTTGTCCAGATTGAAGTTGCTCTAATCTTTCCTGCTCTATCTCTTGACGTTCTTTAAGCGGCAGATAAATCGCCAGATCCTGAGCAGCGACATCGGCGACCTCTCTTCTTTTTAAGTACAAGATACTCTCATGAATCATCTCCATCAGCTTAATGTTCGATTCCTTGAGCTGATGGCGTTTGGTGGCGACCGGTATAAAAAACAACTGGGCAAGGAGTACCCCGTACAAGGTTGTGATTAGGGCTACTGACATCGCCCCCATGACATCGGCTATACTGGCGCCTTCTCCCGCGGCTGCTCCCAGCATCAAGATCAATCCGACCACGGTTCCAACCATGCCAAACGCTGGAGCAGTCTTGCCGAGAAAATCCAGCACGTTGATTTCTTCTAAGGACCGGTAATTGTACATATTGATTTCCGATTCGATGATCTCGCTGATCATGTCCTCAGAAACGACATCCACGGATATGAAATCCTGGACCCAGGTTCTTAAATAATCGCTACTGATCTCTTCGATCTCATCATCGGTGATGACCTCACCCCGGTTTCTTTTTTCAGCCAAGTTCAAAACCGTCTCGTAAACATCCATAAAGGCTTCCTTGACCGTATCTTTGCCGAAAGCCTGGATGATGAACCGAAAGGTTCTCAAAGCCCTGCTCAAAGGAAAAGCAATTAAAGTCGCCGCGAAAGCACCTCCCGCGACAATGCCGAACGACTTAAGATCGACAAACCTTGAAATGGATCCCATCAGGGATTCCTTAAATTTTTGTAATTCATCCTTTGCCTGCATGATCTCGGCCCTTGGCCTGCGTTGTTCCTCAAGCTGGGAGACCAATTGCTCTGCGGTAGTGATCTTGTAGACATAATAGTTCGAATATTGATCTGGAAAAATTATCCCAAGAAATATGAGAGAAAAACCAATGACGAACCCCAGTATGGTCCCAAGTGTATCTTTCATGTGCTTTTATTTATTGTTATTGCTGGTTTTAAAACGTATTTTGATTTATGAGTTGGCTTTTGTTAAGCAATTAATATACCAAGTGACACTTCGTCATCACTGAGTTTCCCAGAGCAGTTTTCCCGCATTAATCCTCTAATTGAAGACAAAAAACTACTTGATCAAACGATCAAATAGTTTTAATATTAATTTAAAATCGGAGTTTATTTATGGATCAGAGAAAACAGCGAGGTGAGAAGACCAAAAAAAGGATATTGGATGCCACCAAGACAATTTTGGACCTTGAGGGTTACCCAGCTTTATCGACCCGCTCAATCGCCTTGAAAGCGGGGGTGAGTCAAAGCAGTCTTTATCATCATTTCAAGGATTTAGACGAGATTCTTTTTGCTACTTTAAGTTCCGCGGCGAACCGTTATCTGGACTACGATCACATAGATCAATTTGACAGCCTCATCGATTATTTCATTAACCTTATTGAGTATACCAATCCGAAAACGAGCCAAGACAACAATTCGGCCTGTTTTTTTTCGATTTATGAAAAAGCGATGGTTGACGAGCGTTTTCGTAAGAAATTAGTTCAAATGGGGAAAGATTTGATTGGTGATTTGAAAAAAAAAATCCGTCTGAAATATGGCAAGAATCTGGATGAAAGGAGTCTTGATTTGATCGTTTTCGGATTCATAACCTTTCGGGAAGGATTTGTGGTGCATACACAACTTTTCAAGGATGAATCTCCATTTGAGGATTTAAACGGGCTAGCCTTGGACATTTTTCATCTTTTTCAAAAGGTCTTAACGGAAAAAAACGCCTACCCAAAGAGCCATAAGTTGAGAGGTATTTAAAGAATGAAACGTATTATTGTTGTTTTTTGCGGTTTAATACTTTGTTTGTCACAAATGGGCTTGTTGGCGCAAGGATTGGATGAAGGGCTTTTAAAAAAGTTGAATGTGGTCTCAGTTGATGAATATCAGGTTATCGAGGCGAAACTCAGCGATGTTTTAAACTTGGTTTTGGAGAGAAGCTCGGTGATGAAGATTCTTGAATTGAACGAAAGGATAGCGGGTGAACAGCTTTTATCTGCCAGAGGTTCCAGGCCTTCGAGCCTAATAAACAGTCTGGGTGTGATTCGTTCAAGCGCTCCTTTTCAATCGAGTTTTTCCAGTGGGTCATCCCAAACCAACACTGATTATTTAAACTTCAGCGCAAGTGATGTAACCAGTTTGTCGTCAAGTTGGACAAAACAGATCGATTTGGGGATCAGCTACGGGATTGCTTATGCGAAAAAAACCACAAAAAGCAGTCTGGCCTCAATCCTTAAGGAAGGGGAAAGTCTTACGGAGTGGACTTCAAAAGATCCTCTTTATTCGGACAACCTGACCGTTTCTTTAAGTATTCCTTTGTTTCAGGATTGGGGAGAGGTTAATCGGTCTGGGGAGTTTCGCTCTGAGAACTTTCTCTACCAGACGAAGATTCAGTCTAAAAAGTCCAAACTGCTTCTCTTGAGCCAAATGGCGATGATCTACTGGGACCTGGTCGGAGTCGAAAAGACGATCGAAACACTCAAGGCTGGGGTCCAACTCGCCGAGAGGTTTTTCGAGGACAACAAGACTCGCTTGAGGCTCGGGGTTTTAGATCAAGTTGAGGTTAAGCAGAGCGAGGCTCAGGTAGCACTGATCAGGCAGAGTTTGTTACGGGAGGAAGTTTTAAAAAAACAGATCGAAGACCAACTGAAAGCGGCCTTGGATTTAAACGATATCCCCTACGGTTATAAGCTGGTGGAGGAATTTAAGATCAGGGAAATCAATGACGGATTCGACGGGTTACTTGAAAAGGCTTACAAGGCAGATCCTGATCTGGAATTATTATTGGTCGGGATGAAGAATAATCAACTTGATAAAAAAGTTGCCCTAAACCGACTTGATACAGATCTTGACTTGAGTCTTCAATATCAGTTCAATGGTTATGGGCTTAACTCCTCTGAACCGACTTCGATGCTTTCGGATACGAAGCTACAGACCTACCAGATGGGGCTCACCTGGACGGTTCCTCTGTTTGATGTCGCTTCAAAGAGCAAAAGCCTGCAGGTGGAGTACGATCGCGCGCGAATCGATCTTCAGATCAGTAACCAGAAAAAACAGATCAAGCTTGAGCTTCAATCGGTTTTAAGAAACCTGAAACTGGCCGAAAAAGGTATTAAGTTGGCCCGAATCAGTGTTTCGCTCGAAGAGGATCTTCTAGAGAAGGAAACCGAAAAATTCAAGCTCGGCAACAGCACTAGTTTTAGAGTGGCCCAGGTTCAGCAAGACCTCTCGCAGGCTCAAAAAAGCGAGATTCTATCGAGAATTCAATACGAAAAAATATTTTTGTCTTTTCTGGTTTTGACCGATCAGATTTACTCATACTATCAGCTTAAGTCATTTTAATAACCTATAAATAAGATCCAAAATGGAGAACGTTACTTTTAGAAAGGGGATCATTTTCATTGTTTTGTTTTTTTCCGGATTTTTCCCCTTGGTTGGAATTGCGCAACCCAAGGACAAAAAGGAGAATTCAAAGGCTCTAACCAAGGTTGAAACTATATCGATTTCCCCTAAGCAATTGATTAAGCGATCCTCCTATATTGGGCACATTCATCCAGAGGATAGGGTGACTTTAAGTTCTGAAATATCGGGAATTATCGAGAAGGCGGGATTTTTGGAAGGTGACAGGGTCAAAAAAGGGCAAGTGCTGTTTGAAATAGACACATCCAGCCTTTTGGTCGATTTGAATCTCAACAAATCCAATTACGAGCTGGCGCAGACGAACTATAAGAGGGAACTGAAGCTGTTCAAACAAAAGCTCACCACTTCGGCTAATCTTTCGGGTCTTAAAAACCAATTGGATGTCAACAAATACCGCCTGGAACTTTCAAAGATCAATTTTGAGAAATCCAAGGTCAGGTCTCCCTTGTCGGGAATTATTTTGAAGAAAAAGGCCGAAAGAGGCGAATATGTAAACAAAGGTGTCCAAATAGCCGAAGTCATCAATATCAACAATGTATTGGCTGTGATCAATATCCCTGAAAGAGAGATTCGTTTTGCCGAGAACCAAAAACAGGTCGAAGCTTCGCTGGACGCGATGCCTGAGAAAAGCTTTGTCGGTAAGATAAAAAATATCGGCCTTGAAGCAGACCGATCAAGTCGAAGTTTTGAAGTAGAGGTGGAAATTCCGAACCCGCAAAGGCTTTTACTCCCAGGGATGCTGGTGAGAATAAAAATGACAACTGTATCCTTGTCAGACCAAATTGTTGTACCCAGAAACAGTGTCCAGGAAGATGAATCTGGAAGCTACGTCTTTATCGTCTTAGATGGGAAAAGCCAAAAAAAACCTATCACGACCGGGATCAGTGTGGATGAAATAATCCAGGTGCGAAGCGGTTTAAGCTATGGCGATGAATTGATTGTAACTGGTCAGCAGTTATTGACGGATGACGAGCCGATTGAAGTGACCCGCAGACAATCCAGAATTGATGACAGTGAAGCTTTGTCAAAACTGGCTGAAAAGAAATAAATTTGAAGTGAATTAATCGATATGAGTTCAGATGATAATAAAGATGATCTAAAGGAACAAGGTATTTCCTTAAAAGGCGAATCGATGGAAAGCCAGGAGATAAAATACCTTGAGACATTAAAGGAGAATGGATTATTTCCCCGGATCAGGTCACTGGTATCAGGACTATTCGAGAAATCAGAAAAATCCCCATTTGAAGAAAAGCCCGAATTGTTAAATCTGAAACCAGCCTCGCTGGGCGACTCAGATATAATACTCCCCAACGGTCAAAAATCAGCGGACATGTCCTTCGGCTTGTCCAATTTCGCCATTAAAAGACCGGCGTCCATTTTTATCGTCATGTTTTTGATCATTTTCTTAGGCTTTGCCGCCTATAAAACACTTCCCAGAGAGTCCGCCCCTGATATCCAGATTCCTATTCTGATCGTGACCATACCCTATCCAGGTTCATCCCCCCAAGATGTCGAGGCTTTAATTATTCATAAGCTAGAGATTGAATTTCAGGGATTGGAAAGCTTGAAGAAACTTTCTTCCACCGCAACGGAGGGGGCAGGAATCGTGACCTTGGAGTTTGTTTTGGGAGTGGATATCGATGAAGCCCGCGCCAAGGTCAGAGAAGCGCTTGATCGCGTTGGCCCCAAACTGCCAAGTGACGCCGAAGACGCCATCATCACTGAGATTAATCTTTCCGAAAGACCGATCATGATCGTTAATCTTTCCGGCAAGTTAGGCCTGCTTAACCTGAAGAATATCGCTGAAGACATCAAGGAGGAAATCGAATCGATCCACGGTATCCTGGAGGTCAAGAGAGCGGGTGGTCTCGAAAGGGAAGTTAAGATACAAGTCGATCCCGAAAAACTCCGCTACTACAACCTTGATCTAAATCAAGTCTCAAACGCGATTTCCAGTGAGAATTCCACTATTCCAGCAGGCGATATTTCTCTGGGCTCCCTAAAATACATGATCCGGGTGCCAGGTGAGATCACCTCACCTGATGAGATTAAAAACATGGTGATCATCGCACCCAATCAAGTGCCCATTTTCACCAAAGACGTTGCTATAGTGGATTTCGGGTTTAAGGAACTAACATCCAGGTCTCGACTCAACGGCCTTGATTCCATTTCGTTGAGCATTTCAAAAAGATCAGGGGAAAATTTGATCGAGATTTCAGATAAAATCAAGGAAATTTTGGAAAAAGAGAAACAAAAATATTCAGGTAAAATCAATTTCGTAATTCTTACCGATGAATCAAAGCATGTAAGGAATTTGGTCAGCGACCTTGAGAATAACATCTATTCGGGACTGATCTTCGTTTTACTGGTTTTGTTGGTGGTGATGGGAATCAGGAACGCGGTTTTCATCGCGACAGCAATCCCTTTTTCCATGCTTTTAAGCTTCATGATTTTGGATTGGGTAGGTATCACCCTTAATTTTGTGGTGTTGTTTAGCCTGATCTTGGCATTGGGGATGTTGGTTGATAATGCGATCGTGATTGTAGAGAACATCTACCGCCATGTTGAAGCGGGGATGAGTACGTTTGAGGCGTCGAAGGTTGGTGTGGGCGAAGTGGCGATACCGGTGATCACATCGACTTTAACCACCTTGGCGGCTTTCGTGCCCCTTTTATTTATGCCTGATATCTCAGGTGAGTTTATGAGTTACCTGCCTAAAACCTTGATTATCACCTTATCCTCGTCGTTGTTTGTTGGACTTATTATCAACCCGGTCTTGTGCTCGACGATGATGAGAAAACCGAAAGAGATTAAGAACCGAGACATCGATCAAATGACCGAAGAAAAACGGATTGTACAAGTGTATAGAAGGTCGCTGATGTTTGCGCTTAATTACCCCTGGATGGTTGTTGTGTCGATGGTTGGGCTTTGGGTTTTAATGATTGTGATGTATTTCGCTTTAATTTTTCCCGATGTCGGTGTGGAGTTTTTTCCTTCCACTGAGCCAAATCAAGCGGTCATCCATATCGATTCGCCTTTTGGCAGCACCCTTGAGACTTCCGATAATTTAGTGGGGCAGATCGAAAACAAACTTACCCCATACTACGAGGCAACCGACGCGATCGTAGCCAATGTCGGTCAAGGTAGGGGCGGAAGTGGTTCAGGCTCTTCTTTCGGGGCTACGACCCACCTCAGCCATGTCGTACTTTCATTTCCTGATTGGCAACACCGCGAAATCAAACCATCCAGCGTGATTAAGGATATCAGGAGTAATATCAATGAGTTGGTTGGAGCGGCGGTCAGATTGACCCAACCCAAAGGAGGCCCTCCTACGGGAAAGCCAATCAGTATCGAAATCAGTGGAAAAGATCCTCAAATTCTAAAAGAGATTTCACTTGATATTCAAAAGAAGGTCAAGGATGTGGAAGGACTTGTCAACTTGATAGACGATTTTACCGTCAATCGCAGTGAGATTCAGGTTCGCATAGACAAGGAGAAGACCGCACGGTTGGGGCTCAGAACTTCACAGGTGGCCGGTATCATCCGCACAGCCTTTAATGGCCGGACGGTCTCGACCTACAGAGTGGGAAAGGAGGAATATGATATCGTAGTGCGCTTGGATGATCGCTTTAGAAACTCAATCAATAGCCTAGAGTCGCTTTATCTCAAGACACCCGCCGGACAATCCGTCTCACTAGGAGAGTTAGCTGAAATCAAGACGACCAAGGCTTTAGGCTCCATCCGGCATGTTGATTCGAAAACTGTGATCACTGTCAGTGCCGATGCTGAGGGATACCCAGGACCGGTCGTTCTAAAAAAGGTTCAAGAAAGATTGACTGATTTTGAAATGCCTCGTGGTTATGCCCTTAAATATGCCGGAGAGAACGAGCATCAAAAAAAGATGCAGGACTATCTGGCCAAGAGTTTCTTTATTGCTGTCTTTTTGATTTTTTTGATCCTGGTGACGCAGTTTAACTCGCTGATTTTGCCTTTCATTATATTAACCTCGGTGTTTTTGTCTCTTATCGGGGTTTTTATGGGAATGATTATTCATAGTAGCCCGGTCAGCGTAATGATGGGAGGGATTGGGGTGATATCGCTTGCCGGCGTTGTGGTGAACAACGCCATTGTCCTCATTGACTATATCAACCAGCTCCGCTCCAGCGGTATGGAATGCGAAGAAGCGATCGTTCTCGCTGGCATGAGACGGTTGAGACCTGTTCTTTTAACCGCCATCACAACTATTTTGGGTTTATTGCCCATTACTTTGGGAATGGATATTAATTTTTACCGTTCGAATATCGTTGCCTTTGGGTCGGAATCAGGATTGATGTGGGTTCCCATGGCCAGAAGCGTTATTTATGGCCTTAGTGTGGCTACGATCTTGACCTTGATTTTGGTGCCGGTGCTTTATTTGTTGATTGAAAGACAAAAACAAAATATTTCAGAAGGGATAGAGCGCTTAAAAATAAGCAGGATCACGTCTCTCCCACTGAGATTAAAGCCCGCCTTTTTTAGCAGGCTCTCTAATAAAAACGGTGAGACCTCAATAGAAAAACTGGATAAAAACAAACAGGAAGAATCACTGAAAAAAAGTTAATAAATTTATTTTCTGTTCGATGAGCTATAAATTGAGATTCTTTCTTGCTTATGTCTTTTTCATTTTTTCATAGAATTTCGATTGGTGTTAAGGGGGCTGTTCTGGTGATGATGACTTTCTTCATGCTCAGTTGCGGCGCGAAACTGTATCATAATCCGTCAAAACCGCACCACACTGAAAATGGATTTAAAAACAACTATATCCCAGATAGGATTCCCAGTATCATGAAATGGTGGTGGCAGCGTTTGACCCAAGACCTGCCACACGAAGGTGAACCCGATGAGGTTGTTCAACTTGTCAAGTCAGATATCGAAAGGATAAAAAACAACCGGACCGAAGCCCTCTTGACTTGGGTTGGACACGCTACCCTTCTTTTGCAAATAAATGGGCTTAACATCATAACCGACCCCATGTTCTCCGAAAGAGCGTCTCCTTTCAGTTTTCTCGGTCCAAAACGAATTCTTCCGCCTTCTCTTGTAATCCCGGATCTTCCCCAAGTCGATGTGGTTGTGATTTCTCATAATCATTATGATCACCTGGATCTCGATTCGGTTAAAGACCTGAACCGGCAGAAGGGTGGCGCTCCTTTGTTTCTGGTGCCCTTGGGTCTAAAGACGTGGTTTTTGGATCAGGGAATAAATAACGTCATAGAGTTTGACTGGTGGGACGCATATGAATATCGGGGTCTAAAGTTTTATTTTGTTCCCGCCCAACACCAGAGCATGAGAATGGCTTTCCTTTTGGATCGCAATCAAACCCTTTGGGGTGGTTGGGTCGTTCAATCAGGAGATTATAAGTTTTATTTTGCTGGGGATAGTGGCTATTCGAAAGATTTTCAGGATATTGGAGAACGGCTGGGGCCGATTGATTTGGCCGCGATACCGATCGATGCCTATGAACCGCGCTGGTTCATGAAAGATTGGCATGTCAATCCCCATGAAGCGGTTCAAGCTCACCGAGATTTAAAAGCTAAAGTTTCCTTGGCTATTCATTGGGGAGCCTTCGAGCTTTCCGATGTGAAGTTCGGACTACCACCAAAGATTTTAAAAGAGGTCATGAATAAAGAACACATTGACCCATCGGAATTTCTGGTGATCAATCAAGGCGTTTCTCTTGAGTTAAATAGTCTTAGGTTAAAGCGGTGATGAAAAAAGAAAGATAAATTTTTATCGGAGTTGATGAAATCTAAATTTTGGGTCATTAATAACAGATGACCTTTAATGATTTAAACGGCATTTAGGCCGACAATTAATAACGGAGAAATCAATGAGTACGAATAATGAATTAAAAGTGACTATCAAGACGAACAAGGGCGATATCAACTTAAGGCTTTTTACGGACAAAGCACCTCTGACCATCGCTAATTTCGCCAATTTATCGCTTAGGGGATTTTACGACAACTTAAACTTTCACCGGGTCATCCCCAACTTTATGGTCCAGGGTGGTTGTCCCATCGGCAACGGTACAGGCGGTCCAGGTTATCAGTTTGAAGATGAATTTGAAGGTGGGATGAAGCATTCGAAACCTGGTATATTATCGATGGCGAACGCCGGGGCCGATACGAACGGCAGCCAGTTTTTTATCACGCATGTACCCACCGAGTGGCTTGATGGCAATCACACCGTTTTTGGAGAGGTAGTCGGCGATGAAGACATGCGAGTCGTCAACAGTATCAACCAGGGAGACCGTATCGAATCTGTGTCGCTGGATGGTGATCTGGTTCCACTAATGGAAAAATCTCAAAAACGCATTGAAGACTGGAACTTTGTACTGGATCGAAATTTCCCCGATCTTAAAAAGTTATAATTGATCAATTCCAACTCTCTTGATTAGGCCCCGAGACTTTTTCGTTAAGTAACGGTTTTAAGAAAAAAACCGTTTCCCCTTTTTTAACCAACCAAGGAGATCAATTATGGACAATACCTTCGGCTGTTTGGACGAAATTAAACTGACATCTTCTGGTAAAGCTCAAATCTACCGGTTGGAAAATCTGGAAAAATCCGGGGTCGGAAATATTCAAAACCTTCCTTATTCAATTAAAATCCTTTTAGAACAGGTGCTTAGGAATTTAGATGGTTTTATGGTCAAACAAGAGGACGTAGTCGCGCTGGCGAAATGGAATCCAAGAGAAATATCAGATAATGAAATCCCCTTTAAGCCATCTCGAGTGGTTTTGCAGGATTTCACAGGGGTGCCATCTTTGGTCGATCTGGCGGCATTAAGGAGTGCCATGGTTGAGATGAAGGGCGACCCAGCCATGATCAATCCACAGGTCCCCGTCGATTTGATTATCGATCACTCGGTTCAGGTGGATGATTTCGGGAGTCCTGATTCCCTAGAGAAAAACATGCGAAGGGAATTTGAGCGCAACCTCGAACGCTACGAGTTCATTAAGTGGGGTCAGTCGGCTTTTAAAAACCTGAGGGTTTTTCCGCCGGGACTGGGGATTGTTCACCAGATCAATCTTGAAAATTTGGCTGAAGTGGTTCACTTGCGTGATGGACTTTGTTTTCCCGATACGGTGGTTGGAACCGATTCCCATACCACGATGATCAATGGTGTTGGAGTTCTGGGCTGGGGTGTCGGTGGCATCGAGGCGGAATCAGTGATGCTGAATCAGCCGATCTATATGAAAATCCCCGAAGTGGTCGGTTTTGAGCTAAAGGGTGAAATGAATCCCGGTATGACGGCGACGGATCTGGTATTAAGGATTGTAGAGATTTTGCGTTCGGTGGGAGTGGTGGATAAATTTGTCGAGTTTTACGGGCAAGGACTTTCAAGCCTCAAGTTGGCCGATAGAGCGACAATCGCCAATATGGCTCCGGAATATGGCGCGACGATGGGTTTTTTCCCTGTGGATAACGAAACCTTGAGTTATCTGGCTAAAACCGGCAGGCCACAAGAGCTGATCAAAAGAACCGAAGTGTACTTAAAGGAACAGGGACTTTTTAGAACTGAGCAGACGGAAGATCCCCTCTTTACTCAAAAGATTAGTCTGGATCTTTCCGAAATAGTGCCCTCTTTGGCCGGGCCCAAAAGACCCCAGGATCGAATCGATTTATCCCGGATGAAGGCCACATGGCACGAGAATCTAAGCGTGTCGGTCGCGAAAAGAGGATTTGGTTTGAAACCAGAGGATGAAAAGCAAACCTCGGAGATTAAAGACGGCTCTGGGCATGAGATCACCCATGGATCCGTGGTTATCGCGGCGGTGACTTCCTGTACCAATACCAGTAATCCATCGGTGATGATCGCTGCGGGGTTATTGGCAAAAAAAGCGGTCGAAAAAGGACTTGTTTCCAAACCATGGGTGAAGACTTCACTTGCACCTGGCTCGAGAGTCGTCACGGATTATCTGGTGAAATCGGGTTTGGATCACTATTTGGAGAAATTGGGATTTTTCACAGTGGGTTACGGCTGTACGACTTGCATCGGCAACTCGGGTCCCTTGTCTAAAGAAATCCACAACGCGATTCATGAAAAAAATCTTGTGGTCGCTTCGGTCCTTTCTGGGAATCGGAATTTTGAAGGGCGGATCAGCCCTGATATCAAGGCGAATTTTCTGGCCAGCCCCCCCCTGGTTTTGGCTTACGCGATAGCCGGGACGGTTGATATTGATCTGCAAAATGATGTCATAGCGCAGGGTAGTGACGGAAAGGGTGTCAGACTGGCTGATATCTGGCCGGATCAAAAGGAGATCGAGGAAATCGAAAACATGATCACGCCGGAGATGTACAAGGAACGCTACCAGAACTTAGAGAAGGTCTCTCCGCTTTGGAACGAAATCACACCTAGAAAAGGAGAGGTTTACCCGTGGGACTTCAAGTCCACCTACATCCAAAACCCGCCCTTTTTTAGGAATATGAAACCTGAAACCGATCCGATCAAGGAGATTGAAGGCGCGTATGCCCTCTTGTTACTAGGTGACTCGGTTACCACCGATCATATTTCGCCGGCCGGCAGTTTCGCTCCTAACACCTCTGCGGGGAAACTCCTGATCAGTAAGGGGGTTCAGGTACGGGATTTTAATTCCTACGGCTCAAGAAGAGGCAATGACCAGATCATGGTGAGGGGTACCTTCGCTAATGTCAGGCTTCAAAACCAGCTTGTTCCCTGGATCGAGGGGGGATATACTCTGCATGTTCCCAGTGGCGTACAGATGCGGATCTATGACGTGGCTCTAAAGTACTTTAGCGAGGAGACACCTTTGATCGTTTTGGCGGGAAAGGAATATGGCACGGGTTCCTCTAGAGATTGGGCCGCAAAGGGTACCTTTTTACTGGGTGTCAAGGCGGTGATAGCCACGAGTTTTGAGCGGATTCACCGTTCCAATTTGGTGGGGATGGGCGTTTTGCCACTTCAATTTAAAGACGGCAAGTCACCTGCCGACTACGGGCTGACCGGTAGCGAGACTTTTAGTATTTTGGGGCTGGACGATAATATCGTGCCTTCCCTGGAGTTGACTCTTATGGCCAACGACCAGGAAATCCCCATTATCTCAAGGTTGGATACTGCTGTTGAAATTGAGTATTATAAAAATGGCGGTATTTTACATACAGTTTTAAGGAAATTCATCAAGGCGAATTAGCTTTTAGCGCTTGATATAGATTATTAGCGCTTTTTGACGGGAATAGGATATGATTTATGATCTGGTGGTGATTGGTTCCGGGCCGGGGGGATATGTGGCCGCCATCCGGGCTTCGCAGCTTGGAATGAAGGTGGCTTTGGTGGAGAAATACCCGGTTTTGGGCGGAACTTGTTTGAATGTGGGATGCATCCCATCCAAGGCGCTTTTAGATTCGACCGAGCTTTATGATCAGGCGAAAAAGAAATTCAAGGATCATGGTATCCAATTTTCAAAGACCGTATTGGACTGGGAAGAGGTTTTGAAAAGAAAAGAGAAAGTTATTTCAGACACGGCAAAGGGGTTGGAGTATCTGATTCAGAAAAACAACATCGATGTTTTCGAAGGAATCGGTTCTTTTAAGAACCTGATGGAAATTAAGATCAAAAAGCCCGATGGCTCAAGCGTTCTGATTAACACAAAAAGAACTATCATCGCAACGGGTTCCAAACCCATTAGTCTTCCACAAATTCCGCTGGATAAAAAGCGCGTGATTTCTTCGACCAGAGCTTTGTCCTTAAGACATGTGCCCCAGGATTTGCTGGTGATAGGCGCAGGGGCTATCGGGCTTGAGCTGGGTTCGGTCTTTTTAAGGGCCGGATCGAAAGTGACGGTTATTGAATATCAAGATCGGGTTTTGCCGAATATGGACGAGGATCTTTCAAAGGAACAGTTACGTTGTCTAAAGAAATCAGGTATGAAATTTTCACTGGGACAGGAGGTGAGTGGGTTTGAAAAAACCAACTCTGGGCTGAAAGTTTTTACTTCGGATAAAAAAACCGGCGCGAAAAAAGAGTTTGAGGTTGATTATTGTCTGGTAAGCGTGGGCAGGAAAGCCAATGTGATCGATTTGGCTTTGGAGAAAATCGGGGTTCAAATGACTAACAAAGGCTTTGTTCAGGTCGATAAGAACTTGGAAACCAACCAAACAGGAGTCTATGCGATCGGCGATGTGACCGGTGGCGCAATGTTAGCTCATAAAGCGGAAGATGAAGGTGTGTTTGTCGCCGAGAAGATCGCGGGCCTTAAACCGAAGATGAACTACGACGCGATACCCATGGTGGTGTATACATGGCCAGAGGTAGCCAGTGTCGGGCTAACCGAACAACAGCTTCTTATAAGCGATACCCCCTATAAAAAAGGGAGCTTTTCTTTTCGCGCTTTGGGTAGATCAAAGGCCGCCGGCGAGTTGGACGGTTTAGTCAAGGTATTGGCCGATCAAAAGACCGACAGGGTACTTGGTCTCCATATTTTAGGAGCGAGAGCGGCCGATTTGATCATCGCCGGTGTTTTGGCGCTGAACAAAAATTTGACGGCAAAAGAACTCGCTGAATGCTCCTTTGCTCATCCTACTTTTTCTGAGGCGATCAAGGAAGCCTCACTGGATGCTTTTAACAAGGGTTCTATTCACCAGTGATGTTTTAACGCAGTGTTTTCTCTGGAGTTTTGTTTTTGAGGTTTTTAAAAGAGTCCCGAGATGTGGAACTCGAATTTGGATGGGGATTCACTGTCCTTTTTATCGAGTTTCAAGCCATATTCAAAACGTAAAACCCCCATCGGCGTGATCAGTCGAATTCCCAGGCCAGTGCTTTTTCTGAAATACCAGGGGTCTTTTTTCAATCCTACCAATTCATACATTCTGTCTTCCGCCCAGACGTTACCCGCGTCGAAAAAGGCAACTCCGCGAATATTTCTTCCTTCCCTCGTCAAGGGAAAAAGGATCTCCAAATTTAAGATTTTTTTGGTCGTACCTCCTAGATGATTGTTAAAATAGACCCGGTCAGGATGTTTGGTGTCGGTCGCGTTAGCGGGACAGTCTGGTCCGGGTGTCTCTAGCTGGCAATCGGGATATTCAGATTTTAAGGGATAGAGTTTGGTGATATCGAAACCAATCGGTAGCTCCGATTGGCTACTGGGACCGCGGATGGCTGACCAGTCATGCCCTCTGAGTGTGGTGATTCCCCCGATGGTGTAGCGTTGGTGGACGGGTATATCTTCATCTGGATTTGTTTGTTGTAGCAACCCTTGGCTGTATTTAGCCATAAAAACAATGGTTTCATCCTCGTTTAAGGCCGAAAACCATCTGGTTTGAAAAGTGTAGTTTCGAAACTCGATGGTTCCACCCAGAACGCCACCGAATTCCTCTGTAGAAAAGGTGGATTCAAATCCCTTTGAGGGAAACATTGGGTGGTTTACGGTACTATAACTTCCACCAAATCGGAGGCTGTGATAAGAATTGCCCTCGATCCCCCCTAATACCTCAATCCCAGTGATGTCGGCGTTTAAATATTTTTCGATCTTCCAGGAGTAGCGGGAAGACAGGTTCCAGTTCTTCCAGACCGGATAGGACAATCCGAAATAAAAACCAGTGGTTTGGGTATTGTAATATAGATCGTTTTGTTTGGTTGAGTAGATTCCGAAGGAGTTGGTGAAATCCGTATCCAGCCAGTAGGGGATCGTCATGGAAAAATCGTAGCGGTTTTCTCCCTGCTGCTGCTGTTCGGTGGAAAAGGCGATGGTGTTGCCTGAGCCGAAGAGATTTCGCTTGGAAATACTCAAAACGAGCCCGAGTCCACTTTGGCCAGAGTAGTTCAAACTGGCTGAGAAGGTACCTGTTTGGGTTTCTTTAAGCTGGACGTTGTAGTCGATGTACTGTTCTTCGGACTCAACGTTCTGTCTGAATTGAACGCCCATGGAAGGGTCAAAAAATCCTAGCCGATTGATATTTTCCTGACTTTGTCTGAGTTTCAATCCGTTATAAAGTTCATTGTCATGAATTTCCAGCTCTCGTCTAACAACTCTGTCTTGGGTTTCGAAATTGCCCTGGATTTCCACCCGGCCGATATAAATTTTTTCACCGCGGATGATATGATAGGTGACATGAACGATTTTGTTTTGCTCGTCAACTTGGGGTGATGCCCTTACATAAGCGAAGGCGTACCCCTGTTCCAAATAGCTATCATTGATTAAAAACTGATCTTTATTTTGTTTAAAGGGGTTATAAACATCTTTTGTCTGAAGGTTGAGATCTTTGATCATCTTATCTTTATCAAAGATGAGCTGGTTGTTGTCATCCGAGACAATATCGACTTTTCCCGTGAAGTATTGATCACCTTCTGTGATGTTCAGTTTAACTTTGGCGGTGGATATTTCCGTTTGATGAGTCAGAGTGACCTCTGGTTTGTCAATTTTGAGCCTAATAAACCCTTTTTGCATATAGGTTTGGGTTATGATGGCCAGGTCCTGGTTGACCTTGCTTTCCTGAAAGACACCCGAATCGTTGGACCAGGAAAAACAGTCGATCTCGGCGGATTGCATTAGTCTTTCGATATCAAGCGGATAAAAAAACTTTGTGCCTGTAATTTCGATATCGGTCAAGAAGAGCCTGGGTGACTCCTTGATTTCGTAAACCAGTGCAATGGCTGAGGAGTTTAGTTCTTTCAACTGATGACCGACCCTGGTTTTCAGATAACCCTTTTTATGGTACTCCTCTAAAATACTTCTCTTGTCCTGGTTGATCTTGGAAAGGTCGATCATGTTGTTTTGTTTGACAACCAACTTATCGTTCAAGGTTTCACTATCGATGAGGCTGTTTCCGATGATTTCGATACTTTGAAGTCTGGGTTTTTCCTTGAATTCAAAGATTATGGCAACTTTTTCAGGAGCTATTACATCTAATTTTGCTTTGATATCAGCAAAATAACCCATTTCATATAAAGCCTTGATGTCCTCGGTAATCAATACGGGTGAAATCTGGGTTCCAATTTTGCTGTTAATGTTGCTAAAAATCAGTCCCCTTTCGATCAGGTCGACACCCTCGATGCGGATATCGGAGATTTCGCCCCTGATTTTTGCGAATGAGGTTTCCTGGGCAAAAAGTGTTGCGCTTATCAAACAAAGAAAAACCCCCAAAAACAAGATTTTATTGATTTTTTGGGTTTGAAAATGGGTACTTAAACAAAGGATCTTCAACATATAAAAAACTTATAAACGGTTTGTCAGATATCAATTTAAAGAATTACTCAACCGCCACCAGATGGCCCTTGTCGAGTTGAAGCCTGATTTCCATACTGGCCGCGATCTCAGGATTATGAGTCACCAAGATCAAGGTTGCGTTTTGTTCCCGGGCGACATTCTTTAGCACTTTGATGACAATTTTTCCGGTATCCAAATCCAGATTTCCCGTAGGTTCATCAGCCAGAATGGCCTCCGGTGAATTCAGAAGCGCGCGGGCTATGGCGACTCTCTGTTGCTCACCTCCTGATAACTGGCCTGGTTTGTGGTTTTCACGATCCTTCAAGCTGACTTGAGACAAGAGTCTCTTGGCTTTATTTTCGCATTCGGCTTTAGAGAGGCCTTTGATCAAGCCGGGGATCATCACGTTTTCCAGTGCTGAAAAGTCGTTTAAAAGATGGTGTGCCTGAAAAACAAAGCCGACCTTAGTATTTCTCCAATTAGCCAGTTTGTTTCCCTGAAAAGCGAAAATATCTTCCTCTTTGAAAAAGACTTTACCTGAAGTAGGGTGGTCAAGCCCGCCAATGATGTTTAAAAGGGTGCTTTTCCCGCTACCAGAACTGCCGACGATTGAATGAGTCTTGTTCTTAGGGAAATTCATGCTAATACCCTGAAGAATCTTAAGCTCGTTGCCACTACCGTCAAGGAAATTTTTTGTCAGATTTACAACGTTTAAAAAACTACTCATTTCTTATATTTTCGATTGGGTCCAGTTTCGCCGCTTTATGGGATGGTAGAACCGTCACAGAGAAGCAAATCAGAAAGGATACGACAGCGATCAAGAGAACCTGCCAGATTTCGATGTGCATGGGTATCCGGTTTCCGACATAAACGCCAGCCGGGATATCGATGATGTCGAAACTGGCGATGATCCAGCATAAAGTAATGCCCAGCACTTCCCCGATCAGGGTTCCCGCAAAACCGATAATGGAACCCTGGATGATAAAGATGTTGCGGATTGACTGGTTGGTGGCTCCCATGGCCTTTAAAATAGCGATATCCTTTGATTTTTCGATCACAAGCATAATCAGCGAACTGATGATGTTAAATGAAGCGATGAGGATGATCAGGGTTAAAATAATTGCCAGCCCCAATTTTTCGAGATGAAAGACTGCGAAGAGGTTTTTGTTTTGTTCGATCCAACTACTGATAATATAGGGAAAACTGATTTTTTTAACCAGTTTTTTCTTTAAGAGGTCTGCATCTTCACCATTATTGATGCGGATTGCGAGTCCCGATATCCGATTCTCGATTCGGTAGACTTTTTGGGCGACCTCAATATCAATATAGGAGAGTAATTCGTCATACCCCATCAAGCCGGATTCAAAAAAACCCACCACCTTGAATCTCTTGGCTCTGGGCATGTTGCCCATGGGAGTGATCCTTTCTTCCGGTGTGATCATGGTCACATCGTCTTCTATTTCAACTCCCAGGTTTTTAGCCAGTTGAGACCCGATAACAATACCGGTTATCCTGACTTGTTTTGATTCGCCCTTTTCATTGATGACGGTTTCGATGTGTGAGGGAAGCCTCTCCAGGATTTTTTCCGCCTCGATCCGGGATTTTTCGATTTGATCCTCATCATTTGAGTGGTTATCCCGTTTTACGTTAAAAAGCTCTTTTCTTAAAAAACGACCCATTTTGACCAAACCGAGTTCCTTTTTAGGGTCGATTCCTTTGACCAGGGTTCCCATGGGCTTGTTTTTCCCCATGATCAGGGCCTGGCGGTTGATAAAAGGCGCCGTGGCCTCGACCGGGATCACTTCCTTGATCTGTTTTTCCAACCTTTCAGCCTCCAGTGTGTGAATGCCGTCAGCCACAAAGGAATAGACACTTAAATGCCCACTAGCTCCCTGAAGGGCTCCCCTAAGGTCTTTTTCAAATCCGTTCATGACCGAAAGCACGACGATCAAGGTCATAACACCGATGGCGACTCCAATGATGGATATCTTGGTGATGATGGATATCGACCTATCTTTTCTTGGGCTTCGTAAATATCTGGAAACGACGAATGTTTCGAACCCCAAAAGAAATCTCCCAGCTTAATTGTTGTGTGGAAATGTTAAAGAAAACCGCATGCAGTTTAATTTTGATATTTACTATCTTGGGCATCATAGCGTCAAGCCGTTTGCTTAGAAATCGGCTAGGTCTTCTATCATAATTATTCAGGGGCCCTTATTTTATTATATTACTAAATTGGGACTCTGGAAGCTATAAATCACTGAAGCCAAGAGGTCGGGAAAAACCGAGGCGTTTGAGCATGTGAGATTTTTTGGAACGGAGGAATCAGATTAATGAGGGTGCTTCGCGAGGTGGGACGTTTAGTCAGGATCAGCCGGATGCTTTTAATATAAAAGCCTAGCCAGGGTATCAGTTTACCATAGTTGACATATTTCACAAAAACCGGACTTTTTTTTCGCTTTTCATTTTGCTTTGTTCCTTATCCCACAATGGTTTCCATTTCACCAAAAGATCGTTCAAGGCTCTCTTGCGGTTTAGCGATTTATAAATATGCGCCAGAAACATAATAACGTTTAAATCCATTTTATATAACAGCGCTTTTTCAAAAAGCGTAATCGACTTGTCATAATTTTTCATTTTAAGCTCTGCTTTTCCTTGATTGATCAAGCCAAGCCGTTCTTTTTCGCGTCTTTCATCATCGGCTGACTGAACTAATGCGTAATATTCTTTTTCCAATTCGTAGGCTTTGGTATTCTGTTTTATGCGTTTGAGTATTTTTACAAGTAATTTTATGGTTCCAGGTGTTTTTTGGGCCAAAAGAGCAGTTTCCAGTTGTTCGATCGCTGTTTTAAACTGATTTTCAATATAAGCGTGGTTGCCCAGATCAAAAAAGAAATCATGGATATTTGTTAGTTTCTGTTGCGTATCTCCAGATTCGGATTCCAAGATCAAAGCTTCCTTTAAGGGTTCGATGGCTTGTTTATACTGGTTGTCCGCAAAATAAATACCACCTAATCTTTTTAAGGAATTGATATCTTTGTTTTCTTTGCGGATGATTTTTAGATATTTTAAGGCCTCGTTTTTGTTGCCATCCTGATAATGCATCGCCGCCAGTTTTTTATAATCCGATAGCAGATAAAATCCCCCATGTTCTTTTATAAACCATGCCCCTCTAATAAGATGTTCGTAGCTTTTAAATTTATTTTCGGCCTTTAAATAGCAGATACCGAGATTAACATTAACAAAGCGGTTCTTGTGATCGCTTTCAAAACAAAGTTTGAGCTGTTCGATCGCTTCATTCAGGTTGCCGCCATAATACTCTAAGAGGCTCAGCATCATGAAGTAATGGGGAAGTCTGCTTTTATCCAGTTTTAATTGATTAAAACAGAACCTGGACTTTTGAAATTCCTTTTCCTTAAAAAATTTTAGTCCCAGATTAAATATTTCTCTTTCAAACAATTTTTTACTGTCTGAGTCCAATGAGTTGAAGGCAAAATTAAAAAAACTCTCGAGCAGTGTGAAGTAATTTTTCATATCGATCACGAGTTCAGAAATATCCCGTGAATCTTTTGGAGTGCCTTGATTGTTTTCGTTGTTGACGGAAAAGCGCTTAAGGATTTCCTGTTTTTTTTCTTCATCAAAAGAGTCTAAAATCCGATTGATTTTGGATGCCTGATCTTTTTTGGAAAGATATTTTAGGTATTCGGGTAGATGAAAGTTTTTTGAGCGTATATTATTTTCAAATAGTTCCCGGATTTCCAGATCGTAAAGATCGATATTGAGTACAGTGGCCGCATGGTTTAAAATAGCCAGCTCAAAGCTGTTTTGTATATTGAAGGCTGTATAATAAAGA
>Ga0224496_10000201_pt1 | contig 43791 bp, 42 predicted proteins | sample SF_Jul11_sed_USG_2_FD_168127 | JGI IMG/M metagenome (GOLD analysis project Ga0224496, IMG submission 168127) | Sediment microbial communities from San Francisco Bay, California, United States - SF_Jul11_sed_USGS_8_1 | ecosystem: Environmental > Aquatic > Marine > Sediment | place: USA...
TATTGAACGAACGCCTTATCGTTCGCCATAACACCTCCTGTTCTACCACGGGCCAACGCCGGGTTTGAGAATGATACACTCCCGCGCCTATGACGACGGCGCTCGAAAAACAGGTTTCCGGCAAGCGAGTGATCCTGGGTCTATCCGGGGGTGTCGATTCGGCCGTGGCGGCGATCTTGCTGCAACGAGCGGGTGCGGACGTTCACGCACTCCACATGACCAACTGGGAGGACGACGACGGCTACTGTACGGCGGCCGACGATCTTCAGGACGCCCGCCACGCCTGCGAGCAGCTAGGCATACCCTTGCACCACGTGAATTTTTCGAAACAGTACCGGGACCAGGTGTTCGCGTACTTTCTGGACGAATACCGCGTCGGTCGCACACCGAACCCCGATGTCCTTTGCAATCGCGAAATCAAGTTCGGCGTGTTTCGCGACTATGCGAAGCGACTCGGCGGCGATTTACTGGCAACGGGCCATTACGCGAGGTCCGCCATTATCGACGGCCACGGTGCGCTGCTAAAGGGCTCTGACCCCTTTAAGGATCAGAGCTACTTTTTGCATGCCGTGAGTGCCGAAGCTCTGGCCGAGACCGTGTTTCCGTTGGGGGATATCCTGAAAGGCGACGTGCGACAGATCGCACGCGACGCCGGGCTCACCGTGCACGACAAAAAGGACAGTACGGGCATCTGCTTTATCGGCGAACGGCCGTTTCGCGAATTCCTCGCGACCTATTTACCCGCCAATCCGGGCCCGATGCAGACGCCCGGTGGCGAGGTCGTTGGCGAGCACCAGGGACTGATGTACTACACGCTGGGCCAACGCCAGGGACTCGGCATCGGCGGACGAAATGACCGTAGTGAAGAACCCTGGTACGTGGTCGGCAAGGACCTGGCCGCCAATGTGCTGATCGTCGCCCAGGGCGAAGACGAGTTGCTGTTCAGCACCTCGCTCATTGCGACGGACGCGACATGGATCGGCGCTGCGCCCGCTGGCCTCGACACGGGATTGCGTTGCCGGGCCAAGGTTCGCTATCGGCAAGCCGACCAGGACTGCGTGGTCCGGGCACTCGATGGCGACAAGGTCGAGGTGCGTTTTGAGGTTCGGCAGAAAGCCGTCGCACCGGGACAGTTTGTCGTATTTTACGAGGCAGACCGTTGCCTCGGTGGCGCTGTTATCGACGAAATAGCCTGAGCAGCCCCCCGGCCATTTCGCTATAATGCGCCCCCCTGTGGCCGTCTGGCCGCTACTGTACAACCCGATTCCGGAGAGAAAACATGACGGACAGCTTTGGCGCACGCGGCGCGCTTGAGATCGATGGCAATCAATTTGAAATCTACCGCCTGAATGCGGTGAAAGAAGGCCACGTCGAGCGCCTGCCCTACTCGCTTAAAGTTCTGCTCGAAAACCTTTTGCGGCACGAGGACGGACGCGACGTCACCCGCGACGATATTCTCGCGCTGGCCAACTGGGACCCCAAAGCGGACCCCGATACGGAAATTTCGTTTACACCGGCGCGCGTCATCCTGCAGGACTTCACCGGCGTACCGGCTGTCGTCGACCTCGCCGCCATGCGCGATGCTGTCGTCAAGCTCGGCGGTTCCGCGGCCGACATCAATCCTTTGTCACCGGCCGAACTCGTCATCGACCACTCGGTCCAGGTTGACAATTACGGTGCTGCAAACGCGCTGGATCTGAACAACAAAATTGAATTTCAGCGCAACAAGGAACGCTATTCGTTTCTGCGCTGGGGCCAGTCCGCATTCGAGAATTTTCGCGTCGTGCCGCCGAACACGGGCATCGTGCACCAGGTGAATCTTGAATACCTGAGCCGTGTCGTTTTCGATACCGAGAAGAATGGCACGCGCTCCGCATACCCGGACACAGTCGTCGGTACCGATTCACACACAACCATGATTAACGGCCTCGGCATCCTTGGCTGGGGTGTCGGCGGCATCGAAGCGGAAGCCGCCATGCTCGGCCAGCCGATTACGATGCTCATTCCCAACGTCATCGGATTTAAACTCACCGGCAAGCTTAAAGAAGGTACGACGGCAACCGATCTCGTCCTGACTGTTACCGAAATGCTGCGCAAAAAAGGCGTCGTCGGGAAGTTTGTCGAGTTCTTTGGCGACGGACTCGCGCATATGCCCCTGGCGGACCGCGCAACGCTTGGCAACATGGCGCCGGAATTCGGTTCGACCTGCGGCATCTTCCCTATCGACGGCGAAACCATTCGCTACCTCGAACTGTCGGGCCGCAGCAAGGAACATTGTGCGCTGATTGAGGCCTACGCCAAGGAACAGGGCATGTGGCGCTACGACGGTGCACCCGACGCGCTCTACAGCGACACGCTGGCGCTGGATCTGAGCGACGTTGAGCCCAGCATCGCCGGGCCGAAACGTCCGCAGGACCGTATCGCCCTGAGTGCTGCGGCAAAAACCTATGCGGCGGCCCTCAAAGCAACGGTTGCCGATCGCAAGAAAGGCGGCAAAGGCATCGCCAAAATCGACGGCAATGACGTAGAAATTCGCGATGGAGCAATTCTTATTGCCGCCATAACGAGTTGCACCAACACCTCCAACCCGGCTGTCATGCTGGCCGCTGGCCTTGTGGCCAAAAAGGCTGCTGCGAAAGGCCTGAAAGCGAAACCCTGGGTGAAGACCAGCCTCGCGCCGGGCTCGCGCGTGGTGACCGACTATCTCGAAAAAGCCGGCCTGCTCGACGACCTCGGTGCAGTCGGCTTCTTCAACGTGGGTTATGGCTGCACAACCTGCATCGGCAATTCCGGCCCGCTGAAACCGGAGATTGCTGCTGCCGTACAGGACAACGATATCGTCGGCACCAGCGTGCTGTCCGGCAACCGAAACTTTGAAGGCCGAATTCACGCGCTTGTGCAGCATAATTTCCTCGCCTCGCCACCGCTCGTCGTCGCCTACGCCATCGCCGGCAACATGGAGTTCGATTTGTACAAGGACGCCCTGGGCAATGACCAGAACGGCAAGCCCGTGTACATGAAGGACATCTGGCCGACGCAGGCCGAAGTTCAGGACGCCATCAGCAAGAACATTGACTCCAACATGTTCCTGGCGAGCTACAGCAGTGTCTTTGCCGGCGATGCGAACTGGAAAAACATCGACTCACCGGTAGGCGAGATCTACACCTGGGATGAAAATTCAACCTATGTGAAGAACCCGCCTTATTTCGAAGGCATGTCGAAGCAACCCAGTCCCGTTACTGATATCAAAGGCGCTCGCGCTCTCGCATTGCTGGGCGACTCAGTGACCACCGACCACATTTCACCCGCTGGCAATATCGCAGCTGACAGCCCGGCCGCGAAGTACCTCGAGGCCCAAGGCGTCAAGCGCAGCGATTTTAATTCCTACGGTTCCAGGCGCGGTAATCACGAAGTCATGATGCGTGGCACCTTCGCCAACATCCGGCTGCGCAATCAGCTGGCGCCCGGCACCGAAGGCGGCTGGACCTGCCATCAGCCGAGCGGCGAGCAAATGACGATTTTCGATGCGTCACTCAAATACCGCGACGAAGGCACGCCGCTGGTGATACTTGCGGGCAGTGAATACGGCACAGGCTCGTCGCGCGACTGGGCCGCCAAGGGCACCATTCTGCTGGGCGTCAAAGCTGTCATCGCCAAGAGCTTCGAGCGTATCCACCGCTCCAACCTGATCGGCATGGGCGTGCTGCCTTTGCAGTTCCTCGAAGGTCAGGACGCGGCAACACTGGGACTGACGGGCAGGGAAACTTTCGATATCAGCGGCCAGACTGATGCCAAAGCAAAAACTGTCAAGGTAACCGCAACAGCCGAAAACGGTGACGTCATCACGTTTGACGCACAGGTCCGCATCGACACGCCAAAAGAACGCGATTACTACGAGAACGGCGGTATCCTGCATTACGTGCTGAGGCAACTCGCCGCCTAGAGCGACCGGAGCAAGCTGTGAAAGAGCGATCGGCTAAAAGTATCCTGGCGACACGCAAGTGGACCAAACTGCTTGGCTGGGCTGTGGGCGGCGTATTGCTCGTGTTCATCGTAATCGGCATCTTCATATCCCGCGAGCCGGATATTTTCTGGGTGAGCCGATCGGCCGACTCCGACGCCGTTATTGTCGGCGTATCCACCACCGATACCCTGATTCGCGTCGCGGAAACGCTGCTCGACAAACGCGGCGGATACCTGACAAACGACAAGATACCGCCCAGCGTTTTTTTGGACAATATCCCGAGCTGGGAGCTGGGCGTACTGACCCAGGTGCGCGATCTCGGCCGCGTCATGCGCGATGACTACACGCGCAGCCAGTCGCAATCGAAGGAAGATGAAGACGTTGCTGACGGCGCGCCGCAATTTTTCTTCGACAACGACTCCTGGATATTTCCCGCCACTGAATCCGAGTATCGAAATGGCATCGAGTCATTCAGCAACTATCGGCAGCGCTTGATCGATGGCGACCCGGACACGCAGTTTTATGCGCGCGCCGATAATCTTCGCGAGTGGCTGTCGCAGGTAGAAAAACGTCTCGGCAGCCTGACGCGCAGACTCGGCAACAGCGTCGTTTCGAACCGGATCAACGACGACCTCGCTGGTGACTCGTCCGCTGAAGCGGCCGGTGCACAGCCGGACACATTCAACGTGCGTACGAGCTATTTCCAGGTCGACAACATTTTCTTCGAGGCTCGTGGAACTGCCTGGGCGCTCGTGCATTTTTTTCGTGCGGCCGAATTTGACTTCGCGAAGGTACTGGGCGACAAGAATGCCGAAGCCAGCGTTCGGCAAATTATCCGCGAACTGGAAGCCAGCCTGGAACCCTTGCGCTCCCCGTTGATCCTTAACGGCGGCGGTTACGGCCTGTTCGCCAACCACTCACTGGTCATGGCGAACTATCTCGCACGCGCGAACGCCGCTGTCATTAATCTCCGGGAGCTGCTCGATCAGGGCTGATCGACGGGACGCTTGTCCGAAATTAGGAGTCCGGCCAGAATGGCGACCGCCGCCATGCTCCAGACAATTACGGCACCCGTCGGCAGGTCGAGTCGGAACGACAACAGGATGCCGACCAGGTAAGACACCGCACCAACGCTGTACCCCGCCACAAGTCGATTGCCACGCCGAAGTCCGGTGGTTGCGAGGGCCGGAATGATGAGGCTTGCGAAAACCAGGTAAATCCCGACGATCTGAACCGACGCTGTGACAACGACGGCGAACGCGAGATAAAACGTCAGGCCGCTGAAACGCGATCGCAGCAGAAACCAGGCGGTCAGAACCAGGGCATAGAGGATCGCAACCGGCCAGATGGAAGACCAGGTTGTCCAGAGAATCTGGCCGACCAGCAATTCTTTCAGATGCTCGCTGCCGTGCGGATTGCCGGCGAGTAACAGGATGCCGCCGGTCGCTGCGAGTATGAAAAGGACGCCGATAATTGGTTCCTGAATCTGCGGCCAGCGTTTCTCGGTCCAGTGCAGGCCAATCGCTGCAAGCAGCGCAGCGCTGACGGCGGCAAGCTCAACTTCCAAGCCGTTTGGATCCCAATCCATCGCGTGTGCGGCGATAACGCCCAGGCCTGCCACCTGGGCAATGGCGAGGTCGATGAAAATGATGCCGCGCCTCAAAACTTCCTGTCCGAGCGGTACGTGGGTGCTCAGCACGACGAGCCCCGCGAGAAAGGCCGGGCCGACGATCGTCCAGTCGATACTCCAGTTAATTGCATCCATCAGCCAATGGCTCCCAGCAATCGTTCAATGATGTCATCGTAAAGCCCGAAAAGATCCGTCGCCTGGTCGGTGCCGCCCACTGTCAACGGCAATACCACGGCGGGGATACCCGTGCGCTCCGAAAGCCACTGCGATGGCCTCGAGTCCTGGTAAGGAGACCGGATGATAAAGTCCGCACCGTGATCCGCAAACTCTGTGGTCAGCTTGCTGAGATGCGTAGCCGTCGGCGGAAGCCCGGGTACGGCTTCCAGGTTCCCGGCCTCCACTATTCCCAGCCAACTTTCGAGATAAACCCAGGACTTGTGGTGCGTGATCGCGCGCTTGCCGCGAAGTGGCGCGGCCTTGTCTTCCCACACCCGAATCGCATCCTCCCAGCGTTTCGAAAAATCAGCGTACCGGGACTCGTAGGTCTCTGCCTGCGCAGCGTCCAGCTCACGCATCGTTTTCTTAAGCGCTGCGGCGACGGCTGCCACATTGTGCGGATTGGTCTGTATGTGCGGGTTGCCCTGCGGGTGAATGTCGCCTTGCGACCGGTCGACGTTCGCGGTCGCGCCGAGTCGCAGTACGTAGCTGCTGGCTTCGAAGTATCCCGGGGCTCCGGGCCGGACTTTTGGATTATTGGCTTTCTGCAGCAAAGCCGGCAACCAGCCGATTTCCAGCTGTGCACCGCTGCAAATCACGAGGTCGGCATTTCGCACTTTGGCGATCAAGCTCGGGCGTGCCTGGATGTAGTGCGGATCCTGCAACGCTGTCGTGGCGCTGTAAGCGGTGACGTGTTCGCCGCCAATTTCCGTCGCCAACGCAGCCCACTCGGGCTCGCAGGCGAATACATTAAGGTCCGCATGAACGCTGAAGGGCAGCAGAGCCAATACGCTGGCGCAAAAAAGATGTCTCATGATCGCCACCTAGAACGCGTGCGCGCCGTGCGCGCCTATTGCGTGAATGTATTGCAGACCCCACTGATTGTCGCCCAGCAAGCCAGCGTCATCCCGAGTGTATTGCAGTCGCAATCGGCTGAATTCGCTGTTCGCCCAATCCGCCATGATGCTGTAGCGAGTGGGATCGTTGTCCGGGGCCGCCAGCAGGCTGCCGTCGAAAACCGGTCCGGGATTGTCCGTGGACAGTGCATCGATCCGACCGCCTACGCGCCATCGCGGGAGCGGTTGATAGACGGCCTGGGCATACCAGCCGTATTGATCCACGTCGTACCGCTCCGGCGCGAAGCCGAAGCCCTCGTACTGACCATCTTCGCTGCGCCGCATGATCTCTGCCTGCACAACAAGGTTACGATCGCGCCAGTTGCCATCGGGCGCCCATTTCCAGACGAACTGGGCCGTTAACAGCCGCGAATCGCCGGTAAACAGCCAGGGATTGTCTTCGTCGCCGGAGGGGCGCTCCGTCGCGGTCGCGTCCAGTATCGAGACTCCCGCGAGCCAGCTGCTGCTCGTGCCCACATCGCCGCCGAGATTGGCAAACAGGCTGTAGCTGCCGACGCCGCTGTTGCCCCTGCCCGAGGCAGGATAGTTCGTGCCGCTCAGTGCCTCTCCACCCAGCTCAAGGTAGAGGTCAGTTGGCGCCAGCCAGCGTAGCTGCAAGCCGTCGTCAACAAGCTGACCCGCAAGAAAGGCCTGGTAGGGCAAGGGTTGGTCGGCGAAGTCCCAGGTATGCGCATGCTTGCCGTTCAAATAGCCGATTTTGGAGAAAAAACGGCCGAATCTCGCACCGAATCCCGCCGGTAATGCCGTGGCTTCGACCCAGGCCTCCTCCAGCTCGACCGCGGCCTCGCCATCTTCGACAGCAATAGCCGCTGTCAGCCACGCCGTGAACTTGTCGTCGACGTTCGCGTTCATGATGATTTCTGTCTCACCGAGACTCAGGCCTTCGCTGATGGGTCCGGCCTCGCCACCGTACGGAAAGCCCTGCACCGCATAGCCATCCGGATCGCGCGCATAGTTCCATACATTGCCCGTGAAGATCACTCCAATCGCAGGGTTGAAAGCCGTATTGCTGCCAGCCGAGGCAGCCGGAGCCGGCTGTGCCGCATAGTTCGCCTGCATGGCGTTTTGCTCGGCTATCGCGAGACGTCGCTCGAGATCCGCGATGCGGGCCTCATAATCGCTGCGTAACTCCAGGAGCTCCGAACGAAGTGTTTGGATGTCGGCATCTTCGGCGAACAGATCACCCGAGAAACCGATGCACAGCGCCAGAATGGCGCCCTTGAAAAAGTCGACACGCATTGCGTCGCCTCCTAACTCAACAAAAAAACAGTGCGCTGGTAACCCGGTTGCCAGCGCGTCTCCGGTCTATCTAGCTGAGTTGAGGCGGACCACGGGAATTAAAGGACCAAAACGTGTCGCAGGGGGCAATTGTCTCCGAGTACTCGCATGCGAACTCCGTCGCGGGTGTGAGCTGAAACTCAAACGGGCTGGTCGAAACGGCTACCGGCGCGTTCGCGTGATTCGAACACGAGACGCAATCGATGGCGTCGCCCGAGGCGTGTGTCGTCGCGTGCAGGCCGAATGCCACGTGACTGAGCACGAACACGAGCAGCAGGGCTTGGACACATTGGCGGGAGGCGAAAGACATAGGCGCGCAGTATTGATGAAAGTCCCGATTTTGACAATGCTAGCCCGTGTTGGTTCGTCGGACGGCGCAACATAAATGACATTAGATAATGTTAGTTATTTATTGTTTTTACTCAATAAATGCCGACCCAGGTGGGTATCTTCTTCCAGCTGCTATTGAGATCCTTATCGAGCCGCTGGTAATCCGGCTCGAACTCGGAAACCAGCCGCCAGAAGCGCCGGGAATGATTCATGTGCTTCGCGTGGCATAGCTCGTGAATCATCACGTAACGAAGATGGGCCGGGTCCAGGAACATGAGGCAGTAATTAAGGCTGACCGTCCCGGAGCTCGAGTGACTCCCCCAGCAGGTGCGCTGGCCACGGACATGCATGTTTTTGAACGAGCAACGCGTTACTGCCGACAGCGACCTCAGGATCGGCAGATATTCTGCCTTCGCCTGGCTGATCAGCCAGCGCTTCAATGCGCCGACACAAAGCTTTTCGTCGCTAGTCCGGCCCGACAACACCAGTCTGTTGCCGGTGCAGCGGTAGCGCACTGTGCGCGCCGCTCGCTCCGGCTCATAGGCTACCGAGTATTGTTTTTCGACACCCGGAAGAACCACGGATCGCGGCAAGGCGAAGGGCTCGGCCGGGTGTTCCGCGGCAAAATTGTCGCGGGCGTTCTGTATCCAGCTCCGGTGAGCCTCGACGAACTCGCGCACGTCCTTAGGCCGCGTTCGTTTCGGCACAACCACCTCAACCCGCCCCCGGGGGTACACCTTGATCGAAAGTCGCTTGGCCCTGCCACTCTCGCGCACAGAAAAGCCCGACATCGTGTCGGGCTCATCGTCATCTGAAAACAGGGCTAGTTGTCTGGCTGCGCTGAACACAGCCGTCATTCTACGTACTTTTACGGGCGATCGCCGCTAAAGCGAACGGCATCGGCCATCGTCATCTTGCCCTCAACGCCGCCGACCTCGGCCGTCTCGCTGATGAACAACTCGACTTCCTGCTCGAGCCTGATAACGCCTTTGACGCTGGATCCCGGTCCAATGACGATACGTGGCTTGCGCTGGTTGCTTTTACCCCAGCCCCAACCGCCGCGTTCTTCAACGATCAGGTTACCTTTAATGACCGCGCCTTCAACGACATCGACATCACCGGTAACGGTCGTTACATCAGCGCCGATTTCGGCGCCGATGAGTTCGATGTGCCCATTGACGTTGGAGACACCGTCGGAAACGCTGGAGCCTTTGCGCACATTGATGCTGCCATTGACGGCCTCAATTTCGCCGTCGACGGTGGCGGATTCGCCAACCTTCACCGCGCCGTTGACGGTAGACAGGTCATTTGCCTTCACGTTATCCGCGAGGCGCACGCCCCCGTTAACGGTAGATGCGTCCTCTATGGTCGCGCCGGAATCCACGCGAATGCTGCCGTTGACGGTATTCACGCTTCCCGTAACCACGGCATTCTCGCCAACCGATATGCTGCCGTTCACGGATGTCGCGCCGCTGGACTCTTCGCCCGCACCGACCTTGATGCTCTTGTTAATCGAGGCGCCGAAAGCCGGCACCGTCAGCAACATCACGAGCAAACCAATGGTAAACGTCGTTTTTGTCAGAAATTTCATCTCTTTGGACCCCTGCAACCTGTTTCCTGATTCTTAGATACCGCTCGAAACGAAATGGTTGCAAACCGAGGTACACTCGCCGGATGACCGTAGCGCTCGAAGCCCGCAATATCCGAAAACAGTACCCCGGCGTGACGGCCGTCGACGGTGCCAGTTTTTCGGTCTGCGAAGGGATCTGTTTCGGTCTGCTGGGACCCAACGGCGCTGGCAAGACCACGACCGTCGAAATCATCGAAGGCGTTACGCCCGCGACCTCGGGCGAAGTCCTCTATTACGGTGAGCCAGCGGGCGCGCGATTCAGGCAGGAAGCCGGCATCCAGTTCCAGAATACCGCCTTGCAGGACTTCATCACGGTCCGGGAAACCATTGAAATGTTTCGTGCGCTTTATACGCGCAAGGCGGATTTCGACGACATCGTCCAGCAATGCTCTCTCGGCGACCTGCTTGACCGGGACAACCGGAAGCTGTCGGGCGGACAACGACAGCGACTCCTGCTGGCGGTCGCTCTCGTAAACAAGCCTCGCCTGATTTTTCTTGACGAACCGACAACGGGGCTGGACCCGCAGGCGCGACGCAATTTCTGGGATCTTGTCCAGAACATAAGAGCAGGTGGCGCCACCATACTGTTGACGACGCACTACATGGACGAGGCGCAGGTTTTGTGTGATGAGATCGCGATCATGGACGCAGGAAAGATCATCACGCAGGGATCGCCCGAACAATTACTGCGCGCGAGGTACGAGGGACTGATCATCGAATTACCGATTTCCGACCTCACCAACGGCCTGTCCGGCATCGAGCATACGGTATACGAGAAGCTGGGCATTATTGAGGTTGTTACGACTGACGTCAGCCAGTCTTTGCAGCAACTCAGGCCGCACGTCAGCAATCTGAACCAAATCAAGATTCGGCAGCCGAACCTCGAAGACCTCTTCCTGGATCTGACCGGTCACTCGTTGCGAGCGTAGCCGAGATGCTGAGACGAATTTACGCCATCTTTCAGGCCCGCAATCGTGAATTTCTGCGCGACCGTGCCGCCCTGTCGTGGAACCTGATTTTGCCCATCGCGCTGATGTTCGGTCTGTCGTTTGCTTTCGGTAACGATCGGGATGCGTACACGGTCGGCGTATTGCAGCAGGGTACCGAAATCAACCAGGACGTACATCCCTTCCTCAAGACAAAGTTCATACACTTCGTCGCCTACCAGGACTTCGACCTCGCAACGCTTAAGGTCTCCCGGCACCAAATTGATTTGCTCGTCGAGTTCGCGGAAACGCCCCGATACTGGATCAATCCTGAGTCGCCCAAGGGCTACTTCGCGGAACTAGCGTTGCTGCAATCGACCTCCAGCGGCGAGACCAACATTGCCAAGCAGGAAGCCACCGGTGATGCCGTTGGCTATGCCGACTGGTTGCTGCCGGGCATTCTGGGCATGAATATGATGTTCAGCAGTCTGTTCGGCGTGGGCTATGTGGTCGTCCGCTACCGCAAGAACGGATTCCTGAAGCGCTTGCGTGCAACACCGCTGACGTCATTTGAATTTATCGCGGCACAGGTCCTCTCGCGGCTGGTCCTGATACTGCTTATTACGACCTTCATCTACACGGGCACCCACCTGATTTTGGGCACGCGCATGGAGGGCAGTTACTTCACACTCTTCCTGGTCGCGCTCGTCGGTGCCGCATCGCTGGTGTCTTTGGGCCTGGTGGTATCGGCGCGCGTCACGAGTGAGGAACTCGCTGGCGGACTCCTCAACCTGATTAATTGGCCAATGATGATGCTGTCCGGCGTCTGGTTTTCACTCGAAGGCGCGCCGGACGTTGTCAGGTCGATCGCGAATATCTTTCCGCTGACGCACGTCCTCAATGCGGCGCGCGCCGTAATGCTCGACGGCGCCACGCTGATCGACGTCGGGCCGAGCCTGCTTGCGCTGACTGCGATGAGTGCCGTGTTCTTCGCCGTTGGCGCGAAAGTCTTTCGCTGGGGGCAGTACTAGTGTGCCCCGCCGCTAAGCTTGCGAAGCTGGTCGATATTGGTGCGAACATTGCGCACAGCAGTTTCGACGACGATCGCGAGGCCATGATGCGGCGCGCCACCGATGCTGGCGTCACCCGGATCATCGTCACAGGCAGCAGCGACGAAAGCAATGTCAGAGCAGCGGAGCTCGCCGAGCAGTCACCGGGCGTTCTGTATTCGACGGCCGGTGTGCATCCGCATCATGCGTCGGACTATTCGGACGACAGTGATGCGCTCATACGCGCACTGGTACAAAAAGAGGTGGTTGTCGCTGTGGGGGAATGCGGGCTGGACTACTTCCGCAATTTCTCGCCGCGTGAAGCGCAGCTGAGCGCTTTTCGCAGGCAGCTTGATATCGCGAAGGAGACCGGCCTGCCCGTCTTTCTGCACCAGCGAGACGCTCATGACGATTTCGTCGAAGTGCTCGAACCGGCTTTGCCCGACCTGTCGAACGCGGTCGCCCACTGCTTCACCGGGGAAGGCGAGTCGTTGCGAGAGTACATCGCGATGGGCCTCTATATCGGAATCACCGGCTGGATTTGCGACGAGCGACGCGGCAAACATCTTTACGATATCGTCTCGGCGATCCCGGACGATAAGCTCATGATCGAAACCGACGCGCCGTATCTGTTGCCGAGAACCCTGCCTGAGAAACCGAGCAGCCGCCGCAATGAGCCCATGTATTTGACGGAAGTCCTGCGCGTCGTCGCCGCAGCACGCGGCCAGACGGAAGCGCATGTCGCCGCCATCAGCAGCGCAAACGCAGAGCGATTTTTCCGGCTACCCGAATCAGGGCTGCATTAAGACTGCGCGGTAATGCGCCAGGTCTCCCGGCGAGAAACAACAGAACAGAACTTCACCGATCACCTGTGTCCCTTCAACAGCCGCGGATACAGTCGAAATCGCAATCTCGGTCGCCTCCCGCATCGGGTAGTTATAGACGCCAGTGCTGATCGCGGGGAATGCTATCGAAGCCACATTGTTGCTTTCCGCGAGCGCAATACATTCCCGGTAGCAGGAGCGCAGTATTTCGGCCTCGCCGCTTGATCCGCCCTGCCAGATTGGCCCAACGGTATGAATGATATGTTTAGCAGCCAAATCGAAACCGGGCGTCAATTTTGCCTGCCCGGGCGTGCAACCACCCAGGTGGCGGCAAGCTTCCAGCAACCTTGGGCCCGCAACACGATGAATTGCCCCATCCACACCACCTCCGCCCAGGAGCGATGCATTGGCCGCGTTCACGATTGCGTCGACGTGCAAGGTCGTAATGTCAGCACGGATAGCGCGAAGCGTCGGCATCGTCGCCTAGCTTAGCGCCGCTTTACGAATCAATTCCCAGTGTGGCTTGAAAGCCTCGATCTTGAATTTGGCAGCCTTCTTGTCTGTCTCGCCAAATTCACGGACCAGCTGGTCGAGGTTGGTAACGAGTGACGGAGTACCCTTCGTAAAATCGGCACCGTCAAGAAACAGAATGCGCCCGGCAACTGGCACGTCGCGCACGATCTGCCGGACTGACGCAATCCGGTCGTACAACGCGGGCTGCGGATTGGAGAACGTGTACCGTCGTTCCTCGTTGATAACCGTCCAGTCCTGCAGCTTGTCGCCGCCGAACACCGCGCCCTTGACGTCTTTTACTTCGAGAATCAGTAATCCCTGCGATGTCAGCAAAAGATAGTCGATCAGAATTTCGCCTTCGTCAGCGCTAGGAATCACGAGACCGTCGATGCGATCGAAGCTAATCTCCTCGATCGCCTGCCGCAATCCGCCTTTCCTGCCGCGCACGACACGCAGAAGCAGCCAGCCCAGCAACAGAAGGACAGCCAGCGCGGGCAATAACAGGGGGTAGGCGTTCGCCTGGAGAATATCGCTCATGGGCGGGGATTATCCTATGCCCGGCAAGGCAGCGGCAAGCGAGTCCAGGCTGGGGTCGATCGACACGGATCGTGTCGGACGGGAAAGAATATCGGCGAGCTCCGGCGGCAAAGGCACACGCTCACCGATCAGGGGTTCGACGACGGTTTCGAATTTCGCGGGATGCGCTGTCGCTACCAGTATCCAGTCATTCTTTTCAGCCAGAGCCGGATCCAGTTGCCGCCAGGCATGCGTCGCGGTTGCCGTGTGAGGACACGTTGCGAATCCGAACTCACGAAAATCCTGGCACATCGCCGCTTTGATCTCGTCATCGCTGACTGATACCACACCGAGCTGATCCCGCAAGACGTCCGCGTCTCCGATTAACTTCCGCAGCCGCTCCATATTACTGGGATCGCCGACGTCCATTGCAGACGCCAGGGTCTGGAGGCTGGCACGCGGCAACCATCTCTGCGTCTGCAAATAATCTGCGATCGTCCGGTTCGCATTGGTTGCGAGGATGATTGGTCCTATCGGCAATCCCATTTCGCGAGCCATGATGCAGGCAAAAGCATTGCCCAGGTTGCCCGTAGGAATGATGAACCCGGGCTTTACTCCTGTGCGTCGGAAATGCCGCAAGCTGGCGTCCGCGTAGTAGGTGCTTTGCGGTAACAGGCGCCCGATATTGATACTGTTTGCTGAGCTGAAGCGATAGTCCCCGGCAAGTTTCGCGTCGGCCAGGGCCGCCTTGACCATCGCCTGGCAATCATCGAAGCTGCCCTTCACTTTCAGCGACAGGACATTGTCGCTCCAGCAGCACAGTTGATGTTCCTGCCGGGCCGACACGCGGCCTTCCGGAAAAAGCACAACGACTCGCATCCCTGGTCTTCGATCAAACGCAGCCGCCACGGCACCGCCGGTGTCCCCGGACGTTGCCACCAGCACGGTCAGAGGTAGTGCCGCGTTTTTTTCAAGTCGCGACAGGCAAGCCGCCAGGAATCCCGCGCCGACGTCTTTGAATGCAGCGGTCGGCCCGTGGTAAAGCTCCAGCAAAGAAACTCTGCGGTCGCCCGCCTCTATCGCGGTAACAGGAATCGGAAAACTGAAGGTCTCCGCGAGAATTCCTTCGATCTCGTCCTCAAGCACGGACGCCTCGAAATACGGAGACAACAAAACATTCGCAACCTCGGGGATGGACTCAGCCGCGTCGAAGTCGGCTAGCCGAAACGTCGGCAGCTGCTCCGGCAGGTACAATCCGCCGTCGCTGGCGATACCGCACCGCAGCGCCTCATCGAGACTTACCGGTCCAGCGCCGCGTGTACTGAAGTAGCGCACCTCAGCTCTCGATGCTTGCGCCGGGCGCGTTCATCGAGCTCACCCAGGACTGGCAGCTAATGCCAACTCCGCGGCAGGCCTGCTCCATTGCACTCGCAACATTGCGCGCATCGTTGTCCTTGCACAACGCGAAAATGCTGGGACCACTGCCCGACAATGTTGAGCCTAAAGCGCCCGCTTTCAGAGCCGCTGCAACCACCTCGTCAAAGCAGACGACATTACCTTTGCGATGCGGCTCGACGACAACATCACGCAATGACTGCCTGATCAAATCAATATCATCGGTCGCGCACGCGTGTATGAACGCGGCCAGCAAACCCTGTTGCTCAAGCCACAGCTTCATCGGAACGGATTTCGGCAGCTGAAGTCGTGCCTGCGCCGTGTTGACCTGCAAATCCGGGTGCAGCAAAGCAACGCTCACACCTTTTGGCGCCGGTAAGCGCATAATTTTGGGCAGCAAGACCACTGGACTTAAGATCAGGCCCCCGAACAAGCTGGGAGCAACGTTGTCGGCATGTATGCCGCCACTGGCATATTTTTCACCTTCAAGGGCGAACGGCAGGAGTTTTTCGACTGCAAGCGGCGAGTCCAGTAACGCGTTGACCGCGACGACAGCGGCAACCGCCGATGCGGCGGAGCTACCCATGCCGGACTGCAGCGCCACACCCTTAAACACCTTTAGCTCGACGCTGCCTGCCCCGCCATGTGCATCCCAAAGCGCCTGTGCCGCGATCGACGCCGTGTTTTCCCTGGCGTTCGTTGACAGGTAAGGATGGATTTCGCCATCGAGCCCGCGCACTTCGGCGACAGTGACTTCGTCATTATCGGTACGGCGCGCGGCAACGCGGTCGCCCACTCCAGCCACAGCGACCCCCAGCATATCGAAACCGACGCCGAGATTGGCGACCGAGGCAGGTGCAAACGCAGTTACAAAATCAGACATAGCCTTCACCGGTATTGAGGAAGTTTGCGAGTCGAAGCAGGTCGGCAAATACGCCCGCGGCCGTTACTTCCGGACCTGCACCCGGGCCCTGAATGACCAGCGGATTCGCTGAGTATCGTTCCGTTTCAAACTGCACGATGTTATCGGTCAGGTTGATGTTGCAGAACGGGTGCGATTTTTTCACAGCCTCGAGCCCTACGGATGCATTTCCGGCAGCGTCGAGGCTGGCGATGTAGCGCAACTGCTTGTTGTGCCCGGCGGCTTCGCGATACAAAGTTTCGATCTCTGCGTCGTATTCGGGCAGTTTCGCGAGGAACTCATCCACGGAGCAATCGCGTAGCGCCTCGGGCACCAGGTTGGTCACAGGAAAATCACCGATTTCCAGAGGCTGACCGAGTTCGCGGGCAAGTATGATGAGCTTGCGTGCGACATCCATGCCGGACAGGTCATCGCGCGGATCCGGTTCCGTGTAGCCATTTTCTTTCGCGACGCGGACGATCTCCGAAAACGGCGTCGAGCCATCATAAACGTTAAAGAGATAAGCCAGCGTTCCCGAAAATATGCCGCGTATGGATCGAACTTCGTCGCCCGTATAGATGAGGTCGCACAACGTGGTGATGACCGGCAGTGCCGCACCCACTGTCGTTTCGTAAAAATAGTGTGAGCTGCCTTTGTCGGCGGCATCCTGCAACGCGGTGTAGCCGGCATAAGGTCCGCTGAACGCCCGCTTGTTGGGCGTAATCACGTGTATGCCGCGCGCCAGCCAGTCCGCGTAGCGAGACGAAATCTGTTCGCTCGCTGTGCAATCGATGATCAGGGCATGCGGCAGGTGGTCCGGATTCAGGTGCCGCTCGAAAGCATCGAGGTCCGCGGGCACTGCCGATGACTCGAAATCCTCCTGCCATGTCTTGAGGTTGATCCTGCGATCGGCCAACAGCATCTTTTTCGATCGTGAGATCGCCCTGATGCGCAGATCGATATTGAAATTTTTCTTTAGCTTTTCGCTTTGCTTGTCGATCTGCCGCAATAAGGCGGTGCCCACGGATCCCGGGCCGATAATGCCTATGGACAGAGTTTTTGCCGAAAGATAAAAACCCGAATGCACCGCCCGCAATGCCTTGACAGCATCTGAAGTAGCTACGACAGCCGAAATGTTTCGCTCCGATGAACCCTGCGCGATCGCCCGAATATTGATTCCGGCGCGACCCAGTGTGCCAAAGAATCGTGCTGCGATGCCAGGCGTACCGGCCATGCCATCGCCCACAACGGCGAGTATGCTCTGCTCGTCACTGACTTCGACGCTTTGAATTTGCCCGCTCTCTAACTCGTCCGCAAATGCTTCAGTGATGACCACGCGTGCACGTTCGGCGACATCCTGCGGAACAGCGATACAAATCGAGTGCTCAGAGCTCGCCTGTGAAATCAGCGTGACCGAGACACCTGCGCGTTTCAGGGACGCAAATAATCGATCGGCCGTGCCTGGAACGCCGATCATGCCGGATCCTTCGAGATTAACGAGCGCCATGCCGCCGATCGCCGTAATACCTTTGATATTGGCGGACACCACGGAGTCAGCCTCAATTCGACTTCCACTATGTTCGATGTTGTGGCTGTTGCGAATGATGACCGGAATGGCGTGTTTAATCGCGGGACCCAGGGTTTGCGGATGAATGACCCTGGCACCGAAATAGGCAAGCTCCATCGCCTCGTTGTAGGTCAGGCGGTCTATGACCTGGGCTTCCGGCACACGATTCGGATCAGCGCTCATGACACCGTCAACGTCGGTCCAGATACTGAGTTCAACAGCACGAGTCAACGCAGCGAATATTGATGCCGAATGGTCGCTGCCGTTACGGCCCAAGGTCGTCTGCAGGCCATTTTCGTCGCTGGCAATGAATCCTGTGAAGACGACTATGCCGGAAAAATCCGCCGGCAAGGCTTTGTCCATATTCTGCTGGGAGTCTTTCCACAGCACCGTAGGGCCCAATTCCGTCTCGCGCACCCTGATTACAGCACGTGCGTCCACCCAGGCTCCACCGCGCTTCGGTGCGAGTTGGCCGAGGTAGGCTGCCAGCAAACGCGCCGACCAGATTTCTCCGTAGCCGGAAACTACATCACGGCTGCGTTTCGGCGCCGATTTCGCGAGTGCGGCGGCCTGCAGTATGTCAGCGATACCGTCGGCGTCCTTGCTCCAGCCATCCAGTACGTCGACAAGATGATCATCTTTGAGCAGCGCATTCGCCGTCGTTGAATATCGCTTGCCAATCTCGTCCAAACCGGTTTTGTAGCCGGGGTCGCCCTGCTCGGCCCGCAGCGCCAGGTTGATCAGGGCATCCGTCATGCCACCCATCGCGGAGACAACGACACCGAGTCGAACCTCTTCATAGTTCAATACGATGTCGGCAACACGGCGAAAACAGGCCGCATCGGCGAGGCTACTGCCGCCAAACTTGTGAATTTTCCAGCGTTTATCCGCCACTTTTGCAGAAGCCCTGTGCACAAAACGGTGCATGATAGCGACACCGGACGATGCCGTCGCCTGTTTTATCAGAAACCAACTAAGGCAGACAGGTGGTGGGGCGATGGGCGCCTGTCAGTAGCAGATGGCGGTGGTCGATCCCTGCAAACACAAACCTGGGTACGGAAAATGCACATCCCGGCGCTTCTTGATCATGTCGATCAATACCAGCTTGGCAAGATTGAGCGCCGCTTTTCCCCGTTCGTTATTCAGAACCGCCATGTCCACCGATGTCTCCTGGTAACCGTAGGCGGTTACCACGAGCTTGTCGCGACGAAAGTAGTAGGCACCTCGATACCGCTCACCGTTAACGTGAACAGTTACGATTCCATCAGGCAAATTGATCATAGAGACAGACCCGCGGCTTGTTGCATCGCAGTTTGCGAAATAGCCGCGAACCAATCCACTGTCGCTCAATGCCGACTCGCAACACCCGATTGCACGGTCACGGCTGCGGACTCGCGCCTCAGCAGCCCCGATTATGGAAAAAAGCGTGCGCAGGGCGCGACATCACTACGAAACTGAAGCCATTTTGAACGAGGAAAAATGGTGGGGCGTGAAGGATTTGAACCTTCGACCAGTCGGTTAAAAGCCGAATGCTCTACCACTGAGCTAACGCCCCATCTGGGTGCAGGTGGCGAGAATGCCAACCGAATGCCGGCGGCATGATACCCGATCACCGCTAAATTACAAAACGCCTTTTTCCGGTGCTTAATGAGGACCCTTAAACGCCCTCTTCCTGCATACGCTCCAGGCGTTGGCCTGCAAGACGGGCTGCCGTTGTTTCCGGGTATTCGGTTTGCACACGTGTCAAAGACGCGCGAGCAGAATCCCACTGCTTCAATTCGTAGTAGCAATAGCCCATCTTCAGAAGCGCATCGGGCACCTTCCGGGAATCGGCGTATTTGCTGATAACGGCTTCGAATTCTTTGAGCGCAGTCTGGAACTGCGTCGTCACATAGTGCGTCTCGGCCAGCCAGTATTGGGCATTGTCAGCGCGTTCGCTCTCCGGAAAAGCGACCAGGAACTGCTGAAACGCAGCAGCGGCCGGCTCGTAACGTTCCGCTTTCAGCAGTTCCAGCGCTGCCTGGTAGTTATCGCGATCAGAACCGTTCGGTACCGGCAGCTGGCCGGCGGGCAAAGCGCCACCGTCCATCACGTTGACGACTTTTCTTTGCTCTTTGATTGCCGTTTCCAGCTGTTGGATGCGGGTATCGAGATCGAGATACAACTGTCGCTGCCGCTCTGCTGTCGTTTCAGCGCCGTGCTCCAGCTCCTCAAGACGACCCTGCAACTCGTCACTGTCACGTTCGATCGCGGTGACCTGCTGCGTGAGATTGACGAGACTTTGATTCTGTACCACCCGTTCAATGGTCTGCAGCCGATCTTCGAGCTCAGTCAGCCTGATCAGCACCGGGTCTTCTTCGGGCGGCACGGGCATCAGGGCACAGCCGCCGAAGACCAGCGTGGCCACCAGGGGCCACGCTGTCTGTTTCATCTTCGCCATCGAAAACCTGTTAATTGGTGTACGTGATTTCGACACGACGGTTTTGCGCGTAGTCACTTTCGGAATTGCCGAAAGCTACAGGACGCTCTTCACCAAAGCTCACGGTCTGGATCTGTGACGCGCTCACGCCCTGAATCATCAATAACTGGCGTACCGCCTGCGAACGACGCTCGGCGAGGCCAATGTTGTATTCACGGGAGCCGCGCTCGTCTGCATGGCCTTCCAGGCGAACGTTCTTGAACGTATCCTGATTGAGCGCGATCGCATGTGCGGCAACGAGCTCCTGGTCCTGCATACGGACTTCAGACGAATCGAACTCGAAATAGATTACGGTGCCAAGTGTCTCGTCCATCGAGTTGTCGGGGATTTCCTCGCCACCGCCCCGCCCATAGATGCCACCGCCGGAGGTGTCAGCGCCACTGCCACCGTAAGTCGTGTCGACCGGTTCCGGGTTTTCTACCGGGGTTTGCTTGCAGCCGGCCAGGAAAAGACCAAGCACGGCGATAGCGAAAAGTTTTGTGTAGGACATAATTGAACCTTTAAGAAAAAAATAATTAAAAATCAATAAGTAATGAATGATACTTCAAGTATATTCACCACTAAAACCTTGGGAACGGCGACCAGACCGGCTCGCGTACATCTCCCTTACCTGACGCCAATTTCTGCCGTATCAGGCCGTCGGCCGACACGGTCTCCAATACGCCATCACCACCTTGTCGAGTCGCGTAAATCAGGCTGTCGCTATTCGGCGCGAAGCTGGGACTTTCGTCCTGGCGGCCCGTCGATAGCACCAGCAGATCCTTGCGTTCGATATTCATTACCGCAATGCGGAAATTTCCCCGGTCATTGTGCACCACCGCCAGTCGGGTGCCGTCCGGTGACAATCGCGGCCGCGCATTATAACTCCCTTCGAACGTAATTCGCTCAGGAGTTCCACCATTAGCTGAAATTCTGTACACCTGCGGCCCGCCGCTGCGATCCGACGTGAAATAGATGAATTTGCCGTCCGGCGACCAGCTTCCTTCCGTATCAATGGCGCGATGCGTCGTCAACCGTGTCGACTGGCGCGAATTGATGTCGAGCACGTAAATATCCGGATTGCCGTCCACACCGCCCAGGGTGATCACGAGCTTGCGACCGTCGGGTGAAAATGAGGGTGCGCCATTGATTCCGGGCTTGTTCGATACCTGGAAGCGGCTTCCCGTACGCAGGGTTTGTACGAAAATCGACGATCTTGCGCCCTCGAACGAGACGTAAGCCAGCTGCCGGCCGTCGGGCGACCAGGCCGGCGACATGATCGGATCCTTGCTTTCCATGATCTTGAATTCATTCTCGCCATCCTGATCGGCGACGATCAGCGAATAGAGTCGGTCCTTGCCCTGCTGCTCGGCGACGACATAGGCGACCTGGGTTCCAAATACGCCCTTAATGCCGGTCAGCTTCTCGTAGATCATGTCGGCCGCGCGGTGGGCCGAGCTGCGCATGGTGCCGCGGCTCGCCGGCATTCGAAAGCCCACGAGCTGCCGGCGGGTGAACGGATCAAACAGCTGGAATTGCAGGGTATAGGCGTTCTCGCCGGACTGAATGACCTTGCCCACGACCACGGCCTCGACACCGAGGATAGTCCAGTCATCAAAATCGACATCGGCGCCGTCGGTCGGTTTCTGCAGCATGTCGTTCTCATTCGTCGGCGCAAATCGCCCGCTGCGCCGCAAATCGTTCTTGATGACCGTCGCGACATCGAGCGGTGCAGCCGGCGTACTGCCTTGCCAGCCAAACGGGACGACCGCCACGGGTGTTGGTTGGGCCACACCCTGCACATCGATGACCAGTTTCTGCGCGGCTGCACTGTCAGCCAATACAATAGTCAGCGCGAATACAAACAAAGTTCTTTTAAACACGTTCACCTCAATGGGTCAGTTTTGCTGTTCTGGCGTCAAGTTTAGCTCCAATAGCGGTCTAAACAGTTCCGGACTTGATGGCTCCGGCAATGGCGACGAACGTCGTATGGCCGCCTCAACGGACCTTTTCACGGCTTCGTCGCCGTTACAACTCAAAATGTTCACGCCGACAATCTCACCACCGGGAATCTGCCTGACACTGACGACACAGCGCGTGTCCGAACCAGCGCTCGCCGGGACCGACCAGTTTCTGCGGATTCTTTGCGCAATGGCAAACTGGTAAGCCGCCATCGCGGGCGACGAATTAGCCGCCAGCCGCTGCTGCTCATCCGTAATTTCCTGCTGCCGCTGCTCAGCTTCCAGTTCCTTGCGTATGCGCTCGTTTTCCTCGCGCTGGCGCTGTTCATCTTCCTTACGCTTGCGTTCCGCTTCCTCGCGCTCGCGTTCCTTCTTCGCTTCTTCGTCCTTCTTGCGCTGTGCTTCCTCGCGCTCTTTCTTGAGCCGCTCCGCTTCTTTCTGTTGCCGCAGCTTTTCCAGGCGCTCTTTCTCGATCAGAGCATCCTGGACACGCTTTTGCTCCTCGGCTTCAAACCGTAACTGCTCGCTGTTGTCAGGCTCAGGCTCGGGTTCCTGCACAACAGGTTCGGGCTCGGGTTCCGGCTCCTTCCTGACTACCGGCGGGGCGACTTTCGGAATCTCGGTGACCAGCGTCGCCTGGATGGCCATCGGCGTAATCGGCACGTGCCGGGTGAAATTGACGGCAATGAGCATCGACGAAAACAGGGCGACGTGCAGTAGCACCGCCATGCTGATCGGAACGATAGTGTTGTCGCGCTGAACCACGTTTGGCCTTACTCGGGTATCGGGTAACTATCCAGGGGATCGGTTACGAAGCCTATGCTCTGGGCTCCACCCTGCTGCAGCAGCACCATGGCGCCGACCACATGTCCGTAGGGCACCGCACGATCCGCCTTGACCAAAATCGGAGTGTCAGGACGATTTCTGAGCACGGCGCCCACTCTCGCAACCACATCCTTGCCGGTCGTCGGTTCGTCTTCGTTGTCGCCAACGTTGATATACAGGTTACCCGTCGCATCGACGCTCAATACCAGTGGCTGGTGATTGGGCACCTCTTTGATGGGTTCGGAATTCGCCTTGGGTAAATCAACCTCAATGCCTTGCGTTAACAAGGGTGCTGTCACCATGAAGATGACAAGCAAGACCAGCATCACGTCGATATAGGGCACGACGTTGATGTCGCCCATCAACTTTCGTTTTTGCAGTGGAGTGGCCATTTCAGCTCCCCAGTTTGGCACGCGCGTGGCGTTGCAGAATGCTCGAAAACTCCTCGCTGAAACCGTCGTAGCGGTATTCGAGCCGAACGACCTTATCGGCATAGCGGTTATAGCCGATGACCGCCGGTATGGCGGCGAACAAGCCCATCGCGGTCGCGATCAGCGCTTCAGCGATAGGCGGTGCCACCACGGCCAGCGTCGCCGATTGCACGTTGGCGAGACCCATGAAGGCACCCATGATCCCCCACACAGTGCCGAACAATCCGACGTACGGACTGGTCGATCCGATCGTCGCCAGCGTCGCCAGGCTTTGTTCGACCCGATCAACTTCGCGCATTTGGGCGACCCGCATCGCGCGACGGCATTCCTCGACGATTTTGTCGGCACTGCCGCCGCCTGCCTGCAGTGCGCGATTGAACTCGCGAAAACCGGCTTCGAAGATGCTGGCCATGCCAATGCTGCCGCCGGATGCGCGCGTTGCGCTTCGGTACAGCGTGTTGAGATCGCCGCCGGACCAGAACGCGGCTTCAAATTCATCCGATGCCTCGGTGGTGCGCCGCAGCAGGCGTCGCTTGGTAAATATGATGCTCCACGACACCACTGAAGCGGCCACGAGCAGCAACATGACGAGTTGCACGGGTATGCTGGCTTGAAAGAGCAAGCTGATGATTGACATATCGGCTGTCATGAGGGGATTTCCTTAAGAAAGTCTTGCGGTATACGCTTCGGTCTCATTGTGTCAGCAGCCAGGTACGCGGCAGTTACGCCGCCCTGGATCAACAGCTCTCCGTCGCTGCTGCCACGATAAATATTCTGTTCGATCTCAAATGTCGCCCGACTCAATTGGCTGAGTCCGGCGGTCACCACCAGGGTGTCGCCTAATCGGGCCGGGATGATAAATTTTGCATGCGCTTCTGTCACGACTAGTATGCGATTGTCTTCTTTCATCATCGTGACGTGATCGACGCCCATGGCTTCCAGCCATTCGGTCCTGGCTCGTTCCATGAAGCGAAAATAGTTCGCGTAATAGACCACACCCTGCGCGTCGGTATCTTCATAGTAAACGCGCACTTGCAGTTCGAAGGGTTTAAGACTCATCACAAATCACAACGGTTCATTGTCGAAAGGCAATTCTTCGGTCGCCGACGATGTCGGCGGTTTCAGACCGAAATGCAGATAGGCGTTGCGGGTCGCGACCCGCCCACGAGCCGTACGCATCATGAATCCCTGCTGGATCAAATACGGCTCCAGCACATCCTCGATCGTGCCGCGTTCCTCGCCGATGGCCGCCGCGATGCTCTCGATGCCGACGGGACCCCCGTCGAATTTTTCAATGATAGTCTGGAGCAGGCGCCGATCGAGTGCATCGAAGCCGTTGGGATCTACCCGCAATATGTCCATCGCATCCTTCGCTACGGCTCCCGTCACCACGCCATCGCCCTTTACTTCTGCAAAGTCCCGAACCCTGCGCAACAGTCGGTTCGCAATACGCGGCGTACCGCGCGACCGGGTCGCGATTGCCCGCGCTCCCTCGTCATCTATAGGTAGATTCAGGATTCCGGCGGATCGTCGCGTAATTCCCTCAAGATCTTCCGATGAGTAAAATTCGAGTCGCTGCACGATGCCGAAACGGTCGCGCAACGGCGAGGTCAAGAGACCGGCGCGCGTGGTCGCGCCGACCAGCGTGAACGGTGGCAAATCCAGTTTGATCGAACGCGCGGCAGGTCCTTCGCCGATCATGATGTCGAGTTGAAAATCCTCCAGCGCCGGATACAGCACTTCCTCGACAATCGGACTTAGGCGATGTATTTCGTCCACGAACAGCACGTCATTGGGTTCGAGGTTCGTCAATATCGCCGCCAGGTCACCCGGGCGCTCGAGCACAGGGCCGGAGGTCTGGCGCAAGCCAACGCCCATTTCATTGGCGACGATATGCGCCAGCGTCGTTTTGCCGAGTCCGGGTGGCCCAAATATCAGGACGTGATCCAGCGCTTCGCCACGCCGGCGCGCCGCCTCGATGAAGACACTCATCTGCTGGTTTACGCTGGGCTGGCCGTGATAGTCCTTAAGTGTTTTCGGACGAATGGCCCGATCAAAGGCTTTGTCCTCACTCACCGCGACTGCGCTGGTCAGGCGATCGTGTTCTACGTTACTCACTAAGTCGCCGCCTGTCGCAACGCCAGCCGGATGATGTCTTCAGCCGACTTGTCTTCAATATCGAGTTTCGCGATCAGGTTGTTCACTTCTTTCGGCTTGTAGCCCAGCGATACCAGGGCGTCGACAGCCTCGTTTCGTGCATTGGCCTCCAGCGTCAGCGGCGCCGCCCGGCCGCCCCCGGGAGCCGCGGCATCAATGCGATCGCGCATTTCGATGATCAGGCGCTCCGCCGTCTTCTTACCAACTCCGGGAATCTTGGACAGCGTCGTTGCGTCTTCGAATTCGACACAGCGCCGAAAATCGTTGGTCGTCATCGCTGACAGGATGCCCAGTGCGAGCTTCGCGCCCACGCGGTTTACTTTCAGTAAAGTACGAAACATCAGCCGTTCGTCCTCACTCGAGAAACCGTACAGGATCTGCGCATCCTCGCGCACGAGGAGATGCGTGTAGAGAAACAAATCCGCGCCTGGCGCTGGCAAGTCAAGGAAGGTGGAAAGCGGCGTTTCCAGCTCATATCCGACACCACCGCACTCAATCACAACCTGTGGCGCCTGCTTGGCGATGATGCGGCCACGCAATGAACCTATCATCGGGAACTCGCAATGGCCTTGCCGTTGCCGAGCTGAACCTGGATGCGCCACTGGTGGCCGTGGCAAAGAGCCGCCGCCAGGGCGTCGGCAGCATCCGGCGCCGGCACGCCATCGAGCTTCAGGATCGAAACCACCATGTGTTGGACCTGCTCCTTCGTGGCCGCGCCGGTACCGACGATCGCCTGCTTGATTTCACGTGGCGCGTATTCGTGGATCTCGATGCCATGCGCGAAGGTTGCGCAGATCGCCGCCGAGCGGGCGTGGCCGAGTTTCAGCGCGCTGCTGGCGTTCTTGTGCATGAACACGCTTTCGACAGCAACCAGGTCCGGGTGAAACTGATCAACGATGCCGCCGACAGACAGGAATATCTGCCGCAATCGGTCGGCGAAAGCACCTTCGATGCTTTTAACGGTACCGCTGGCGACATACACCGCCTGGTCCCCGTCAAAATCAACTACGCCAAAACCCGTCAGGCGGGAGCCTGGATCGATTCCGAGGATACGTCGTTTACTGGTCAACTGGTGCACTAGGCCTCGAGTTCTGCCAGAACCGTTTCGCTGATATCAGCGTTACTGTAAACCTCCTGGACGTCGTCCAGGTCCTCAAGCACTTCGAGCATTTTGATCATAGATCCGGCTTCGTTCACACCCAGCTCCGCACTGGTCGATGCGCGCATCGTTATCTCGGCGCTATCGGCGGCCAGACCTGCCGCAATCATCCTGTCGCGGACGCGCTCGAATTCGCCTGGTGAGGTCAGAACTTCAATTGAACCGTCCTTGTCCGTAATGACATCTTCAGCGCCGGCCTCGAGCGCAGCCTCCAGAATGGCGTTTTCGTCGCTGCTCGCCGGGAACAGCAATTGCCCAACCTGGTTGAACAAATAGTTCACCGAGCCGTCAGCTCCGAGGTTGCCGCCGTACTTGCTGAATGCGTGGCGAACTTCCGCCACGGTTCGATTGCGGTTATCCGTCAGGCAATCGACCATGACAGCGGTACCGCCGGGCCCGTAGCCTTCGTAGCGGATTTCCTGGTAGTCAGCGCCATCGATCTCGCCGGCACCACGCTTGACGGCCCTTTCGATATTGTCCTTCGGCATACTCTGGGCCTTGGCCTTATCGACCGCCAAACGGAGCCTCGGGTTCGACAATAGATCGCTGCCGCCCATTTTGGCGGCCACGGTGATCTCGCGAATGAGCTTGGTGAAGATCTTGCCGCGCTTTTTGTCCTGGGCGCCCTTGCGGTGCTGGATATTCGCCCATTTACTGTGTCCTGCCATGATGTCCTGTTTTTGCTATGCCCAAGTACGACTCCGACCAGACAGGCTGGTCGAAACTGCGCGTATGATAACGGGTATTGAGCGAACAGGCACACACGAGAATTTCGACGATGTCGGCGAGTGACGGGGAAAATCAGCACGATTCAAGCGCGGTGGACAACAGCATCGCCGAGGTTCGAACGTATCTCGCTGCTTTGCCTCTATCGGAGGGTCTTGCGGCCGCAATTTCGGAAGGCGAGAAGATAGCCGCCATCATTGAGCCACTGGGCCTGCCGCCCGGAATCGTCGCTGCCGTGCACGCATACCCGTTGTTTCGCGAAAAATATATTGTCGAAAAAGACTTACAAAACAATCCTTTTAGTGATATTTCTCGATTTGTTCTAGGTCTGGAACAGCTTAACCAGTTCTCACTGCCCGAGAACTGGCAACCGGGGGAAGCGCTCGCACAGCAGCAATCCGAGGCGCTGCGCAAAATGTTGCTGGCAGTCGTCTCCGATGTGCGCCTCGTGCTCGTCCGGCTTGCTGAACAGTTGTACCGACTGCGGGCTGCCAAGGACGCACCGTCCAAGGTCAAGACTTCCCTGGCGCTCGAAACGCGCGAAATCTACGCAGCCCTCGCCAACCGCCTCGGTGTCTGGCAACTGAAATGGGAACTTGAGGATCTCGCTTTTCGCTACGACGATCCGGACACTTACCTGGCGATCGCGAAAGCGCTCAACGAGAAGCGCAACGAGCGGGAAGGGTTTATCGCGAATGTGGTCGAGGAGCTTCGCGGCGAGATGCAGAAAAACGGTATCGACGCCGACATCTCCGGCCGTCCCAAGCACATCTACAGCATTTATCGAAAAATGCAGCGCAAGGATCGTGGCCTGGAGTCACTGCATGACATCCGGGCAGTGCGCATCCTCGTTTCGAACGTCAATGAATGCTACGAGGCACTGGGCATTGTCCACAGCCTCTGGCCCTACATACCCGGGGAGTTCGATGACTACATCGCGAATCCCAAGGAAAACGACTACCGCTCCCTGCATACGGCCGTGATCGGCCCACAGGGCAAAACCGTTGAGATCCAGATTCGCACTCACGAGATGCACAATCATGCGGAACTCGGTGTCGCGGCGCACTGGCGCTATAAGGAAGGCGGAGCGGCGCCCGCTGCGTTCGACCAGAAAATCCGTTTCCTGCGACAACTGCTCGAACCCACGGAGGACGGCGTCGACCTGCTCGACCAGATCCGTGACGATTTCTTTGAAGACCGGGTTTATGCCATCAGTCCCAAAGGAGATGTGGTCGAGCTTCCGGCGGGTGCAACGCCGCTCGACTTTGCCTATTACGTGCACACGCAGGTCGGGCATCGCTGCCGTGGCGCAAAGATCAACGGGCGTATCGTGCCCCTCACCTACCACCTGCAGAACGGTGACCAGGTCGAAATCATTACAGGCAAGCAGGCACACCCGAGCCGGGACTGGCTGAGCCCGAAACTCGGCTATCTCGCCGGGTCCCGCTCACGCGCGAAAGTTCGCAACTGGTTTCGCGCCCAGGATCGCGACCAGCACTTGCGCCAGGGACGCGAAATACTTGATCGGGAATTGGTCAGGCTATCGATTAAAGATGTCTCGACGGACGACATCGCAAAGCGGCTCAAGCACAAGGACACCGAGGGACTTTGCGTCGCTCTCGGTGCGGGCGATCTGACCTCGGCGTCGATTGCTACAGCAGTGCAATATCTGCGCGGGACTGACCCGCAGTCCCTGAAGTCACGAACTCCGACGAAACGTCCGGAGTCCAAACCGAACTCGGTCGGCGTCGCCGGCATAGGTGACCTGCTGTGCAATTTCGCGCGTTGTTGCCGTCCGGTACCGCCGGAGCGCATCGTTGGCTATATCACCCAGGGCCGCGGCGTCAGCATTCATCGGCAGGACTGCGGCAATTTTCTCGGGCTAAAAGCACGCAGTCCCGAACGCGTACTTGAGACTGACTGGGGCGAATCCGACCAGGGCTCCTACCCGGTGGATCTCACTCTGCATGCTTTCGATCGCAATGGACTCATTCGGGACATCACGAGCGTGCTCGCCGATGAAGGCGCGAACGTCCTCAGCCTCAATACGCATACAGACAAAAAATCCCTGCAGGTGATGATGTCACTCAGCCTGGAGATCAAGGACCTGCCGACCTTAAGCACCGCGATCAATCGCCTCGAGCAAGTACCCAACGTCGTGTCGGTCAGGCGCAAGGCCTGACCGACGAACGACCTTATTCCGTGGCTGCCGGTTTGCGTTTGGCGATGTCTGTCGCCAGAGCCATCATCGAGGTGAGATCCGCGAGATTCGACGGCACGACAAACGTGTTGCCTGCTTTGGCCAGGTTGCCGAATTGCTGGATGTACTGTTCCGCGATGCGCAGTTGCATCGCGTCCGGTCCACCCTTGTCGATGACCGCCGCGGCAACTTCCCGCAACCCCTGCGCCGTCGCAGTTGCTACAGCCAGAATAGCTTCAGCCTCGCCCTGCGCTTCGTTGATTTGCTGAGTCTTGACGGCTTCGGACTGCTTGATCACGCGTTGCTTGTCGCCTTCCGCCTGGTTGATCTTGGCGTCGCGCTCACCTTCCGAGGTCAGGATGACCGCGCGCTTCTCTCGCTCGGCGCGCATCTGCTTTTCCATCGCACTCAGCACGTCGTGCGGCGGGTTGATGTTCTTGATCTCGTAACGCAGTACCTTGACGCCCCAGGGTTCACTGGCCTTGTCGAGCTCGGCGACGACATTCTGGTTGATCGTGCCGCGCTCCTCAAAGGTACGGTCCAGGTCGATCTTGCCGATTTCGCTACGCAACGTCGTCTGCGCGAGCTGAGAGATCGCAAACATGTAGTTGCCGATACCGTAGGATGCGCGGCTGGGGTCCAGAACCTGCATGTACAACACCCCGTCAACGCCGACTTGCACGTTGTCTTTGGTAATGCAGACCTGCTCAGCGATGTCTGTTGCCTGTTCTTTCAGCGAGTGCTTGTAGGCGACTGAATCCAGAAATGGAAACAGAATGTGGAAACCTGCATTCAGGGTTTTGTGATATTTACCCAATCGCTGTACGACGTAAGCATTCTGTTGCGGAACGACCACCGCCGTCTTGACCAGAATAATGATCGCAACAAAAACTACTCCTAATGACACATATAGTGATTCCACGACTTACTCCTTTTCAGCCATCATTCTGCTTCGACATGCAGGGTCAGGCCGTCGACTTTGACAACCCGTGCTCGGGCACCGGCCGGTATGACGGCTGCTCCAGTGTTACGGACCGTCCATTTGGTGCCACGAAATTCGGTGCGTGACTCGCTGCCAGCCGCCAGGTCCTCTTGAATGTTGACGGTCTCACCTGCGATGGTCTCGCGATAAGCTGTTGATCCCCCGCCGCGAATCTTCTCGTAAAGCGTCTTGCGGAATGTAAAAAACGAAATCAGCGACAATGTCGCGAAGGCAGTCCACTGCCCCCATTCCGGAAGCGCGAGACCGAAAAGTTCGGCGAGTCCGACGACGGCAGCCGAAATACCGAGGAACACAAGATAGAACTGCGCGTCGATCGCAAAGAGTTCTGCGCCGAGTATGACTGCCCCAAGAATCATCCAATGCCACCACAACATAGTCCTGCTCCGCTGTTGAATCGCCGCCACTATATCGCGAATCGGGACTTTACGGCAGATTGAAAGCGCCGCGTTGCACCCCAATATGCGGTAACATTCCGGGCGCTGCTAACAAACAAGAACAAGGGGCTCGGCATGCAGGATATCGTCGCAACGATAAACCAATACGTCTGGAGCGAAGCTCTGATCTACCTGTGCCTTGGCGCAGGGCTGTTTTTCTCAATCCTGACCCGGTTTGCACAAGTGCGTCATTTCAAGGAAATGCTGCGCCTGTTGTTCTCAAACAAGGAATCGGACAGAGGTATTTCATCGTTCCAGGCGCTGTCGGTCTCGCTGTCGGGGCGCGTCGGTACCGGCAATATAGCGGGCGTTGCAGCAGCCATCGGCTTTGGCGGGCCCAGCGCCGTATTCTGGATGTGGGTGGTTGCCTTCCTCGGCGCCTCGACGGCCTACGTCGAGTCGACGCTCGGGCAGATTTATAAGGAAGAAGACGAAGGCCAGTTTCGTGGCGGCCCGGCGTATTACATCGAAAAAGCCATGGGGCAGAAGTGGTACGCGTGGATATTTGCCATCGCGACAATCATTGCGGTGGGCGCACTGTTACCCGGCGTGCAATCCAACAGCATCGGCAATGCAGCAGAACTCGCTTTCGGCGGCGATTCCACCGTGAACTTCTTCGGTGACAGCATCTCGTTGACAAAAATGGTGACCGCCGTCGTGGTTGTCGGCATTCTCGGCTTCATTATTTTTGGTGGCGTAAAACGTATCGCGCATTTCACGCAGGTTATCGTTCCCTTCATGGCGCTGGGATACATCCTCATGGCGCTTGGTGTTGTCATCTATCACATCGCCGATTTGCCACACATCTTTGGCCTCATCATGAAAGACATCTTCACACCCATGGCGGGTTTCGGCGCCGCGATCGGCTGGGGCGTGAAACGGGGCGTTTATTCCAACGAGGCCGGTCAGGGCACCGGCCCCCACGCCGCCGCTGCAGCAGAGGTCGATCATCCCGCGCAGCAAGGACTCGTGCAGGCATTTTCTGTGTACGTGGATACGCTGTTCGTTTGCTCGGCAACCGCTTTCATGATTCTGATCACACAGCAGTATTACGTTACGGGTGTCGCTGCCGACATCAGCGGCGGCATGGCGGCCGTTGATGTGTCTGCGAACAGCCCGGCGTTCACGCAAATGGCACTGCAGACGGTCGTCGGTGCGTCCGGAGAAATCTTCGTCGCCATCGCACTGTTCTTCTTCGCATTTACTACACTGCTGGCTTACTACTACATCGCGGAAACCAATGTTGCGTACATTCGTCGTAGCATTCGTTTCCCCGGCGAACTCACCATACTCAAGATCGTACTGATGACATCCGTGTTCTACGGCACGGTGCGTTCGGCCGATCTTGCCTGGGCGTTGGGCGATATTGGCGTGGGCTTAATGGCCTGGCTGAACATCATCGGCATTCTTATTTTGTTTTTCATGGGTAGCCCGGCGATAAAAGCGCTTAAGGACTACGAGCAGCAGAAAGACGCGGGCGTTGAGAAATACACTTTCGATCCGGAAGCGCTTGGCATCAGGAACGCGGATTTCTGGAAGTGATTATCACGAAGACATCGCAAGTGAGTACGCAGCGACGTGCAATTGTCGCCGGTGCGCTTGCTGCATCAGCGCAGCTTATGTTGCCGCAATCAGTAATTGCGGGTGCAACGCAGGCCACGGCGACCAGGAGTAAGCAAATGGACATCGATCGTTTTGTCGAAGATTGTGTAAGCGCCAACCGGGAGACTGATGCGCAAGCGGCGGTCAACGAGGTGCTTGCCAGAGCTGTTGCAACGCCGTCAGCCGTGTTGGCGGCCCTGGGTGAGCCGGCCAGGGCCGGTCTCAATGTACTTCTCAAGTCGCCGTCGCTGACGATCTTCGCTGCAACCTGGACGCCGCAGATGAATCTCATGCCGCATGACCATCTGATGTGGGCCAATATCGGCATCTACACGGGACGCGAGGACAACATATTCTGGAAAAGGACATCCGACGGATTAAGCGCTTTTGGAGCAGACGCCCTCTTTGAAAGAGACACGGCGATGCTGCCTGAAGATGCTCTGCATTCGGTGACCAATCCGTTATTGCGTTTCACCGGGGGAATTCATATCTACGGTGGTGACTTCTTCAATACGAAGCGCCATCAATGGGACCCCGAATCCCTCGAAGAACAACCGTCGGACGGCGCTGTCATACGCAGCATGTTTGAGCGCGAAAACAAAAGACTGGGTCTTGACTAGAAATCCGGACGAACAGAAGGCGATTGCCTGATGCCAGGCGCCGCACCCAGCAGGGGTCTCGTTCGCGCGTTGACGCTGGTACCCGCCACGTCGGTGCTCCTGGCCAACATCATTGGTACCGGCGTATTCGTCAAGGCGCGCGTGATGACCTGCAATGTCGGCAGTCCGGAGATGGTTCTTACCGTCTGGCTGGTCGCAGGATTGCTGACGCTCGCAGGCGCCCTCGTCTATGCCGAACTTGGCGCCATGTTGCCGCGGTCCGGCGGGGAGCTGCATTTCATCGGCGCTGCGTTTGGGCGTCGCTGGGCCTTTCTTTACGGCTGGTCGAAGACGGTGGGGTTGGGGGCTTCGGTAGCAGCCGCGGCTATCATTATGGTCGTCTTCCTGAACGACCTGACGGGCGGCAAGCTACCAACGCTGCTACTCCAAACATTGCCGCTTCTTATCATCGGCTCGGCAACAGCCATCAATTTCGCGAGCGTGCGATCCGGCGGAATTACGGCGACCGTCTTAACCGCTGTGAAAATTGCGCTCGTGCTGCTGGTCGGACTGGGCGCATTCCTGTTGGCCGACGGATCGTGGGACAACTTTGGGATGCATGGCGCGGCAGGCAGCTGCGAAGGCGTCCCCGATAGCGCGCGACTCGGCATTCAGGGCTTCGGCGCCGCCATGCTCGGCGCCCTCTGGGGCTACAACGGCTGGGCCGTCATCGCAGCGTTGGGTGCTGAAGTTCGCGATCCCGGACGGACGCTACCGCGGGCACTGATCGGCGGCACTTTGCTCGTGATTATCTTGTACTTGCTCATCAACGCGGCGTATTTCTACGTGCTCACTCCCCTTGAAGTCGCCAGCGTTGCCGAATCGTCCTCCGTTGCAGCTGAAGCCGCCTCTCGTTTCTTTGGCCCCGGGGTTGCCGCACTGATGTCTGCAGGCCTGATGCTCTCCGCCTTCGGCACGCTGCACACGACGCTGCTGACAGGAACGCGCGTTCCTTTCGCGCTTGCCCGCGGCGGTCTCCTCCCCTCTGGTCTTGCCTGGCTTTCCGGCAGCGGCGTACCGACCGTCGCCGTTCTCGTTACCGGCATCTGGTCGGTAGTACTCGCGGCGAGCGGCACTTTCGATATCCTGACTGATATGTATATCTTTGTACTCTCGGTATTCTTCGCGATGAGCACCGCTGCACTCTTTGTGTTGCGGCGACGAATGCCAAATGCCACGCGACCCTATCGCGTCTGGGGTTATCCGTTCGTGCCTGCGCTGTTCCTGCTCGTGACGATCTATTTGCTGGTCAATACGGTCTTCGCAACCCCATTGCGGGCATTCGCCGGTATCGGTTTGATTGCCATTGGCCTGCCGCTGTACGAGTACTTCGCACGCTATGGTCGCGTTCTAGAAGCTATGGAATGGACGGAGCTAAGCGATGGCTAACACTTGTCGGCTTCGCATCCCGGAATCAGCCTGGTCATTCTGTTCAGCGAGCATCGCTTCCGAGGTAATCCAAGGCGTGTGCTTTAAAGCACTGATTGAGCGACGACTACCGATTCGGATAATTCAGGGCCTTGTTATCCACCGCCAATGACGCTTCATGCATCGCTTCGGCCAAACTCGGATGCGCATGAATTGTGCGTTGAATATCTTCGGTGCTGGCCGAGAACTCCATCGCCAGCACGGCTTCGGCAATCAGTTCGCCAGCCATCGGTCCAACGATATGAACGCCGAGGACTTCATCGTCGTCTTTCGATGAGATGATCTTGACCATTCCCGCCGTCTGTTCCATCGCCTTCGCGCGCCCGCTTGCAGCGAACGGGAACGACCCGGTTTTGTACGGCTTTCCTGAGTCCTTCACTTCCGCCTCGGTTTTACCGACCCATGCAATCTCTGGTGCCGTGTATATGACGGACGGGATAACGCCGTAATTCAATTCTGCGATCTCTCCTGCGATAAGATCGGCAACCATGACACCCTCTTCCGAGCCCTTGTGCGCCAGCATCGGACCGCGCACGCAGTCACCTATCGCGAACACACCCTTCACTCGGGTGCGGCATTCGTGATCGACGACAATAAAGCCACGCTCATCGAGCTGTATGCCTGCGTCTTCCGCGAACAGGTTTGTGGTATGCGGCTTGCGTCCGACTGCGACGACGAGTTTGTCGACTTCGACTGACTGTGATCCGTTCTTGTCGTCGTACGAGACTGTCACGCCCTTCTTGCTGACCTTCGCCGCAGACACTTTCGCGCCAAGACGTATATCAAGACCCTGTTGTTTGAACTCCTGCGCTGCCACCTTTGCGACGTCGCGATCGGCCATGAAGAGAAAATCGTCCATCGCTTCCAGCACCGTGACTTCAGAACCCAATCGCGACCAAACGCTGCCCAATTCCAGGCCAATGACACCCGCGCCGACCACGCCAAGCCGTTTTGGCACCGCGTCGAGTTCCAGCGCGCCCCAGGAATCGATAATCCTGTCGTCGTCGAAAGGCGCGATTCGCAGTTCTATCGGCGATGATCCGGATGCCAGAATCACGTGAGCGGCTTCGAGTTTTTCAACTTTTCCATCAACGGCGGTGAATTCAACCTGCTTGCCAGGCAGTAATTTGCCGTGACCGACCAGCGCCTCGATTTTGCTGGCCTTCAACAGGCCGGCGATGCCGCCCGTCAGTTGTCGAACGATACTCGCGCGACGCTTTTGCATCGTTGCCAGATCCAGCTCTACACCGCCCGTCTTGATACCGTGTTTCTTGAACTCGTGCTGAGCACGATGAAAAAGCTCTGATGACTCCAGCAGAGCTTTCGACGGGATACATCCTGCGTTCAGGCAGGTGCCGCCGAATGCATTCTTGCCATCCTTGTTCTTCCACTCGTCAATACATGCCACGGTCTTGCCGTGCTGCGCCGCCCGAATCGCCGCAATATAGCCTGCCGGTCCGGCACCGATTACGACTACGTCGAAACTTCTGCTCATTGTCTTGCCTGTCCTTGTCTTGCTTCAGTCAGTTACTGGATGCGGGTTAAATCTGCAGCAGCAGGCGCGCCGGATCCTCAAGTTGTTCTTTGATGGATACGAGGAACTGAACCGCCTCCTTGCCATCGATGATTCGATGATCATACGTCAGCGCGAGATACATCATTGGCCGCGCAACTATGTTGCCGTCAACAACCATCGGGCGTTGCTGAATTGAGTGCATGCCGAGTATGGCGCTCTGCGGCTGATTCAATATCGGCGTCGACATCATCGAGCCGAAAATGCCACCGTTGGTAATGGTGAACGTTCCGCCCGTCAGGTCTTCCATGCTGATGGTCCCTGCCTGCGCTCTCCCTGCGACTTCGTTCAGCGCTTTTTCAAATTCGGCGAAGCTCATTTGATCCACATCGCGAAGTACGGGCACCATCAGACCACGATCACTGGAAACCGCGATGCCGATGTCAAAGTAGTTGTGATAGATAATATCCGTACCTTCCACCGAAGCGTTCACAACCGGGAATTTCTTCAGCGCCTCAACCGAGGCTTTTGCGAAGAACGACATGAAGCCCAGTCGAACGCCGTGTTTCTTCTCGAATGCTTCCTTGTAACGCTTGCGAAGCTCCATCACCTCGGTCAAATCGACTTCGTTGAAGGTCGTCAGCATCGCTGCTGTACGTTGTGCGTCGAGTAGGCGTTCCGCGATGCGGGCACGAAGGCGGGTCATCGCGACACGATTTTCTGTGCGCACAAATCCACTCGCCATTGCCTCCGGTTTCTCGGGTTTCTGATCACCCGCCGTAACATTCGCGCTGTCGTCAGACTTCAGGAATGCCATTACGTCCGATTTGGTAATGCGGCCATCTTTCCCGGTACCGCTTACCATGGTTGCATCCAGATCGTATTCATCGAGCAAACGCCGCACGGCAGGGCTGGTCTTGATCGGCCCATCCGTTTCGTCTTCTGCACTTGCCGGCGTCGCCGCTGGCGCGGATTCCTCCTTTTGCACTGGCGCAGCATCGACCTCACCCTCTTCGAGTATCGCCAGCACATCCCCGGACACCACCGTTGCACCGTTCTCGGCGACAATTTTCACAATCGTGCCCGCCGCAGGTGCGGGAACCTCGAGCACCACCTTATCGGTTTCCAGGTCGACCAGATTCTCATCTCGTGAAACCGACTCGCCCGCGGACTTGTGCCAAGCAACCAGAGTGGCATCGCTGACTGATTCGGGCAGTTGTGGAACCTTGATCTCTATGCTCATTTGGACTTCCGTTTTGTCTTAACAGGCTTCACGACCTTGCTCGCTTCGGACTTGATATCCAGAGCGGCGTCAACCAGCGCCTGCTGTTGTTGCAGATGAATCTTGAATATACCCGAGGCCGGGGCCGCCGCACTGGGGCGCCCGGCGTAATACAGTTCCTGGTGACTCTGCAGTCCCTCCTGCAGGCGATGCTTGATCTGGTACCACGCGCCCTGGTTCAGCGGCTCTTCCTGGCACCAGATGATTTCCTTGACATGTCCGTACTCAGTAACGAGAGCCGCATATTCATCGACCGGGAAGGGATACAGTTGCTCAATTCGAATCAGTGCAATGTCGTTGATGCCGTGCGTCTCACGCGCTTCAAGCAAATCGAAATACACCTTGCCGCTGCAAAACACGAGACGTCTCGTTTTCTCGATCTCGATGGCCTCGATTTCGGGAATGATGCACTCGAAGCGGCCACCGGAGAGTTCATCAATGGCAGAAACCGACATCTTGTGACGTAGCAGGCTCTTTGGCGTCATGACGATCAGCGGTTTTCGGTAGGGGCGTACCTGCTGACGTCGAATCATGTGGAACATTTGTGCCGGAGTCGACGGAATACAGACCTGGATATTGTGCTCTGCGCAGAGTTGCAGGAATCGCTCCAGGCGTGCCGACGAATGCTCCGGGCCCTGCCCTTCGTAACCGTGCGGCAGGAACATGGTAAGGCCGCACAACCTGCCCCACTTCGCTTCACCGGAACTGATGAACTGGTCAATTACGACTTGCGCGCCATTGGCAAAATCACCGAACTGGCCTTCCCAGATCACCAGCGTATTGGGGTCGGTACTCGCAAAGCCGTATTCGAATCCAAGCACAGCCTCTTCCGAAAGAAACGAATCAATCACGCGAAATGCGTCAGGCCGATCGACGACGTGATTCAGAGGCGTGTATTCACGATTGTTCAACTGGTTGTGGATTACAGCGTGCCGGTGGAAAAAAGTTCCACGACCACTGTCCTGGCCAACCAACCGCACATTGTGCCCGTCAGCGAGCAAAGACGCATAGGCCATGGTCTCTGCGAAGCCCCAGTCCATCTCAGTCTTGCCGGCCAGCATCTTGGCGCGCTGGTCCATAATGCGTTGCACACGGCCATGCGGCTTGATGTCGGGGGGAATGGTTGTCAACGCAACGCCAAGACTTGCAACCGTCTTCGGGCTGATCGTCGTATCAACGGCATCATCCCACTCGGTATTCAGGTATGGCGTCCAATCTGCCGTGAACTTGTTGCCGATCATTCCGAGGGAGGCTTTTTGCACGTGCTCGCCACGATCGAGGCGGTCACGGTAATCGTCCTGCAGCTTGACTATATCGGCGCTGCCGATCACTCCGGCCGCGACGAGATGGTTGGCGTACAACTCACGCGTCGTCTTCTGGTCCTTAATGCGACCGTACATGATCGGCTGCGTTGCCGACGGTTCATCAGCCTCGTTGTGGCCATGCCGTCGATAACAGACCAGGTCAATGACCACATCCTTCTTGAACTTCTGTCGATACTTCAAAGCCAGCCGCGTAACGAATATCACCGCCTCGGGATCGTCGCCGTTGACGTGAAAGACGGGCGCTTCGATCATCTTGGCAACATCGCTGCAGTAATCCGTTGAACGCGCATCCGACGGCCTGCTGGTCGTGAATCCCACCTGGTTGTTCACGACGAGGTGTATTGTGCCGCCGGTCCGGAATCCATTCACCTGCGACATCTGGAATGTTTCCGTTACGACGCCCTGCCCCGAAAATGCGGCGTCGCCGTGTATCAATACGGGCAGCACTTCCTGCCGTTCGTGGTCACCACGACGCTGCTGTCGTGCCCGAACCGATCCCTCGACCACCGGGTTGACGATTTCGAGATGCGAGGGATTAAACGCCAGTGCGAGGTGAACATTTCCGCCTGGCGTTTTCAGATCAGCCGAGAAGCCTTTGTGATATTTCACATCACCGGAGCCTTTCAATTCCTCGACGTCGTAATTGCCTTCAAATTCCTCGAACAGCTCTTCCGGCGACTTGCCCAGGATGTTGACCAGTACGTTGATACGGCCGCGGTGCGCCATGCCAATGACGATTTCTTCGATGCCGGACTTTCCACCCTGCTGAATGATGTCATCCAGCGCCGGAATCAGGCTCTCGCCGCCTTCGAGCGAAAATCGCTTCTGTCCGACATAGCGGGTATGCAGGTAACGTTCTATGCCTTCGGCGCTGGTCAGTCGCTCCAGGATATACAGGCGTTCTTCGTCGCTGAGCGTATTAGCCGATGCGCCCACTTCGAAACGCTTGCGCAGCCAGAGGCGCTCGCGCGCCCGGGAGATGTGCGCAAATTCGACGCCGATCTTGCCGCAATAGATAGACCGTAACAAAGCGAGAATATCGCGCAGCTTCATCCGCTCGTTACCGGAGCCCGCCAGGCCTCCCGTGAAAAATTCGGAGTCCATGTCCGACTCTTCGAGATCGAGGTAGTCCAGTTTCAGGACGCCCGGTACGCGCCGCTCCATCAATCCCAATGGATCGATGTCCGCAATCTGGTGACCGCGCAAGCTGTACACCTGGATAAGCCGGGAAACAGCCGCCTGCTTCTCGCCAGTGGACGCTTCCTTGCTCGCGGCTTTCCCGGGCAAAAGGCCGATCTTGCGGCCCTGAAGAGACTCCTGCAGCAGCTGATCGCGTATGGGCGCGTGCGGAATCTCGGACGCAGCGTCGCCCAGGCTCTCAAAATAGTTGCGCCACGCACCTGACACAGATCCCGGCCGCTCGAGGAACTGCTCGTACAGCGACTCAACGGCAGCCGCATTGGCACCGAACAGCGGCGTTGACGCCAATTGTTCTTTGTGAGAATTACTCATCTTTTCAGGGACTTACACGGCCAGAGCATGCTTGAGACCGGCAATCCCTGCCCGGGCTCAAAAAGGGGCGCTAGTTTAGCGTAAGCGGCCACCTTAGGGAATGCGCCGCCAAGACATTTGCGTCACAGCAAAGCGAACAGGCTCACAAACTCGTAGCAGACGAGGCAGGCGTATAAAACGAAAAATACGGTCAATAGTGCGCCCGTACGATAACGATTGAGAAAACGGGATTTGGCCAAAAAGACGAGGACCAGGACTCCAACTGCCGTCATCGCGAGTTTGGTGCTGGTAAAAAGCATTGTGCTGTGTCCCATGACCGCATTCATGACCGGATTGATCTCCAGCATGCCGAGGTCTATCAGCTGCAAGGTCAGGAACGCGTCCACACAAGACATCAGCATGATCCCGGTGGCGAGGAAAAACAGCCACGGGTGATGCCAGTCGAGGAACACCACGTCATCGTCAATGAATCGACGATGCTCGCGGCGACGCGACCGTGTAAATCCAAAAAAGACCGTTCGCCACGAGAACAAGCGGCGTTCATCTTCGTTGCGTTTGTCCCCTGCTACCCGACCCAATTCCATAGAATCTCGCATCATTATTGTTTTAGTGGTTGCCGGAAGTAACGACCAGCAGGTAAGCAATCAAGTCGTCCCTGTCTGCCTGACTGAATACACCACCGAAAGCCATTCTGTTGCCTGGCAGAAACTTGCCGGGTTGAGCCAACCACGCGTCCAGCGCTCTCGGCGTCCAAACGAACGTCGCATTACGCATCACCGGCGAGTAATCGAAACCGGCGTGCTCTCCGACGCCCCTGCCAAACATACCGTACAACGCCGGTCCGATCATATTGGGACCGCCCGATTCGAGGCTGTGACACGCTTTGCATATCTGCGCCTGACGCATGCCGTTTCCCTGATCAGCGTTGGCGAATTGTTCTTTTGCCAGGTAATCGGCGACCGGTAATACCGTTTGCTCGCCCAGAGTTCCCGCCGTCAAAAGCGCTGTTTTCTCGCCTGATGACCCGGACCCTTCCTGCTCGCCACCGCAAGCTGCAATCAAGAACAGAAAAAACAACGTGGCCGATCGCCGCATGTGTAAGCTCAAAACTTTTCCTCAAACCGGGTAGCTGTCTGAAGAATAGAGCAATTATCACGCCAGTGCCTCATCGTATTGATATAACGTGTCATTCTTCGCATCACTGCATCCTGTACTCGATGTTTTGTATAATTTACCGACAGTAAAATGGTGGATAGTTCGCAATGAAGGCATATGTGGGTACAACAGCGGACGGTGTGGCCGTCTCCTACGTCGACAAGAAGCGCTGGTTCTGGTTGCTGTCGGTATTGTTCCCGTTGCAACCGTTCATCGCGATCACACTGCACTACAAGACCGGAGTGGAAGCGTGGTTCCTGCTGCCTTTTCTGATCAATTACGTCCTGCATCCTATTATTGACTGGCTGATCGGTGAAGACACAAATAACCCACCGGAAGAAGTTGTCATGCAACTGGATCAGGATCTCTACTACCGGCGACTCACTTACGCCATTGTCCCATTGCACTTTGTCAGCTTGATAGGAAGCGCCTGGTACGCGACAACGGCGGCGCTGAGCTGGTGGGCATTCCTGCTGTTGTCTGCCTTCGCCGGTTTTGCCGCGGGGCTTGCGATAAATACCGCGCATGAGCTTGGCCATAAGAACTCGAAAATCGAAAAGCTGCTCGCGAAGATAGCATTGGCAATCCCCGCCTATGGCCATTTCACAATTGAACACAATCGCGGTCATCACAAGTATGTGTCCACGTTCGAGGATCCTGCGAGCGCACGCATGGGGGAAAGTATTTACAAGTTTGCGTTACGCGAAATTCCGGGCGCCTTCAGGGGAGCCTGGGCTATCGAGAAGGAACGGCTGCAGAGTCGTGGTAAATCCGTTTGGCATCCGAGCAATTCAATACTGCAATCGTATGCGTTGACGGTGCTGATGACCGTGGCCTCTGCATTGTTCTTCGGCTGGCTGGCCCTGCCCTTCTTGCTCATTCATAACCTCTGCGCCTATTGGCAACTGACCAGCGCAAACTACATCGAGCACTATGGTTTGCTTCGCCTTGATGATGAAACAGGCAAACTCGAACGCTGCAAGCCACATCACTCATGGAACAGCAATCACACGTTCAGCAATCTCGCCCTGTTCCATCTTGAACGACATTCCGATCACCACGCGCATCCTTTGCGCCGCTACCAGTCTTTGCGTCACTTCGACAATTTGCCACGGCTGCCCAACGGCTACTTCGGCATGTATGTGCTTGCCTACATTCCGTGGCTCTGGTTCAAGGTGATGGACAAACGTCTCATGGCCTTGCCGCATGTGGCCGGCGACATTGAAAAGGTCAATATCGATCCGGCGGCCCAGCCGTCGATATTCCTGCGCTGGGGCCGGGACAAGATGGAGGAACCGACCTACACGAACCTGCCGGGCCTTTGACCGCAAAGCACAAATCTGCAGAAATCGGGCCGTAATTAAAGGCGTACCGGCGACATGGATCCCATAGGATCTGCCGCATGCCCCAACATCGGATTTCGCGTACCACGATCATAGCCGTGCTAACGGCGACCGTCGCGGCACTGATCGCAAGAGCCTGGCTGCAACTTCGACTGATCGACGACGGCATGCAACAGGCACTGGCTGCCGACCTGTCTTACCTGGTCGTACCACCAATACTGCTGATCCTGCTGTTTCCGCTGTGGCGCAGCGAAAAGGTGTTTCTGACGTCGCTGTTTCGGCGGGAGTCACTCAGCTGGCGAATCGTACTGACGGCGATCGCTATTGGCATATTGCTGCGGCTTTCATGGTGGAGCCAGCTAATCGCCGGCGTATCGTTTGGGTTCTACCGTTCCGGTAATCTCGACGCCGCAATGGGGCCATCATTTTCGTTTGGCTGTCCGCCGCCCGCTGTGCTTGCAGTCGGTATTTTGATAACCGCTGTTCTCGTGCCGCTGATTGAGGAGATCACGCATCGCGGATACTTGCAGACTTTCCTGGAGCGCCGGGATGTCATCGTTGCCATTTTGCTGTCGGCCGCGATATTCGCGGTTTTTCACGGGTTATCGTCATGGCCCTTTGCATTCGTCGCCGGTATCGTGCTCGGTGTGCAGTATTGGGCGACTCGGTCGCTGTGGTCATCGGTGATCGCCCACGCGACGATGAACGGTCTCATCCTGTTGGACTGGCGTTGCCAGTCAACGAGCTGGAACCCGCGCACCGGCGATCTTCCGCTCTGGTTCCCAGGCATAGTCGCAACGCTGGTTTTCGTAATTTGCCTGATCGGATTGATTCTGCTCCTACAAAAAATGACTACCGGGGCGCGAGCGATACGCCCCGGTAGTCCAGCACTATAGTGCTTTCGCGACCCGCTCGATAACGTGGGATGTCGCCGCGACCAGTCCCTCGTAAATAGCGATCAG
>Ga0224496_10000202_pt1 | contig 43729 bp, 39 predicted proteins | sample SF_Jul11_sed_USG_2_FD_168127 | JGI IMG/M metagenome (GOLD analysis project Ga0224496, IMG submission 168127) | Sediment microbial communities from San Francisco Bay, California, United States - SF_Jul11_sed_USGS_8_1 | ecosystem: Environmental > Aquatic > Marine > Sediment | place: USA...
CGGGACAGTCCGCGCAGACGGGCCACATAGTCCAGGTAGGGGCGCACGCGCATGCCATCGTCCAGGGGCAGTTTTTCGGGAAGGTATCCGACCTTGCGCTTGGCCGAAAGGTGGTCGGCCAGAATGTCGCTGCCGCCCACGCGCACGGTGCCCGAACTGGGGTACAGCGCGCCCGCCAGGATACGCAGCGTGGTGGTCTTGCCCGCGCCGTTCTGGCCCAGCAGGCCGACGATTTCGCCCTCGTTGACGGAGAAGGTCACCCCGTCCAGGGCGGCGATGTTGCCAAACCGTTTGGTAAGGCCTTCAACCTGAAGCATAGTGCCCGACGTCCGTGTCCGGCCGGTCAGTCGCCTCCCACGGTCATGCGGTCGATCTTGACCGTGGGGGAAACCACCCGGCGTGAAAAATCCAGGTCGTTGCCAATCATCTCGATGCCCGCGAACATATCCAGCAGGTTGGAGGAGATGGTCACCTCCTCCACCGGCCAGGTGAGTTCGCCGTTTTCGATCCAGATCCCGCTGGCGCCGCGGGAATAGTCTCCGGTCACTCCATTGACCCCGAAACCGATCAGTTCCGTCACATACAGCCCGTTCTGCACCGAGCCGATGATCTCCTCCGGCGTGGCCGAGCCCGCCTGAAGGTAAAAATTGGTGGCCGACGGGCTGGGGGAACCGCCCAGGCCCCGGCTGGCGTGGCCGGTGGACGACTTGCCCAGCTTTTTGGCGGTGTAGGTATCGAGCAGGAAGGTGTTCAGCACCCCCGCCTCCACCACCGTATGCCGCCCCACCGGCATGCCCTCGCCGTCGAACGGCTTGGAGCCGAGTCCGCGCGGGCGCAGTCCGTCGTCGATGATGGTCACGCCGCTGGCGGCGATTTTCCGGCCCAGTTTTTCGCCCAGGAACGAGGCCCCCTTGTACACGGAATCGCCGGACACTGCCCCGGCCAGGTGGCCGATCAGGCTGGCGGCGGCAAGGGGGTCGAACACCACGGGCACCTTGCAGGTACGGCCCTTTTTGGCCCCCAGCCGGCGCAGCACACGGCGCGCCGCCTCGGCACCCACCTCCTCCGGGGAGAGCAGGTCGGCAAAATGGCGCGCGCCGGTAAACCACCAGTCACGCTGCATGCCGCCGTCGTGGGACGCCACCGGCACCGTGCTCAGCCCATAGCTGGTGGTGCGGTAGCTGCCGGAAAAACCGGTGGAACGCACGTAGGCGCGTTCCGAACTGCTGCTGTCGAAGCTGGCGCCCTCGGAGTTGGAAATGCGCGGATCGGCCGCCATGGCCACGGCCTCCGCCCGGCGCGCCAGATCCACGCGCTCGTCGATGGACAGGGTGATGCCGTCATCGTACAGGTCCAGGGCCACCCCCGGCGGCGTGGCCGGGTCCGGCGGCAGGCCCGCGTCCGGGTCCTCCTCGGTAAGGCGGGCCAGTTCGCAGGTATCCACCACCAGCCGCTCGATGGCCTCGGGCGAAAAGTCGGAACTCGAACATGCGGCGGAACGGGTGCCGTGGAACACGCGCAGGCTGATGCCCTTGTCACGGGCCCCGGTGGTGGTTTCCACCTCCCCCAGACGCACCTGCACCGAAAAGGCGTCGGATTCCACCGCCAGGGCGTCGGCCCCGGTGGCGCCCAGGGCCACGGCCCGCTCCACCATTTTTTCGGCCAGATCCTGCAACGAAAGCGCGGTTTGCGGCACTTAGTCCTCCCTCTCCAGCAGATGGTCGCAGGCCGGGCAGCGGTACCCCTCCCCGGCCTCGTAACGGCAGCACTCGGTCAGGTAGCGCCGCTCATACACCGCGCCACAGCCGGGACAGGCGACGGTCTCGTTCAGACCGCCGCCGCCCGTATCGGTACCGTCGGTTTGTGTGCCGTTTTCGGTCATCCCCCTCTCCCGGTGATGCCGTTAGTGGCTGGCGCCGGGTCCACCCGGCGCGTTCGGGCTCACCTTCTGGCGAACCTGGTTGACGAACGCCAGATCAATGGTCAACACGCCCTGCTGGTGCGCGGCCTTCTCCACCGCGCGCCGGGCCATGCCACGCACGAAAAACGGGGCCTTGGCAATCTGCGCCTCGGCCTCCGGGGTCCAGTTCAGCTCCGCCATGAGTATTCCCTTCCCCTAGCAGCCGCAGCCGCCACCGTGACCATGCTTGTGCCCGTGGTCGTGACCATGCCCGTGCCCGTGACCGTGCCCGTGATCATGCCCCTTCTTTTCGTGTCCGTGGCCGCCGCCCTCAAAATGGGCGTTGGGGGCCATGAACACCAGCACCCGCATACGGCCGCCGGCGCCGTTGGTGATGCCGTGATCCACGCCGGCCGGGGCGATGACGATCTCGCCCGCGCCGATGGCCTTCTCTTCACTCCCCACGGCCACCTTGCCGGAGCCTTCGACGATGTAGTAGAGCTTGTCCTCGCCCGCGTGGGCGTGCGGCTTCTGGGCCTGCCCCGGCTCCAGACAGTACTGGTCGCACTGCACGCGCTCGGTGGAGAACAGGCTGATCTTCTTCATCTTCTCCGCAGCGTAATCCTGCACCTCGGCCAGCTTCTTGATTTCCATGAAATTCGTTTCCTTATGCAAACGGTTGAACACACCCGGAGCCACAACCCCGGTCAACTAAAATCAGGTGGACAGTTTGCGGCCCAGCCGCTCCTCCACGGAGGCGATCTTGCCTTCCAGCCGCCCGCTTTTGCCCTTGCGATAGTCCATTTTGATGGAGGTGGTTATGCGCACACAGTCCTCGCTCATGCGCTCGAAACACCGGCGCACCACATCCATCACCTCGTCCCACTCCCCCTCGATGCAGGTGCCCATGGGGGTCAGTCGGTAGGGCAGGCCGCTGCTGTCGATGATATCCAGCGAGCGCGCCACATACTGGCTGACACTCTCGCCCTTGTCGAGGGGGGTCATGGAGAATTCGAGCAGGATCATCGGCGCGTCCGGAATATCTGATTGCCACCAGGGTCACCGGCAAACCGCCGGAAGTGCTCAATATACCATACCGGTTGGGGTTGCACCCTTTCCCCGGCGGGCTCAGGCGGCCGGATTCTCCACCACCACCGCCAGCCCCTCGCCACCGCCGATGCAGATGGCGGCCACCCCCCACCGTTCGCGCCGCGCGCGCATGGCATGGATCAGGGTGGTGAGAATGCGCGCTCCGCTGGCGCCGATGGGGTGCCCCAGGGCCACCGCGCCGCCGTTCACGTTCAGGCGCTCGGCGGGGATTCCCAGTTCGTGCGCCGCCACCATCGGCACCACCGCAAACGCCTCGTTGATCTCCCACAGGCCGATGTCGGCCACCGTGAGCGACGCCGCCTTGAGCGCCTCGCCAATGGCCGCCACCGGGGCGGTGGTGAACCATTCCGGTTCCGCCGCCGTCCCGGCCTGGGCGCGAACCCAGGCCAGCGGCTCCACCGGGGAGACGTCGCCACCGGCAATGACCAACGCCGCCGCCCCGTCGTTCAACGACGAGCTGTTGGCGGCGGTCACGGCGCCATCCGGTTCGAACGCCCCTTTCAGGGTGTCCACCTTGTCCGGGCGGTAGCGGTCCGGCTCCTCGTCGTGGTCCAGCGCGAAACGGCCTTCATCCACCGCCACCAGTTCGGCGGAAAAGGCGGAGTCCCGCGCCGCCAGCGCCCGCCGGTAGCTTTCGCGGGTGAAGTCGTCCATCTGCTGTCGGGAAACGTTGTAGCGATCGGCGGTGCGCTCGGCGCACACCCCCATGTGCATGCCGCCGTAGGCGTCGGTGAGGCCATCGGACAGCAGGGCGTCCACCGCCTGCCCGTGGCCCAGCTTGCGGCCGCCGCGCATGTCGGGCAGCAGAAAGGGGGTGTTGGACATGGACTCCATGCCCCCCGCGACGACCACCTGGGAAGGTTCAGCGGCCACCGCCAGCGCGGCGGTCATGGCCGCCTTGAGGCCGGAGCCGCACACCTTGTGAATGCCGGTGGCGCCCACCCCGTCGGGCAGGCCCGCCCCCCGCGCGGCCTGACGGGCCGGGGCCTGTCCGCACCCGGCGGCCAGCACGTGCCCCATGAGTACTTCGGATACCTGCTCCGGGGCCACCCCGGAATCCGCCAGCGCGGCCCGGATGGCGATGCTTCCCAGATGCGGGGCGGTTACCCCGGCCAGCGCCCCCATAAAACTGCCGATGGGGGTGCGGCGGGCGGCGAGGATGGCCACCCGCCCGGACTCGAAGCGGTGTACCGGCATGAACGGCTCCCGGTTACGGTGAGTGGATTGGCGTTAACAGCGTTCGGTGCGACCGGCCAGTCAAAACAACTTGTCGAGAAAGTCGTGGGAGCCAAGGATCACCGAATCGAGCAAACGGCTGACCACGCCGCCTTGCGCCATGTCTTCCGCGGCCACCAGCTCCACTTCCCCCAGCACCTGATCGCCCAGCTTGACCCGCGCCATGCCCACCGGCTGCCCGGCGGCCACCGGGGCCTCCAACTCGCGCATCTCGGTTTCCACGGTCAGCTTGTCCACGTCGTCCCGGCGCACGGTGAGCCAGGTCTTGTCCTTGGCCACCACCGTCACCTGTTCGCCCATGCCCTTCCACACCCGCGCCTCGCCCATGGGCTCGCCCGGGGTCACCGGCGACACGGTGGCATAGCGCTGGAACGCCGACAGCAGGTACCGCTGGGACAGGTTGGCCCGCGCCTGCTCGGTGCGGGCACCCATCACCACCACCACAAACCGCTGGTCACCCTTTTTGGCGGTGGAAACCAGATGATAGCCGGATCCTTCCGTGTGGCCGGTCTTGATGCCATCCACGCCCATGTCGCGCCACAACAGCAGGTTGCGGTTGTTCTGGGCAATGCCGTCGTGCTTCATCTCGCGGGTGGAAACCACGGCGATGGAGTCGGGAAAATCGGTAATCAGCGCCCGCCCCAGCACCGCCATGTCGTGGGCGGTGGTCCACTGGTTGCGCGCGGGCAACCCGGTGGCGGTGCCGAAGGTGGTGGCGGTCATGCCCAGCTTCTGCCCGGTCTCGTTCATCCATTTGACGAACTCGGGCTCGGTGCCCGCCAGGTGTTCGGCCACGGCAATGCAGGCGTCGTTTCCGGACGCCACCGCAATGCCCACCGCCAGTTCCCGCAGCGTGACCTGCTCACCCTCGCGCAGGAACATCTTGGAGCCTTCCGGGTTCCAGGCATTGCGGCTGACCCGCACCGTGTCGTCCCAGGCCGCCAGACCGTCGCGCACCGACGAATACAGCAGGTAGAGGGTCATCATCTTGTTCAGACTGGCCGGGCCGATCTTCTTGTCCGGCTCCATCGACTCGACCACCTGACCGGTCACGGCGTCCATCACCACCACCGCGCTGACGGCCTTCGGTGCGGCATGTGCCGGGGTGGTCGCCAGCAGCAGGGCCGCGGCCCCCGCGAGCACGGACAGACTAAAAAAACGGTTGATCGACTGGATCATGTGAGCACCTCCATTCCCATTCCCTCACGCAGGATCACGTGATCTTCATTTTCAATTGCAATAACGGTGGATAACCCGCCCGGCAGCGGCCCCGCATCGATAATCAGATCGATGCCGTGGCCCAGGGCTTCATTGATGTCCTCCGGGTGGAAAAACGGTTCCTGCCCGGACAGGTTGGCGGTGGTATTGACGATGGGGTGTCCCAGCATCTGCACCAACGCCAGCGGAATCGGATGATCCGGCACCCGGATGCCCACCGTCTTCTGGCGCGTTTGCAGCACCTTGGGGGGCAGCTTGGTGGCTTTCAGCACAAAGGTATACGGCCCCGGCAGCAGGCGCTTCATCATGCGGAACCCGGTGTTGGACACCACCGCATAATCCGCCAGGTGAGACAGATCGGCGCACACGAAGGACAGGGTGGATTTGCGGTCCTTGTTCTTCAGCCGGTAGATGCGCTCGATGGCCTTGCCGTTGTTGATGTCGCAACCGATGCCGTAGGTCGCGTCGGTGGGGTAGGCGATCACACCGCCATCCCGCAACACCTCGACCACCTGCTTGAGCAGGCGTTCCTGGGGATTGATCGGATTAATGGCGAGAATGCGGGCCAATGTGCAACGCCCCGGATCGGGTTACGGAAACCGCCGCGTGCGGCCGTTCCAACTTCCAGAGTGGACCCCCTGGGCCCACCGCCGCCCTCGGAACGGTCTTTTATCATACCGTGAACCGGCTGATGTTGGTAAGGGTTTCGTACCGGGAGGCAGCTCCGGCTAGGGGGTGGAGTCGGCCGACAGCAGGGCGCCCATCACCTCGGACATGCGCTCGGGAGAGGCTTTGGAAATGGCCATCCACGGCGCGCCGCCCCGCTCCAGATAGAGCAGTTGCGCCCCCTGAAAATCAGACCTGCGCCCCCCTTCGGGCAGCGGGTCGCCGCTTTCCATGTGCAGCGGAAAGCCGGGACCGCCCATCACCAGCACCACCGGTTCCGCCTGACCGATGGCGTCCTGATAGACCACCATGGGCACCGGGCGCTCGTCCATGTCCAGCATGCGCCCGCCCACCGGCTCCAGCCCCAGCGCCGCCAGGGAAGGCACCACCACCTGCCTTCCGGCCCGCTCCGAATACCAGGCCGAAAGTTCGTCCCGGTCGCGGCTGCGCACCTGAAACACCCCGGCGCCGGTGGCGGCCATGTGAATGGACACCAGGCGCACCTTGAGCGGATCGGGGCCGTCCTGTCCCATTTCGCCGGTTTCGGTCACCAGCAGCATGCCACCCATGGAGGCCAGCACCGTCACAATCACCGCCAACGGCAGCCACCACATGCTCTTTTGAGGCGTGGGGTTGGGCCGCTGCGTTTCTTTCTCACCACTCATCGATTCGCTTTCCTCTCCCATGGCGGACAGAATGCGTCCGCGTAACCCGTGCGGCGTTTCCACCGCGGCCAGTTTGTCGTGCAGGAACTCCTTGAGGCGCCGCTCCAGATCCGCGCGGCTGGCGCAATCGCCGCACATGTCCAGATGGGCACGGACCCGCGCCACCTCCTCCAGGGGCAGTTCCCCGTCGATCAGCGCGCTGATCATCACCGCCGCATCGTCACAACTGGTCATGCCTCTCCCTCCCGCCCCCGTTGCGGACCGATCCCATAGCGGCGGGCGGCCCCGGCCAGTTGTTCCCGCAGGGCCCGGCGGCCTCGGTGCAGGCGACTCATCACGGTTCCCACCGGCACCTCCATGACCTGGGCGATCTCCTTGTACGGCATCCCCTCCAGGTCGCTGAGCAGCACCACCATGCGGTACGGCACCGGAAGTGCCTCCAGGGCGTGCAGCACATCGTCCTCCACCGCCCGGGACAGCAATTCCCCCCAGCTGTCGGCGTCCATGCCCAGGCGCTCGTCCTCCGGGCCCAGCCAGGCGTTCTGCTCGTCGAGCTCCACCGTGGGCGGGCGCCGCTTGTCTTTCTGGTAACGGGTGGCAAAGGTGGTGTGCAGGATGCGGTACAACCAGGCCCGGCAGTTGGTGCCCTGCTGGTAATTTTCCCAAAAGCGGAACGCCTTGAGAAAGGTGTCCTGCACCACCTCCTCGGCCTCCTCCCGCCGCCCGGTCAGACGCAGGGCGGTGCGGTAGAGGGCATCCAGATGGATCAGGGCTTCTGTTTCAAACTCCGCGCTCACCGGTCACCTGCCCCGTAAACCGCGTGCCGGGACGGATGTATTCCCGGTTCCCGCCACGGCCCGTGGGTTGCCCCGCCTACACCACCCAGTTGCGGGCCTCGTAGTCCCGGTCCGGCAGTGTGACCGCCAGATACCCCTGTCCCGGCCACCGCTCCAGTTCCGCGTCCCCTTCCATCACCCGCAAAAACAGTTGCACCTCGTCCCCCTCCCGCCACCCCATGGGGGCAAACGGAACCGAAAACTCCAGCACATCGCGGCAGGCTCCCTGCCCCTCCAGCGGGGTTTCGATCCACTCCCCTTCGTCGTTGGGGCGGCGCAGCCGCGGCTGGCACCCGTCCGGGCACGGATCCACCACCACGTGGGCCTCCTCCGGCGCCAGCACGCCACAGATAAAGTGAAGTTCCCGCAGCCGCTCCGGCGTCACTTCCGGGTCAAAGTCGCAGCGCAGGTAGAGGAATTCCTCGTCAAATCCGTAAAGCAGGGCGGTGACCACCGATCCCCCCGCATGCATGGCGCCCCCGCCTCCCCCCGACTCCAGCACCCCGGCGGACAGCCATTCAAAATAGCTCTCCACCCGGCCGTCAATGTTGGGGGAGATCAGCGCCGCCTCCCGCCGGGTGGGGACGGCCTCCTTGACCTGACGCAGGATCGGCACCTGAAGGGCGTCCGGTATGGTCTCCCCCAGCAACTCATAGATGTTCATCAGGTGGCGGCGGAACAGGCGGTCGAAGGCTTCCAGCATGCCCGCGTGCTGGCCGCCGTACCACCAGCACCAGTCGCTGCCTTCGGACACGTACAGTTCCTCCCACGCCAACGCCAGCTTTTCCGGAGGAACCTCCGTCGCGGCGTCCTCGGTGCATGCGGCCAGCACTTCCCGTGCGGCCTTGAGTTGCTCCCACGCCTGGTTGTCCTCGTCGCGACCGATCCAGATTTCGAAATCGTGGTTGATCCATGACCCGGCAAACAGGCGCGGCAGGTGATCCCCCGCCGGGTTGCCGTCCAGATAGTCCGACACCGTGGTGCAGACAATGCCCGGATCGTTGCTCAGGCGCGTGTACAGGGCATTCAGAAAATCGTGTCCGTCGCCAGGGTAATACTCCCAGCAGTTTTCCCCGTCCAGAATCACCGGCACCAGCGGCGCCCGGCCGGAGCCCTTCAGGCCGTGCCCGATGCGGTGCAGGGCGCCGACGAATTCGTCCACCGCCTGTTCCGGATCCATGCGCGCGAAATGAAAACCGACCCGGTCGCTCAGGCGCCGGTCGCGAAACAGGATGGACAGGCGGTGAGCGCCGCGCTCCAGCAGATAGGGGCGGAAGTGGTCCCCGGCGGAGGACGGCGCCATGCGCAGGGATTCGGCGAGAATTTCCTGGTCGGTGGCAATCCACTCGATTCCCGCCTCGGCCACCAGCGGGATCATGGCCTCCGACACGCTGCCCTCCGAGGGCCACATGCCGCGCGGCGGATGCCCGAACAACTCCGTGTGGTAGGCCACCGCGCGGCGAATCTGCTCGCGGGCGTCCTCCGGGTGGGCAAAACGGCTCGGCAACGGGTGGTGCGGCAAGCACTCGCGGGCCACTTCGGTATCGCACAGCAGGGGCAGGATCGGATGGTAAAACGGTGTGGTGGTGAACTCCACCTGACCGCGCGCGTCCGCCGCCTGGTATTCGGGGATGATCATGCCCATGATGGCCCGGTGACGGGCCACCAGCGCCACCTTGTCGGCGGCGTCGAAATCACGCCCCTTTTCCACCAAGGCGCGGATTACCGGGTCGGTGCGGTGAAACAGGGGGTCGCACCAGGCCAGGTTGAACCACACCTGGAGGTCCATAAAATCCTGCTCGGTGAAGTAGCGCGCCACCCGCGCCAGGTGCCGGGGGTCGTCACCGGGGCCGCGCTTGGTGAGCAGATCCGCATAGCGCGGATGGGGGCGGATCATGGTGTCGTGGGCGGCGTAGAAGAAATTGGTGAGCAACTGCACCTGATCGTCCACGGTCAGGTCGTGGGGATCCTTCAGGGTCAGTTCCAGATACAGGTCTTCCGCCTTGCCATCGGCATACTCCTGAACCTGCTGCATCATGGACGGCACCACGTTGACCGTCTGGCGGATTTTCGGGTAATCCTCCAGGATGTGCACCATGTCGTAGTAGTCCTTGGTGCCGTGCAGACGGGTCCACGGCAGGACGTACTTGCCCGTCACCAGGTCCTTGTAGTGGGGCTGGTGCATGTGCCAGACAATGGCCAGATGCAGGGGACCGCTCAAAACATCCTCCGGTTAACGGTGCGGTTCGGTGCCGCCCGGCTCGAACAGGAACACGGTTTCACCCTTGCGCACCATGCCCAGTTGTTCGCGGGCGATGCGTTCCACCGCATGCGGGTTGCGGGTGAGGGAATTCACCTCGGCGGACAGCCCGGCGATCTCGTGCCGGGTGCGGCTGATTTCCGCCTCGATGCGCTCCGCCTCGTCCACCATGCGGGTGTGGGCGATCAGCCCCATGCGGCCGAACACCAGAAAAAACATGAGATAAATCGCAAACAACCCCACCCCGCCCCAGAACAGCATGCGCCGGGTGCCGGAAGGGGCGGCGTCGGAGCGGGTGTTCTTGCGTGGCAGTGACATGGTGCGATCATTGACCCCGGCAATCGGCCTAGTAGTGGTATGTCATCCGGGCCGAGTAGGACAACTGGTTCATGATGCGCAACTCGGTGCCGAAGGACAAGTTGCGATAGAAACGAAAGTCCATTCCGGCATACACCCCGAACAGATCCATTTGCTCCAGATCCATCGCAAAATCAGGATCGGGCGTCTTCAATTCGCCAACCAGCGCCGAGGCGTTCACTCCGTAGTAGAAGCCGATAAACGGCCCGGTGTGCATGGCGCCCAGAAACGCGTCCCACTCGTTATAGCGCAGGCGCATGGCCGGCAGACGGGTATCGGTGCTGGCGGACTTGAGAAGCTGGGCGCCAACCCCCACCTGCCCGCCCTTCCATTTGAACAGCTTTCCGCGGATGGCCGCTCCGTAGCTGGCCCCATACGACTGACCAAAGGAAAGGCCGCGAAAATTTTCCCCCGGGCCGGTGGTTCCCGGCGCATAGGTCTCCCAGAAAGATGGGCCCGTTTGCATGATGACGGTGCCGAAGTTGACTTTCGCCAGGGAAAACCCCAACAGGGCGTCCACGTTCACCGGAATGCCGAAAACCCGCCCCCAGCCATAACTTTCCCGCACCAGATAGCGGGTACTGTTGAAGGTCACCGTGGGTGCCACGTCAATGTTGCTGGGGGACGCGACATAGACCGTGCGCTGGGTCCGATCCATGTCAAAGCCGTTTTCAAAGGCATACAGCGGTGTGCTCGCATCGGGGCGGCCCAGGTAACCGGCCACGGCGGGCCCCGGGGCGAGCATCAGCAGCGCCGGTGTAAGCAACACGGCCCACCGGCACAGGCGGGAGCGAAGGGAACGGTGGTGGCTGCGCGCGATCGGGCCCATGGTGGTCCAGTATACCGCACCATTCCCCGATCCCGACCGGTGCCGAATGGCCGGAACCGGTCGGGCACGAGGTGGCCACCGCATGAACCACTTGAAAAGTTGCCGCATATCCCTTATGTTGCAACGCTTCGCCCGCCGCCATGACCCGGACGGCGGGCATTTTGGCCCAGACATGGTGGTTCCGGAAGACCGTGGCGCGAGGGACTGGCTCCCATGCCCACCCTGTCCGGCACACACCGGCCCCTGGAAGCCGAACCCATCCCTCGCCCGGCCCGCGGAGGGTGGTTCAAGCGGGCCCCCCCGATCAGCGGGTTACATTCCTTATTACGCAAATCAAACAATGCGTGTACACACAACAAAAGGGGAAACCATGAAGAAGGTTTTGCTGGCCGCCACCGCGGCCGTTCTGGTCACCACCTCGGTGGCCATGGCCGGTGAGGTCAAGCTGGACAGCGTCAGCGCCAAGGTGAACTACACCATCGGTCTGCAGGTGGGCCAGGGACTGAAGGCCGACGGGCTGGAAGTGAACGTTGCCGCCTTTACCCAGGGGGTGCAGGACGCCGTCGCCGGCGGGGATCCGAAGCTCACCGAGGAGCAGATGCGCGAAGCCATGATGGCCTTCCAGGAGGAGCAGATGGCCCTCATGGCCAAGGCCGCCGAGGAAAACAGTGCCGCCGGTGCCGCCTTCCTGGCCGAAAACAAGAAAAAGAAGGGCGTCGAAACCACCGACAGCGGCCTGCAGTATCGGGTGATCACCAAGGGCAAGGGCAAGAAGCCCGCGGCCACCGACCGGGTGACCGTGCACTACAAGGGCACCCTGATCGACGGCACCGAGTTCGACAGCTCCTACGGGCGCGGCGAGCCGACCACCTTCCCGGTGAACGGCGTGATTCCGGGCTGGGTGGAAGCCCTCCAGCTGATGCGCGAAGGCGCCACCTGGGAATTGTACATCCCGTCCGAACTGGCCTACGGCCCGCGCGGATCCGGGGCGATGATTCCGCCCAACTCCACCCTGGTGTTCAAGGTGGAACTGCTGAAGGTGGAAGAAGGCCACGGCGGAAGCCCGCACGGCCACTAACGCCTGACTGAAGAACGAGGCGCGGGCCGGATCCATGCGGGTCCGGCCCGCGCACCTCACTCCCCGCGCGTCTCCCCGCAACCCGCATCCGGGTTGCGGCCAGCACCGGGGTCACCCGGCGGTGGAATTTCAGAATTCATGCGCCCGTTCCTGCCCGGGATGATGGCCGCGCAGGACGCGTGTCACCGGGGCATCAGAAATACCAGGCCAGCGAAAGCTGCAGGTGGTCGTCCCGTCGCAGGTAATACAACGGGGTCGGGGTATTGGCGGCGCTGCCACCGAACAGACGCACCTCCAGTTCCGCCCGCAGGTGCTCGCCATAGCGGCGGGAGCCCTCTGCAAACAGCCCCCACTCCCCGTCCGGATCCCCGATCAGCCCGGCCAGCAGTTCGGTGCTGCCCAGATCGTTGACCGCCAGCCGGAACCCGGCCATCACGTCGCTTTCGAACGGGGTGGCGGCGGAACCGCGCGAATCCCACATGTACTCGGTGAGCACCCCCAGGTCCATATAGGTCCCCCACACGGCGGGGAAGGTGTATTCATAACCAAAGGTGGCCGCCGAATAGTCGGTGAACCCGAAGCCGAAACGGCGGATCGCCTCCAGCTTCCAGATCCAGTCACCCAGGATCAGCTGCGTTTCCAGCCCTCCCTGATCGATGGTAACGTAGCGGGGCATCAACACCCCGGCCGGGCAGCCGAGGGCGGCACAGGTGACCGCCGGATCCAGGATCGGGTCGCGGCTGGTGCCGGAAAACCAGCTCAGGGCCACTTCCAGCGGCCCCGCATAAAAATCGTAGCGGGCCGCGCCGTCCAGATGGCGCTCCTCATCCGGGTGGTCGTACAGGGTGAAATCCGTGGACACCAGAAACGGCCCGCGCAGCCTCCCCTCCGCACCGGGGAACGTGCGCTCGCGGAAATACGGAAGGGCGAACAGATCCAGGGTGCCGTTCGGGGTCGGAACGGTCAGTTGCACCATGGGCTGGCCGAGGCGGTCCTCCCCGTCCACGTTCTCCACGGCGTCGGTTTGTCCCACGATGTCGACCAGATGCTGGCTCTCGGTGACCCCCCAGAACACCTGGCGGATGCCGACAGCCAGTTCCGCGCGGGCCGACACCAGTTGCACAAACCCTTCGCGCAGGTCGAAATGGGTGCGCTCCGGGTCGGCGGCGTCAACGCGGTAAAACGGGGTGAGGGTGATGCCATGGTCGCCAAACGGATGGTGCATCTCCACCTCCGCAAAGGCGGACACGTCGTGCCGCTCCTGCCCCGGATAGGCCGCCGGTTCCACAAAGTAGCGCCCCTCGGCCCCGAACGAACCCGTCAACTCCAGCGCCATTGCCGGGGTGGCGGCCACCAGCCCCGCAACGAACCACAACCCCGCAACGACCCGCATGTCCTGCATTCCCTACCGCGCCCGCTTGAGCGCGGCCTGGGTGAAATCGGAATCCTGCAAGCCGGTGCCGAAGGCGTAATCGGTCCACTCCAGAACCGTTTCCTTGTCGGTCTGGTGGTTCACCATGTGGAAGCGGCCGGCCCGCCAGAAACGGCCACTGTGCTGCTTGTAGCCACCGTAGGTGAGGGTCTTCAACAGGGATCCCTTGCGGTCGTAATAGACCACACGCATGGGCCGGTAGTGTTCCTTGTCCCACGCCACCTCCTGGCGGGAATAGCCGGAGTCGGGATCCACCGGATCCCGCTCCACCACGAAGCAATCCACCCCGTCGATGGTCTCATCCCTCAGGTAGCGGTGGTTGTATTTTTCCGGTTCGTCGCCGGAGATGTCCTCGTAGGCGAATTCGCTGCCCATGAACGAACCGCTCTTGTTCTTGGAACTGATCCGCTTCACCCGCTTGAGGGCGGGCAGATACAGCCACTGGTCGTCCGGAGCGGCCAGGTGCGAAAAGGACAGCAGTGCCGTGCCCTTCACATCCGCCGGCTGGTCGAACACGATCAGGCTTTTGTCGCCATCTCCCGGCACCTCCAGCGAGGCATTCCGGATCTGCCGGGTGGAGCTTTCACCGTGACGGTTGGTGAGGGTCATGGTCAGGGTGCTCTTCGAATCACCCCATCCGGTGTCGCGGGCCTTGGCCTCGCGGGCGATCTGCAACCCGCGCTCCTCGGGGGTCTGGGCCACGGTAAACAGGGGCAACGCAATCAGCGCCGCCAGCACGGTCAGGAACGTCACTCGCGAACGGGACATGGGGATACTCCTCACTTGGAATTCGATGGGGGAACGACAGAACGGCCATGCTCCCCCTTGTCGATGCGCATCAGCAGCGTGGGCAATAACAGGAAATCCGCCACCAGGGCGAAGGCCAGGCAGATGGCGGTAAGCAGCCCCATCTGCACGTTGAGTTGGAAACCGCTGGTGGACAGCACCAGAAAGCCGCCGATCAGGATGATCGAGGTCACCGCCAGCGCGGTACCCACCACGTGGAAACTGTAGCGCACCGCCTGCTGCGCGTCATAGCCGTGTTCCCGGCGGGCGCGCAGGTATTTGGTCAGGAAGTGTACCGTATCGTCCACCACAATGCCCAGGCTCATGGCCGCCACCACGCTGGTGGCCAGCCCCACCTTCCCCACGGCAAGCCCCCACAGGCCGAAGGCCATCATCGCGGGAACCAGGTTGGGAATCAGTGAAACCAGCCCGATCTTCACGCTGCGCACCGCCACGATCAGGATGCCGCTGATCAGGATCAGCGCGATGGTGGTGCCCCCCAGCATGCTGTTGATGTTGCGGAACGCGATGTGCGCGAACATGAGCGTGGTGGAGGCCGGGGCGGCCTCCATCCCCGCCGGCAGGTGCGTCGCCAGCCAGGCGTTGGTGCGATCCTCCAGCGCCACCACCTGCTTGGTGGTCAGATCGTGCAGGGTGGCGGTAAAGCGCGTGGCGCTTTTGGTCACATTGACCTGGTTGTTCAGATCCAGCCCGTAGGGGAGCGACATCTCGTACAGCAGCAGGTACTGGGCCGCCAGTTCGCGGCTGTCGGGGATGGTGTAAAACGCCGCATCGTCCCCGTGCATGCTACGGTTCAGCCGCTTCATGGTGTCGGACAGCACATTAACGTGGATTGTTTCCGGCTGGGCACGGAACCAGTCGGCGAACGCGTCGATGAAGTGAAGGTATTCCGGCTCGGCAATGCCCCCTTCCTGACCGGCGTCCACCGAGAACTCGATCATATCGATTCCGGTCAGCCGTTCCTTCACGAAATCCGTATCGGTGCGGAACGTATAGCGCTCGTCGAAATACTTGCTGAACTGGTCGTTGAACTCGATGTTGGTCATGCCCAGCCCCATGGCCCCCACCAGCGCCAGCATGGCCCAGAACAGAGGACCGCGCCGGTTCACCACCAGATCGGCAAAGCGGTCGATGAAGATGCCGTGCCGTTCCGTACGGGGACGCACCTTCACCGGCAGCACCGCCACGAAGGCGGGCAGAAAGAACACCGAATAGATCAACGCCAGCATCACCCCCGCGGCCACGATATTCCCCAGGTGGTGGAACGGCGGCACGTCCGAGGCATTCATGGACAGGAAGCCGATGGCGGTGGTGACGGCGGTCAGGAACACCGGCTGAAAGTTGACCCGCATGCTCTCGATGATGGCCGCGTGGCGCGTCTTTCCGGCGCGCATCTCGATAATCATGGTAATCAGGATGTGGATGGAGTTGGCCACCGCCAGGGTGATGATAATCACCGGCGCGCTCATGACCGGACCGGACAGACTGCCCCCCATCCATCCGAACAGCCCCATTGCCGACGCCGCGGAAAAGACCATGATCAGCACCGTGCCAACGGTGCCGGTCACGCTGCGCAGCAGCACCAGCATCAGCACGATGATGACCCCGAACATGATCGGCATCAGGGTTTTTCCGTCCCCCTGGCTGGCCTCGGGAAAGGCGTTGTTCATCATCACGATGCCGGACAGGTAGACGTTGATGTCCGGGTGATCCGCACGGAACTGGTCTGCCAGCGGACGCACGTAGGACACCACCTCCGGCACCTCCTTGGTGGGGTCCTTCCCGGGGAGCTGGATGGTGACGTTGACGGCGGTCACGTCCCCCTTCGGCGAAATCACCCGGTTCACCAGCAACGGCTCCGCCAGTGCAATCGCACGCCGTTCGGCCAGTTCCTCCGGGGTCATGGCATCCGGGTCGCCGATCAGGTCCTCGACGATCAGGTCGTCTTCCTCGGCAAAGGTGTGCTGGTAGTTGGTGAGGGAGTCCACCCGAATGGAGTGCGGCACCTGCCAGGCGGCCTCGGTCAGTTCCCCGATCGCAGCCAGGGTTTCCGGGGTGAACACGTTGCCGTCCTTCGGCTCCAGTGCGATCAGCAGGTTGTCGTTCTTGACGTAGGTATCCTGCAGCTTTTCAAATGCCAGAAGCTGCGGATTGTCCTTGGAAAAGAAGATGCGGTAATCGGTGGAGAAGGTGAGAAACCGCCCCCCCGACGCCATGGCAACCACCAGCAACGGTGTGACCAGCAGGATCGGCCAGCGCCAGCGGACCACCCATTCCCCGAATCGTTGTGCAGACATGTTGCCTCCGGCCGTGCCGTTAAACGTTAATGGTGAACGGTTTCGTTTTTGTTCACCCTGTGATCAAAAAAAATCAGCGCGCCGCCAGCCCCTGCACCAGCAGTCCAGCCACCTGCCGCGCCGAGACTTCCAGTTCCGCCTTTTCAAACACGCCACTCATGATGATGAAGGGTGAATGGAACGGCACGGTGGCCATCACCACCCCGTGGGCGGCTCCGATCACGTCGTCCACGGCAAACTCGCCGCTGCGGTTGCCCTCGGCGATGATCTCGGCCACCAGCGATACCATCTGGTGCAGTTTTCCCTCGCGCACCAGGTCCTTGCGCTCGGCGCAGATGTGCTCCACCAGTTCCGCCATTTTCGGCTGGCCGGCCAACTGCTCATAGGTGTAGTGCAGCACCTCGATCACGAAGCGCTCGATCTTTTCCCCGGCGGTGGGGCCGTTGTCGCGGATCAATTGACGCAGACGGCTGGCCTGCTCGCCGATGCAGCGCTCGGCAATGGCCGCGCCAATGGCCTGCTTGCTGTCAAAATAGCGATACAGATTGGCCGCGCTCATCCGGCAGTCGGAGGCGACCTCCGCCATGGTGGTCTTGTTGAATCCATACACCCGAAAGCGCGCCTCGGCGGCTTCCAGAATCCGGGCGCGAATGTCCGCTTCCTCGGTGCTCATGGGTCTACCCTAGCACCTGAATAGTGAACGATCAAGAAATTATTCAGAAGATGAGGCCGCCGCCCGGCTGCGGGATCCGACCGCTACGGCTTCTCAACGACGAGATAGGTCATTGCCGCGAGCAGGTGAGCATTCTCCTGCTGTTCGACGCGCCGGTCAATTCGCCGGATAAGCGGCACCCATAGACGCCAAACCCGGTGCAGTACCCATTTGGAAATGCCCCGTGTGTAATGCCGGATAAACTGATTAATCATCTGGGTCAACGCATATGCGGGTCCAAAGCTGACGCCGGAGTCGAGCACGCGAAAGCCGGCCCGCTCAAAGAGCGCCCGGTGGCCGGTAAGCGTCAGGTTTTGATAGTGATGCGGATACCCATGGTAAACGAAGGTAAACGGTGTATTCAGGTACGCCTTCCCGCCGGGGCGAAGTACCCGGAACATCTCCGAGACCGCGGCTTCAGGACTGTAGAGGTGCTCCAGAACCGACGCACAATAAATGAAATCCACGCAGTTGTCCTTATATGGAAGGACATGTGCGTCGGCAACCAGTTCAACGTTTGGAAATGCGCCGATGTTTACATTTCTTACCATCGGGTGAATCCTGCTGGGACCCCCACCCACCGAAAGGCACAGCATATCCTCCCGGAGTTCACTCAGAACCCGAGCCAATGCCTCCCGGGATGCGGGCATCTCCAGGGAGGCCTTGCCATTACCGGCTGGGGGACTGGCAACCGCAGCGGACGGCTTTTCCGACTCGTATTCAGCAAGCATCTGTGTCGCGTCCCGCACATATTGCTTGGCCCATTCCTGATCTTTTAACAGTACTGGAACGTTTCCGTTCAAGAACGGATACACTTCGCGCCCATCTTCGGTTTGCAGCCACTCCCCGTCATCTGAAATCACCAGGGTGTCGCCGGATGACGGCGACACCAGCAGGTGTTTCTCAATCTGAGTCCGCGTATCCACTACCTGTTCCCTCTTGCCACAATTTGGTACACCCCACCCCCCTTGCGGTCCAGCACATACACCTCGCCGTCGGGTCCCTCGCCAAAACTGCTGATGCGCAGGTCGGTTTCCAGATACGGCCGCATGATAAATCGGGCCGGATCGTCCCGGCGCGGGGTGACCCCCCAGATGGCGCCGCTGCAATAGTCGCCCATCAGGTAGACCCCGTCCATGCCCGAAACGCGGCTGCCCCGGTAAACATAACCGCCGGTAACCGAGCAGCCCAGTTCATGGCTGTATTCCACGATGGGCATTTCGCCGTAATCGCATTTCTTGATCTGCCTGCGGCCGCTCTTGGTATCCCTGAATTCCGAGTCGGGGGGAAAACAGTGCCGCCCCTCCATCTTGTTCCAGCCGAAATCCTTGCCCGCCTCGGAACCCTTCGGCAGGAAATTCACTTCCTCCCAGTGGTCCTGCCCCACATCGGCAATGAACAGATCACCGCTGGCCCGGTCGAAGGAAAACCGCCACGGGTTGCGCAGGCCCAGGGCCCAGATTTCCGGCCGGTGGGTGTTGCGGCGCAAAAACGGGTTGTCCGGGGGAATCCGGTACGGGTGCTCCGAGTCGCCGTTGACGTCGATGCGCAGGATCTTGCCCATCAGCGAATAGCTGTTCTGGGCATTCTCGAACGGGTCTCCCGCGCCACCACCGTCCCCCACCCCGATATACAGATAGCCGTCCGGCCCGAAGGCGATCATTCCGCCGTTGTGGTTGGGGGCCGGATTGTCGATGCGCAGCAGCACCTTGAAGCTGGCAGGGTCCACCCGGTCGGGTTGCTTCGGGGTGACGTTGAGCCGGGCCAGCAGGATGTCTCCCCGCCGGTCGGTCAGATAGACGAACAGTTGCCCGTTCTTTTTGAACTGGGGGTGAAATGCCAGCCCCAGCAGTCCGCGTTCCTCGCCGGTGCCGCTGATCATCGGGCGCAGATCGGCAAATACCGCCGCCTTGCCGCCACGGCCATCCAGCACCCGGATGCGCCCCCCCTGCTCCACCACAAACAGCCTGCCGTCCCCGGCTCCCGAATGCGTCAGGAACACCGGCCGGGACAGGCCGCTGGCCACCGGCTCCAGGGCCAGCGCCATGGGGGCCTTATCCGCCACCCGGACCTCGACGTCGGCGGCCAGGGCGGGTACGGCAAACAGGGTCAGCAGGGACAGGACAAGCGGCAACAGCGGCATGGGTGGGTTCGACCTCGGGAAACGAAAAAAAGGAATCTATTTGACCAGCCGCAGGCGCGGCCCGCCCTTGGGAGGCTCGTCGTCGGAACCGGGCTTGGCCGCGCTCTCCGCCTCGCGCCCGGCCTCGCGCTCCGGTACGGCCTCCGGGGCATTTTCCGGTGTGTCCGTGGCGCCGTCGGCCTGATTTTCCGGGGGTTGGGCCGGGCTCAGATCCGGCTCGCCGAACACCAGTCCCTCGTGGGATTCGGCGGCGAAAATCGCCACCAGCGCCTTGATCGGCACCTCCACCTCCTGATGGCGCCCGCCGAAACGTGCCGAAAAGCGGACGCGGTCCTGCCCCAGGTCCAGGTTCTGCACCGCGCGCGGCCCCACGTTGAGGGTGATCTTGCCGTCCTTGCCGTAACCTTCCGGCACGCGCACGCCCGCCACCTCGGTGGCCACCAGCAGATAGGGGGTGTGGCCCTCGTGGACACACCACTCGTAAAGGGCGCGAACCATATACGGACGGGCGGAAAGTGGCAGCATCGACAACAGGGACTCCATGCCACCTGCCGTGCCGCAATTCGGCGCCGGACCAGCGGCGTTCAATCCTGATATAATGCCCGCTTTATCGCGCGGCAACAACCCCGCCGCACCAGGACACCGGATTCGTGGACAACCGCACCTTTTATATACGCACCTACGGGTGCCAGATGAACGAGTCGGACTCGGAGCGCATCTCCGGCACCCTCATCGACAACGGCTACTCCATGGTGGCCACCCCGGACGAAGCCGATCTGGTGGTGCTGAATACCTGCTCGATCCGCGAGGGAGCGGAAAACAAGGTCTATTCCGACCTGGGCCGTCTGCGCATTCTGGAAGCCGAGCGCGGCACTCCGATGCAGGTGGCGGTGGCCGGTTGCGTGGCCCAGCAGGAGGGGGAAAAAATCCTGTCGCGGGACCGCAGCGTGGACCTGGTGTTTGGCTCCCGCGCCATCGGCAAGCTGCCGGAGATGCTGCCGCGCCTGGAAGCGGGGGAACGCTTTGCCGAACTGAACGTGCACACCCGCCCCGATGAACCCGGCACCCACGTGCGCGCCGACGGCCACCGCGCCTTCGTGACCATCATGGAAGGGTGTGACAACCACTGCGCCTTCTGCGTGGTGCCGGCCACCCGTGGCCCGGAAGTCTCCCGCAGGCCGGAAGGGATCGTGGCCGAAGTCGAACAACTGGCCGCCGAGGGGTATGTGGAAGTCACCCTGCTGGGGCAGAACGTCACCTCCTACGGCAAAGGGCTGGACACGGATTTCGCCGATCTGCTGACCCGCATTCACGCCATCCCCGGCATCCGGCGCATCCGCTACACCACCAGCCACCCCAAGGATTTTTCCGACCGGCTGATCGATACACTGGCCGACTGCCCCAAGGTGGTGCGCCACCTGCACCTGCCGCTGCAATCCGGATCGGACGCGGTGCTGGCGCGTATGGGGCGCGGCTATACGGTGGCCGAATACCGGAGGAAGATCGACCGGGTACGCGCGAAGGTGCCCGGCATCGCCATTACCACCGACATGATCGTCGGATTCCCCGGTGAAACCGACGCGGACCACCAGGCCACCCTGCGGGCCGTGCGTGAGATCGGCTATTTTAACCTGTACGGCTTCAAGTACTCCCGCCGTCCCGGCACCACCGCCCTGACGTTGGACGGGCATCTGGACGACGAGGTGCGAAGCGCCCGCCTGATCGAATTGCTGGCCCTGCAAAAGGAAATCACCCTGGAACGGCACGCCTCGCTGGTGGGGCAGACCCGCGAGGTGCTGGTAGAGGGGGAGAGCAAGCGCAACGCCAGCCGCCTGAGCGGCCGGCTGGAGGAAAACGTGCTGGTGCATTTCGAGGGCGACCCGGAATGGATCGGTACCGTGCGTCCGGTGCGCATTACCGAGGCAACTGTCAGCGCCCTGATCGGGGAAGTCCACTGAAACTCCGGCAACGTGTTGTGTGGTTGCTCCCGGCCCTGGCGCATGCGGTGCTGATCTTTGCGCTTTCGAGCCATTCGGCACCGGTGCGCGCCTACCCGTTCGCCCATGCCGACAAGTTCATGCATGCCGGGGCCTTTGGCCTGCTGGCCTTTTTGACCGCCTGGGGGCTGCACAGGGGATGGTCCGAATGGCGCCTGCGCCGCGTCCTGCTGCTTGCCTTTCTAGTGGCCGTCACCTACGGCGCCAGCGACGAGTTGCACCAGTTGTTCGTGCCACGCCGCTACACTGATCCCTTCGACTGGATGGCGGACTGCGTTGGCGCCTTCCTGGCGCTGACCCTGTTCGTCTGGTGGCGCAGGCGCGCCACGTCCCCTGCCACATCCGCCTCCACCCCGCCCTCCTGAGCGGCCGCTCAAGTTTCCAACCGCAACCGCCGAAAAAGGGCATCGGGGGTTCCACCCGCGCCCACTGGTCCGGACGCGGTTTTGTAACGATAATTCCGGCCGCAAACAGGAGACGCATCGCCATGCGCCCGACTTCACTTTCTCGTTCGATCCTGGCTGCGGGACTGCTTTCCGCTGGCCTGCTGGCCGGTTGCGCGGCCGACGTTCCCGCCAGCCGCCCGATGCCGGTAGTGGGAAACTCGGACAAACCACTGGATATGAGTGCCATGGTGAGCAGCCCCGGCACCTTTGATTTCACCACTGTCGGTGCCCTGTCGATCTTCGATCAGGCCAGCGGACAGGCCAGCCTTTCCAGCGCGCTGGGCGACATCAACGCCGCCGGTACGGGCGTGGACGCAAACCCCGGTCTGGCCAAGATCACCATTCCCGGTCAAAGTTGCCCCACCCTTTCCGTGGGCGACAACGTGTTCGCCCTGCTGGTGGGCACCATGCCAGATCCACTGGTGGTGTGGGCCGATTTCGGCAACACTCCGTGCGATACCTCCGGCGGTGGCACTGGCCCATGGACATCCGGCACCCTGGTCACCGCACTCTACGGCTTGAGCACCGTAGTGAACGCGAATACCATCCTGACCGGTAACCTCACCAACGGATCGCTAGCCAACTCCTCGTTGACCCTGGCGGCGGACTTTTTTGATCTGACCAACTTCACCACCGACCCGTCCACTCCCGGCACCACCGGGCCGCGCGTGGACGGCGGCCTTGACGTTTCCATCACCGTTGACGGCAGCGGCACGCCGTCCAACGGCCGGGTGCAGACCGACGTCTACATCCGCTTCGACACCTATGCCTCCGGCACCGGTTCCGTTACCAACACGGTGATTGTGTCCAACATGGACATCACCGCCAGCAACACCCCCGTTCCCGCCCTGACCGGCGCCCTGCGCTACGCCACCCCGGCGGACGGTTTTGTGGACGTGATCCTGACCGGCGTGGAGCGCGACAGCACCGTGTGCGCGGCCGGCGAGCCCACCGCGGGCACCGTGACTTTCGCCAATGGCGTCGATACCGTGGTGCTGAATTTTAACGGAACCACCAGCGGCACCTGTGGTCAGGCCGCGGTAACGGTAAACGGCCTGGGACCAGCGCCGATCCCTGTCGGCAAACTATAACGCTGCTCCACAAGGCGTAAATAAAAAGCCCCCCAGCCTGTTTGGGCCGGGGGGCTTTTTATATTTCCACTTCCATGGGAGAGGGCGGTTCCCCACCTCGGGAACGCTCGGCCATCGCGTCAAATGCCCGCTCCAGGTGCATTACAAAACCCGCAGGATCGAACGCCGGGGAGGTCCGACAGGCGCGCGCCCGCTCCTTGAGCGCGTCCAGTGCCGCCCGGTCGTTCCCCAGCCGGATGGCCGTCTCGACATACGCCCCGGCATCGGGCACGATCAGGTCGGTCAGCCCGGCGGCGGTCAACAGACTGGCGGCAATGCGTGCCGCCATGCTCTCTCCGGGCACGGTGAGCACCGGCACCCCGGCCCACAGGGCGTCCACCGCCGTGGCGTGCGCATTGTAGGGGGTCGTGTCCAGGAACAGATCCGCCAACCCCAGCCGCGCCAGATGGTCCGCCCCGTCCGCCACCCGGCCCGCGAAAATCACCCGCGCCGGATCAATGCCCGCCTGCCGTGCCCATTCCCGCACCGCATCCTGGGCGGCGCGTTCGTATCCCGCCAGCCACAGCACGCTTCCCGGCACCCCGGCCAGAATGGCCATCCAGCGATCGAACACGTCCGCCGTCACCTTGTGGGCCTTGTTGAAACAGGCAAATACGGTACCGGAACCGGGCAGGCCAAAATCGCCCCGGGACGGCATCGCCGCCACCTCACGGGTATCGTCCGTGGGCATCAGGCAGTGGGGAAGGCGCACCAGATTTTCGGAAAAGGCGGAGGACAATTCCGGGGGGGTGGATATGCGGTCGCCAATCAGATAATCCACGAACTCCGCTCCGGTGGTGCCGGCAAACCCCAGCCAGGTGACCTGCACCGGGGCCGGGCGCAGGGCCAGAATTTCCATCCGCGCGTCCCGGGTATGCCCGGCCAGATCGATCAGGATGTCGATTCGGTCAGTCCGGATGCGCTGCGCCGCCGACTGGGCCCCTTCACCGGTCAGATCGGCAAACCGGTCAACGCTGCGTTCCATCCGCTTGCGCAAGGGGCTACCGTCGTCCGGGGTGAGGGCGTAGCCAAAGCATTCAAAGCGCTCCCGGTTGTGCAGTTCCAGCACCCGTGCCAACAGGTGGGCGACCGGGTGATCGGCGAAATCCGGCGAGAGGTAGCCGATGCGGGTCTTCCCCCCCCCGCTCATCGCCATCGGCGGCAGCGGGTGGGCGGCCAGTTCCCCGTACCGAGCCTGTACGAACGCCCGCGCATTTTCCAGTTGGCGGTGCGGGTCCGGCTCCACCGCCACGGCAATCATCGGGTCGTACGGAACGTCGGCGCGGGTGCGCAGGGCGGCCACATGGGCATCCAGCGGTTTTCCCCAGCGGCACAGCTTCAATTGGGCATGAACCAGCCGGGGCAACGCCTCCGGGTGGTTCGGCGCGGCGGCCAGCGCGGACTCGAAGGCCTCGGCGGCGGCAGGCAAACTCGCTCCCCGCTCCAGGGACTGACCCAGTCCCACCCAGGCATCCGCCAGGCCCGGTTGCAACCGAAGAGCGCTTTGATAGGCGGTCACCGCGTCGCCAAAGCGTCCCATTGCGGCCAATGCCCCCCCCATGTTGGCGTGGGCGGCGGCCATTTGCGGGGCCTGGCGCACGGCGGCGGCAAACGCCTCCACCGCCTGCGGATACCGGCCCAGGTCCGCCAGGGCGTTTCCCATGGTGTTGAAAAGCTCCGCCGGGGCTCCCGGAACGGCGGCCGGAGCCAGCGCCGCCACCGCTTCCTCCATTCGCCCCGCCTTGCGCAGGACCATTCCCAGCGCGTTCACCGCAAACGGCATTCCGGGGGCCAGGGTCAGGGCACGGCGCAGGGCCGATTCCGCCTCGGCCAGTTGCCCCAGTTCTTCGCACCCGGAACCCAGCGCCGCCCACGCGTCCGCATGGGACGAATCGATCGCCACCGCCTTCCGGCACGCCTCCAACGCCTCGGCCTGCCGCCCGGTGCGGGACAGGGCCATGCCAAGCCGGTGCCAATGGGTGGCGGTGGCGCCGGGCAGGGCCGTGAGGCGGGCATGCAGGGCCACGGCAAGTGCGTCCTGCCGATGCTGAATCGCCAGCACGCCATACGATTCCAGCGCCAGCGGATGGTCCGGCTGGATGGACAGGAGCTGTTCGTACAGCGCCGCCGCCTGCTCGGGCCGCCCCGCCCGGTGGTGGGCCAGCGCCTGCTCCAGCAGGGTGTCGGGACCCGCGGGCCCGGATGGGTTCGTGCGTGATTTGACCATGAAAACAAAAAAACCCCCGCCGGGGAGCGGGGGCTTTTTTTTGGTTCGTCTGCGCGTACCGCCCTAGTAGCGGTAGTGCTCCGGCTTGTACGGTCCCTCAACCGGCACGTCGATATACGCGGCCTGGGTCGGGGTCAGCACTTCCAGCTCCACGCCGATCTTGCTCAGGTGCAGGCGGGCCACCTTCTCGTCCAGGATCTTCGGCAGCACGTACACGCCAACCTCGTAGTTGGCCGAGTTGTTCCACAGTTCGATCTGGGCCATCACCTGGTTGGTGAAGGAGTTGCTCATCACGAAGCTCGGGTGGCCGGTGGCGCAACCCAGGTTCACCAGACGGCCCTCGGCCAGAATGATGATCTGCTTGCCGTCCGGGAAGGTCACCCGGTCCACCTGCGGCTTGATGTTGTCCCAGGGCAGGTTGCGGATCTCGGCGATCTCGATCTCGGAGTCGAAGTGGCCGATGTTGCACACGATGGACTGGTCCGGCATGGCTTCCATGTGTTTGCGGGTGATCACCCGCTCGTTGCCGGTGGTGGTCACAAAGATGTTGCCGAGCTTGGCGGCGTTTTCCATCTTCATCACCCGGTAACCGGCCATGGCCGCCTGCAGGGCGCAGATCGGGTCGATCTCGGTGACAATCACCTGGGCGCCCATGCCCGCGAAGGCCTGCGCACACCCCTTGCCCACGTCACCGTAGCCGACCACCACCGCCACCTTGCCCGCGATCATCACGTCGGTGGCGCGCTTGATGCCGTCCAGCAGCGACTCGCGGCAGCCGTAAAGGTTGTCGAACTTGCTCTTGGTCACCGAGTCGTTCACGTTGAACGCCGGCACCATCAGCTTGCCCTTCTTCTGCATCTCATACAGACGGTGCACGCCGGTGGTGGTCTCCTCCGACAGGCCGCGCACGTCCTTCATCAGTTCCGGGAACTTGTCGTGCATCATCACGGTCAGGTCGCCGCCGTCGTCCAGAATCATGTTCGGGCGCCAGCCGTCCGGGCCGATGATGGTCTGCTCGATGCACCAGTCGAACTCCTGCTCGTTCATGCCCTTCCAGGCGAACACCGGGATGCCCGCCGCGGCAATGGCCGCCGCCGCCTGATCCTGGGTGGAGAAGATGTTGCAGGACGACCAGCGGATCTCGGCGCCCAGGGCATCCAGGGTCTCGATCAGCACGGCGGTTTGAATGGTCATGTGCAGGCAGCCCGCAATGCGCGCTCCCGCCAGCGGCCTGGAGGCGCCGAACTCCTCGCGCAGGGCCATCAGGCCCGGCATCTCGGCCTCGGCGATTTCGATCTCCTTGCGGCCCCAGGCGGCCAGGGAAATATCGGCAACCTTATAATCGGTAAACGTCGCAGTGGACACGGCTAACTCCTTGATTTAAAAAATCGAAAATACCGGACAACCTGCGGGAACGGCCCCCTGGTGACATGCACCGGGGGGCCGCCCGTATTCAGGCTGTCCGTCGATAAGCTGATCCGGCAATTGTAGCCGAACCGGGGGCGCTCATCAGGCGCCCAGCTTGCCGGCGTCCTTCTTGAGCGCGTCGGCCATGTCGGTGCGCTCCCAGGTGAACTCCGGTTCCTCGCGGCCAAAGTGGCCGTAGTTCGAGGTCTTGCGATAGATCGGACGGCGCAGGTCCAGCGTTTCGATGATCCCCTTGGGGGTCAGGTCGAAATGCTTGCGCACCAGTTTTTCCATCTCGGTGTGCGGGATGGTGCCGGTGTCGAAGTCGTGCACATACACGGACACCGGTTCGGCCACGCCAATGGCGTAGGCCACCTGCACTTCGCAACGCTCCGCCAACCCGGCGGCCACCAGGTTCTTGGCGATGTAGCGCATGAAGTAGCAGGCCGAGCGGTCCACCTTTGTGGGATCCTTGCCCGAGAACGCACCGCCTCCGTGACGGCCCATGCCGCCGTAGGTATCCACGATGATCTTGCGGCCGGTAAGGCCGGCGTCGCCGTGCGGTCCACCCACAACAAACCGGCCGGTGGGGTTCACGTGGATGGCCACCGAATCGAAATCCACCATGTTGGCGGGAATCACCGGGGTGATCACCTTTTCGATGATGTCCTCGCGAATCTCGCGCAGGGTAATGTCCGGGCCGTGCTGGGTGGACACCACAATGGCCTCCACCTGCACCGGCTTGTAGTTCTCGTAGCGCACCGAAACCTGGGTTTTGGCGTCCGGCCGCAGGTAGTGCAGCACGTCCTTCTTGCGCACCTCGGCCACCTTGGCCGACAACTGGTGGGCCAGGGAGATCGGCACCGGCATGTAGTTCGGCGACTCGTTGGTCGCATAGCCGAACATCAGCCCCTGGTCACCCGCGCCACCGGTATCCACGCCCATGGCGATGTCCGGGCTTTGCGAGTGAATGGCCGACAGCACCGCGCAGGTCTCATAGTCGTAACCATACGACGCGTGGGTGTAGCCGATGTCCTTGATGACCTCGCGCACGAGATCCTGGATCTCGACATAGGTGTTGGTGGTTACCTCGCCACACAGCATGGCCAGACCGGTGGTGACCGTGGTCTCCACCGCGACGCGGCTCATGGGGTCGCCCGCCAGCATGGCGTCGAGCACCGCGTCCGAGATCTGGTCACAGATCTTGTCCGGGTGCCCCTCGGTAACCGACTCGGAGGTGAAAAGAAAATCACCTTCGCCGGGATTACGTGACATGGAATCCTCCTATCTCAAACTCACAACAAACACGCCCTGTTTTCCGACGGGGATCAGGCGCGACTGGATACGGCTCACAATCGGGCATATACGCGCAGTAACAACAATATGCCCGAACCGTACATTTCTAACACCCACCGCCCGGAATTGTCAATGTGTTACTTTTTCCCGAAATCGTGCACTGCGTTTGTCTGCGCGGGTTTTCGTGGCAATGCGGGGGTGGGTGTGGCATCATGAAGGGCCCGGCGGCGGCGCTTTATTGCCAATATATTAAGCAGTTAAATCATGTCCAAACCCGAAACCGGCCTGTCTCTTATCGCCCTGAATCCGGAGCAGCGCGAAGGCGTGGTGCACCGGCAGGGCCCCCTGGTGGTGTTCGCGGGCGCGGGCACCGGCAAGACCCGCGTCATCACCCACCGGATTGCCCACCTGATTTCCAACCGGGGGGTGTCCGGCTCCAAAATCCTGGCGGTGACCTTCACCAACAAGGCCGCCCGCGAGATGCGCGAGCGCGTGCGCGAACTGCTGCCTCCGGGCTCCGGGCGCGGCCTGACGGTGGCCACCTTCCACAGCCTGTGCGTGCGCATCCTGCGCGCCGACGGCCACCACATCGGCCTGGCGGAAAATTTCTCCATCTTCGGCGATGCGGACCAGGCCGCGCTGATCCGCTCCCTGCTTACCGATGCGGGCATTGACGGCACCCCGTCGGAAATCCTGTCGGAAATCTCGCTGGCCAAGAACAAGCTGATCCTGCCCCACGATTATCCGGTGGAAACCGCCCGCGACAAGCTGGTGCAGGCCATCTACACCCAGTATCAGAACCTGATGGCGGGCATGAATGCGGTGGATTTCGACGACCTGATGCTGTCCACCATCCAGCTGTTCCGCGCCCACGGCCATGCCAAGGTGGGGTGGCAGCGCCAGTTCGAGCACATTCTGGTGGATGAGTTTCAGGACACCAACACCGCCCAGTTCGAACTTCTGCGCCTGCTGTATGACGGCACCGGCTCCATCTGCGTGGTGGGCGATGACGATCAGTCCATCTATGCGTGGCGCGGCGCGGACACCGACACCTTCCAGAAATTCGCCCAGGAGTTCACCCCCTGCAAGGAAGTGATCCTGGCGCAGAACTACCGCTCCACCACCACCGTTCTGGACGCCGCCCACGGGGTGATCGAAAAGGCCGCCGGGCGCAAGGACAAGAAGCTGTGGTCCGACCTGGGCAAGGGTGCCCCCATCGAGCTGATCGAGGCCAAAGACGCCGACCACGAGGCCGAGGTGGTGGTCGAAAAGCTGAACCTGGCCCGCTTCGCCGGCAAGCGCGAGCTGTCCGACTTTGCCATCCTGATCCGCACCAACATCCAGAGCCGCGCCTTCGAGGCCGCCCTGCGCGAGGCCCATCTGCCCTATGTGGTGGTGGGCGCCATGGGCTTCTTCGACCGGCAGGAGGTGCGCGACATCACCGCCTATCTGCGTTTTTTGCACAACGACGCGGACGAGGCCGCCCTGCGCCGCATCGTGAACACCCCGCGCCGGGGCATCGGCGCCGCCACCCTGGGGGCCTGCACCCGCTACGGGCAGGCCCACGGCCTCACCCTGTTCGAGGCCATGGACCAGGCCTCCAGCATCCCCGACCTGCCCAAGGGCGCCGCCGAAAAGCTGCGCGCCTTTGTGGATCAGGTGGCGGAACTGACCTTCGACTTCACCAATGGTGACCTGATCCACGCCCTGCGCCGGGTGATCAACGACACCGGCCTGGCCGACCACTGGCGCGAAACCGCCGACAACGACAAGCAGGCCGAAGCCCGCGTGGGGGGCGCGGAAGAAATCGTGCGCATGATGAGCCAGTACATGAAGCGCGAGTTCGAACCCACCCTGCGCGGCTTTCTGGAGCACCTGTCCCTGCTCGACCGGCTGGAGGATAACGACGAGGGCAACAAGGGCAAGGTGACCATTATCACCCTGCACGCGGCCAAGGGGCTGGAGTTCGCCCACGTGTTCCTGGTCGGTTTCGAGGAGGGTTTTCTGCCCCACTCCCGCAGCGTGGACGAGGGGCGCGAGATATCCGAGGAGCGCCGCCTGTGCTACGTGGGCCTGACCCGCGCGCAAAAACGCCTGACCATTTCCTACGCCAAAATGCGCAACCGCTACGGCGAAACCCAACCCCGCACCCCCAGCCGCTTTCTGGCCGACATCCCCGACCACCTGATGGCCCAGGGCGACGAGGTGGAGCCGGAGGGCACCGAGGAGGAGTTGGCGGGCGGCTTCTTCGCGGCGATGAAAGAGATGCTGAACTAGCGGGCACGGCGGGGCGGCACGGAACGGGGTGAGGGAGCGCTTCCTGCAGGCCAGATGGCAGTTCCCGTGCAGATTAGGCTAGTGGTCCAGATCGATACTTTCCATAATTGGCAGCCCAGCCGCTTGTCGTGCCCGGTTGACCATCCCAAGTACCTGGGCATTCGCGTTGGCACACATCATCTCCACGTCGGGGTGGGAGTTCTGCCAGACACGGAAAATTTCGTCGCTAAATGCCTGCCCCACCATTTCCACCTGCTCGAAATCGAGCACAACGGACTTGAACTGTTCCACCCGCGCCATGATCCGCTTGGCCTGTGAGCGCGATATCAGGTCGCTCCCCTCGTACCGCGCCAAGTAAATGGGTACGACCGTGCGGGAAAACGTCCAGTCGTTTTCTTCGGGAGCATACGCGTCAAATACCTCTTTCGTAGTGCGCGGAGAAGCGGGGTCAACAATCATCACAACCGACGTTCCTGGAGGTCCGTCTTTCGCTTCTTCAAACAAGGTTTCGCCTCCGCGCCTGTTAACAAAATAGGAAAAATGCCCAGAGACAATGATGAACTTGTCGAACATTTTGGATGTAAAGAAAATCCCCTCACCACTGTGTCGGGCAGGATCAGTGGTCAGGCGCCCCTTGGAAAGCTCCAGCATTGCCTGCCGCTCGTCATCCAGATGGAAGTAGGCCATTAACTTCCTGAAAATACCCATGCCGTGGTCGGTTACCTCGATCAATACTTTCATGGCAGTCACGATAACCAGAATATGGACATCCCGGCTCCCTGAGTGATCGATCGCGTTATTGAGCATTTCTGTAAAACCGTGATTGCAGATGCTTCGCACGTTTTCCGGCAGATTGGAAAGCAACGGTTCCACCCGCTCCATCCACACCCGGTCCTCCTGAAGTCCCTCTGTGTCCAGTGAAAAACTGTCGCCTCTTAACACCTTCAACGTGTAGGCCCGACCTCGCCCACTGCCCTGAGCTTCGACGCTGCCTTCCTTAATCAACCCCTGCATATGCCGGTTCACCGCTTGGCGGCTTATCCCGAACCGACCAACGGTGTGCGCAACAATGTCACGTGGATGTTTGTTCAACTCTTGCAGTATGAACCGGCGAATCTCTTCGCTCCGAACACGCTTCTTTTCAGGTGAATCAGACACACTGGCTCCAATTTTTGTAAACCTTCATCAACTTTCCTCCCTCATATTAGTCAACAAAACATACGGCTCTCAACGAGATTTTGTCAACATTGTTATAAATTTTCGTAAATTTTATATTTCTTTTTGTCAACTTTGTCTGGATTTCGTCCCCATCCACAGCGCACACCCCATACGCCAGCAAATACGGCCCTGCTCCGAGCACCCATACCCACCTAACCTCCAAACCGGCTATCCTGTATCCATACACGGTGGCCGCCTGTCGGGGAGGCAAACATGGCAAACCAGAAACATTGCGACATGCTGGAGCAGGGGGTGGCGGCGTGGAACGCCTGGCGGGAAAAATCGCCGGACGTGCGTCCCAACCTCAAATGCGCCCAACTGTATAAGGCCGACCTGCGGGGCGCCAACCTGCGCAACGCCAACCTGCGCGACGCCAACCTGCGGGGGGCCGACCTGCGCGACGCCAACCTGCGCGATGCCGATCTGCGCGGGGCCGACACCAGCGATGCGGACCTGCGCGGGGCCGACACCAGCGGCGCGGACACCAGCGGCGCCGATCTGCGCGGGGCGATCACCAGCGGGGCCGACCTGCACCATGCGGACCTGTCCGCCGCCAACCTGCGCGGCGGCAGGCTGCGCGATGCCGACCTGCACGACGCCGACCTGCGCGATGCCGACCTGCGCGACGCCGACCTGCACGACGCTGACCTGAGCCGCGCCGACCTGCGCGACGCCGACCTGACCGGGGCCACCCTGACCGGGGCCGACCTGCGCGATGCGGACCTGAGCCGCGCCACCCTCACCGGGGCGGACCTGACCGGCGCCAACCTGACCCGCGCCAACCTGACCAGTGCGGTGCTGGCCGGAGCCACCCTGACCGGGGCCAACCTGATCGGCGCCATCCTGCATCAGGCGGACCTGTCCGGCGCGTCCGTCCGCAAGGCGAAGCTGGGCGAAACCATCTTTGCCGATACGGACCTGTCCACCACCCGCGATCTGGACACCTGCATCCACCGGGCCCCCAGCAGCATCGATCACCGCACCCTGATCCACTCCGGCACCCTGCCCCAGGTATTCCCGCGCGGATGCGGGCTGCAGGACCCGGAGGCCACCGGGGTCCAGTTCCACTCGGTGTTCATCAGCCACGCCGCCGAGGACGCCCCCTTTGCCGCGCAACTGCACACGGACCTGCAACAGGCCGGTGTCCGCTGCTGGCTGGCCCCGCACGACCTGCCCGTGGGGGAACGGGTGCGCCGCCGCATCGACAAGGCCATTCACCACCACGACAAGGTGGTGGTGGTCCTGTCCGCCGCCAGCCTGGGCGGGGATTGGCTGGAGCGGGAGGTGGACGCCGCCCTGGAGCGGCAGCGGCGCGAAAAGCGCATGATGCTGTTCCCGGTGCGCATGGACGACGCGGCGCTGAAGGCCACCCCCCCGTGGGCGTCGGAAATCCGTCCCGGCGACATTCGCGATTTCAGCCACTGGACCGACCCCGCCTCCCATCAAATGGCCCTCCAGCGCCTGCTGGCGGACCTGCGGGCCGAGGTGGAAAAGAAATAACCGTCCCTCCCGGTCCACCGCCTCTCCACCGGCCCCCGCCAAACCGTTCAAAGAAAATCCACTACCCCCCGCGCCCCCACCATGGAGCAGTGCCGCCAGCGGAAATCGCCGTGCGCGTGGCACACCCCCTTGTACCCTTGGGGGGGATAAGGAATGGGGATTGGGGGGGGCGGGATGAGACCCATGCGACCGGCCCCCACCCAGCCATTCACCCCAAAATCCAGGCAAAATGAAAGGCGACCCCGCGCCGGGCGGCGGATGCCTGATTTCCGCCCGTCCGCATCCCCCCACCCATCAATCCCGTTGACCGGGCCGCACCGGGGTCCTATCCTCAGCGGACCGATTTTTTTCCGCCCGCATGGAGGCCCGCGTGTCCAATTCCGTAACTGAACAGCTCACCGAAAAGGGCCGCGCCATCGAGCACGGCAGCTTCGCCATTGTGGATGCGGAGGCCGGGGAACACGGCTGGCCCGACGACGCCTGGCAGGTGGTGCGGCGCATGGTGCATGCCACCGCCGATTTCGACTTTGTGACCAACGCCGCCATGAGCGACGACGCGGTGACCGCCGGGGTGGCCGCCATCCGCGCCGGGGCCCCCATCGTGTGCGACGTGGGCATGATCGCCATGGGCCTCAGCCAGCCCCGCTTGCGGCACTTCGGCTGCGAACCCCACGTGCACATTGCCGACGCGGACGTGATCGAACAGGCCAAGGCCGAAAACACCACCCGCGCGGTGATCGCCATGCGCAAGGCCCGCAACCTGATCCACGGCGGCATCGTGGCGGTGGGCAACGCCCCCACCGCCCTGTTGGAGGTGTGCCGCATGGTGCGCGAGGACGGCATCCGCCCGGCGCTGGTGGTGGGGGTGCCGGTGGGCTTCGTGTCCGCCGCCGAATCCAAGGACGAGGCCGCCCTGCTGGACGTGCCGTTTATCGTCTGCAAGGGGCGCAAGGGGGGGTCCGCGGTGGCGGTGGCCGCCCTGCACGCCCTGCTGGCGCTGACCGAGGCCGGACAGCAACGGGACGCCGGATAAGGTGCGCACCATCCCGGTCATCGGCGTCGGCCCCGGTGGGCGCAAGGCCATTCCCGAGGCCCATCTGGCGGCCATTCTGAAGGCCGACCTGCTGATCGCCTCCACCGCCCATCAGGACCTGTTCCCGGACTTTGCCGGGGAGCGGCTGGCCATCACCAGCAACCTGAAGCAGGTGGCCGCCACCTGCGAAGCGGCGCTGGGCCACCGCAACGTGGTGGTGCTCGGCTCCGGCGATCCCAATTTTTTCGGCGTCGGCCGCTACCTGATCGCCAAACTGGGGGCCGGGCGCGTGACCGTGCACCCGGCCCCGTCCTTCATGCTCACCGCCTTCGCCCGCGTGGGGCTGGCCTGGCACGACGCGGCCCTGGGCTCGGTGCACGGCAAGCCGCTGGCGGGGGCGCTCGCGCTGATTTCCGGGCATCGGAAGGCGGGCCTGTTCACCGATCCCGAAAACACCCCGGCGGCCATCGCCCGCTACCTGCTGGAGCACGGCGGGGACGATATGGCGGCGGTCACCGGCCATGTGGTGTCGCGCATCGGCGAGGCGGACGAGGCGGTGGCCTCCGGCACCCTGGCGGAACTGGCGGAAGGCGCCTTCCCGGAGCCGAACGTGCTGGTGCTGGAGCGCGACAAGGCCCCGGCGCGGCGGCTGTCCATCGGTCTGGCGGAGGAATCCTTTGCCCACCGCAAACCCAAACTGGGGCTCATCACCCGCCGGGAAGTGCGCGCCGTGGCCCTGTCCATGCTGCACCTGAAAGAGGATTCGGTGGTATGGGACATCGGCGCCGGGTCCGGCTCGGTGGCGGTGGAGTGCGCCCTGTTCGCCACCCGGGGGCGGGTGTTCGCCATCGAAAAAAACGCCGACGACCTGGACAACGTGCGCGCGAACATCCGCGCCTTCGGCGTGCCCCACGTGACCCCGGTGCACGCCAGGGCCCCGGACGGGCTGGACACCCTGCCCGACCCGGACGCGGTGTTCGTGGGCGGCAGCGGCGGCAATCTGGAGGCCCTGCTGGCGCGGATTCTGGAGCGCCTCACCCCCTCCGGACGGCTGGTGCTGACCTTCGCCACCCTGGACAACATGGCCCAGGCCCACGCCTTTTTCCGCACGCGGGAGATCCCGGTGGAGATCACCCAACTGCAGGTGGCGCGCGGGGTGCCGATCCTCAACATGACCCGCCTTGAAGCCCAGAACCCCATCACCCTGATGGCCGTCACCCGCCCGCAAGTCGGCTGATCACACCTCTTTCCCCGCATTTGCGGCCAATTTCCCGGTTGACAGCCCCCCCCGCGCCGGGATACGATTCGGCTCCTTTTTCGGGGCGTGTCCTTGGGGCCGTAGCTCAGTTGGTTAGAGTGCCTGCCTGTCACGCAGGAAGTCGCGAGTTCGAGTCTCGTCGGCCCCGCCACCCGCCCCCCGAATTTGACCCATGGATGACGATTCCCGTCCCCCGTGGGTCTTTTTGTATTCCCCCATGTCGTATAATCCCCGTCAGGCTGGGGGGCCTTAGACACACGGAGCGATTTCCCACATGAACGACAGCGTTCTGCAGATGGTGCTTGCATCCGCATGGCCGACCAAACTGGTGCTCGCCACCCTGGTCGGTTTTTCGGTTGCGACCTGGGCGGTAATCTTCAGCAAGTGGCGCGCCTTCAAGGCGTTGGGGAGCGCGGACCGCGACTTCCTGTCCGCCTATCAGGGGGTTCGTTCGCTGAATGCCCTGGCCGCGTCCAGCCGGGTCAACCCGGAGCGCGGGCTGGGGTATGTATTTACCGACGGCATGGCCAAGGTGCGCCGCCACCAGGGGGCGTTCACCAATGATTGGCTGTCCAGCCTGGAGCGGCGCCTGCGCGGCGCCATCCGCGAGGAGGTGACCACCCAGGAGCAGTATCTGGGGCTGCTGGCCACCACCGCCAACGTGGCGCCGTTCATCGGCCTGCTGGGCACCGTGTGGGGCATCATCATGGCCTTCCGCGAAATCGCCGCCCAGGGCAGTGCCAGCATCGCCGCCGTGGCGCCGGGGGTGGCCGAGGCCCTGGTGGCCACCGCCGCCGGCCTGTTCGCCGCCATCCCCGCGGTGGTCGCCTACAACTATTTCATCAACAACGTGCGCGGACGGGCCTCCCAGATGGAGGCGTTCGCGGTGGAGATGGTGGACGTGCTGCACGAATTCGGCCCCGACGGCCAGTCCGGAGGGTCCAACGGATGACCCGCGTCCCGTCCACCTCCGCCCGGCTCACGCTGGCGGCGCTGGCCGCCGCCGTGGCCCTCACCGGCTGCGCCACCCAGAAGGACCTGGAACTGACCATTGCCGAACTGGACGCCCTGCGCCAGCGGCAACAGGACCAGTACCGGCAGATGACCGCGCGCCTGGACCAGCGGGCCAGCGAACTGGCTGCATCGCAAAGCGACCTGTCCGCCTCCCAGACCGAGTTCCGCGCCGAAGCCGAATCCATCGCCAGCCAGGTGGCGCGCCTGGGCAAGGAACAGGCCGACACCAATACGCGCATCCAGGAGTTGCAGGGCAACCTCAAGGGGCTGCAGAACGTCAGCACCATCGGCCTGGGTTCCCTGTCGGAGCGCCTCGACCACGGGGACACCCAGTTGGGCGGCCGTCTGGACGCCCAGGCGGAGACCATGGAAAAGTTCGCCATGGAGGCGGGCGCCCGCATCGACGCGCACACCGAGTCCCTGACCACGCTGGACAAGAAGATCGCCGAACTGAGCCGCTCTATCGCCGCCCAGCAGAAGGATCTGGCCGCCCTGACCAAAAAGCTGGACGCCCTGGGCAAGAAGCTGTCCAGCGAGCTCTCCGCCCTGTCCAAATCGGTGGCCAGCGGTGGCGGCGGCGCCAACCTGGCCGCGTTGCAGAAGCAGATTGATTTTCTGGGCGAAAAGCTGCCCGCCCAGGTGGACGCCCAGGCCAAGAGCCTGAAGGACATTCAGTCCCTGCTGGCCGACCTGAACAAGCGCGTCCGGGCACTGGAGGGGCGCTGACCCGGCGCCGGCCCCGCCCGCACCCCCCATGACCGACGCCCCGCGCATCCGCCTGTTGCCCGACCCGCTGGTGGACCAGATCGCGGCGGGCGAGGTGGTGGAGCGCCCCGCCAGCGTGGTCAAGGAACTGCTGGAAAACGCCTTGGACGCGGGCGCCCGCCGCATCACCATCGAGGTGGAGCACGGCGGCAAGCGGCGCATCCGCATCACCGACGACGGTTCCGGCATCCACCCGGAGGACCTGGCGCTGGCGGTCACCCGCCACGCCACCAGCAAAATCCGCCAGCTTTCCGACCTGAGCGCCGCCCGCACCCTGGGCTTTCGGGGCGAGGCCCTGCCCAGCATCGGGTCGGTCTCGCAACTGACCATCACCAGCACCCGCGCCGGGGCCGCCGAGGGGGCATCGGTCACCGTAAGCGGCGGCATCGGCGCGGAAACCCGCCCGGCCCCCCCCACCCCCGGCACCACGGTGGAGGTGCGCGACCTGTTCTATAACACCCCGGCCCGCGCCAAGTTTTTGAAGGCCGACACCACCGAGTGGGGCCACGTGGCCGAAACGGTGACCGAAACCGCCCTCGGCGCGCCGGGGGTGACCTTTGTGCTCACCCACAACGGCAAGCCGGGCCGCCGCTTCGACGCCGCCGACGACTTTGCCGCCCGCGCCGCCCAGGTGTGCGCCGACGAGGTGGCGGCCCAGTTGATCCCCGTTTCCGCCCACGACCCGGAACGGGGCATGCGCCTGACGGGACTCATCGCCCGCCCCGGCTTCACCCGTTCCGGACGCGACACCCAGCGGCTGATCGTCAACGGGCGCCCGGTCAAAAACAGCACCATCGGCCACGCGGTGTATGCGGCCTACGAAACCGCCCTGCCCGGCGGACGCCACCCGGTGTTTCTGCTTTCCCTGACCCTGGACCCGGCCCAGGTGGATGTGAACGTGCACCCCACCAAGCGCGAGATCCGCCTCTCCCAGGGGGGCCAGGTGCACCACTTCGTGCGCGGGGCGGTGCGCGACGCGCTGGGCGGATTCCGGGGCAACACCCTGCGCCTGACCCGCATGGCCTCCCCCGCCGACGGCCTGCCCACCGCGCCGGGCAACCCGTCCGCCGACTGGGCGGAACGAGTGCGGCAGGCGGCGGTGCGCTCGGTAACCCCGCCGGGTGCCGCCAGCCCCATGGGCGGGACCACCACTGCGCGGGAACCGGTGATGCCGTTTGGCGCCTCCATGCAGGCCGCCACCGGAGCCGCCCCAACCCTGCCCGGCATGCCCACCCAGACCGGCGCCGCTTTTGCGGAGAACGCCCCGGCCCGCGTGGTGGGACAGGTGCAGCGCACCTTCGTGCTGGTGGAACAGGGGGACCGGCTGCGGGTCATCGACCAGCACACGGCCCACGAGCGCATCCTGTTCGAACGGCTGCTGGCGCGCCTCAACGATCAGGGCCTGCCCGGCCAACGCCTGCTGGTGCCGCTGGACGTGGAACTGCCCGCCGCGGACGCCGCCCGTCTGGCCGAGCACGTGGACGAACTGGCCCGCCTGGGGCTGGAGGTGGAGCCGTTCGGCGGCGATGCCTTCCTGATCCGCGCCGTGCCCGAGCCGCTGGCCGGGCGCGACCCCAGGGCGCTGCTGGTGGACATTGTGGACGAGCTGTCCGCCAGAGGCTCCGGCGCGGAGGCCATGCAATCCCTGCTGCACCGCCTGCTGGCCACGGTGGCCTGCCACGCGGCGGTCAAGGCGGGCGACCCGCTCAGCACCCCGCAGATGGAACGTCTGATTGCCGATCTGGAGCAGGTGGACAACCCGCACACCTGTCCCCACGGGCGGGCGGTGACCGCCGTGCTGGAACGGGACACCCTGAAAAGCCTGTTCGACCGCAACTGGGGCGCCTGACCACCCCGGGGTGGTATCATCCCCCGCGTTCACGGAAGAACCGACCATGCCCGGCCCCACTCCATCCACCCCCCGCCGCTCCCGTCCCGTGATCCTGCGCGACGGCGGCGCCCTCACCCTGCTGCTGGCAGGGGGGCTCGGCCTGTTGCTGTTCTCCTGGTTCAGCCACAAACAGGCGGTGGTCGGCCTGGAGAGCGGCGGCTTTGCCAGCGTGGTGCACGCCGTGCCGCCCCTCAAGGAGGGCGAGGGCCCGCCCCGCATCGTGCCGCCGGAGGGGGTGCCGTCCCTGTCCGCCGAGGCCTGCGGCCAGTGCCACCCGGAGGCCTATGCCGAGTGGCAACAGTCCCAGCACTCGAAGGGGTGGCGCAATCCCCTGTTCCAGGCGGAGTTTGCGCGGGCGGACACGCTGTGGCTGTGCCTCAACTGCCACACTCCGCTTCAGGCCCAGCAGCCGGAGGTGGTGACCGGCGTGGAGGCGGGCCACATCGAGCGCCCGCTCACCGAACCCAACCCGGCCTGGGACCCGGCCCTGCGCGATGAGGGGGTGACCTGCGCCGGATGCCACGTGCGCGAGGGGATGATCTACGGCCCCCGCCCGGACGTGCGCGCCCCGCATCCGGTGGCCCACGACCCGAACCTGGCCAGCGGCGGCATGTGCGACACCTGCCATCAGATTCCCGAGGGGCCGTTCCCGTTCTATGAGGGGGCCCCGTGCGCGGACCGCTTCGACTTTGCCGACGGCCCCTGGGCGCGCAACGATTTCACCTGCAACAGCTGCCACATGCGCACCCGCCTGCGCGGCCCGGAGGGGAACCAGCGGGAGGGCAGCGGCCACTTCTTCCCCGGCGCCCACTCCCCGGCCATGCTGGAGGAGGCCATTGCGATCCGGGTGGCGCCCACCCTGCCCTTGTGGGCCGACAAGCAGAAGGTGCCGTTCAACATCCGCCTCACCAACCGGGGCGCCGGGCACCTGCTGCCCATCGGCCGCCCGGACCGGCGCATCACCGTCACCTGGGAGGTGATCGACGGTTCCGGCCGGGTGGTGCGCAGCCGGGAGGACACGGTCACCCGGCGCATGCTGCCCGGCCCGGTGCAGGTGGACCTGCGGGACGGCCGCATCCAGCCCCTGTCGTTCCGCGAGTTCACCTTCAAGGCCCGCTCCGCCCCGCGCCACGTGCTGCGGGTGACGGTGCGCTACCACCTGAGCGGCGCTTCCGAAAAGGCCCGTCTGGTGCGGCACTGGGACCTGCCCGCCGACACGCCGGACCACACGGTGCTGTTTGCCCAGGAATATTCCCTTTCGCCGGGCCCCTACCGTCCCCCGGCCTCGCCATCGTAAAATCCGTTTGCCGACCATGCGGCCTCACCACACCGGGGGGAAGAAATGAACCAGCAAAGCCAGCCGGCCCATCGCAAGATCATGGTGTGGGACGCCCCGATCCGGGTATTCCACTGGTTGCTGGTGGCCGCCTTTGCCACCTGCTGGCTGACCTATGAGGACAACCGCTTCCTGCACCTGCACGTGTATGCGGGGTACCTGATCATCGGCCTGTTGGTGTTCCGCGTCACCTGGGGGCTGGTGGGCACCCGCTATGCCCGTTTTGCCGAGTTTTTCCACCCCTGGAGCGCGGTGCGCGCCTATGCGGAGGGGCTGGCCACCGGCAACCCGCGCCGCTTTGTGGGCCACAACCCGCTGGCGGGCTGGGCGGTGCTGTTTTTGATGGGCATGACCCTGGTGATCTGCGTCACCGGCGTGGTGGTGCTGGGGGTGGAGGAGGGGCACGGCCCGCTGGGCGCGCTGATGTCACTGCCCACCGCCATGTTCTGGCACGAGGTTCACGAGCAACTGGCGTTCGTGGCGCTGTGGTTCATTCCCCTGCACCTGGCGGGGGTGATCATCGAGGGGCGGGTGCTGGGGGAGAGCCTGCTCAAGGCGATGATCACCGGCCACAAGCTGGTGGAGCCGGAGCACCCGGAGGTGCCGCCCATGCGCAAGGTGGCGGCGGTGCTGCTGGGCCTTGCGGCCATGGGCGCGGCGGTGTGGTATTCCGGCTGGTTCACCGCCGGGGAGGACGGCTACCGCCCGTTCGTGGGCCGCGCCCTGCCCCAGAGCGCGTTATACGCGGAGGAGTGCGGTTCCTGCCATCTCGCCTTCCACCCGGTGCTGCTGCCCGCCCGCAGCTGGCAGGCGATGCTGGACGGCCAGGCGAACCATTTTGGCGACGACCTGTATCTGGACGGGGACACGGTGGCGGAACTGCTGGCCTTCATGCTGCCCAACGCGGCCGAGTCGGCCCTGAACGAACCGGCCTACAAGATCGACCATTCGGTTCCGAAGGACGCCACCCCCCTGCGCATCACCGAAACCCCCTACTGGAAAAAGAAGCACGACGACATCCCCCAGCGGGTGTGGGACCTGGAACAGGTGCACGGCCCCCTGGACTGCCCCGCCTGCCACCTGGACGCGGAGGAAGGCATGTTCGAGGATTCGGCCATGCACCTGCCAAAGGGGTAACCGGCCCCCGGCTGGCGGGTGGGGTATCTTCTGGCTGGATTGATTTCAATTTCTTCGCCGTCCGCCTGTGGTCCGGCAAAGGTAGCCAACGCCTTCCTCAGTTGCTTGAGGATTCCGCAATAGTCCACGATCAGGCCGTTGTTCTTGACCTCGCACACCCGGTTAGCCCATGCAATGCTCCTGCATCAGCGTGTGTGCTTTAAGTGAAACACTGCATCGAACTACGGCGCAACTTACTGATTTTTATTAGCTTTCTAAAAAAACTCCGAACAAATACCAACAAAAGTACCAACACAGGGGATAAGCTGAAGGTTTTTTTGAGGGGTGCCAGCGCCCCCCCCCGGGGGATTACCCACGCCGCTTCCCAACAGTTTGCGCGCGACATCCCGACGTTCCCTGACCTCCTTCAGCGAGACGTCAGGGTAAATTCCCAGGGAGATCCGTTTTTCCTTCCCCCCGAAGCGGTACTTGAGACGCCACCACTTACCCCCGCGGGGAGAAATTTCCATGTATAGCCCGCCGCAGTCGAAAAGCCTGACGGGTTTTAGACCGGGCTTTGCATTACGGAGCATGGAGTCGGTAAGTGGCATATGGGGGCAACTCATCAAGGAGGCAATCCAGTTGCCCCCTGTTGCCCCCGGATGTCAAGGAACCTCACTGGACATGCCCGGACACAAAAAAGCCCGTTTTCCCTGTGGAAATCGGGCTTTTTGGACTTTCCTGGATGTCTCCGGAATCCTGAATGGTAGGCGGGACAGGGATCGAACCTGCGACCCGCAGCTTGTAAGGCTGCCGCTCTACCAACTGAGCTACCCGCCCGCATTCAACGCGGCGCGCGGATTGCCCGCGCACACCGGAAAGGGGTAGGATGCTAGCCACTTATACCCTGTTTCGTCAACCTGTGTTCGCCCCTCCCGGGCACACACACCCTCCTGGAGGCCCCTGTGATCGCTGCCCTGCGCCCCGGACTGACCGCTTGCTTGTTCCTGCTCGCCGCTGCACCCGCCCTGGCGGACGACGGCTTTATGACCGCCCAGGCCGACGCGCCGGTAATGATCGCCCGCTCCGAACTGGCCCAGTCGCCCCACGGGGCCATGCCGCCCCTGCCGCAGGTGGTCAACTTCGATACCGGCGCCAACGTGAAGGCCATGCTGCTGGACGGCCGCAACCTGTGGCTGGGCCTGCCCAACGGCCTGATCCGCTACAACATCGACTCCTACGACGATCACACCATCTACACGGTGGAGTCCACCTCCGGCACCGATGTGGACGGCAACCCGGTTTCGGGGCTGCTGGCCAACGGCATCTATGCCATCGACCGCGCCCCGGACGGCGCCCTGTGGATCAGCACCTACGGCGGCGGCCTGTCGCGTTTCGACGGCCAAAACTGGAAAACCTTCACCCCGCCCGATCTGGCCGACCGCTGGGCCTACGACGTGGAGTTCGCCGCCGACGGCACCATGTGGGTGGCCACCTGGAAGGGGGCCAACCGCTACGACGGCACCACCTTCACCACCTTCACCGAAAAGGACGGCCTGATCGACAAGTGGGTGTACGACATCGAAATCGCCCCCAACGGCTGGGTGTGGATGGGCACCGAAGGGGGTGTTTCCGTCTACGACGGCAAGCGCTTCCGCAACTTCACCCACAAGGACGGGCTGGGCGCCGACATTCCCGAGGAGGACCAGAAAAAGCTGGCCCGCAACGATTCCCGCCACCACCGCACCCAGGGCAAGGCCAACCAGGGCTACAACCCCAACTACGTGCTGTCCATCGCCTTCACCGGCGACGGGGCGGCGTGGATCGGCACCTGGGGCGCGGGCCTTTCCCGCTTTCACAAGGGGCAGTGGAAAACCTGGACCATGCGGGACGGTCTGGGCGGCAATTTCGTGCATGCCCTGGCGGTGGACCCGGACGGCACCCTGTGGGCCGCCACCGACGGCGGCGTGAGCTACCTGAAAGCGGGCCGCTGGACCACCATCTCCACCCGCGACGGGCTGATGGACGACAACGTGTTTTCCATGCTGTTCGAGGCCGACGGCACCCGCTGGATCGGCACCTGGAAGGGCCTGTCAAAAATCTCCCCCGCGCGCCCCGCGCCGCATCTGACGCCGAACGGGTAGCCCCTCAACCGGCGGGGCGGTCGCCCCCGGTGGCCGCCTTCGCCTGCACCCACAGGGCCTCCCACTGCTCGGGGGTCAGTTCCTTGAGGGGGGCTCCGGCACGCTTCTCCATGTGGCGGAAGCGTTTT